>R20__coassemble_98_pt1 | contig 66365 bp, 54 predicted proteins | sample R20__metabat2_high_PE_044 | metagenome-assembled genome bin R20 | reverse complement strand
TTAGAGGCAAACATCGAAAAGCTGTGCGTCGCGGCGGCGAAAAAAGCGGCGGCGTATATGTTATACTTGCCTTAAAGGCGGCGTATACTACCGTCCAAAATTTTTGGGGACTTGGGGGATATGCTTTAGCCTTTAAATTATAAGTTTAAGAGGAGAAATTATGAAATTTTTTTCTAGATTTATATGTTTTGCTTTAATGTTTTTTTGTTTATCTGTTGATGCCAATTCTTCAGATCCTTTTATGACTGTGGAAGTAGACAGCGGCATGACTGTTCCGAACAAAGAAAAAGGACAAGAGAAAATATTCAAAAGCAAGTGGCTTCCAGTAAGCGCAGCAAGAATTGGCTTTGAGGTATCTCCTAATTTTAATTTTGGCTGGGAATGGAATATCCCAGGCACATTTAAATATGTGCATGACGGACCTCCTTATTATAGTTCACAAAGGATTACGACAGATGCCATAGGCCCTTATGTTCAGTTTAACCTTAGAGAGCAAAAAGAATATGGTTTTTATATGTTCACAAGATTTGCTCCAATGTTGTATATGTCAATGAGTAATTTTGAGTTAGGTCAAAATTGTTACTATTCTGTGTACTATGATGGTCAATATTTATGTAATAGCTATATTCACGAAGATATAAAAGAAGAGTATTTTGGAGTAATTTACGGAGGCGGCGTAGGTTTTTTTATTAATGATAGCACCGTAGGTTTAAGTCTTTCTGCATATTGGCATGGGCAATATGGAGATAAAAAAGGCAAAGCCTTTGGTGTATGGGGAAATTCTTTTGGCATTTCATTAAATCTTGGTTTTGGTGGTTATGCTGTTGATAATTATTCTTATCAAACACAAAACAGGATAGATGCCGGACAATATTTGAACCGCAATATTGATGATCCAAGTCTTACACCGGAAGAAATAGAAAACTTGCTTGCTTCACCATACTTATCCATAGGAGAAAAAAATAGGCTTTCGGCTAAACTTAAATCGAAAATAGAAAATGAGCTAGTTTTTAATGAAACAGGTAATACTTCTAATCCTTCAGATTTTTCAGGAAACGACTTTTTAATATCATCCAGAGATAATTCAAAACAAGTCGTAGCAGTGGTTAAACCATCCAATGACAAATTCAGTGAACTCAATGCCGAAGAATTTGGAAAAAGGGCCGCCGAGGCAGAAAAACAGTATTCGGAAAGCGGAATAATGACAATCCCATCCGCTGGCTTGTTGTTCCAGATAGGCAAAAGCGAAGTATTGCCGTATTACAACCCAATGTTGGATTCTTTCATAAAACTGTACAAGCAGGGAGGTGGAAACGCAACAATCCTTATAGAGGCGTATTCATCAAATGGTGGCAATGAGACGGTAAAGAATCCGAATTTGTCAAAACAGAGGGCAAAATCTGTTTATCAATATCTTGTAAATAATGGCATTTCCAAGGAAAACATAACTGTAAAAGCATACAGCAACAAGAAGATAGGCGAAGGTTTGTTCCAAGGCGACACTGGTTGCAAAGCCGGACAATGCTACCGTCGTGTTGACATCAGAATAATTGACAATTAGCAGTGAGCTATTAGAGATTATCAATTGCAGAGTTCCAAAAAAGCCCTTGTCAAAAGACAGGGGCTTTTTTTTTGCGTTTCCCTAACTGTATATCTACTGTTGAGATGCTGAAACAAGTTCAGCATGACGATAAAATTAAAGAAAACTTCCGCAACTCCTAACTACTCACTACTAACTTGAAATTTCTTTAAGAAATTTTCCTCAATTGCTCACTGCTAATTGCTCATTGGAAACTCTGAAAAAGTACCTTTTTCAGAGTTTCTGAGCCAGTACCCTTACGGCTTCCTTGATCAGGCCTTCCAGAATATTCGTCCAATGGTTTATTCCGTATTTGTCAATGTATACGGATTTGTTCACCTCTATCATAAGCGAGGTGTATCTGACATTCGTTTTCACTGTCATTGAGCCTTTGAAAGGCCTGTTCAATGCCACATCAAGGCCATGTTTTTCAAAAATATCCCGTATTTCGGCAATTTTTTCGTCGGAAGGCTTTGTTTCGTCGTCATTAAAGCCAAGACAGATGTCAGGCCTGTCCGGATTCTGGTCAAAATCGCATTTCTGCGGTACTCCGCAAAAGGAATGTACGTCAAGCAGTACACATCCGTCTCCTGCCGCCTCAACCATTTCTTTAAGCTGCGAATGTTTGTGATGGTAATACCGTATGAAGAAATCGCTGTCCCCGAATGGATTTCTGTCAAAAGCAGTTCCGTCTATCAGCTTGTTGTAAAGAAGCCCCATTCCTTTTGCACTCATCGGCTCCTTGCTGTCGTCCTCATAGCGTTCCAGGTCTACGACAAAGCGGGAATATCCGCAGGTTATCCTGTTTGGCAGGAATGACACAAGATAATCCGCCTTTTCATCGCAAAGCGTCTTTGCGTCGCGGACAAGTGCCTCATATTCCTTTTTCCTGTCGGATATTCCGGGTATATACATTCCAGAATGAGGAATCCATGCAATTATCTTATTCAGATTGACGTATTTGTATTTATTTGTTATATTTGACATAAAAAATGCCTCCCTGTTTCCACAAAGAGGCAAAAAAGAAAAACCCATCGCGAAGATGGGCTTTTATATACGGTCAGCACCATCTTCCAAGCATTAGCACCTTGTCTTTAACAGGCTGCTGTGTAGTCATCGGGCTTGTCCCTCGTACACTCTCTATGGTTGATTATAGTATAGCAGGTATTTTGTCTTATGTCAATGAAAAATCCCTTATTGGCCGTCTTATTCATCCTGCCATGAACGTCCAGGTTCGGCATGATAATACCAGGAATCCATGTCCGGCTGCTTTTCGGCATTTTCTGTATTTTCCACCGAATTCTGATCTTCTGACTGCTGGATGTCTTTTCCTTCGGATACATCGTGTACATTTTTCACTTTCTGACCGTATGTGCCGCCTCTGGCTTTTGCCGGATAGCGTTTGTACATCATAATGGTCGCAGGATCATTGAATATTTTTTTTGCCGGTTCTTTTAGATATATAAGGCCGCAGATAAGTGCTACAAGCAGCATGAGTATGAACCAGTCCGCATTCAGGCTTGAAGTGGAATCGGGCAGATTGCGTCGTATGTCATTGGTATCTGTATAATTCGCATATATGCGTGCCGCGGATATTATGTACAGCGGTCTTACGAAGACAACCAGGATAAGCAGTGCGATGAGCAACGGTATTCCGGCAAGCAGATAGAAAGAATGAACTCCGGCAGCCGCATGGTCTATGCCGAAAAAGGCATATAGCTTGTTCATATTCATGAATGTGAGTACATAGCAGGCTATTCCGGTAATCCAGCATATTATTGAATATCCTATGCGGAGTTTTGCAAGCGGGATAAAGCTGTGCATTGCCAAGGAAATCGAGTCCTTGCAGGCCTGCATTACGGTTCTGCCGCTTACTATTGCGGGAATGAATCCCAGCGAGGCGAATTTCCAGCCCTGATATGCGGCTTCCTTTATCATTTTTTCTGTAAGTGATTCCCTGTCATTTTTCTTGGGAAGCCTGCTCAAAATGCGTTCAACAGTAAGCCATCCGTCAAACCAGCTGAAAATCCATATAGGCTTCAACCGCGGCATTACGCATTTAAGGCAGTCCAATATTGTGGATTCCCGTCCTTCAAGGCTTAGGAGCTGAGATGCGGCCATGCAGGCTGTAAGCATTCCGATAGGCATTGTAGTAATTCCTACGCAGATAAATGACCATAGAAGAAGAATCAGGTCTGCGGCAGTGGCCTTGTCTGATTTTGCGGCGGCTGCAAACAGTTCTTCTGGAATCCATCCTAATGCTGTCACCCAAAGATAATATCCGGCGATTATCGCAATCCATTGAAGTATGGCAAAGGTGATGTTTTCTTTTTCTTTAAGAACATAAAGCAGGGATTTAAAACATTCTGAAAAAAAGCCGCCTATTGAGGCGAAATGCCCAGGCTTTTCATTATTGTCCATAATGTGGGACGCAGAGTTTTTAAACTTCCTGAGCATCCTGAATGTGTTTTTGTCTTCAAAATGATTCGTGTCTTCGTCAAATTGGTTCATAAAAACTAACGTCTAATTTCTAATTGCTCATTGATAATTGCAAAGTCATTCGCATTTGCGGATGACTTTTGCTTTCTTTCCGCAGAATGTCGCCCCATATTTGAATATCGGACTTGCTCCGGATTCTTTTAATTCCGTCAGGTATTCATTGCCTTCTATCTGTTTCAAGGCTTCCTCTGCGGATTTAGTCAATAATGATTCAAATTTTGCCTTGTCTGATTTTAAAGATTCTCCTTCACTGCAATATTTTAATTCAAAGATTATTCCAGGCAAATTTTTCTTTTTCGGGAACATCGCTATGTCATATCGGCCTTCACCGCTTTCACGGTTGCTCTTTATGCTGTAATTGTCAGTCGCAATGTATACAAGTCCTAGGAATACATTGTGATAGTCCTTTTCTTCTGTCAAATCGTGAAAGCTCAATGATGACATTAGATAATCCTGCACAAGCTGCTGTATTTTCTCCGCATTTCCTTTTAGTATAGCACGGCGTAGTTCTCTTGCCTTTCTGCCTGCGTCATCATCCTTGACAAAGCGTTTTATTATCTCGTCAAAATATATTGTCCTTAATTCCCTGTTCGGAATTTTCAATGTGCAGATCAATACCCCGTCGTCTATTTCATTATGTATGCTTTTCAGATATCCGCTCTGTGCCAGCAGGGTATATGCCGCGCCGTAGCGAGTTCCGATTTCAGAATAAATCAGGTTTGTATTTATTTCAGTTTCAACAGTACCATCTGAAACAAGTTCTTCCATAACGGTTCTGTTTTTGCTGTCTATCATTTCCAGTGCCTGTCCTACAAGCTCGTTTGCTGACGTATTAAGCCAATATGGCTGTGCAATACAATTGTTATCCAAATACGCTATAACCGACCACGGATTATATATTTCCGTATTTCCAAACATATATCCGTCGTACCAGTGGGCTACTTCTTCCTTTTTGTCAGGAACTCCGTAAAAGTCAAGCATATCCGATACTTCTTTCTTTGTAAGACCGAAATATTCGCTGAAACACTCGTTAAATATGGTGTCAACCTTTATATTGTTCAATCCGCTGAAAATGCTTTCCTTGGAAACTCTTGTCACACCTGTAAGAATACCCTTGTAAAGGCTGGAATTTGTCTTCAATGCTGCTGAGAACAGGTTTTTTATAAAAGAGGACATTTCTTTGAAATAGCTTTTTTCGGCAAGCCATGCGTTCTGCAATGGCACGTCGTATTCATCTATGAGAAGCAGAGGTTTTTCTCCATAATGCTTGTACAGCATTTCGGAAAGTATTAAAATTGAGAAGTTCCAATACTCGTCATCAGCACAGTTCTCTGATAATCTTCTATATTTGTCCTTTTCATTCCTTGTTAAACGGCGGCTGTTTCTAAGTTCCGAATGTCTGCTAAATTCATTAGATAATTTGATTCTTAAATTTTTTAATGCTGCTTCAAATGTGGGACAGTCCAACTCCTTAAGTGAAAGTGAAATTACAGGCCTTTTGCCCTGCTCCGATGTATATTTTTCGCCTTCCTGCCAGATCTTTAAATCCTTGAAATAGTGAGATGTGTCCTTGCCGTCCAATTGCTTTTCAAAAAACAATTGCAACATTGACATGTTCAGCGTCTTGCCAAAACGACGAGGGCGTGTGAAAAGAACAGCGTCATACGAGGAATCCATTATATCCTTTATGAACAATGTCTTGTCAACATAATAACGTCCATAATCAATAAGACGACGGAAATCCTCGGTATTTCCTGGCAATGGATGTTGGCGTATTCTTTCTTTCAAGGTCATAAGTAGATTATATGAAATTTTATAATAAAAATATCATATTAGAAATAGGAAATTTGATAGTGTAAACATAAAAAACAGACAGCGGTTTTTGCCGTTGTCTGTTTTTTTAGTTTGTTTGACTTGAATTACGCCGTTTTCCGTTCCAGCAGTTTTTTTACTATGAATGTTGCGACGTGGTCGGCATAAGAGTCTATGCCGAAGCCTGCGTCAAAGCCAAGTTCCTTGGCCAGCTTGTTGTTTATACGCGGGCCGCCGACTATGAGCAGCATTTTGCCCCTTATATGCTCCGCCTCCGCAAGCTCAATCAGGTTGGTAAGGTTCTTTATATGAACATCCTTCTGCGTAACAATCTGTGAGACAAGCACGGCATCCGCTTTCATCTCCACGGCTTTTTCAAGCAGTTTCTCATTCGGCACCTGCGACCCCATGTTGAGGGCATTCAGCATGGAATAGCGTTCCAGACCGAAATGATGGTTGTAGCCCTTCATGTTCATAATGGCGTCAATGCCGACTGTGTGGGCATCAGTGCCTGTGCAGGCTCCGACTATGTTCAGCTTGCGTCCGAAATGCTCCTTTATGAAGGCATCGGTCTCGTCCATAGTGAACGGCTTGTCAACCGCTTCCGAATACTCAACCTTGTCATAGTCAATGCCCACATCAGTCTTGGCATAAGCCACGAAGAATGTGAATCCGTCAGAAAGAGCCTCCGCATGAACAATGTCCGCCTTCTTGAAGCCCAGCTTCATAACATAAAGTTTTGCCGCCTCCTTGGCCCTGCCGCAGTTCTTTATCGGCAGTGTGAAGGAAAGCTGAATAGCTCCGTCGTTGGAAGTATCGCCGTAAGGTTTTATTATCATAATCTTGCCCCCTTATTTTCCGCAGGAAATTCCCAGCTTGGATTTGAGCCAGTCCTCGACAGGATTCCAGTAATTTTCGGCTTTCTCGTATACTCCGTCAAAGCCTTTGCCGCCTTCGGGAGGACGCTTTATGTCTGCGAAATCACCCTGCTCTATCGCGGTGAACAGGCCTTTGTTCTTGATGTCTTTCAGCATTGCGAGAGCATCGTCAAGAACCTGCTGCGCGCGTTTTGCCATTATTCCGTCCTTTTTGAACTCAATCTCATTGGAGAAATCAGCGATGGCGTTATGCACATAAAGGGCATTCTCTATGGCAAGATAGCGATCCTGCAGATACGGTGTGTGAATGGCCTCGGTGAGCATTCCCAGCAGCTCTATGCCCTGTCCTGCGGCCTTGCTTATGAAGTTGAACATCGTGTTCATGGCATAACCCTTGAAAATATCGCCAGTCATAAACTTGGTCGGAGGCATGTATTTAAGCGGATGTTCCGGGAAAATCTCCCTCGCCATTATCGCCTGCGCATATTCCATTAGGAAGCCGTTCTTTATTTCCGGATTCATCTCAAAGGCATGTCCTAGTCCCATAAGACGGGCCGGCATTCCGGCATTGTAGGCGAAACGCTCATTTATCAGCTGGCTCACAAGCACGGTATTTGCCTTTTCCACTGCGTCGGAAGTGGTAAGATAATTATCCTCACCGGTGTTTATGATGATGTCCGCAGCGGCGTTTATCATTCTGGAGAATGACTGGTCCGTGAATGTGCGGTACATGTTTATGTCACGGAAAAGCACGCCGTACATTGAATCGTTGAGCATCATGTCAAGGCGTTCAAGCGCGCCCATTGCGGCAATTTCCGGCATACAGAGGCCGGAGCAGTAGTTCACAAGACGCACATAGCGGCCAATCTTGTCGCCGGTCTCGTCTAATGCGGCACGCATTATTTTGAAATTTTCCTGCGTGGCATAAGTTCCGCCGAAACCTTCTGTGGTCGCTCCGAATGGAACATAGTCCAGAAGGCTTTGAGCCGTTGTGCGTATTACGGCGATAACGTCCGCTCCCTGTTCCGCAGCAGCCTGTGCCTGTTTTACGTCCTCGTAAATGTTGCCAGTGGCAACAATGACATAAATGAGAGGGGAATGAATGCCTTTGCTTTCCGCCAGTTTCTTGTTGCGGACGGCGACATTGTTCTCAATACGGCCTGCCAGCCCCTGTATCAATGCGGCGGCCTTGGCATCTATCTGTGCCTTGTCCGTCAATGGCATTTCCATTATGTTCAGACCGTCTTCGGCTATGGCCTTGTTCAGTTCCGTAGGGGACTTGCCGGTCTTGATCAATGCGTTTATGTAATAGGCCGCCGCACCGCCTTTAAGCCTGTCTCCTGCCTGCGAGGCGATTATGTTCGGCACTGGAACGCCGTCCGCATCCGCCCCATCAGCACCGAGAAGACGCAATGTCGCGCGTTCCACTGTTACGGTGGTGTGGGCATCTATAAATTCCTGCACGGGAGCGGCAATTTCTGTCGCCAATGCCCTTGCCTCGGCTATCTTCGCACCGTCAAGGCCCAATTTGCTTTTAAACTCGTCCATTCTTCCTCCATTCCTGTAAAATCTGCGAAAATACCTTGACTGAAATTAGCAATCAAGGTAGTTCCTTTTTTCAAAAAAATCAAATCTTATAAAATAATTATAACATTTATTTATAAATGAAAAAACGCCGAAAAATACATTTTCAGCGTTTTTCCAGTATGTCAAAGGAAACAATCAGGTAATGTTTACTTTTGTGTTTCCTGTGTCTTTTGACAGTCAGGACTGCTGGGATTATTCTTGCACTGCTGTTCCTGTTTGTATTCATCTGATACCTTTGCTGAATAATAAATCGCATATCCAGCTCCGGCGGAACAGGCGGCTGCCATGGCTATGCCTATTGCCAGGAAATGTCTTGCAATAAATGCCTTAAGATGCATTACTACCTGATTGACCTGATGAATGCCTGTAAAGCCCGCCGTAAGGCACGCCGCTATTCCTGCTACGCATACCCCTGCCCATATTCCTCCAAGCGTATACTGATCGTATGAGAACATTATGAGGAATGCCATCCCCAGGGCTATCGCCAATGCGGCAGCCGCTGTGAATGCCAAAGCCGAGCCAATTCTTGCGCTTGGCAGATTTGAGATTCCGTCGTTTATCATTTTTGCTGCTGCGAGCAAGGCTACCATTGAGAGGGCAAATATTGCGATTATGGTGTTAAGTGTGCTTTTCCAAGGTGTTTCTTCTTCAGTTTCCGGCTTGTCAAATGTTGAAGGCTTATCCTGCGGAGGCTCGTTCTTGTTGTCGCTTATTATGTCTACAGTCTTGCCATGCTCCATGTCGGGAGTGCCGCTGCCCTGCTCCGCATTGGACCATACGGAATCGTTTGTATTGCGTATTTCCGTTGCGGACTGCGACTGTTCAGCTGTCTGTCCTGCTGCCTGTATCTCGTATGACTTCTGTTGTGCCGATTGTGCATAGGAAATATTTGTACATGTTGCGAGTACAAATGCTAAAAAAGCTGTTATTGTTATTATTTTTTTCATTTTTTTGCTCCTTTTACTCTGCACAAATCCTATTATACAAACTTATAGATAGAAATTTCGCAGATAATTAGATTTGAAAAAAATTTGACGAAGCAATCTTTTATTCTATAAAAAAGGATTTTCACGAATCAGATTGCTTCGTCGTTAACTCTCCTCGCTATGACGATATAAGGAATTTCCTTAATTTAGTGTTTCTTTTTCGCTTCCTCGTGTATCTTGTTGACTATTTCGTCCAGCCAGTCTTCTTCCTTGATTGTCTTTATCTGCTGGCCTTTTTCAATCCATACGCCTGTGCCTTTGCCGCCGGCTACGCCGAAATCCGCAGATCTTGCCTCCCCTGGGCCATTGACTATGCAGCCCATGACGGCAATTTTCATTCCTTCGGCTTCCTCGCGCAGCTGTTTGTCATTGTATATTCTTTCCTCAACCTTGTGTATGGCCTGTGCGAGATTTACCTGTGTTCTGCCGCAGGTGGGGCAGGATATTAAGTCAGGCCCATAAGTACGCAGTCCAAGGGCTTTCAGTATCTCGAATGCGGCACGCACCTGCATGACCGGGTCTTCCGTCAATGAGACGCGTACTGTGTCTCCCAGTCCCTGTGCAAGCATCATGCTTATGCCTACTGAGGATTTTACCGTTCCCGACAGGAATGTTCCCGCCTCAGTTATTCCGAGGTGCAATGGTATGTCGGACACTTCCGCAAATATCGCGTTTGCCATTATTGTGCGTTCAATGTCGTCAGCTTTGAGTGAGACCACGATGTCACGGAAGTCCAGTTCTTCAAGTGTTCGTACTTCTCCCATTGCCTCCTTGACCATCTGTTCCGCCCATTCTTCGGAAGTCCATTTCGGGGATGGGTTTTCCTTCAATGCTTTCAATGAGCCTGCGTTTACGCCTATCCTTATGGGTATTCCGGCTTCCTTGCAGGCCTGCACTACTGCTTTGACACGGTCCTTTTCTCCGATATTGCCGGGATTTATGCGAACCTTGTCAACGCCCTGTTTTATCGCTTCCAGTGCGAGTCTCCAGTCAAAATGTATGTCTGCCACGAGGGGGATTTTTATTCCCTTTTTGATTTTCCCGATATTCTGTGCGGCTTCCATATCCGGCACGGCTACCCTTATTATTTCGCATCCGGCCTCTTCAAGCCTTTTGATCTGGTCTATGGTTGCCTGTGCGTTCCTGGTGTCCGTATTGCACATTGACTGTACGGAAATAGGGCTGTCTCCGCCTATTGTATACTGTCCGACGCGTACCTTGCGTGTTATGTACGGCTTATGCTCGTGTTCATGGGCATGGTCATGCCCGCATCCGCAGTTCTCATTGTGTTCATGCTCATTATTGCAAGAATTTGACATTTTTTTCTCCTGAAATTTGTGAAATTGTTTTAAAAGTATTTCTTTAACTGCTCATTGGAAATACTGATAAAGTAAAAGTATCTCTTTTTTACACGTCATTGCGAGGAATGAAATGACTAAGCAATCTTTTTATATAAAAAACAGAGTTCCCGAACTAGATTGCTTCGCTACCGCTCGCAATGACGATTTATGGAATTTCCGAAACTACTCACTACTAACTCCTAAGGACACGCAGAAAAATGTACTTTTTCTGCGTGTCCTTAATTATTTGTCCGTATGATCCTCGGCTTGTTGCTGTTCCGCTGATTCTATTCCTGGTTCTGCCGTGGCTTCTGCGGCTTCCCTTGCCTTTTTGCCGTCATGCGATTTCTTTATCCGCATTATGTCGCTGTATGTGGCGAATACGAAAATGCCTATCAGTATGGCGAACCCGGCCATGTTTAGTTTTTCAACCACCTTTACGCTGGGACGTTTGCTCATTATGCCTTCCGCTATGAAAAGCAATGCCTGTCCTCCGTCAACCAGAGGTATGGGCAGCAGGTTGAAGAATCCTATCGCGACGGAAATCAATGCTATGAGGAAGAAGAAGTCGGACAATCCCTTGTGTGCGGCCTTGCTTACCACGCTGACTATGCCGACTGGACCTGCGAGATCTGGCTTCTGCCGTTTTACAATATTGTCTTTAAGCGTGGTGACGGTTAGAGCCGTCCAGTACCAGCACTGATACGCTCCGTTGGCAACCGCCTTGAAGAATGGCATTTTCTCATAAGTGATTACCGGGGCTATTCCGACAAGGCCTATTTCCTTGCCGTCCATTGCGGTTTTCTTCGGGGTCAGCCTGACCGTGGTCTGTTTGTCTTCCCTCTCGTAAACTATTGTCAGTTCCTTTTCCGCACTGGCATGTATTATTTCAGTTACATTTTTCCATTCCGGCGTTTTCGTGCCGTCTATGCTTACGATGCGGTCGCCAGCTTTCATTCCAGCTACTTCCGCCGGATAGCCATCGCTAACATCTCCTATTATGGGATCTGTGCCGGGTATTGGGTTGCCCGTCGCAAGTACTACAGACGTGAACAGGAAAAATGCCAGCACATAGTTCATTGCCGGGCCTGCCAATGCCACTCCGAGGCGGGAATACCAGGGTTTTGAAAAATATTCATCAGGCTCACCTTGTGCGTCTTCTTCCAATTCTCCGGCAGGCTGAACATATCCTCCGAGGGGAATCCACCGTATTGAATACCTTGTGCCTTTGAAAGGCTCTTTTTCCTTCGGCTCTTCCTTATCCTGTGAATCCTGGTCTTTGCCGTCTTTTTTCTTTTCTTCCGGTGGCTTTGGACCCCAGCCGATGATTTCCTGTCCGAATCCCAGCGAGAATGCCAGGACCTTTATTCCTGCAAGCCGGCAGGCAATGAAATGCCCCAGCTCATGCAGGAAAATTACCAGGCTGAATGTGAACACTACTGCGATTATTGATAACAACATATTTTGCTCCCTGATTTACTGCTTAAAAAATCTTATTCCTCAATTGCTAATTACTAATTTTATACGTCATTGCGAGCGGTAGCGAAGCAATCTGATTCGGTAAACTATACTTTCAAAAATATCTATAATAGATTGCTTTGTAATTTCATTCCTCGCAATAACGGTTTAAAGAATTTCCTCAACTCCTAACTACTCACTACTAACTTCTAACTTGAAGTACGGAAACACTGCTTTCAGTCTGCTGAAAGCAGTTGTGCTGCCTCTTCCGCCTTTATCCTTGCCCATCTGTCCGTTTCCACTGCGGTTTCAAGCGTGAAATTGGCTGCGGCATTGGTCTGCTCCAGGACTTTTTCCACTATCACTGGTATATGGGTGAACAGTATCTTGCCTTTGAGGAACAGTCCAACCGCGACCTCGTTGGCGGCGCTTAATGCGGAGGGGAATACATTGCCCCTTTCGCCTGCGTCCATTGCCAGCTTTAGACAGCGGAAACGGCGGAAATCCGGCCTGGCGAAGTCCATTCTTGCCAGCTCGTAGAAATCCATCGGACGCACGAGGGATTTCTTCCTTTCCGGCCATGTGAGCGCGTACTGAATCGGCAGACGCATATCCGGCCATGAAATCTGAACAATCACCGCACCGTCCTTAAATTCAACGCCGGAATGTATTATGGACTGCGGGTGTATCAGAACCTGTATTTTGGAAAGCGGTACGCCGAACATGTTCATAATTTCTATCATTTCCAGACCCTTGTTCATAAGGGTTGAGGAATCAATCGTTATTTTCGGACCCATTTTCCAACGAGGATGCTTCAATGCCTGTTCCGGCCTTACATCTTCCAGCTTCTGTTTGCCGTCGTAGAATGGGCCACCTGATGCAGTAAGGAATATTCTTGACAGTGCCTCGTCGTATTCTCCGGGATTGAGACCTGCCGTGCTTTGGAAAATCGCGGACGGTTCCGAATCTACCGGCAGTATTCTTGCACCGTGTTTTGCCGCTTCCTGCATGAACAATGCTCCGGCCATGACCATCGGTTCCTTGTTTGCCAATGCGACGTTCTTTCCGGCTCTCAATGCCGCAAGGAGGGGGGAGAACCCGACCGCTCCGGTCACGGAATTGAGTACTATGTCCGCCTTTTCAAGCGAGGCCAGCTGATCCAGTCCTTCCTTTCCGGAGGGGAGAAGAGTTGTCCCTTCCGGGCATAGTGGCTTGAATTTCTGCCATGCGGTCTCCTCGTATACTGTCGCATATTCCGTATGGAGCAGCCTTATCTGTTCAAGCAGAATGTCAATGTTGGAATTTACTGCCAGGCCAAGGACATGGTATCCCTCGCCCAGGTTTACCGCGGCCTCAACCGCATTGCGGCCTATTGAACCGGAAGAGCCTAAAATAACGATGTTTTTCATAGTCTGTTGCCTAAAAAATCAAAATATATCTTGTAATATTATATTAAATTTTGAATACCCTAACTGATAATTGGAAACACAGATAACCTGAACTTGTTTTAGATTTTTTGAACAAACTTAATGTTGAGATGCTGAAACAAGTTCAGCATGACGGATAATGCTTTTACCCCTCTCCTTTACTTCCTCTTCCGTCCTTATGCTACCGCCTTTTCTGAATAGCACTACGCTGCATTCAAGCAGCTTCGTGCCTTGCAGCCCTAAAAACGACACACTGTGTCGTTTTTACCCTAAATGGACGGGCTTCACCACAAGGGGCGAGGCATAATTAGGAAATTTCCTCAATTGCTAATTTCTTACTGCTCACTGCTAATTTAAAAATAAAAATCCCCCAGATTGTCCGGGGGATTCCTTTTTCAATTTCAGCATTTTTTATTTTATGCTTACATTGACCCTTTTGTAGCACTGGGCGGCCTTGCAGCGGGTTTCCTTTGCAAAAATGCCTTTTTTCATAACGCTTCTTTTGTATGATCTTACTTCAATCTTGTCCTGCGGAATTCCGTTTTTCACCATAAGTGACGCTACGGCCTCCGCACGCTGTTTGGAAAGATTTGCCACAGGCTCGGAAGCATATCCCTCTACGAGTATTGTAGCAGTCTGGTCGGACTCCTTGTAAAATTCAATAAACTCGTTCACCATATCCTCGTAATAAGGCAAAACCTCGCTTTGTCCTTTCTTGAAGAGAACACCGATTGAGTTGATTGCTATCTTGTCCGTCGGGGTCTCCTTGTCATACTTGTCCCAAAGATCGTCTGCTGCCGCAAGATACGCATCCTTGTCAAGTTCCACCGCTACACCGGAATTGACAGCAACTGGCTTTTTGGCAGGTGTTTCCTCGGCAGGAGTAGTCATCGCATCAACGGCCGCATCAACAGCCTGGCTGGCTGCCTCGGCGGCAATCTGTTGTCCGAGTTCGCCAACATCGTTCCTGCTCATAGCCTGACTGGCGGCATCAGAGGCGACATCCTTGGCTATGTCCTGTGCAAGGTTTACATTCTTGTTGCTCATTCCGCAAGATGTGAGGAATATTGCTGTACAAAAAAATATCATAAGGTTGGAAAAATAATTTTTCTTCATAAGGTCTCCTTGTCCTTTATATGATACAAGTTTAAAGGAACTTATGCAATTGCGTATCCGCATTTTTCAAAAAAAACAAATCCTCTAATCCCTGAAAATTATGTATAATATAATGGAATGGTTCTAAATAACCATTCTTTGTACACAGACATACCGGAGGAAAAGAATACTATGGCAGTAAAAATTGGTATCAATGGTTTCGGACGCATAGGCCGTCTGGTGGCCCGCGCAATAATTGAAAGGAATGACAGCGAATTGGAACTCGTAGCGGTAAACGATCTTACCGACGCAAAGACCAACGCCCACCTTTTGAAATATGACTCCATCCATGGCCGCCTGGCCGCAGATGTAAAAGTGACCGCGGACGACCAGATAACAGTAAACGGCAAGGCAATAAAGGTTTTCAAACAGACAGATCCTGCCGCGATAGACTGGAAATCAGTAGGCGTAGATATCGTCGTAGAATCCACTGGCCTTTTCACTCTTAAGAAAGACGGCGTTAACAAGAAAGGCAAAATGGTAAAAGGCGCTGAGAATCATATCACTCACGGCGGAGCAAAGAAGGTAATCATTTCCGCTCCTGCTACCGGAGAGGATATCACCATCGTCATGGGCGTGAACAATGACAAGTATGATCCCAAGAATCATAATGTCGTTTCAAACGCTTCCTGCACGACAAACTGCCTTGCCCCATTCTGCAAGGTCCTTAACGACGTTTTCGGAATAAAGCGTGGCCTTATGACCACAGTCCATGCATATACAGGCGACCAGAGAATACAGGACACTGCCCACTCTGATCTCCGCAGGGCCCGCGCAGGCGCAATGTCAATGATCCCCACCTCCACAGGCGCGGCAAAAGCCATTTCCCTCGTAATCCCTGAGCTTAAGGGCAAGATGGACGGTTTCGCAATACGCGTACCCACCCCGGATGTTTCCGTCGTGGATCTTACCTGCGAACTTGAAAAGAACGTGACAGCGGAAGAAGTGAACGCGGCTTTCAAGGCTGCTTCCGAAGGCGAACTGAAAGGCATACTCGGCTATTCCGAGGAACCCCTCGTGAGCATAGACTTCTGCCACGATGCCCGCAGCTCAATAGTAGATGCCAAGAACACAAAGGTGATGGACGGCAATTTCGTCAAGATCCTTTCCTGGTACGACAACGAATGGGCTTATTCCAACCGCGTGGTTGACCTTGCCAAATTCATGGCAGAAAAAGGTCTTTGATACCCCGCGATCAAAATGACAGGGCGGGGCTTTTATGCACCGCCCTATCTTATTTAATGAGCAGTTAGCAATTAGCAGTGAGCAATTGAGGAATTTTCGTCATTGCGAGGAATGAAATGACGAAGCAATCTGATTTGGGAAATTTCCTTATTCCCCGTCATGCTGAATTTATTTCAGCATCTCTGCGTTTTAATGAGGTCCTGAAACAAGTTCAGGACGACGATTTTTTTAAGACGATGGTTTAGGATATACTTTGCCTTGTATCTTAATGAAAGTTAAGGGTTTTCCTTGTGTCATGCTGTTTGCTGAAAAAAATGCTCATAAAATTTGATTTTGTAAAAATGCCTGTTTTTTTACAAAATTTCAAAATTTGCTTAAAAAATTCAATTTTGTAAAAATGGGCAAAAAATTCATTTTTTTAAATTTGAGCCTTGACTTTCAAATTTTGAAAAAATGACCTGAAATTTTCGTTTTTGATTTTTTGGAGATTTTTTATGGAAAACAAAACAGTTCTCAAACTTGCCAAGGTGCAGGATATGGACGTGGCTGGCAAAACAGTACTCGTCAGAGTTGATTACAATGTCCCCATGAAGGATGGCGTGATAAAGGATGATTCCCGTATAAGGGGAACATTGCAGACAGTAAGATTCCTGCTTGAAAAAAACTGCAAGGTTGTGCTTATCGCACATCTTGGCCGCCCCAAGGGCAAGGTTGACCCGAAGTATTCCCTGGAGCCTGTCACATACAGGTTGCAGGAATTGACCGGTGCGAAGGTAACATTCGGTCTTGACTGCGTCGGCCCGGAGGCGGAAAAGGCTGTTTCCGCAGCTAAGAACGGCGAGATCGTACTGCTTGAAAACCTTCGCTATCATCCCGAAGAGGAAAAGAATGATGTTGATTTTGCGGAGAAACTCTCCAAAAATGGCGAGATTTTCGTTCAGGAAGCGTTTGGTGCATTGCATCGCGCACATGCATCCACGTCTGCCATTACAAAATTCCTGCCCGGCTGCATAGGCTTCCTCGTGCAGAAGGAATTGCAGTTCCTTGACAAGGCAATGCAGAATCCGGAAAGGCCATTCCTTGCCATAATCGGTGGCTCAAAGGTCTCAGACAAGATACAGGTTCTTTACAGCCTGCTTGAAAAGACCGATACGCTCGTCATTGGCGGCGCTATGGCTTACACATTCCTTGCCGCTCAAAGCACAAATATTGGCAATTCACTCTTTGAGGAAGACAAGATAGAAGAGGCCAAGAAAATCATTCTGAAGGCAAATGAGAAGAATGTGGAACTTCTGCTGCCTGCGGATCATCGCACGGTTGACGCGATAGAGAACACGGCCTCCGTGGAGAATACGGCTTCAATGGCAATTCCTGATGGACGCATTGGCATTGATATTGGCCCTCGCACAGAGGATTTGTTTGCCGACAAGATAAGACATGCCAAGACAATATTCTGGAACGGTCCGGTTGGCATTTTTGAAACCAGGGAATACTCCCACGGAACGGTGAGCATTGCCGCGGCTGTCGCAGAAGCCACCGCCAAAAACGGTGCTGTAAGCATTATTGGTGGCGGCGATACCGTATCTGCCCTGAAGGCTGCCGGCGTTGACAAGTCTTCCGTTTCCCATTGCTCCACAGGCGGTGGCGCAAGCCTTGAATTTATAGAGGGCAAGGTCCTTCCCGGATTATTGGCTTTGTCAAAGTCCGAATAATATTGTAAAATATCAGAAGGGCAGATTATGCTCTGTCCTTCTGATAGGAGATCTTAATGTACACACTCGTTTTGACACTGCATATAATACTGGCTTTTGTTCTTATCGTGGCAATAGTCTTTCTGCAGACCAGCAAAGGTTCTGCCCTTTCTATGTTTGGCGGCGGCGGAGATGCCCTTTTCAATGCGGCAAGCGGCACGTCATTCATAAAGAAATTCACGCTTGGTGCGGCGGCCTGCTTTGCCGTCACGTCAATACTGCTTACGGTAATGGCATCTGGCAACAGGTTTAAATCCGTCGTGCAGGATTATCCATTGCAGACTCCACAGGCTGCTACTGCCCCTGCCCAACCCGGAAATGCTCCGGCGGCGGCAAATGCTGCGGCACCTGCCAATGCCAGCCAGTCCGCTCCGGCAAAACAGTCTGGAAAATAAATCTGTCAACACAAGTATTGAACTTGTAGAAAACGCCATTAAAGGCATTTGTACTGCTCTTTATGGCGTTTTTTTTGCATATTGCCCATAAGTCCCTTGCATTTTCTGACTTTTAATTATATTATGTAGATATGAGCCAGCAAAAAACGCATCTTGTCTGCATACTTACGATTGCGGCGGCACTTGCTGCCCCGAATATGTCATTCGGGACGGACAGATTGCCGTTCTCCACGAAAATACCTGCGTTTGAACAGTTTGAGGATTTGCAGATCCCGAAGGTTTCAGAGCAGTCTCCCGTACAGGATTCAATACCATTCGCACAGATTTTGGGAAACTGTCCCAAGCTGTCAGCGTCAGCAATAACGGAAATAGTGCCGGAAGACGAGATTCCCGCCGTACGCGAGGTGTCGCAAATGACTGGCAGCGTATTGCCTCTGCCTAATGACGATATGTCCCAGGAATCACTGCTGGCTTCTCTGAATACTACATTGTCATACTGGAACGGCAGACCTGATTATGCGAAGATAACCATAGGTGGGGACACCTATCAGGCTCCGCAGATGCGTAAGACATTGAAGCTGCTCATTTCCCTTATTGAAAAGAAACTTCCTGCCAAGGAACTGAAGGCCGAGATAGAGAAAAATTTCAAAATATACCGTGCGTCTGCAGACGACGGAAGCGGAAAGACAACCCTGACAGGCTATTATGAGGCGGAAATACCTGCCTCCCGCACAAGGACAGGAAAATTCATTTATCCGATTTATGCGAAGCCTTCGGATCTGGTAAAGACTCCGTCGGGAGCTGCGGATTTTGATTATGGTCATTATGTGAATGGGAAATTTGAAAGGCATTATTCCACGCAGGAAATACATTCCGGCGCATTGGATGGCAGTGGACTGGAGATCGCATGGTCCGAGCATCCGGCACAGATAATGCTGTTGCAGATACAGGGATCGGGCCTGCTGCGTTATTCCGACGGATCTTTCACGAGGGTGGGATTCGCGGCGGCAAATGGGCATCCTTTCCGCAGCGTGCAGCGTGCCCTTATGGACTGCGGCGAGATACAGTCAATGTCCTTCAAGAATTTCATATCATATCTTACAAAACAGCCTCAGGACAGGGAGGCAAGGCTTATTGAGATCAATCCCAGATTTATATACTTCCGTGCCAAGCCGGACAATGCCGGTGCTACGGGTGCGATAGGCAAGGAACTTACTCCGGGGCGTTCAATCGCGGTAGATCCCAAGTACATTCCGTATGGACTGCCAGGACTTGTAAAGTCCCGCCGCCCTGTTTACAACGGCGAGGGACAGTCCCTGTCATTCAAGGATTTTACCAGATTCATAAATTCACATGATACAGGATCTGCCATACGGGGGCCGGGCAGACTTGACCTGTTCTGGGGGCCTGGAAAGGCCGCCGAGGCCGAATCGTCAGCGATGAAGGCAACTGGCGAGCTGTATCTCTTCGTCGCAAAATAAGCAATTAGCAATTGAGGAAATTCCTTTTGACGAAAAAAGCGGGCAATGGCCCGCTTTTCTCATATCAGGGTTAAAATAAAAAAACCCCCGTATCTCAGGGGGTTCTTTTTTTAATTGATTTTAATCAGTCCTTGATTTCGATTGCCTGAACTGGGCAGTTTGCTGCTGTGTTTTTTGCGTCATCTTCCTTTCCAGCAGGTATGTCCTTGCCCATCGCCTTGTCTCCGGCGAGTTCGAATACTTCGGGGCAGTCTCCTGCGCAAAGGCCGCATCCTATGCAATTATCCTGGTTTACTACTGCTTTCATTGTTTTGTCCTCCATTGTTTAGAGTGTATAAGGATATTGTACCTAAAAAAATATTTTTTTTCAAATAAAATATTATTAGTTAAAACTAACATATTCCGGCTGAAAAATGAAAATGGTTCAAATATTACAAAAAAATTCATAAGCACAAAAATTATATAATTATATTATGATTGAAAAAATTAGAAATTTAAGCATTAAGAAGATCGCTGTTATTTCCGCATTGAGCCTGTTTGTATCAATAATGTCATTTGCGGGATTGTCCCATAATGCCACAGACAAGCTGAATTTTGTTAGAAAGGCCAACGAGGCATATCTTGTCAAGTCCCAGGAAAGGGCAGTGGGCGGCTTCCTTACCTTGTCCGTCATAAAGACAGGGCTTGCCGTGATAGAGGGAAGCGAGGTGAAGCTTTCAATATTAGGCATTGGCGGGTCCTTGCAGGCAGGGGATGGCGTACAGGCCATATACGATCTTATAGACTGGCTTTGGAAAACCTCCTTTTTCGGCGGTGTCATGCTTACGGCATTAAGCACATTGCTTGGCCTGTCGTCTATAGTAAGCCTTTACGCATTTGGTGTATGTGCCTTCTTTTTTGCGATTTTTCTGCCATTGTCAAAATTGCAGAAGGATGGAACTGTATTCCGTATCTTTTACAGTGGACTCGTGCTTTCCTTTTCAGTTTTTCTTATATGCCAGTTTGCCATACCGCTTTCAATATGGTCGGCTTCAAAACTTTCTTCTGCCCTTACATTGAATATGTCATTGGAATCTGAAAGGAATTTCCAGGAGCTTGGGGCTGTTTTTGAAAATTCCAATTCCGAGGGAGTGGTAAAAAACCTGTCTACCAGATTCAATCAGATAATAGATTCCGTTAAAAGCAGGACGAGAAATCTGGTTGTAAGTGGCATAAAATATATGACGGCATATCTTTTTGACTGTCTGCTTTTCCCTCTTGCCATGTTTGAGATTATGAAGCGTCTCATTTTTATTCTGTTAAGACGTCTTTTTGATGATTTCGGATATGGTCCATTCAACAGGGGGAAAATGCCGCTTTTGCCACATCAGCATGAAGGTATGCCGCCACATTTCTCTCCTATTCCAGAAACACAGGGTGTAAGACCTTCCTAAGCGTTTTTTTGCGAATAGTGCGTTTATGCGGATACATAAATATTCCGTGCATCTTTTCCTTATTGCCCTGGGCATAGTGCTTTACTTTTTTGCAAATATGCAGAGAGTTGCCGTGCCTGGGGCTGTTTTTGGCCTATTGCAGCAGAAACTGTCGGCGGAAGCCCCGGCTATTACCGCTCTTGGTGCCTCCTTCATGTATGTTTATGCGATAAGCCAGATATTCATGGGACGCATTGTGGAGCGTTATGGCGGCCTTCGCATGATTGCCTTTGGAGCTTTGTTCTTCTCACTTGGCAGCCTGGCATTTCCGTATACACATTCCATGCCCCTGCTTTATCTGAGCCGTGCCTGCATGGGACTTGGTGCGGGCTGCTTTTATCTAAGCCTTGTTCGTGAGCTGGAACGCTGCATTTCTGACAGGAATTTCGGCATTGTACTGTCCGCCACGATATTCATAGGCTATTCTGGAGCATTTGCCGCAAATGGGCCTTTTGTGTGGCTTATAGGACGTTTTGGACTGATGCAGACACTGGTAGGAATAGCCGCCATCATACTTGCCGCATCGGTTGTCTTTATTGCCGTAGGATCTCAGTTCAACCTGACAATGATAAAGACGGACAGGCATATTGATTTCCCGTCGTATAAGCAGGTTATTTGCAGCAAGAGCAATCTGATACTCTTCACTTACGCCTCACTTAATTATGCTCTGATGTATGTATTGCAGACCGTGATTGGCAAGAAATTCCTGGAGGATTTCTGTCTTTTCTCGTCGTCGGGTGCGTCATGGCTGCTTTCGGCGATGTCAATCATTTCAGCTTTCAGCAGCATGGGACTGGCATTCATAAGCAGACAATGCGGGGGGAAAAAGGCATTCCTGTTCAGGATTTCCGCCGTAGTCAGCGTGCTGGACTTTGTTTTCATTGTCCTAACCTTGATTACCGGGGTTAGGATAAATTTCCTGATGTGCCTTGCGTTTTGCAGTCTGGCCTCAATGACGGCAATGTCGCCACTTCTGGTGATTGCGATAAACGAGACAAATCATCATTCAGTATGCGTGACCGCCGCTGGAATACTTAACGCGATGTTCTTTCTGACAGTCGGAATATTCGGCAATATGACAGGCCTTATGATGAATATCTTTCCGCCTGAAAGCATAAATGGCATACTGGTTTATGGCAGAAATTCCTATCTCGCGGTATTCATTCCATTGCTGGCATTCAGCCTTGCGGAGCTTTGTTTTGCGATGAGGATCAGGGAAGGCCGAAAGGCATAATGGTTGAATATGGAAAGGAACAATCTGCTTGAAAAATATTTTCCGTTTCTGATTTTTGTGATTGTCTTTGTCGCATTTACGCCATCACTTGCCAACAGATTCGTGGATTGGGACGATGCTCCTCTGATACTGTTCAATAATGATTTCCGAGGACTTGGTATTGCGAATATAAAATGGATGTTTTCCACATTCCACATGTCCCATTATCAGCCTCTGACATGGCTTAGTCTTGCAATAGATTACTGCCTGTGGGGGCTTAACCCATTCGGGTATCATTTGACAAATATATTGCTTCATTCCCTGGCGGCGGCATTTCTTGCAAAGGCCTCGCTAATGCTTTTCCGTATAGGAAGACTGGGATATGCCGCCACCTTTGTTGGAGCGTTTTTTGCCGCATTGTTCTTTGCCGTGCATCCACTTCGTGCGGAATCCGTGTCATGGCTAACGGAAAGACGGGACGTGCTTTCCACCTGCCTGTTCATGGCTGCAATTTGGTCGTATATCAGAGTCTGTCTTGACAACACGTCGGAAAAAGGAATATTGTCTTCAAAAAGACTTGTTCCTTGTTTTTTTCTATATGTTTGTGCATGTTTTTCAAAAAGCATGGCTGTTACGCTGCCAGCAGTGCTTTTGTTGCTTGATTTCTATCCGCTTAAACGCATATCCCTGCCGTTAAGAAAGGATTTTATCCCTGTACTTGTTGAAAAAATACCGTTTTTCGCATTTGCGGCGGCACTTTCCCTGTTTTATTATTTTGTCGTCGGCAAATATATTGACATTCCATATACGCAGGCCTATATGCCGTCTGTCGCGAAGGCCATTTATGCGTATTGGTTTTATCTTTTGAAGACATTTGTCCCATTTGGTCTTTCGCCGGTATATGTGCCGCCGGAGGGGGGATATTTCCTGCCAAATATGATTGGTGGCATTGTCCTGCTGCTTCTGACTGGACTCGCATTTGCAATCAGACAGAAAATTCCCGCATTTCTTACGGCATTGCTGTTCTATTTCGGCACGCTGTTTCCTGCCTGCGGATTGCTGAATGGCGCTCCTGTACCTGCGGCTGACAGATATTCGTACATTCCGTCAATAGGAATTGCTGTTTTCCTGGGATTTTTATTTGCCCATCTTTTTGAAAAAGACAGATTCAGAAAAACTTACACTGTATTGGCAGTTTCAATACTGGTACTGATCGCAGGTCTGAATGTAAGGCAGCAGAGATTCTGGAAAGGCTCAACCTCCGTATGGAACAGGGTTGTATCAGTAGAGCCTAGATCAGCGATAGCGTATAACAATCTTGCCTCATTGGTCTATGCCAAGGGAGATATCCCGCAGGCAGAGGAGCTTATGCTCAAGGCCAAGGATCTTGCTCCAGATGACTTCAACATAAATTTCAACTGTGCCAATATGTATGCCATGTCTGGAGAATATGAAAAGGCCTTGACGGAATATGATGAGGTGTTGAGTAAGGCCCCGACGATGTACGAGGCCTATATTAGAAAGGCGGATATGGAGAACAAGCTGGGAAAATATGCCTCCGCCGAGAAAACACTGATTGCCGCAACAGGGATTCGTCCGGATTATTTTCAGGCCTGGCATGGATTGGCAATAATCAGGCTTGAAACCCAGGATTATGCCGGTGCGGAAGCCGCATTGCACGAGCTTCTGCGTATTATGCCGGACATGCCTGATGCAAAGGAAATGCTGGAAGAGGCGAGGGCAGGCCAATTAGCAATTGGCAATTAGCAGTGAGCAATTAGCAATTGTGTAGATTCTTCAAATCGTCATTGCGAGGAGCTTTGGCGACGAAGCAATCTTTTTGTTTAATAAAATAGGAGTTTACCGAATCATATTGCTTCACTATCGTTCGCAATGACGTATAAAATGGAAAAATTGACTTTATCTGTGTTTCCTTAGTAGTTAGGAGTTTCAATATTTTCATAATTTTTTTGCGTTGCGAATGGAATAATTAATAAAATTATAGATAGAGGTTTTTATGGCAAAAATAGCAAGAGACGTTTTTGAACTTTTTTGGGAGCCGGTGCAGACTACCGGCGAGCTTATCGCATCCTATGCCCCTGGCATAATTGCGGCTTTCTTTTTCATACTGCTTGGTCTTTTCCTGGCGAGATTTCTAAGCACCTGGCTGGAACAGTTCCTACGCAAGATAAGCTTTGACACATATACTAGCAAGGTTGGCATAAACGAGATTTTTACACGTTTTGGATTTGGCAGATCTCCGGCGAGAGTGCTTTCATTCCTGTTGTACTGGACATTGCTGCTGGTTTTCTTTATTACAGCTACGAATGCGATGAATCTGCCTGCCATATCGCAGGTTCTGGAACGCTTCCTGGTCGGATTTGTACCCAAGATGACTGTCGCGGTAGTAATATCGTTCGGTGGACTGCTTTTCGCGAATTTTGTCTCTTCAATAATACAGAATGCCGCCCGTGCGAACAGTCTCAAAGGTGGCAAATCATTGGGAAAGATCGCTCATTTTGCCGTGATTGTCTTTACAATCGTAGTCGTTATGGAGCAGTTTGGCCTCCGTATGAAGCTGATTGAGAACGGCGTTGCGATCCTGCTCATATCCTTGGGACTTGCATTTGCAATAGCTGTTGGGCTTGGTGCGAAGGACTTTGCCCATGACATGATAAAGAGCCTTTTCAGCGAAGAGGAAGAGAAATAAAATGTTTCTCAATTAGCAATTGCGGAGTTTCTGATAAAAAAGCCCTTGTCAAAAACAGGGGCTTTTTCAATTAGCAATTAGCAGTGAGTAATTAGCAATTGTGGAAATTGCCTTATCACGTCATTGCTGTAGATGTCAATTAATTACATAATTTCTGAAAAAAAGGTTGAAAATATTTTTATAAGTATACTTTGCAATTTATTCAATATTTTTACAACTATGGTTTGCAAAATATTCAATTATTTTATAACTGTACTTTACAAAATATTCGGTATAGGCTATCCATATATGATAGACAGAAAAAATCACACATTTCTATTTGTTCAAAAAATGTATAATTAGATTATGCAGAATAAGACTTCCCTACCAGGAATACGACAGCTTATACATCTTGCCAGTACGGAATCAACGCAGTCATTGGCAAAGGCCATGGCGGAACAGGGATGTGCGGAAAATACCGCTATAATCGCGGATTCCCAGACCGCTGGATATGGACGGCTTGATCACAAATGGGATTCCTCCCCCGGAGGTCTTTATATGTCCGTATTGCTCCGTCCTGGGACAAATCCTGCTTTTTTTTCAGATCTGAGCGAAATAACGGCAAATGTGCTTGCGGACATCTTTCGCAGCGAATATGGACTTCAGGCCAAGGTGAAACTGCCTAATGACGTGTACGTTTTCTGTGAGAAAAAAAGAAAATGGCTTAAGATAAGCGGAATACTATCCGAGGCGGCTACCGTTCCGGGAGAGAAATCCGACTGGCTCATAATTGGAATCGGTGTAAATCTTGAAAATACTGTTTTTCCAGAAACCGCAATGAGCCTGTGCCAGCTTACAGGCCTTGAAACGGACAAGATGGATTTTGCCGCCAGGTTTTTCAAGTCATTCTGGCCCAAATACTATGCCTGGGAATGTGGGGGGAGAATGAAATCGCTGGCATAATTCCTTATGCCAGCGATATGTCTTTCCGTCTGATTTTCAGGCTTATTTCGCAATATATCCTGACGGATAGTATTCTGCGGAAATAGGCGTAAGCGGCTTGCCTGTCCTTGAATCCATTGTTTCCTCAAGATTTTTCTGCATTGTCTCTCGAACACCGAATCCGGTATTTTCAATCTTTATCGCATATTGTTTGAATGCCGCACCCAGCTTGTTCACGTTTACAAAATAATCATTTGCAATTACGGTATAGATACGTTTTTGGTCAAGAGGTATTCCATCTACGAGAATCCTTATGTTTTCCGGACCTTCCTTGCCCGTAGTGTATTCAACAGTCATGCCTGAAAAATAAACCTGTGTGCTGTCATTTTTCGTGAAATTGGCCTTGATTATTTCAAATATCCCTTTTCCTGGCAGCTGCAATTTGTACAGGATATTGTCAAACTTCATGCTATTATACAAATCCTGTAATGTTATTTTTCCGTCGGGAAGGCCTACGGAAAAACTGCTTGAGTTTTGTAGTGATACTTCCCCATTTGCTTCTTCCTGCGTTATAGCACAGACCCATTGTGCCAATGGATTGTTCAATATGCTGTTTCCTGCGGCAAGGCCTCCTTCCGTATAGCCTATTACCTTGCTCATCTGGGATTTTACCAGCTTGTCATATTTTTTTACGAGTTTCAATGCTTTCGCATCTTCCCCTTTTTCAGCCCAGAGGGGAATAAGCTCTACATCTATTCCTTTCAATTTTCCGTCGGAATCGTCAAAATGCAGCACGGCCTTGCTTACATAGTTGAGTTTTGTTCCACTTTCCGCAAACCATGTTCCGCTTTCCTTGTCGTAATATCCGCCAACAAGTGCCGTATGCTCATGTCCGCTTAGTACAAGGTCAATGCCATATCCCATCTCCTTTGCAAGACGGGCCATCTCTATTCCCACATATTTGTCAATGTCATTCAGGTTTTCTTTTGAAGGATCAATTGTCTTTCCTTGAAATACATCACCGAAAGTTCCGCTATGATTAAGCAGTATTACGGCATCTGGGTTTTCCTTTTCACGGACTTCCCTTACTATATTTCCAATCGTGAATGCCTCGTCTTCAAAGCCAGTTATATCCTGTCCAAGATTCCTGCCTCCCATTTCTGTGGAATATTTGTGGGAAAGGCCTATTACCGCTATACGTCTTCCTGCTTTATTTATGACGATATATGGCTTTACATAAGAAGGCTGTGTTATTTGTTGCTTGCCGTCCTTGTCCGTCTTTTCAAGTTGCAAATTGGCGGAAAGCATTGTTGCCTTGAGTTTTTTTGACAGATTCTTGAAAGCCACGCCGCCATAGTCAAAATCGTGATTTCCTGCCGCCACGGCGGAATAACCTGCCAGGTTCATAAATTCGGCACTGGCCATGCCTCTTGACGCTACGCCAGCCGTAGTGCCTTGGAACATATCTCCGGAATCAAGCAGAATGTAGGGGATTCCTGTCGTATTGAAATCCTGCCTTATAAGCGATATGAGGGCGGGGAATCCACCTATCATTTTTGCCTCGTTCTCCTTGCCAAAGGCCTTTCCTGCCTTGTGAGACGAATAGCTGCCATGTACGTCTGACGTGTGATAAATGGCAATATCAAGGGCGTTTGCGTTGGAAACAGACATTGCGAAGGCTGTAAGCAATGCTGCAAATAATGTCTTTCTTGTATTCATAGTTCAAATCCTTTAAAATTGCTAATTGGAAACCGTGTTCCCTAATTTAAATTATATAAAAATACCTGGCAATGGTTAACAGGGCTTATTATTTTGTATCATAGCATTATATGAAAATCATAAGACCAGTATTGATTGCCGTATTATTTTTCGCTGCGGGCTGTTTTTCCGGACGAATCTCCCAGAAAGACCAGACGGGAACAGTTCCACAGACATCTGTTCAGACAACAAAGACAGATACAAAGAAGCCGTTTATAAAGATAGACGAGGAATCATATCCGCATTTTATAGATAAGGATGCAAAAAAATCCCTTATGAAGGCATTGGCCCTGAATGGAAAATATCTTCAGAATTCAAAAAAGGAAACCGTTTATGATTTTGACGGCAGAAAGGTGACCGTAAAGGAACTTGCCGCCACAAATGAGGCCTTTGCCAAAGCCATAGAGGAGACAACGGATGCGGAAGAATTTGACCGCATTATCAGGGAAAGATTTGACATATATCAGATGAGCGGCGTAAATGGCGACGGAGTAGTGACATTCACGTCGTACTATGAGCCTACGACAGAGGCCAGTCTTGAAAAGACGGCGGAGTACAAATATCCCATGTACGCGAAGCCTTACGATCTTGTAAGCATTCCATTGGAGCAGTTCAATGCGAAATTCAAGGGCGAAAGCATACAGGGCCGTTTTGACGGACAGAAATTCGTTCCATATTACAGCCGCGACGAGATAGATTTTCAAGGCATTTTCAAGGGAAGAGGACTTGAAATAGCATGGTTCAAGAATCTGCCGGATCTGATGGACTTGCATATACAGGGATCGGGTCGTCTCGCCCTGCCCGATGGAAGAGAGGTCAAGGCACTGTTTGCGGCCACAAACGGACTGAAATTCAAGGGATGGCTTACCGCTATGATAGAGCAGGGGCTTATCAAACGAGAGGGTATCACACACGAGAAAGGAAAGGAATATCTTGCAAAACATCCTGAGAAGGTAAGACAGGTAATGTCCGCAAATCCGAGGTACACATTCTTCAAGATACAGGGAATAACCGATCCTGAGGAAGGCCCGAACGGAACTTATGGATATCCTCTTACCGGCTGGCGTTCCGTCGCTGCCGACATGAGCCTTTATCCAATGGGCGCGATAGCATTCCTGACCGCTCCAATGCCCGACGTGGACGACGACGGCAATTACAAGGGTACGAAGGATGATGCGAGATTCGTATTCGTGCAGGATACCGGCGGAGCGATAAAAGGCACAAACCGTATAGACTTTTTCGCCGGCAATGGAAAAAAATCCCGCACATTCGCATTCAAGGTAATGAACAAGGGGCAGATGTACATGCTTCTGCTCAAAGACAAGTAAGAAATGACGAGACTATCATTCCCAGGAATATTTCTTTCGGCAGTAGTGGCTTTTTCCCTGTGTTCCTGTTCAAACAGTGCGAAAAAAGCATCGTATGACGGAAGCAAGGCGGCAGAAACCGTATCTGCCGCCAAGGTGCTTTCAGGCCTGGACGTGCTTGAAAGGGACGGTTTCAGGCAGCTCGAAGGCAAGAGGATTGGCATAATAACCAATCATTCCTCCGTAAACCTGAAAGGTGAGAACGCCGTAGACGTGCTTTATCGTGCGAAAAATGTAAGGCTCGTCAAGATTTTCTCGCCTGAACACGGATTCAGGGGCGTAGGCAACGAGGGAGCAAGGATAGAAAACAGTACCGACGACAAGACAGGTCTTCCCATTGTAAGCCTTTATGGCAAGAACCGTCTACGTCCTACGCCGGAAATGCTGGAGGATATTGATGCCATTGTCTTTGACATTCAGGACATAGGTGCGAGATTCTATACCTATCTTACGACTATGGGTTATGCTATGGAGGAGGCCGCGAAGGCAAAAAAGCAGTTCATCGTGCTTGACAGGCCAAATCCCATTGGCGGAATTATGGAAGGCCCTCTTCTGGAGGACGACATAAGCATATTCACGGCATATTACCGTGTTCCCACTAGACACGGTCTTACGGCAGGTGAGATGGCACTTTTTCACAAGGGACTTCATGCCAGCAAGACCCCGATGGCGGCTCTTGACCTGACCATAATAAAGGCGGAAGGCTGGACCAGGGATATGTTCTTCAACGAGACTGGTATAAAATGGACCAATCCCTCTCCTAACATAAGGGACACTGATGCGGAAGTGCTTTATCCCGGAATTGGCTGTTTTGAGGCATCAAACCTTTCTGTAGGAAGGGGAACGGACAACCCATTCCTGTGGTTTGGCGCGCCGTGGCTGGACGGAAAAAAACTTGCGGAGCAGCTGAACGCAATGAATTTCCCCGGAGTGAGATTCAGCTCAAAGACGCTGACACCGTCAAGAAGCGTCTACTCAGGCAAGGAATGTGGTGGTGTTGAAATAACGGTCACAGCCCAGAAGTCCGTTAGATCAATGGATATAATGGCCTGGGCGGCGTATTATCTTAACAAGAATCATCCGAATGACTTTGTGTTCCGCGAAAAGGATATAAGGGACATGACTGGAAACGGCGATTTGTATAAAATGATACAGTCCGGAGAGACACCTGAAAAACTGCTTGCCCAGTACCGCAGGGAATCAGCGGGATTCAATCTTTACGCAAATAAATTCCGGCTGTATAAACAATCTGTAAAATGATATAATAAGATTAAATACACATGGAGCTTTTATGGCAGAAAAAATTTTAATTGCTGACGACGATGCTGATATTTGCAGTCTTCTTTCCTTCGCACTTGAAGATGCTGGTTATGAGGTTCAGATATGCAACAATGGCAGGGATGTTATGGAGACAGCCCGTGAAGAGAAGCCGGATGTCCTTATATTGGATGTCATGTTGCCAGGCATAGATGGCACGACCATAGCCAAAAGGATGAGCGAGGACAGTGATCTTAAGGAAATTCCGATAGTCGTGATTACGGCCCTGGAGGCCTCAAAGAACCTGTTCCAGCCTATTATGCAGATATCAAAGTTCATTACAAAGCCTTTCAATACCGAAGACCTTCTTGAAGCTGTAGACAATGCCATAAAAGGCGTAGAAGAGGAAGACGAGGAAATAGAAGAGTAATATTTTTGCTGTAGGCAGACAGTATTTAATGGGAAGACATCAGCAATGATGTCTTCCCATTTGTTTGTGAAACACTGATAAAGTCAAAAAATCCGATGAGAAATCCACTTCTCTGTATAAAGTATTTCCACAATTGCTCATTGCTAATTGTAGGGGCAGTGTTCCTGGCATAAGTCGCATCCATAAGAATATGGAAGTAGGACATTTGGGGGGAGCTGCGTTTTTACCTGTGTGTTAAGATACGACGAGCATCTTGACTGGTTTACCTTTCCGTCTGACAAGGCCTTTTGGGGACATATCTTTTCGCATATATGGCAATTCCCACAACCATATTCCTTTTTTCCGTCTGAATTGTCTTGTGGAAACAAAGGTGGATTTATGGGACTGTCCGGCTCTATGTAAAAATTCAGGGTAAGACCACCTATATGGAACCAGCTGCCGAATTTGGGCGAGATTATAAGCGAGTTCCTGCCACGGAATCCCAGTCCGGCAAGCCTGGCCAGCTCCTTTTCCATTACAGGAGATGTGTCACAGAATACTGATCCGCATATAGTTGGATTTGTCTTTTTTAGCAAATCCCTGATCATTCGCAATTTTTCCTTTACCCATTTGTGATAATCAGGGGATAACGCATAACGAGATATTTTTGCATCAGGACGGTTTAGAAGACCGTATTGCAGGTTCTGTCTGCCAGTACGCTCCAGATATCTGGCCGCGCCCTCTTCGGCGTTTATGGCGGCCATTTCGGCAGCATAATCACGATTCCTGTCCCAATATGGAAACGCACACACGATTGCGGATTTTGCCCTCGGATCCCATAAGGACAGTCTTTCCCGCTTGTCCCACGGACGACGCAGATAAGCCAGTTCCGGTGGCAGATTCTCGGTACATTCCAGATAATGTGCATATTCCGCAATGGACTGCTCCGCCGAGACAATGCCACAATCCGCAATACCGCATTTTCTTGCGATTTCCTTGATTTCCTCTTTTGACGGATATGGCGTTTTCATATTTCCTGATCTTTTGCCAGACAGTTATTCTATTTTGTTATAATTTCAATTCAGATATAATTTCCTATTATAACTGATTACAATAAATTCATTAAAAATTTTAAGAAATTACGAGAAATTCAAGTTTCTATATAAAGGACTTCCTGAATTGCTCATTGCTAACTGCTAATTGGAAACGCAGAAAACAGCTATTTTTTCTGCGTTTCCCTAATCTATTTTCGTCAGGACAGTGGAAAGGCGTTTTCTTATGGAATCGGCTATTTCCTTGTTCTTTATGTATTTCAGATTTATACGCACTGTCTCGGCGGAGCATTTTATTGCTGCTACAAGCAGTGTTTCAGCGGCATAATAATCGGACATTATTCTGGGCGAGAAATGATCCCTTCCCTTACGCAGCAGGTCAATAACGGCGGCGGAAAGTATTGCCGTATCAAGTGGCACCTCGGCGGCATATTTCAATGCGGCCTGCACAGCCTCTGAACGTTTTTCCGGCGGAATATCCTGTGATTTTGTCGCCTTCAGGTATTCCTCAAATGCATGGGCATCCTCGGAGATGCGGCACATCAGTTTCTGCTTTATTTCCGCCGCCTCTGGACGCATTTTGCCTAGGAATATACGGCTTGATTCAGAAACAAATTCTGAATTTGAGGAAATACCGCACATCATCTCGCACAAGGCACAGCCCATTGCCGCACTGACAGCGGCAGCAGCCCCGCCACCTGGCGTAGGAGAGCTTGCCGAAAGAGAGTTTATAAAAGAATATGCTGCCTTTTCCCAATTTTCCATCAGATAAATTATATTAAAAAGGACGGCAGTCGTGGAACAGTGTCTTTTGACGCATTGCCTGCAAAAGAAATATAATATCCTCTATGATGTTGACAAAGGAACATTTCAAAGAACTTCTTTCCACCGTGCTTGAACATGTATACGAGGGGGAAGACAATTCCATATATGGCGCGATAGGTGCTGGTGGTGAAATGAAATACGACCTTGTCGTTGCCTTTTTCTGCGAAGATGAAAGGATAATATTCCATAGCCATTCACCTGCCTTCCCGCTCAAGGGAAAAAGCGAGGCCGACATACTTTTCTTTGTCAACAAATGGAATACGGAATATCTTAACCAGTGCTGTTATTATGACGAGGAACATGGCACGCTTGTGACATCAGGAGCACTTTTTACCAACGTAGAGGTAAGCGACGAGTATGTCGTTGAGAACTTCATACATTTCAACATTACCGCCGCAATAAGGTTCTTCACCGATGCCGAAAAGCAGTTTTCCTGATATTATCCTTTATTATCCTTTGAAATCATAACCGGCATCGGTTATGGCCTGTTTTATCTGTTCGGTGGGAACTTCCTTTGACATCCTTATTGAGACGATTCCAGCCTTGTGATCGGGCGTAGCCTCCATAATGCCATCTATTGCCTCCAGGGCCTTTCTTACATGCATTTCACAGTGATGGCACATCATTCCTTCAACTTTGAATTTCTTTTCCATTTTGTTTTCCTTTATGATTGATTTTTTGTCAAATTTTTTGAGATTTAGCCGCAGTGCGTTAAGGACAACGCAAATGCTGGAAAGGCTCATCGCGGCGGCGGCCATCATTGGATTCAATGCCAGGCCGAAGGCCTTGTAATACGCTCCGGCGGCGACAGGTATCAATGCGGCATTGTAAAAGAATGCCCAGAACAGGTTCTCGTGTATTGTACGCAATGCCGCACGGCCAAGCCTTATGGCGGCGGCGGCATCTTTTAGACTGCTGTTTACCAGCACTATGTCCGCCGCGTCAATGGCAATGTCCGTTCCAGCACCGATGGCAATTCCAATATCCGCTGCCGCAAGAGCCGGAGCGTCATTTATGCCGTCCCCGATCATTGCCGTTTTGCCGTCCTTTTGCAGATTCCGTATCGCCGCCGCCTTTCCATCTGGCAGTATGCCAGATATCACGTCGTCAATTCCGGCCTGGCTGGCAATGGATTTTGCCGCCGCCGCATTGTCGCCGGTAATCATCACGGTCCTTATGCCAAGCTGCCGCATTTCGGCTATAGCCTCTGCCGAATCCGGCTTTATCGTATCAGCTGCGGCAATTATGCCTATAATCTTATTGTCTGCCGCGAAAAATACGGTGGTCTTGCCGTCTGCGGACAGTCTGTCTGCCTTTTCCTGAATTTCCGATGGTATTTCCGCATGTTTCCGTACAAGATCCGCATTGCCGCATACGCAGTGTTTTCCGTCTATTTCCGCCGCCGCCCCCATTCCTGCCGTAGAATGGAAATTGTCCGCCCGCGACGGCCTTATCTGCCTTTTGCCACCGTATTCAGTAATTGCCTTTGCGAGCGGATGCTCGCTTTTGGCCTCAATTCCTGTAGCGATTTGCAGAAGTTCCTCTTCTGACATGCCAAATGGTACAATGTCAGTACATTCCGGCCTGCCACTTGTTATCGTCCCCGTCTTATCCAGTGCCACGGTCTTAACGCGGGCGGCCTGCTCTATGGCGGCGGCATTTTTGAACAGTATTCCGTTCTTCGCGCCTATTCCGCTTGCGGCCATTATTGCCACAGGTGTTGCCAGTCCCAACGCGCATGGGCAGCTTATGACGAGTACGGATATGCCCCTGCCCAATGCGAAGCCTATATCCTGTCCTGCCACGAGCCAGCAAATTATCGTTATTGCGGCAATGATTATCACCGCCGGTACGAATATTCCAGATATCCTGTCCGCCGCCTTCGCAATCGGTGCCTTTGATGCCGTGGCATCAAGTACAAGCTGTATTATCTGTGCCAGAGCCGTGTCCCTGCCTGTCCTGGTCGTACGGCATCTGATATGTCCGTCAATGTTTATCGTGGCGGCACTGACCCTGTCCCCTGTTTTTTTGCCGACGGGCATACTTTCGCCAGTGAGCATTGATTCGTCAACAGAGGTTATTCCGTCAATTATAACGCCGTCGGCAGGAATGTGTCCTCCCGGCCTTACCGCGAAAATATCCCCGGGAACAAGCTGCTCCGCTGGAACGGTCTTTTCCTCGCCGTTGATTATCAGTATCGCAGTTTTCGGGGCAAGATTCATCAGGTTCTTAAGTTGTGCGGTGGTCTTGCCTTTTGAAATGGATTCAAGCAGTTTTCCGACGTTAATCAAAGCAAGTATCATTGCCGCACCTTCAAAATAAAGGCCATGCATGGCCTCCATTGCCGCCTTTTGATTGCCTGCCTGCGTTAATGACGTTATCTGAAAAAGTACCGCCGTGCTGTATACGAATGACGCTCCAGATCCCAGGGCTACAAGCGTATCCATATTCGGCGCGCCGTTGAGAATGCCTTTTGTGCCGCTTGTAAAGAATTTCTGATTGATAATCATTACTGCCACGGCAAGAAGAAGCTGTATTAGGCCTATGGCGGCACAATTTCCGTCAAAAAATTCTGGCAAGGGCCATCCAAGCATGGAATGTCCCATTGATACATACATCAGCAATGCGAGGAAGAACAGAGACCAGAGAAGCCGCCTCTTCAATACCGGGGTTTCCTTGTCCTCCAAAATATCAGCCTGACTGCCTGCCGCATTTGCCTTATCCGTTTTGCCGGAATTTGCTGTCAGCAGTTCCGCTCCGTATCCGGCATTTTCCACGGCGGCAATAATTTCCTCGGGCTTTGCCGTGCCTTTTACGGTCATTGAATTTGTCAGCAATGATACGGAACACTCGCTTGTCCCGTCCACTTTTGAAACGGCTTTTTCAACTCTTGCGGCACAGGCCGCACAACTCATTCCGCTTACCCTGTATCTTTCCATAAATAAATTTTTTAGGAATACCTTTAATAATTTTGAAAAAAAGACTAAAAAAATGTAATTTTTGAAAAATGAAGTAAGAATTTCAAAAATTCAAAATTTGTCATTAAAAAACAGTTTTTGAAAAAAAAGCCATAAAATTTAAGTTTTGCAATTTTTGATATGTTTTTTTTCAATCGTGTTTTTTTATCAGATTTTAAAAAATGTCTGATAATAAGGAAATTTGCAGTAAGTGCTTGTCTGAAACACAAAAAAATTCAGTGTTTTACGGCACCGGCTTGAACTCGTCCCATCCGTACAATTCCGGGTATTCACGCCATGGGCCTTCGCAACGATCGTAATATTTGCATTTCTTGCAGCTTTCAGCCTTGACCTTGCCGATGTCCCTGCGATAGTCGGCATAGTTTTCAAGGTGAACATTTCCATCAAAAATCGGGCCTTCGGGGATTATCTGCTCTGCTACGCATTGCTCATAGCCCTGCATAAGACAGAACGGTATAGCCTCGGTGTAGCAGGAAACTCCGTGCCGCAGTCCTATGTCAAGACCCTGCTTTATGTATGGCAGAACCTCGGTTTTTTTCGGAACAAGCCAGTTCTTGTTCACTTCCGCAGTGCCGATTATATGCACAAATGCGAATTGGAACTGGCATACACCAAGATTTACGAAAAGTGCCGCCATTTTTGGAAATTCCGTGTAATTCTTGCTGGTGACCACGGTGTTCGTGATTACTTCCATGCCCAGTTTCTTCGCATTCATCATGCCAGATACTGTCTGAACAAAGCTGCCCTTTGAATGTGTCAGGCCGTCATGCGTTTCCGCACATGCCCCGTGCAGGGAGGGGGAAAGCTGCGTGACACCCGCATCACGCAGTTTTTTTAGGAAATCCATATAAAGGAATGTCCTGCCGTTTGTCTGTATCTGTACATCCTTGTAGCCATGCTCCCTTGCGAATCTTACGAAATGCAGCAGATCCGGGTGCAATGTCGGTTCTCCACCTGTAAAAACAACTCCGTCCGCACCCTTTTCAGCCGCTTCAAGCAGGTCTTTTTCTGCCTGTTCCTTGGAAAGCTGCGTTACTGTGTCCCTCTTGTTTCCCTGGGCGCAAAAGTCGCAATGATTGTTGCAACGGAAGGTAATCTTTATGTCTGCACGGTATCCCATAATGTTTTCTCCTGAATATAGTATACAATAAAGAACGGACATTATTCTAATACTTTGCTAATTTGCTATACTTTAATTATAACTATGTGATAAGGCAGTATCATAAAAATGGAAAATAACAAGGAAACAAACAAAAATTCTTATTCTGACACGGTTTTTCTTCCCAAGACATCTTTTTCTATGAGGGGGGATCTTCCCAAGAAAGAGCCTCTCATGCTGAAAAAATGGCTGGAAAATCATATATACGAAAAAATGCTTGAAAAACGCCGCGATGCCGAGCCTTTCATTCTTCACGACGGGCCCCCTTATGCTAACGGCGATATTCATCTCGGACATGCCCTTAACAAGATCTTGAAGGACATAATCATAAAGGCACAAAGCCTGCAGGGACATTATGCCCCTTACGTTCCCGGCTGGGATTGCCACGGCTTGCCTATAGAGCAGGCATTGCTCAAGGAAATGAAAATGGGCAAGCGGCATATTGAGGACATTCCCGCATTCCGCCGCAGTGCCAGGGCATTCGCAAAAAAATTTATAGACATTCAGAGGGAAGGATTCAAACGCCTCGGAGTATTCGGCGACTGGAATCACCCTTATATAACCATGACGGACGACTACGAGGGTACTGTCATAAAGGCATTCAGGGAATTGAAGGAAAAGGGACACATTCACCGAGACAAGAAGACAATACACTGGTGCATGACCTGCGAGACCGCCCTTGCAAATGCAGAGGTTGAGTACAAGGACGCATCCTCGCCGTCAATCTATGTGCGTTTCATTTTGAAGGAGCTGCCTGCCGGACTGGATTCCTCAATGCTTGGCAGGACCGCGATAGTGATTTGGACCACGACACCGTGGACATTGCCGTCCAACATGGCCGCCGCGGTGGCCGAGGCGGAGGAATACGTCGTTCTGAAAACCGAGGATGGCAATTTCCTTATCGTCGCGGAGAAGCTGTCAGAAGCGTTTATGGCGGATACCGGGATAAAGGCCGAAAAATGTGGCAGCGTTCCCGGAAAGAATCTCGTCGGACTCAAATATGAGCATTGCCTTGCCCCGCATCTGCCGGAACACAGGCGTTTCCCGAGGACTGTCATCTCAACCGACTTCGTGGAAATGGGAACAGGAACTGGAATAGTGCATATCGCTCCCGGACACGGCGAGGAGGACTTCTACGCCGGAAAGAAATGGGGACTGGAAGTTTTCTGCCCCGTCAAGGAAGACGGCTCATACAATGCCGATGCTGGCGAATTTGCCGGAATGAAGGTCTTTGATGCTAATCCCGTCGTAATAGAGACACTGAAAAAAGATGGCCTTCTCATCGGACAGAAAGAGATAATGCACAGCTATCCGCATTGCTGGCGCTGCAAGAAGCCTATCATTTTCCGTGCGACGGAACAATGGTTCCTGAAGGTTGACATGCACAATCTGCGTGAAAAACTGATAGACGAGGCTGGAAAGGTGAACTGGCTGCCGGAATCAGGCCGTGCTAGAATGGAAGGGATGTTGAAAACCCGCCCAGACTGGTGTCTTTCCCGTCAGAGATACTGGGGAACGCCGATCCTGGCATTCTACTGCAAGGAATGTGGAGAGGTTTATGACAATCCTGAACTTATGAAACGCCTGGAGGATCGTGTATTCAAGGAAGGCAGTGATTTCTGGTTCAGCGAGACTGCCGAGCAACTTATGGGCGAGGGACACAAGTGCGAATGTGGCTGCACCCATTTCCGCAAGGAAAAGGACATTATGGACGTTTGGCTGGATTCCGGCGTGAGCTGGTATGCCGTAGTGAAGAACGGTTATCTTGGCAAAGGCGATTTCCTGCCTGTTGACATGTATCTGGAAGGATCAGATCAGCACAGGGGCTGGTTCCAGACATCGCTGATACCGTCCGTAGCACTGAACGGATGGCCGCCATTCAGGACAGTACTTACACATGGAATGATTTTGGACGAGAAAGGCCTGCCAATGCACAAATCCGCAGGGAACAGCACATCTCCGCAGGAGATTACAAAGAAATACGGTGCGGAGATTCTGCGTCTCTGGACAGCATTGTGCGACTATTCCGGCGATGTGAAGATAGGAATGACCCTTCTCAAAGGCCCTATTGACACATATCGCAAGATACGCAACACATTGCGTTATCTGTTGGGCAACCTGAGCGATTTCAATCCGTCGGAAAATACGGTGGCTTATGAAAATCTGATGGATTCTGACAAGTACATGCTTGCCAGACTGGCGATAACGGCGGACAATGCCGCAAAGGCCTACAACGAATACCGTCTGCATGACGCGATCAAGACCTTGGCGGATTTCTGCAACCTGGATCTGTCCGCATTCTATCTTGACTCAATCAAGGACAGAATGTACACTCTTGCCACGGATTCCGTAGAACGCCGCAGCGCGCAGACCGTACTCTGGAACATCCTGCCTGCCCTTATGACAATGATTGCACCGGTTCTTTCATTCACAGCCGACGAGGCCTGGAATATAGCCAGGGAGGAGCTGGACGGCAGTCTTGGTGAGAGCGTATTCCTTTCGGACTGGCCAAAATTCCCTGCCGAATGGAGCAATGAGGCACTTCTGTCCCGCTGGCAGCGTATACTTTCCATAAGGGAAATGATAACGGCGGAAATAGAGAAGCTCCGTGCCGCAGGAACAGTCGGATCCTCACTGGAGGCAGCGATAACAATCAAGGCCGCAAAAGACGAGGACATAAGGTTCCTTGAAAGCGTGGCATGGCCGCAGGTTGCCATAGTTTCCGAGGCTACGGTAGTCAAAGATCTTTCCACAGAGGGAATAAGGATTGAGGCTGCCCATACCTCCGGCAAGAAATGCCCACGCTGCTGGCAGTACCGCAAGGACATTGGTGTTTCCCAGAAACATCCTGATGTATGCGGACGCTGCGCGGAAGTGCTTGAAAAGCAGGAAAAGAAGTGAAAAAATACATAGTTCCGTCTATTGTAATAATCACAATCTGGGTCTTGGACTACTGGTCCAAGGCCTGGATACTTTCCAATCTTTACCGCAAAAGCATGGAAATATTTCCATTTCTTCATTTCACCTATGCGGAAAACACTGGCGTTGCCTTTGGAATGTTCCAGAACAGCAATATGCTGCTGCTCATTGCGACCACATGCATACTGATAGGACTGATAATATTCCGCAAGGATTTTGTCACGAATCACAAGTCATCACAAATAGGATACTGGTTCGTTATAGCTGGGGCATTGGGCAATATCACGGACAGGATATTGTATAGGTATGTAGTGGATTTTGTTGATCTGTCCTTCTTTCCGGCTGTATTCAACGTGGCTGATTCGGCTATAACCGTCGGAGCGATACTGATGGGATGGGGACTTCTTTTGGAATCAGGAAAGGAAAGAATGAAAAAAAGAAAATTGGAAGCAAAAGACGGGGAAATTTAATTTTATTATTTCAACAGCAGGAGAAAAATTATGAAAAAGGCAGTATTTCTCTTTATAGGAATCATCGCAATGGCGGCGTGCAACCGCTCGCCGGAATATTATTTCCATCGTGGAAACGTGAGCGTATCCAAGGGGCAGGAAATGAATGCCATACAGGATTACAACAAGGCAATACTGCTTAAACGCAATTTCACTGATGCCCTCGTAGCCCGTGGAATGATTTATGAACGTATGGGCGACAAGCAGAAGGCCGAGCAGGATTACAGGAGGGCCGTCGATTCCGACAAGGAACATGTTTCTGCCCGCAACAATCTTGCCGCACTCCTTATGGACAAGGGCAATTACAAGGATGCTGTTGAATATCTTGATCAGGCATTGGAGATAAACAGGGACAATCAGTATGCCGTGCTCAACAGGGGACTTGCCTATTACAAGCTGGGAAAATACAATGCCGCAAAGGCTGATCTGAACAAGGCAATACGGATAAATCCCAGGTTTGAAATGGCCCTGTATCATCGTGCCCTGATATCCAAAAAGGAAAAGAACTACGATGCCGCAATTGAGGATCTTGGAACAATCATAGGGAACAATCCAAATGCCACAGCCGCCTGGCTTGAAAGGGGAAAGATCTATTACAGGCAGAAAAAGGAATATGCCCTTGCCGCACAGGATTTCAAACGTGCTGATGACAATGCGAATGGCTCTATGAAGGCATTGACATCGTTCTGGCTGGCCGCATCCACATATCAGATAGGCTATTATGAGCAGGCTCTTGAAAGTGCCTTGGCTTCTGACGAGATCGAGCCAAATTCCGCACAGACCCTGGGTCTTATAGGCGACATTTACGCAAAGATCGGAGATATTGCCAATGCCGAGGATTATTACAACAAGGCTGCCGCGAATGCAGGGGCTAACGCGGATGCGTACAAGAAACGTATGGCCTCTTTAAGGAGAAAATAACCATGTCTGACAATGAGCCAAGCAAAAGCGGCGGTTTCTGGGACCGTGTAAAGGCGACAAAGTTCGCCATAGAAAGCATAGCCTTTGAGCATCAGGCATTGAAAAAGAAGGATTCAAAGGACTGGATAGGCCTGCTTGGAGTGTTTGTCCTTTGGCTGGTAAGTGTCATCTTCCTGTATGAATCCATACAGAGGAAAAGCCCACTGCTTGTTCAGGCGGAGGCACAGACATTCAGTGGCGTTATGCACTATATGGCGGCTTTCAGCGATCAGAATATCTGGACAATATTCAAGCCGGATTTCAACAGCCTCAAATACTGTCCGCCGCTTTACTACATTCTTTATGTCCCAATACTGAAATTTGTCACGCCTGACCTGAACATGGCAATGCTGATAGTGAACTCGCTGTTCCTGCTTGTCATTGCCCTGATGCCATTTTACGCAGTCAGGGAAGCAAGGGGCTGGGTAGGCGGACTGCTGGCCTCCACGGCACTTATGGCCTGTCCCTTTGTCGCACAGGCTGCGAGAACGCCATCCTCGTCAATAGCCGTAATAGCCCTGGTGACAGGAATGTACTGCGCTTATATGTGCTATCAGGAACTCGTAGACAACAGATGGTCCTATGCCATAGCGGCATTCCTCGTGCTTGGAATGTATACCAGCGGAACTTTCTGGATCTTTGTATTGCCATTGTTCCATTCCCTTTCAATAGGAATGATGAATTATGTGAATAGCAGCAAATTCCTTAACATAATACTGCCCGGCATTCTGATAAGTGTCGCATGGTATGTGTTCATGATCTCAATGATCTTCCTCGGCGTAATGCCTTTCCGTGGGGAATATCATGGAATATGGGGACTGCTGAAGGATGCCTTGCCCAGTCTGGGTCTGCCAGTGCTTGTAATAGGCGGCCTGTCTATGTTGTGGCTTTATTTCAACAGATTCCATCCTTATGAAAAACGCAAGGAAATAATATTCCTGTTCCTTATGCCATGGGCGCTTTTCACATTCCTTGTATGCCCTAATGACAGCTCGTCCCTGTATCCTGCCTTTGTGGCCTTTCCGCTTGCAATAGGCATAATGATGCCCTTCCGCATGGAGAAGATTTTTGTCGGGGTGTTCGCCGTACTGCTTATTGCCAACAGTCTTGCCTCTCCCGTAAAGATAGCTGGCCTTACATTGTTTGGAATACAGAATGAGATTTCCGCCGTAGGCATACCGCATGATGTGCTGTTAAGTTCCATAAGGGAAAATCTGCCACAGGGAAGCTCGAAGATAGCCGTCTATAGCACTGATGGATCTCTGAATGCGGAAAGCCTTTCCTTCGCATATAACAGGAATAAGAACAACGCGCAGTTTATCAATGCCCCATTCCTGCCAATGTATTCCGACATGGTCCTTAATCACAAGTCATCGGACGGCAGCAATTCAAAGAGCTTCAACAAACTTAGGAATGACGAGGCATTTTCCGCATTGTTTGCAAAGAAGGAGGAACTTAAATGTTCCGACGGCTCGTCTATTGAGATTTACTCAAAAAATGCCAGATTCTTTGACATATTGCAGCCTGGAAAACGTTATCCTATAGGAACAATAACCATAGGCGGATTCACGGCAAAAAATGTTACGCTGAAGGTTGAGGATTACAATGAAAGCACGAGAAGTTATAACGGCGTAATGTCTGCCGCTGCCGCTACATTGTACAGTGGCGACATATACGGTCTGAAGGTTGATGTGTCAGGCATAGTTTTCTCCTCCATAGAAGGTATGCCAGTGGTGTCGGACATATCTGGTGCTAGGATATCCGGGGCCCGCCTAAGTTCTTATGGAATTGAGGGAATGATAGGCAATCAGTTCCCCTATCTGAAATCTCCCTCGGTACACATGTCAAACAACAGGCTTCATGTGGCTGGTACATTGGCTGGACGTTCAATAGCTGTTTCCCTCGCACTCAAAGTTCCCAAGCCCGGAATAATAGAGATCAGGCCAGTCAGCGTCACATTCATGGGAATAAACATTCCTGAAAGCATCAGATTCATTCTGAGCATTTTCAATTACAGGCTGAATATTGCCGAAAACGCTTATGGACTGTCCCTGTCGTCCATAAACATGAACAATGAGATTATGGAGATAAAATAATGCCTGGAGGGAGCATTTGCGGTAAGAAGACAGTTTTCAGCGGTATTGCGTATCTGTCAATGCTGCTGATATTGCCATTATGCTCATGCGTGCCGCTGCCAGATGATTACAAGTCATCTGATGCCGGATTTTCGTACAATGCTCCCGTAGAAGGCCTTGATCCTGGCTTCCTGTCGCAGGAAACCGTCCACTTCAAAATTTCAGCATATTCAAGGATTGACGAGATATCTAATTACTGCGAGGAGCTTTATGCCGCGATAATGCGGGAGACAGGACTGTACTCGTTCGTTCCGTCAGAACCGTATAAGATCACGGTTTACAGGGATTCAGCCGAGTATCACAGCAAGACAAGATTGCCATCCTGGTCAGGTGGGGCGGCTTACGGGAACGCATTGCTACTTTATGAGGGAACGTCCCTTGGTGCGACGGCGGCACATGAGATGACGCATCTGATTTTCAACGAGTACATGGGAATGAACAGGAACAATTCCGAATATATATGGATAAACGAGGGACTTGCCGTATATATGGAGACAAAGTTCAGCCGCATGGCCGAGGCCGCGTATTCACGTCGTTTCAATAACAGGATAGCAAACAACCCAATACCATTTTCGCAGATGGTCAATCTCGCACCAGCAAATGAAAGTTCCAAAGATACGGATCGCTGGTATGCGCAGGTATGGTCGGTGGTCAGATTCATGCTTGAACGTGGTGGCAGTTTTAATTTCTCCGTATTCATTTCCCGCCTGAAAAGTGGTGATACCATAGATCAGGCCTTGGAATACGCATACAAGGATTGGCCTTCCTCCAAGGCATTGGAGGAGGCATGGCTTTTGCATATAAGCAGGTGATGCGATGTTCGGAAGAAAAAAGACAAAAAGGCAGAGAATAGTCAGGGCGGCAATACCGCTCAGGCTTTTTGGACATTCTGATTTGGACAGGCTTTCCGAGGCCATTGCCCTAATGCCGGGAATTATGTCAATGAACGTAAGTCGTGCGGCATCCTGCGTGTTTCTGTCTTTTGATAATTCAAAAATCTCATCTGATGAGATTATGGGAAAAATCAGGGATCTGGGATTTGACCCTCTGAAATTTGCCGAAGAGCCGGTTCATTCCACAAAAAATTCCGCGCAGGAAACAATACGTGCCTGCAATGCGATGTTCGTACGGTTCGTTTTGGCGGCATTCCTTTCCGTAGCAATACTTGTCGGGGAACGTTTCGCATTTTCCGGATTTACATTCAGTGTACTTGCCCTCGTAGCATGGTTTGCAACCGGCTGGAATCTGCACAAGGGCGCATTGAGGGCCTTGCGACGCAAAAAGGCGGATATGCCGCTTCTTGCGATGATAAGCTGTGCGGCCATTTTCCTGCACGGGGTGCTTACGGCCATTTTCCCTGCCATAAATACAATGTACAATCCGCATTGGCATGACATTCCATTGCTGATAATGTTCATAAATTTCGGCCTTTGGATAGAGCTGCGGTACAAGGCGGAATCCGTAAAATCACTGGAAAAACTTTTCAGGATAACGCCAACATTCGCAAGGAGAGTTGGGGACAAGGGCGAGGAAATAATAACTGTTGACGAGGTCCAAAAGGGAGACATCCTGCTAATCCGTCCCGGAGAACAGATTCCTGCTGATGGTTTTGTAAGCAAGGGCATGTCCTCCGTGGACGAAAGCCTGCTCACCGGAGAGGCCGTTCCTGCCACAAAGGCAGCCGGGTCATCCGTATTCGCAGGTACTTTCAATCAGGAAGGCTGGTTTGAATTTCGCACAACCGCAGTCGGAGACGAGACTTCAATAATGAAAATCGCTTTTGCGGTAAATGAAAGCAAATACGACAAAAAAACATATTCTGGTGCGGCGGACAGGTTTTCAGCGTGGTTTGTTCCAATTTCCATTTTCATAGCCATAGTTTCCTCAATGCTATGGATTCTTCTCGCATGGGATTATTCCATGGCATTCAGTGTATTCTTTTCAGTTATATCTGTGGCCTGCCCAGTCGCAATAGGAATATCTGTACCATTGTCAATAAGGATAGGTTTCGGAAGGGCAAGATCACTGGGCGTACTGATAAGGAATACGGATATCTTGGATATTGTCAAAACGTCCGACACCGTTATTTTTGACAAGACTGGCACAATTACCGACGGCAGCATAGAGTTGAAATCCATGCATCCCTATGGAATTGTGGAAGAGGAATTGTTGAACTTTATGGCCTTGGCCGAGGACAAGTCTGATCATCCTCTGGCACAGGCGGTACGCAATGAGGCGAAAGCCAGGAGCATATATCCCAGGGGAATACTTGCGTTTACTGCATATCCTGGACGTGGTGTAAAGGTGTCCTGCGAACAGGGAGAGATAAAGGCCGGCAGCCTGCTCTGGTTTGAAATGGAAAACATTTCCATACCGGCAAATGTAAGGAATGAGGCCATAGCGACGGCGGACAGCCTGCTTATGATTGCCGTAAATGGCCAATTCAAGGGATACGCGTCATTCGGTGGCAGGATAAGGAAGAATGCGGCAGACGTTGTTCGGGAGCTTAGGAAAATGAACATAGAGCCGGTGCTTGCCTCCGGCGACAGTTCAAAGGCAGTGGAGAATGCCGCCAGGGAGACAGGAATAGACATTTTCCATTCCGGCGTTTTCCCTGACGACAAGAGAAACATCATACGCCGCTACAAGGCATTGGGCAAAAGCACGGTCATGGTCGGAGACGGTTTCAACGACGCTCCCGCATTGTCAGCGGCGGATATTGGCATATCATTGCGTAGCGGTGCGGATCTTGCGGCGGAGGCCAGCGACGTAACGCTTATGCACGACGACCTTAAATCCGTAGTTGACACGATACTCGTATTAAAGCGTATACGGGCTGCGATAAGGCAGAACATGACACTGGCATTCCTGTTCAGCCTGATAATGATAATTTTGGCCTCTGGAGCGTTATACCCATTCTTTGGATTTGTCGCAAGGCCGCAATGGTCGGCAGCAACTTCCCTGTTGGCAATAGTACTGATAATTCTCAATTCATTTCGGCTTAGGAGTATGAAACTTTGAGGAAGATTCTCTTGACTGGCGGCAGCAGCTCCGTAGGAAGAAACCTCCTGGAAAGCGATCTGCCTGTAAAATACGAAATTTACGCTCCCCGCAGTCGGGAACTGGATCTTACGGATTCCAAGGCCGTACGCTCCTTTTTTCAAAAAAATGAATTTGATGTCGTCATACATTCGGCAATAAGGCCGGGACATCGCAATGCTGGCAGCCTGGACGGATTTATGGAAGCCAATATGGCAATGTTCAACAATCTTGCCGAATGTAGGGATTCCTACGGCAAATTCCTGAACATAGGCAGTGGTGCTGTCTATGACGTTTCCCGCGACAACCGACGGGTCAGGGAGACGGATCTTCGTCCGCCGGAAGGCGACAATCTGACTACTAAATACAAATACGCCCTTCATCAGGCAATAGAAAGGCTGGATAATTTTTACGATTTCAATATTTTCGGTTTCTTTGGCAGATACGAGGACTGGGAAATACGCTTCATATCAAATGCCATTTGCAAGACACTGTTTGACCTTCCGATTACATTGAGGCAGGACAGGATATTCAGCTATCTTTGGGCGGAGGATCTGGCACAGGTTTTGGAACATTTCATTGAAAAGGAAGAAAAACCTGCCCATAAGTTCTATAATGTAGTGCCTGACGAGGAGATTTCCCTTCTACAGGCTGCCGAAATTGTCGCGGACATTGCCGAGCAAGGAACAGGTACAAGGCCGGAAATAAGAATAGCACATACTGGCATGGGGCGTTCCTATTCCGGGGACAATTCACGTCTTAAAGCGGAAATGCCGGAAATAAGGTTCACCCCATATAGGGTTGCGATAGAAAAACTCTATTCCTGGTATGAGGCAGACAAGGGCATGATAGATAGGAATCTGCTGCTGACAGACAAATGACTTTGTCAAAATTGATAAAATATGATTGGTAGGGAAACGCGGAAAAAGTACCTTTTCTTGTGTTTCAAGTTAGAAGTTAGGAGTTAGTAGTGAGTAGTTCAGGAAAGTCCTTATATCGTCATTGCGAGGAGCTTTAGCGACGAAGCAATCTTTTGTTATATAGAAAAAATTGGAATTACTGAATTAGATTGCTTCGCTACCGCTCGCAATGACGCATAAAAACGGGAAACATTGAATTTATTTGTGTTTCCTTTACAGTAAAAATTATAAATTTTCAAAAAATGGATTTGAAAGATGAAACTTAGAGATACCAACAACAAGAAAAGCTGGGCATGGCTGATAAGGAATATGTGGCCATACATGAAGCCTGTACTGGGACGTGTCCTTCTTGGCGTTTTAGTGGCAATCCCTGTCGGATTGCTGGAGGGCGTAACCGCATTCGTGCTTAAGCCATATCTGGATTATGTAGTTGAGCAGAAGGATCTGGCATTTCAGATTCTGGGGCATCCATTCGTGCTAACCTCGGCGGCAATGGCTTTCGCGATTCCAATTGCCGTAGTTGTTTTTGCGGCATTGCAGGGCGTTCTTCGCTATCTGAATGAGTATCTTACGGACTGGACCAGTCAGAAAATGACAAACTTTGTAAAGATTGACTTGTTCAGAAAACTTGTTACGATGGATTCAGCATTGTTTGATGACAATGATTCCGGCGTAATATTCGTGCGTTATTTCAGCGACGCTGATGGAGCGTCAACAAGCCTGATCAACAATTTGAAGACACTTATAACCAGTGCGTTCGGAGCGATAAGCCTGATATTCGTCCTTCTTTACAATTCCTGGAGGCTTGCCCTCGTCGGAATAACCGTTCTAGGAATAGCCTTTGTCCCAGTGTATCTTATCAGAAAGCGTGTAAAGGAAACGTCCAATCGGAATATGAAGCTGGGCAGCAGCATTGTTACCAGTTTTCACGAGACTACGGTCGGAAACCGCATAATGCGTTCCTACGGTCTTGAAAAGCAGAGACGTGATATTTTTGAACAGCTCGTTCAGGACGTGTTCAACAACAATATATCGCTCGTCAAGCGTGCCGCCTGGATGAGTCCACTTATGTACCTTATCGCATCAATAGGTATTGCGATTGTCCTTGGATATGGAACAAGTCTGATAGGACGAGGTGAAATGACCGTAGGCGGTTTTTCATCGTTTGTTACGTCGTTGCTGCTGCTTTACAAGCCGGTAAAGACAATAGGGAACACCCTCACGAATATGCAGGCCGTTCTGACAGCGGCAGGGCGTGTGTTTGAGCTTTTTGACATAAAGCCAAAAATTGTTGACAGGAAGGACGCAGTTCCATTGTCTGGCATTTCCGAAGGAATCGCATTTAACGATGTCTGCTTCGCATACAATCCGGATATTCCTGTCATAAAGAAACTCAATCTTTCAATAAAGAGAAATGAGACGCTTGCCCTTGTCGGCAATTCCGGCGGTGGAAAGTCAACAATTGCCACCTTGCTGCCACGTTTTTACGATGTTTCCTCCGGCAGCATTACTATAGACGGCAAGGACATACGGGATTACACTCTCAAAAGCCTTAGGGACAACATTTCTATGGTTTTTCAGGACAATTTTCTATTTTCAGGCACTATAAGGGAGAATATATTGATGGGAAATCCTTCCGCTACGGAGGAAGAACTTAAAAAGGCCGTTGAATATGCCCATCTGGAGGAACTTGCGGCTGATCTGCCCAAAGGCCTTGACACTCCTATCGCCGAGGGGGGGAAAAGCCTTTCCGGCGGTCAGCGGCAGCGTGTTGCCATTGCCCGTGCCATGATAAAGAATGCCCCGATAGTGGTACTTGACGAGGCCACAAGCGCGTTGGATAACAAATCCGAGGGAATAGTTCAGAAGGCATTGGATAACCTGATGAAGAACCGTACCGTAATCGTGATCGCACATCGCCTGTCAACAATCAAGAATGCGGACAGGATTGCCGTCCTTAACGAAGGCGAGCTTGTGGAACTTGGCACTCATGACGAGCTTATGCTCAATCCCAACGGTCAATACCGCCAGCTTTACGAAATGCAGTTCCAAAAGGAAAACAAGGCACAGGCCAATTAGCAATGAGCTGATTCCTCGTCATGCTGAACTTGTTTCGGCATCTTATAAATCCCGCACAGAAAAAATCGCGCATATTGGTTTATGCGCGATTTTTTTCAGCTTGCCGATTGCAGAACAGGAAAACCCGACTGCGAAGCAGGCCGGTAAACCGCTTGGTCAGTGTCGGAACTTTTATAAAAATCTGTGCTTCCGGCTTCGCCGGAAACTTTGCGGCGGAATATATACCAGCGTCTAACAAATATCTTGTAAGGATAATCATTATGAAAAAACTTTTTGCCATTATAGCTCTTGCCTTTCTCTTGCCTGTCAACATTTTTGCAATCCCAACGGAATTTAATATTGGGGCAAACGTGTCTGTTCCTATGAAATCTGAATTGGGAGACATTTATTATGGAAATGATAAACCGGAATATGGTATTGGCTATGGATTTAATGCTGAATTTTACCTGTTGCCGACAAGCTGGTTTGCTATAGGTTTGGGAGGACAGTATACGTTGTTTACCGGAACCTCGTATGATGATGGAGTGGAATTGAACCCAGTGACTTATAGTGTCAACCTGGCAGCAAAATTAAAATTGTATTATTCTGATAATATTAAATTCTATATCCCATTTGGAGCAGGTTATGCTGGAACAACGCTGAATTTGAAAAAAATATCAGAAGTTAAATCAGATTGGAATAATGAAATAGGCTACTATGCAGGATTGGGAATGATGTGGAAAAGCGTTGTCTTAGAGGCAAGATACAGCCATTTCCCAAAACCAGAACTGATTGGAACAGATGGATATAAGTTTGAATTTAACAGATTTGACCAAATCAATATTATTGCCTCAGTGCGTTTTTAATTATTGTAATCTGTCTAAATGAAAAAAGACGATATTGATATTATTGTTGACGGTTCTGATGAAGACTCGAATCAGAAATCAGAAAATGACACATTGTCTGAAAATGATGTCCTAGTGCCATTGGATGGACTTTTCAAAAATGAAAATTCAAAGGACGAGGCCAGTACATCATTTAATCCTGCGGATAACAATTCTAATGATAACAATGAAAAAACAATATTTCAGCAGATTTTTCCAGATGATATTGAACATCAGGAAACCGTAAGATTAAATGATTTTATAGATTTGTCAAAAGACAAATACAAGGAAATACTGACAAAGGCCATAGTTGAGGACAGGCTTGAAGAGGCATACTTGTCCGAATATATGCGTCTGGAAGCCAAAAAGAACAGTAGCTTCCCTGATAAGTCTGTTTACAAAGAAGAGGAACTGCTTAAAGCTGCATATTCAGATGTTTATAATACTCCGATATGCAGATCCGCCCTAAAGAACAGGTATTCGGAAATGATGTCTTCCGCAGCGGCAGAAGGAAAACTGGAATATCTGTATGTAGCGGAGACAAACAGGCTTGAAAATGACAAAAAGTTTTTGCCTGATTCTGTTTTCGCATTAAAAAGGGATATTCTTTCCAAGGAGTATTCCAAACATAAAACACAAAAAGGCAATTCGGGAAAAGTTATTTTTGCCTTGGCAATTGCAATTGTATTGTCCGTATCAGCATTTGCATATGTAAATGCCAAAAAAAACAAAATAAATAAAAACGAATCAGTGTCAGCTGATAGCATAAAAAAAACAGATTTAATTGGGGATAATGTCCAGGCAGAAGAAAACAAGAATGATAATAATGCTACGTTAGGCAAAATTGCGGATAATACGTCAGCTTCGCGGGAAAATCAGACTGAAAATGTGGAAAATAGTCCGAAAAATATTATTGACGAGACAAAAACAATAATCGCGGCAGAAGTTGCGGAGAATAAGACAGAAGAAAAAACAGAGGATACGGCAAATATTCTTGCAGAAAAAGCATCTGATTCTGATGTCATTCAGCAAAAAACAGTAATTATGGCAAGCGTTCCAAAGACCAAAAAGAAACGTGGTAGTCTGTTCAAATCCTCAGAAAAAACGCCGGAAGAGGATTTTTCCGTAGATCTGGATATATCTGAAAATATTCCTGCAGATTCAATAAAAACAGAAGACCCACTTGCTGAAATAGAGAGTGCCTACAAAAATGCGTCAAAAAAGAATACAAAGACCGAGGAAGAAACTAAAAAGCCATTGAAAGTGCCACGATGGAACAAGGGGGACAAATTGCCATTTGGCAACGCTCCTTATTATGCGGATGGTGGCAGACAACCACTGATCTGGATTGTTCTTGAAAAGTATGATGATGGCACGGCGTTGCTCATAACAAAAAATGTGATAGATTCATACTACTACTATATCAACATAAACTCTCCATTTTCTTACAGTACGACATGGGAAACAAGTAGCATAAGAACCTGGCTTAACAAGACTTTTCTTGAGTCCGCATTTACGCCAAAGGAAAGGGAAGGTATAATAATATCCTCAATTGAAAACAAGAAAAACAAGTATTATGGCACAAAAGGTGGCAATAACACTCAGGACAAGGTTTTTCTTTTAAGCATAGATGAGGCTGGCAAGTATTTTAAAAAAAATTCGGACAGGGAAGCTGAATTTACTCCCTATGCAGCACGCTATATTAAAGACGAGACAATTTTGGATTCATGGTGGCTTAGATCTCCTGGTTTCAATTCAGAATCCGCCGCATTTGTCAAAAAAGGTGTTATTTCCCATAATGGAAAGGAAAATTCTTCAGGGATTGGCGTGCGTCCAGTCATAAGGGCAGACTTGTCATTTATAGCCAATTTGTGATTACTTTTTTCTATATTTCTTCTTATAATGATTTTCCTCAATTCCTAATTCCTCATTGCTAATTGCTCATTTGAAACGCAGGAAAAGAACTGTTCCTGCGTTCCAAAATATTGCCGTCTGTCTTTCAATTAGGTAAAATATTGAAAAGAGGGTATTGCTATGGATATTTCTTCCTGCGTAGACAAGTTCAAAGGCACAAAGGTTCTCGTCATTGGCGACATAATGCTTGACCGTTTTGAATACGGCAAGGTTGAACGTATTTCGCCGGAGGCCCCTGTACCTGTATTCAAATTTGACCGTGAAAAGATAATGCTCGGCGGAGCGGGAAATGTCGTCGCAAACCTTGTATCATTGGGCTGCCGCACTACGTTCATCGGCATAATCGGCGACGATTTCAACGGCGAAATGCTTGTCTCCCTGCTGAAGAAATCCGGAGCGCATAGCCATACCATAAAACTTTCCAACTATCCGACCATAATCAAGACCAGATACATTGCCAACAACAATCATCTTCTTCGAGCGGATCAGGAAGAGCCAATGCCATATAATGAGGAACTTATGCCAAAATTCATGGCAATAGCGAAAAAGGCTGTTTCCATGGCGGACATTGTGCTTGTTTCCGACTACAACAAGGGACTTGTAAATTCAAAGGTATGTCCCAAGATAATAGAAATATGCCGCAAGGCCGGGAAAAAGGTGATAATAGACCCCAAGGGTGCTGATTATTCCAAATATTCAGGTGCGACGCTGGTAAAGCCAAATTTGAAGGAGTTCAGCGAGGCATCTGGACGCAGATATGACCCGAAAAGCCCTGATTTCCGCAAACAGGTAATTGACGGGGCAAAGACTATTTTTAGCAAACACGGAATAGACAATCTGATTGTTACGTTAAGCGAGCATGGAATGATGCTGATACCGTCGGAAAATCCTGATAATGCTAAACAGATTCCCACGGCGGCAAGAGAGGTGTTTGATGTTTCAGGTGCTGGAGACACGTCCCTGGCCACGCTGGGAGCATCACTGGGAGCTGGCGTGCCGATAGAATATGCCGTGGAACTGGCAAATGCCGCATCAGGAATTGTCGTCGGCAAACTAGGTACTGCGACCGTTTCCGCCGAGGAGCTTAAAAAGGCATTGGAAGATAATTCCTCAAATTCCATAAAAAAGGCAAAGTCAGCAAGAAAGATTGACCCGTCTAGAAAGATAATCACAATCGGAGAGGCGGAAAAAATCGCAAAGGAACTTCATGCGGCAAAAAAGACCATAGGCTTTACCAACGGATGCTTTGACTGCTGTCATCTGGGACATATAAGTTCCTTCATACGGTCAAAGGAACTTTGCGATGTGCTTTTTGTCGCAATCAATTCTGATGCTTCCGTAAGACGGCATAAGGGGGAAAACAGGCCTCTTCAGGACGAGAAAACCCGTTCAATGCTGCTTGCCTCTCTTGAATACATAGATTATGTGATAATCTTTGACGAGGACACTCCTTTGGGCATTGTTGACAGGATACGTCCCGACATAACCGCGAAAGAGGGCTACACCCTGGATAAATGGCCGGAAGGCCGTTTTGTGGAAAGCTACGGCGGCAAGGCCGTAATCCTGCCAAGAATAGACGGATATTCCACAACAGGAATGTTGAAGAAAATTAGCAATTAGCAGTGAGCAATGAGCAATTGTGGAAATTCCTAAATTCTCGTCATACTGAACTTGTTTCAGCATCTAAAACGCCATACCCCTCAACCCCTATGCCTCCCCTTCTCCCGCAAGGGGCGAAAGGGGACAAATAAAACTCAGCCATAAAAACATCGCGCATATCTGTTTGTGCGCGATGTTTTCAATTTTAAAATAAACTGTTTAAAGAAACGCCGGACGCAAAGCGTCGGCGAAAACCGCTTGGGTTTATGGCGGCGGCGTGTGAATATTATAAACTTGTATTAAGGCGTGTGAATATGTCCCTGTGCTAATTGATACCTTGTGCTGGGTCTTGTTCCCTTGCTTCATAGAATAAAAAATGTAGCTAAAATAGCAACATATTTATTCGTGTATCTATTATGAATATAGTGTAATGCGAAAATAATAGGAGGAGATAAGATGTTTTGCAAAAACTGCGGAAATGAGATTAATGATAATGCTGTGATATGCCCTAAATGCGGCTGTGCGGTTAAATCACTATCAGAATATAGTGATAAAAAATGGGGAACTGCGATGGTTCTGTGCCTGTTCCTTGGCGAATTCGGAATTCACCGTTTTTATACTGGCCAGACGGCATCTGCAATTGTTCAGCTCTTCACCGGAGGATTGTTCGGAATCTGGTGGTTTTTTGACTTGTTTACGCTTTCTCTAGGCCTTTACAGGGTGTACGGCAGAAAACTGCAAGGTTTTTCAATACTGTTCGGCTTGTTTGCCCTGGTAATATGGTTTCTCTTGATAGTGGCTATCATAGGCATGGCTAAGGGGGCATAATCTGTGTTCTGCTATTTTGGGCTAAGCAGGGTTTTCTGCTTATGCCCAAAATATCTATAAGTTTCTCCTTGATTTTTTTGAGCGTAATAATTATCAAATATGAAAAAAATAATTTTCCCCATATTAGTTGCTTTAATTGTTGCTGGAGTATCTGCTATATTTTTTTGGAATCCGTATATAAAAATCCTTTTGCCAGCATATTTAGGCAGCTCATCTGCCCAATATAAGGCATCGGAATATTATGCAGAAAGGGTTAAGCAAAAAGAAAAGTCAGGAAATAAAGACAATAATTCTAGAGACTCTAAGTCTGTAGTTAAATGGCTTAAAAAGTGCGCCGAAAAAGGCAATGCGGATTGCCAAAATGATTTGGGTATGTATTTCCTTTTTGGAGAAGATTATGCTACAGCAATGCAATGGCTTATGAAAGCAGCAGAAAAGGACAACTATAAAGCACAATGCAATATAGGAGAACTATACAAATTTGGATTAGGAGTTGAAAAGAATTATTCCAAAGCAGTTGGGTGGTATGAAAAATCTGTACAAAAGAATTCGTTTTGTTTGAGTAATTTGGGATCAATGTATGAATTTGGATTGGGAGTAAAACAGGATTATTCAAAAGCATTGGAACTTTATAAAAAGTCGGCAGAAGATGGAAATGCCCATGGAGAATATTCCTTAGGTATGATGTACTTTCAGGGTGATGGGGTAGATAAAAATGTTTTTACTGCTAGAGATTGGTTTGAAAAAGCTGACAAAAAAGGTTATATCCCTGCGACAGTAAAATTAGGTGATATATATAGCGAGATATCAGATTGTAAAAAAGCTTTTGAATATTATAGTATAGCTGCAGAAAAAGGAAATCGTGAGGCACAGATACATTTGTGTTTTATGTATGCAGGTGGAATATGCACAGAACAGGATTATAATAAAGCAGTTTTAATGGCAAAGAAATCATCGGTTAAGGGTGATGTGTTGTTTAGTCTTGGCATCTATTCTATAGACTCGCTGGTCATTGGTAAAGAGATAGATAAGTCAAAAGTAGCAGAGGTTTTTGAATTATCTGCGGAGCAAGGAAATTTGGAAGCACAGGAGTTTGTGGCAGGAATGTATTACACAGGAATCGGAGTATCTAAAGATACACTAAAAGCGATATCTCATGTGCAGAAGGATTATAAGTGTACATCTTGTTTCCTCATAGTATCCACAGATACAGCAAAAGCGTTTAAATGGTATGCTAAAGCAGCAGAACAGGGAAGCGTTGAATCACAGCTGCAATTGGCAGCTATGTTATATGAAGGCATAGGCACAGAGCAGAATTACCAAAAGGCTTTTGAATGGTATAAAAAGGCAGCAGAGCAGGGCAATGCGATAGCAGAGGAACGCTTGGGGGACTGTTTTTTTTACGGCAAAGGCACGGAAAAAAATATAAACGAGGGAATAAACTGGTACAATAAAGCCATGCAAAAAGGTAGCACAACGGCAAAGGAAAAACTCTCTGAATATTATTTTGCACTTGCCGAGCAGAATAAATCGGATAAAGATGAAGCAGTTAAATTGTATGAAAAAGCCGCTGAGATAGGAAATATGGAAGCAGTTTACGCCCTGCTGTCAATTTATGCTGAGGAAGGAAAAGAAGAGCAGGCAGTTGAAATTTATGCAAAAGCCGCAGAAAAAGGAGATTTAAAATCACAGGCCTTATCAATATACTTGGATTATAGGGAAGATGACGAGCCTACATTACGGAAACATAGATGGCGAAATTCCAAGTATATAAAAAATTTAGTCAAACAAAAATTTAGCAAGGATTCTTTTTTTGCCGTATGTAAAGATTATGAGGCTAAAAGATATAATAGAGTAGATATATGTGCCAGGATTGGATTTTATGATGATGAATGGAACATTTTGCTGTTGGGTTGCGAAATAGGGGTGACTAAGAAAATAAACGAATATGCAGAAAGAGATGTTCAACAAGTTTTGAATAATATATTGAAAAATAATAAAGAATTTGCAAAGTATTATAATTAGGCTCCAGCTAAGGCAAAATCAAAGACTAGAAAAAAAAGATAAAGAATAAAATGGAAAAGTCAGTCCCTCTCCCACAAAGGGCGAGGGAAAACACTGCGTTATTGCGAACGGCAGTGAAGCAATCTTATAAGGTTTCATTACCCTTCTTTAACATAGCGATTTATTTAAGTTCACTTGTTCATTTGCAATTTCATCTGAAATTCTCCGCCGAAAATTTCATATAATAAAATTATGTCCCTGCAAGAAAAAAAACTTATAAGGCCGCTGCCCATAGGAATATCGGAGTTCAAGGAAATAATAGACGAGCATTGCTATTATTCCGACAAGACCCTGCTTATAAAAAAGCTGCTGGATACAGCAGCAAAAGCGATATTGTTTGCCCGTCCGCGCCGTTTCGGCAAGACATTGAACATGACAATGCTGCGCACATTCTTTGAAAATCCCATGGACGGCAAAGACACAAGCCATTATTTCAAAGATTTAGAGATATGGAAAAAGGGCGATAAATATACAAAAGAGCAGGGCAAAAGGCCTGTAATTTACATAACGCTTAAAGATATAAAATTTTTCAATTTTAAACAGACCATAGACGAGATAACTAAAAATATCGCCAATGAATACCGCAGACATGACGAACTTGAAAACAGCAATAAGTTAAAAGACAGCGAACGCAATTTGTACTTAGGCATGGTTAATAGAAAAGCGGATTTTTCGGACTTAACCACGTCTTTATTGTCGCTGTCCGAAATGCTGCATAAACATCACGGCATACAGCCGATGATTATCATTGACGAATACGACACGCCCATTCAGACGGCGAATGAATATGGATACTACGAGGACATGGTAAATTTCATGCGGATATTTCTATCTTCCGCATTTAAGGACAACCCATATCTTTACAGGGGCGTTCTTACAGGCATAACGAGGGTTTCAAAAGAATCCATTTTCAGCGGACTGAACAATCTGCTTGTAGACACTATTTTTGACAAAGATTTTTCAGACTGTTTCGGCCTTACCAAGAAGGAAGTGTCTGATATGCTTGATTTATACGACATTCCGGACAAAAAGGAAGAAGCAGCATACTGGTACGACGGGTATAAATTCGGCAAGACTGACATATACAATCCCTGGTCAATGATACAATATGTACATTCAGACTGCATAGCGCAGCCATACTGGGTGAATACTTCGTCAAACGGCCTGGTAGGGCATGCACTGGAAATGGCAGACCACTATGACAGCACGGTGCTTGAAAGCCTGGTGAACGGCGGCGAGATAGAAACGGAAATAAACACGAATGTAATATATCCCGAGATAGCGTCAAATGTAAATGTCGCATACAGTTTATTGGCACAGACAGGGTACTTAAAAAGCGAACACGTGCATTGGGACGACGGAGCGATGATTTGCGCGCTTAAAATACCAAACCGGGAACTGCGCAAAATATATTTTGACGAAATAATCAGCCGTTTTGTGAAAGACAACACCGCAGGCATAAAGGCAGGAGAGCTTCGCCGCGCAATATCAAGGGGCAATGCTGCAAAAATAGAGCAGCTTGTGCAGGATTACCTGATGTCCTCATTAAGTTTCCACGACCTCACGGAAGAAAAAGATTATCACAATGTGTTTTTAGGCCTCGTCTATATCGCAACTGACAATTACACGATAAAAAGCAACAGAGAAAGCGGCGAAGGCCGCTATGACATAGCGATGTTCCCGAAAAGGAAGAACATTCCCGGCATAATATTTGAACTGAAATACTGCAAGGAAGGGGAAGCTATAAAATCCGACAAGGCAAAGCTGGAACAGCTGTTAGCCAAAACCGCCGTGGAGGCATTGAGGCAGATAGATGAAAATGAATATCTTGCGGAACTGAAAGAATCCGGTGCAAGCCCGATATTCAGATACGGGGCATCATTCTGCGGCAAAAAGGCGAAAGTGATAAGAAATTCCTCTTTATGAGGAATTTCTTAATGAGCAATGAGCAATTAGCAATTGCGGAAAATTCCTTACTGCTTAAAAATCTGCCCCGGAAGTTTTTTCTTTTCCTTCGGTGGAAAACCGGCCTCAAATTCGGCAAAGCCTTGCGGATCATTCTGGCATACAAAATAGCCCTGCGGATCGGCGAAAGTTCCCTTAACGCCGTCAATGTAGCCCTTTCGCAGTTCCAGGCAAAGCAGATAGCCTGCCTCCGGGTCGTCGGCATAGCGTATTCCCTGTTCCTTTGCGACGGTAAAGCCTGACTTGCCGTAAAAATTGATGTTTCCCTCAATCACAATCACGCCGAAACCCAGTTTCTGGGCCTCCCTGATTGTCGCATCCAGCAGTATTTTGCCGAATCCCTGCCTTTTGTATTCCGGGGCTATACATATCGGCCCCAGTGTTATTGACGGAAGTATTTTTCCATTATCCAGTCTTATTTCCGAGCGGCAGTACATGACATGTCCGATAATCTTGCCGTCCAGCTCCAGCACATAGTCCAATTCGGGAATGAAATCCTTGTTTTCTCGGAAACAGTGCAGAACGTAATGCTCCATGCAGCCGGGACGATAAACATTCCAGAAAGATTCCCTGACGAGGTTTTCAACTGTCCTGTAATCCTTTTCTTCTTCCCTGCGTATTGTGATGTTCCTGTTCTTTTTTTTGCCCTTCGCAGCCTTTTTGAAGTTGTTTTCCTTGAAGAAACCGTCTATGTGTGCGTCGGCGGCGGCTATTATTCTTGCTTTTTCTTCCTGATTGTCTCCTGCTCCGTCGTAAACACTGTATAACAGGAACATCGGGGCATAAAAATTGTATGCAAGCACGAAGGCGTTTTCATTGTCGCCGGTAATTCCGCAGAAAATATCCGCCATATACCCCGTAGGGCCGGATGACAGATACTGCTGATAAAGATTGCCAGTTTCCGTGCTACGGAACTGTTCCAGTGTAAGCATTTTGCGGAAATTGGATGGCATTTCCTGTTCCGTCCAGTGTCGGAACATTGCCTTGCTGAATTTTTTTATTTCGTCAATCGGAATATTCCTGTATCTGTCCGGCATTTCGCTGAATGTACCTTCCGGCAGATTGAATTCCCTGGCATATTCCATGTCATATTCCTGCATTTTGCTTACAATGCCGTCAAAAATTGCCTGTTTGCTGTCAAAATGCCGGTAAAGTGCCGCCTTTGTTATGCCGACTTCCCTCGCAATATCGCTCGTGGAAACGCCGGAAAACCCTCTTTTGGCAAATAACCGCAACGATGCCTGTATTATCCTGTCCTTTGTGTTCCTGTTCATAAAAGTGACCATTCGTTTACATAAATATTATATGTAAACGATCGGTAACTTGTCAATTAGGGGAACACAAAAAAAAGGCATCTTCTTTCGTAGATGCCTTTTTCAAATATGGTTGTATTGATTTAAAACCTGAAACCTGCTCCTGCTCCAAGAGCCATTTCTCCATGTGTGTAGGCGGCCTCGCCGGACATGTATACCAGCCCGAATTTGGCCCGCAGACCTGCCGTATAACGGGGCATTGTAGTCCTTACCGAGGTGTCGTCAAGAGCCGGATCAGCCATGGATTGTGCCTCAAGATATGTTGAATCCACGCCACAGGAAATATATGGCGATACGATTGGAAGATTCATTGACATTACCAGTGTGCTGTTCCAATGCACGGCATAGAAATTCTTGCCAGTTGCCATGTTCCCAAGCAATGTTATCGCGGCATTGATTTTGTATTTTTCGTCAGAAACGTTCCAAAGGCCGTATCTAAGGCCGCCGCCAGCCACGGCGACACCCTCGTATTCATTGCCTCGTATAAAGCCGTCTATGCGGTACGGCATTCCTATTTCAAGCTGTACAAATCCCATGCCTATGGCCTTGCTGTCCTTGAGAACGGTATTTGCCTTGGATGGTTTAAGCATCGCTCCACCGTGAATGCCTATGTCAAATCCGGAAAATCCCAATGCCCTGGCGGTATTCGCCGTACCTGTGCCGAGCATTGTTCCCAAATCCCTGGCGAATGGCTTTATTGCCTGCTTGTCCGCAAAACGGAAATTGTCATAATAGCCCGCTCTCGCCGGAATGGCCGTCAATATGAATAATGCGAAAATCAGAAAACGTTTCACTTTGATCTCCTGTATGGAAATTCTGCTGAATTATATTATACAACTTTATTATTGGTTTTTATCATTTTTTAAATTAGTCCTGTAAACCTTTATCGCGCCACGATGTTCCCTGAAGCTGTTATTGAACGTATGTCTGCCAGTTCCATCGGCGGTGGCGACAAAGAACAATGCGTCAAAATCTGCGAGAGGCCTTAGTGCGGCGGCTATTGAGCTTTTTCCAGGACTGCATATAGGGCCGGGGGGAAGTCCCTTGTGCCTGTAGGTGTTGTAGGGGGACATATTCTGCAAGTCATTCCTGGTTATGCCTTTTTTCCACCAGCCTTCCTTCGCTTCGCCGTTCTCATTCCATTTCTGATATCCCAGGGCATACTGTGTCGTCGGATCGGCCTGTAGACGCATGTTCTTTTTTATCCTGTTAAGATAGACGGCGGCTATCATTGGCCTTTCTGACTCAACCATGGCCTCCCTTTCAATTATAGAGGCCAGTGCCAGTGTCTCCTTTTCAGTTAATCCGGTGTCCGATCCCTGTTCAAATAGCGGCCTTATCTGTTTTTCAAACTCATTGGTAAGGACCTTGATTGCCTCTTCGGAGGAAATATCCTTTTTGAACTGATATGTTGATGGGAATAGATATCCTTCCAGATCCCTTTCCTGTGCCAGCCTTATAAATTCCTGTGCGTCGGAAATGACACCGTTTGCCTGCAATCTTTCCGCAGTCTGTTCCATTCTCCAGCCTTCTGGTATTAGCACATCAACGGTTTCCGCCATAGGGATAGTCGTTATCAGCTTGTGCAGGGCTTCCTCGGAGGACATATGCGTACGCAATTCATACACTCCCGGCATTATCTTCTTTCCTGTGCCGGACAATTTGACCGCCATTCTGAAATAAAGTGTGCTCATTATCACTTTTTTCTCTTTCAACGCATTTGCAGCCTGAATGGCGGATGCCCCTTTGGGTATTATTACCTTTGTCATTCTGCCTGGACAGTAAAAATGTACAACTGCTGCCGCGGCAATCAGAACGACCGTGCATAATATAATCTTAATTGTTGTTTTGAAATTCATTTTACTGTTCTTCCGAGATTTTCTTTAATTCGTCGGGGTCTATTTCATTTATGAGATTGGAATTGTCCTTGTTCAGTATGATTGTCGGAGCTGATATAAGGACATCGCCTTCCTTGATGATTTTTTCCCTTATTGTCTCTCTCTCGCCCTGAATGTATTTTTTCCACTCGTTTTTCATTTCCTGTAGGATCAGACGTACCCTTTTCTGTCTGCGTTTCAATTCCATAAGTTTGTTGATGCTTTCAGGATTTATGTCAATGTCAGGAGCTTTGTAATTCGGGTCGTCCTTACGCCTGCCTGCCTCGTCCTTGTCAGGCAAAGCGGCTGAGTAAAAGATTTCCTGATTGTCTTTCAGAATGTAAAGTCCAAGGGAAAGACCATTTTCATTTATCGTGGAAATAGACATCTTTCCAGTGTCAAATATCGCAGCACCGGTGGATTTTGTCTCGGGAATATAGGCAAGAGCGAAATCAGCCTTTTCCACTGTGAGATTTGTATATTTTGTCTTTAATCTTACGGAGTATTGTTTGTCAATCTCTGTTGAAATCTTGCCAACCAGATAACCTTGCAAGAGGTCAATATATGTGTCCTTCTTGTCTATTGTGATCAGCTGTATCTCCGTATTTGGGTAAAGCCTTAATACGATCTTGTTGTAAAGCCTTATCTCTGCCTCTGAATCCTCAAGAACGTTTATTATATCGCCTTTTTCAAGAGGTATTTCCGTTCCCTCGCCGTGTTTTGTTGTAAGGTCTGTCTTTTTTGATGTCTGTCTCAATGTCGCATTGCCTTTTGTTATGTTCAGCCTTGCGTCCCACTCATGACCGTAATTGTGATTGTAATTTGTCTCGGAAAGCAATTCCTTTAGTACAGATGTTGTCTCAGTCTTTTTGCGTTGTTCCAAAAGATTATTGAACAGTTTCTCGTCTGAAGAGGTGGCAGCGTGAATATTTGTTGCCGACAGAATAAAAAAAGATATTGCTATGAGTGCGGGAAATTTCCTTATCTGTTTCATAATATAATTATATAATATTTGTCCGCATGGCGTTATAATCGGAGTTCCTCAATTGCCAGGAAACACTGATAGGGTCAGAATTTCTCTTTTTATACGTCATTGCGAACGGTAGTGAAGCAATCTGATTCGGGAACTCCGCTTTTTTTCATGCAACAAAAGATTGCTTCGTCATTTCATTCCTCGCAATGACGAGATAAGGTTTTTTATCAATTGCTAATTGCTAATTTGCAACCTATGGAAACTCATTGGGGTCGGGAATGATGAAATATCTGACTCCCTCTATCTGTGGCATTGACAGTATCCTTCCGAGCAGTATCTCGTAAGACTGTTCCCTGTAGCATTTTATTACCCAGTACTCGCTTGCATAAGTCTTGTTTTCCTGTCCCCTGGGTATTACCGGGCCTTGAATTTCCGCCGTATTGTCTTTGCAGAATCGCATTGCCATGTTTTTCAGGCGTATTCCGCAGGCCTTTACCGCTCCCTCGTTTTTGGAAGCGAATCTTGCAAGGATTAGCCTTGAATATGGCGGATAACGGAACAATTTTCTCGCTTCCAGCTCCTCCTTGCAGAAATCCATATATGAGTCCTTGGAAATTGCTGAAAAAATGAAATTGTCCGGCTCCCTGGTCTGCAATATTATCTGTCCGCCAGGCCTTATTAGCGTCTTTGCCGAGAATATGGCCCTTGCCAGCTTTGCGGAAGCTCGGAAATCCGGTCCTGACAGATCCTCTTCCGCATTTAGGAATACGACAAGGTCAATGCTGCCCGCCTTTAATGTTCCGAGTGCTATCTTTGTTGCCACCATTATGTTCGCGTCGCCGTATATGAAATCCTGCAACGCATTGTAGCGTCTTGTGGCAGATCCCTGTAAAATGTCCCCGTCGTAGCGTATTATCCTTGCGGCGGGCAGCAATTTCTGCAATTCGGATTGTGCCTTCTGCGTTCCTGTTCCCAATTCGGAGAATCTTCCATGTCCGCAGGCTGGGCATTTTTCCGGCATTTCATATTTCTTTCCGCATCTGCGGCATAAAAGTTCTGTTTTTCCGTCATCTGACCTTACGGCGGCAAGTCCTGGCCCGCAGTCAGGACAGCGTATCATTTTTCCGCAGGATGAGCAGAATATCTTTGATGCGTATCCTTTTCTCGGTGTGATTATGACTATTTTCCTGTTTTCCGAGGCATATATCGATATTTTTTCCCTTACGTCGGAGGAAAATACAGATCCCTTTACATAATTTCTTTCAGCGTCGGAGATCGTTATATTTGTTTCGGAATTGTCCTTTTGAGGAACAAGGTTGATTAGTATCTGTTTCCTGCCAGTGGTCCTGCCATAATGTTCCACAGACGGGCATTGGGCGCATATTACTGACGTTCCTCCGACGGATCTCATTCTCCATTGCAGCAGGTCCGACGCATTGTACAGTGGGGCACGTTCCTCATTTCGAAAACATTCTTCCTTGTCCGCATCAATTACGGCAAGACGCAGTTTCGCAAATGGCAGGAATGTGGCAGTCCTTGTACCTATCAGCAGTTTCGTATTTCCCATTGCTACGGATAATGCGGTATTTTTTTTTGCGGCGGTTGTCATTTGGGAATGCCACATTCCCAATTCCGTTCCAAAAAATGGCAGCAGTTCCTTGTACGCATAATTGGCATATTCCTGGTCTGGAACAAGGAACAGTGTCTGTCCGTTCTTGTTTCCTTTTGCCAGAATACCGGCGAGAATATGCTTTTTTTCCGTAGGTATTATTGCCAGGAATGGTTTCTTGTCCTTGTCTTCATACGAGGAGGTGATGGTGGGAATCTTGTCAAGATCAGCGTCAGAGAAGAAAGTCCCCGCATAATTCAGGAATGAGCTTTCGTAAATTGTCTGTTCATCATTGCGTTGTTCCGTTGGAAAATTTCTGGAAGTAATGCTGTCTGGAACATTTACATAAAACTCTCCGGCACAAAGACCTAATGAGCCACCCCATTGCCGGTGCATCATTCCGGCGAGTTCAAGGACAGGTTCTTCAAAAACAGGTTCCTCGTCAATAATCTTCCTGATTTTTTTTAATTTGCCTATTCCAGACAGGTCAGCGTCCTTTTCGGCAAGTATTCTTGTGATAAGGCCAACTGATTCCTTGTTTCGCAGGGGTGCGGAAACCCTTAATCCCGGAGCGGCCATCAGCTCCATTTCCTCGGGAATGATGTAGTAAAAACTTCTTTTAAGCGGTATTGGAAAAATGATTTCTGCCAGCATAAGTCCCGTATGATTATGGGGTTTTATCTGCCGTCTGAATCCAGAATGGCCTTGACCAGCTTTATGTCATACCATGTATCACGCTTCAGATTTGGATTGCGTAGCAGTGCCGCCGGATGGTATGTTGGGACAATTTTTATCCTATGCCTTATTTCCGGAATTTTTGAAATGTCGTATTCGTACTCTTTTCCACGCAGTACCGAAATGCCTTCCGTGCTTTTTAGCAGGAATTTTGCGGCGACAGAACCTAGGGGGACAATGCACACTGGCTGTATTATCCGGATCTGCTCTTCCAGATAATCCTTACATTCATTTGTCTCCATTGGCGAAGGCGGCCTGTCATTTGAATGTGCCTCCGGCGTTTCCGGGTTTTTCATCGGATGGCATTTGACAATGTTCGCAATGTATACGTCGGATCTTTTCAATCCCAGTACCGTTTCCATTATCTTGTCAAGAAGCTGCCCGGAACGCCCGACGAAAGGCTCTCCCTGATGGTCTTCCTGAAAACCGGGGCCTTCGCCGACAAACATCAGTCTTGCGTCAGGATTGCCAACTCCGAAAACCGCATTAAGACGATACTGTCCCAAACCGCATTTGCGACATGACAGCACTTCCTGCCGAAGTTTTTCAAGCAATTCCTTGTTTGATGGCCTTTGCATGTTTTCTTCTGATGGCTGACAAAATGTCGTATCTGGTAAATTGTCTGATTCTATCTTGTCGTCGTTCACAGATGGAATTGTCCTGCCTTCAGTTTTTTCCAATACACCTTCTGGCGGCAGCTCAACGATGTTTTCATCCTGATCTGCTATCCACAATGCGAAATCGCGTGCCAGCTTTTGCAATTCCCGATTCATTCTGCTACAGGCGGCATAATGCGATCAGTTATGCCGCGATAGGATTATTTGTCGTCTTCTGACGAGAATTTCTTTATTTCCTCTTCGGATACAGGGGCTTCCTGCTGGCGTACGCGTTCAAAGCGTTTCTGGGCAAGTCTTTTGTCCATTGCCTCATCATCAATTGCCGCCTGCCTTATCTGTTCCGGGGTAACTTCGTTTCTTGCAATGGCAATCATTGCCTTTTCTATAAGCTCGGAAAGCGGTTTTTCCTTGTTTTCCTGCAAATGTCTAAGATGTCTTGCCCACTGCATTGCCATAACAAGGTCATTGTATTTGTGCGGACCGTAGTCGGAGATAAGACGATCCAGCAATTCAGAATCTGTTTCAACTTTGTTTATATATTCCATTTTTGTTGCTTCCTTGTAAAATTTAAAAAATTGCTTTAAAAATCTGTTTTTTGAAATTTTTTGTCTAAAAAATTTGTTTTGTAAAAATCTGCCTAAAAATTTCAAATTTGAAAAATAGGCCTTGAAAATTCTGTTTCTGAAAAAAGAATATTCCCCTCACCCTTTTAGTGTTTCCCTCTCCCACAAGGGGCGAGGGAAATGAGAAATTTCCACGGCTACCCTCACCCCTTGCGGGTGAGGGGCTGGGG
>R20__coassemble_79_pt1 | contig 73570 bp, 55 predicted proteins | sample R20__metabat2_high_PE_044 | metagenome-assembled genome bin R20 | reverse complement strand
AAAAAACTTAAAACTTGGACTGAATTTTTCAAAAGTCAAAAAAACTAATAAAAAACCGCCATTTCGGCGGTTTTTTTTGCGGATTGAACAGTTGTCTTATCTGCGTGCCTTTCTGCGAGCCTGCTTTTGCTGCCTGTCCTCTGAACTTGACACAACTTCCGTATGCCTCCAGTTCTTCGCCTTCGCACGTATCACATAGCTGCTGGCAGTAGGCATTTCAATAATTATGGATCCTTCAAGATTCCTGCTCAGTTCCTTCTTCATGTTGCTTATGTTCTTGCTGTTTCCAAGAAGTTTTGCAAGTTCCTGAAGGTCATTTGTATATCCACCATTGCGTTGCTTGTAGTATTCCTCAAGTATGCTTATTTTCTCTACGGTCACATGGGCCGCGCGTATCTGGATTTTTTCCCGTGGGGACAGCTTGAGCACGTTGTTGTAAAGTGCTGAATACCCAAGCGTTATCATCAGGGCCCAGGAAACGGCCATTATCAATCCTTGGGCAAGATCTCCACGTTCCTTTATGCTGATTACGGTGCTGCCACACATGTAGTCGTGCAGGGCCTTTTTTTCTGGCGTGAATGCCGCTATTATAAAACCCAATGAAAGAGGCGCTCCGCTGATAAAATACCCTATTGCCCGAATAAGTGATTTTGATACGGGCAAAGGATTTCCATCCTTTCCGACTATGCGAAGTCCCATTATGTATTTTCCAAGGGTGACGCGTCCGCCCGACGACATTACCGTAAGGTATATGAAGTACAGGAAAAGCCAGCCGAGCAAAATTGGTGTAATTGAGGCTGGCGGATTGCCGGCATTCTTCAAAAAGGATATTGTAAGCGAATGCGCAAAAAGGAATGGCGCAGCGTCTATGACATAGGCGAGAAATCTGTCGTTGAATCCCGCAAGCTGAGGCCCCTCATTGGCTTCAAAGCCGTATTCCTGTTCTTCCTGTACAGGCGAAAAATCAAAATTCTCATTTTCTGAACTGTTAAGTTGCATAAATATTCTCCTAGGGCTTAGCCCACCTCATACTAATATATTATAAAATTTTTATTGCTTTTTGACATTCATTAGTAAAAATGTGGCGAAATTTGTGTGCATTTATCATATAGCCCTTAATAAGTTATAATATAACTAATAGTTTTAAGTCATGGTCAAGGAGGCTTTATGAAACGGGTGTTGATATCCGTGCTTTGTATTTTGGCTGCTGTTTTCATTTATGCGAAACAACAGGAAGAATTGAAAAAAATAGAACAGGAATTTAAGGACAAGGTTGTTGAGGTAAACAATTTCAAGTTTGATATTCCTGCAATGCCGGAAAAGGATTCCAGTATTACACTGGCGGAAAATGCTTTGAGACTTGCCCGCAGACAAGCCGTATCAGCGGATATAAAGACGAGCATGGAAGCCATAGAAAAACTTTGGAAGATGCAGGATGAAACGGCAATACCTTCCATAAAGAAAGTAATGTCGATGAAATGCCGTCGCAGCCAGGGTTGCAATCAGGTGGAGCAGCACAAGTTGGCAGTGGTTGAATTTATAGGCAGGGAACAGACCAAGATCAATTTGAAACTTCTTCAGACGGCGGCATCGGATTTGTCCCCTGCTGTCCGCAAAGCTGCCGCATTAGCCATGGGGGAATATCTCACAAAAGATGTTCTTTCCCCATTGCAGCTTCTTACCGTTGACAAGGATTCCGGTGTGAGCAGCCAGGCGTGGGAAAGTATGGAAAAGGTATCTCACAGTATGTCCACATGGAAAAAGGATCAGGTAAATGCCCTTGTTTCCGAATATGCAAAGAAAATATCCCGTGGGGATACCGTTTCCGCCGAGAAGAAATTAAGAAGAATTGCACGCAGGATTGACAAGGAGACTGAAGAGGCGAAAAAAGAGAAAAAAGGAGGAAATGCAAAATGAAATTTGTAAAATGGTTTGTCCTATTTCTTATAGCTGTTGGTATTTTCCTGTATCACAATGCCAAGGAAAAGGCAGCCCAAAGACAGGCAGAAATGGAATATAAAAAGGAGGTTGCCGCATTGGAGAATTTCAAGGTGGAAATACCAGAACTTCATCCCCGAGAGGAGATTGATTTGCCTGACAATGTCCTAGTTAGGCTGCATAAGTCATTGAAATCAAAGAATGTGGCAGAAGCGGGCAAGGCGATTGAATATTTGTGGAAAATTCATGACGACGCAGTATTGCCAGTTATGAAGAAGTATCTTGCGGACAGGAATACTTATTGCTTTGAAGATGGATGTGGAACATTTAAAGCAGATATGAAAAACCGTATTATGGATATAATCACCAGGGACATAAGCCAGCTTAACTTTGATTTTCTCAAGATAAGTATAAAGGATAGGGACAAGAATATCAGGATCCGTACCGTAAACAAGATTTCCGAATATTTTACCGAAGAGGCTCTTGAAGTTCTAAATCCGGCTCTTAATGATTCTAGTCCGGAAGTTCGTACTGCTGCCATGGATGGGATTATGAGAATCAAGGAAGGCATAAAACGGGCCAAGCAGGCAAAACTGGATGAGATAAACAACAGGTACAGGAACAGAAAAACACTGAAGGACAATATTTCACCAGAAGCCATACTTAAAGTTCTTGACTGATTTTGCTGATTTGGGAGACAAAATGGATTTTGAAATAAGCGAATTGAACAAAAGGATAGGCGAGGATTCACTATTTGTACAGGATCTTCGTCGCGAGATGTCCAAGGTTGTCGTGGGACAGGAAGAACTTATTGACGCGCTTCTCACAGGCATAATAGGCAATGGTCATGTTCTTTTGGAAGGCTTGCCTGGTTTGGCAAAAACTCTTACCATAAAGACACTGGCCGACGTGATAGATTCCTCATTCCAGAGAATACAGTTCACTCCGGACCTGTTGCCAGCCGACATCGTGGGAACTTCAATATACAATCCCAAGGAAAGCACATTTTCCGTCAGAAAAGGACCTATTTTCGCAAACATAATACTTGCCGACGAAATAAACCGTGCTCCTGCCAAGGTTCAGAGCGCCTTGCTTGAAGCCATGCAGGAGCGTCAGGTGACCATTTCGGAAAACACATACAAGCTGCCGGAACTGTTCATGGTCATGGCTACGCAGAATCCCATAGAGCAGGAAGGAACATATCCATTGCCGGAGGCACAGACGGACCGCTTCATGTTGAAGGTCAATGTCACCTATCCCAGCAAGACGGAGGAGCTGCGTGTGCTGGAACTTATGTCAAGACAGGTTCAGCCTACGGTGCGTACCATAATTTCCGCGGACAAGATCCTCAAGGCACGTCAGACGGCGGACAATATCTATGTTGACGACAAGATCAAGAATTATGTCCTGGATCTCGTCATAGCCACCCGCGAGCCGGAAAAACATGGACTTTCAAAATTGAAGGACTACATACGCTGCGGGGCAAGCCCTCGTGCCACGATATTCATGATAAAGGCCGCCAAGTCCTATGCCTTTATAAATGGCAGGGGATATGTGACACCCGAGGACATAAAGGCCGTAGGATTCAATGTGATGCGTCATCGCATACTGCTTACTTATGAGGCAGAGGCGGAAAACATCACGTCGGAAGACATATTGCACAACATATTTGAGGCGGTTGAAGTTCCGTAATCGGTCAGTATCAGGACACGGTAAAAATGAACACAGCGGAAATATTGAAAAAGGTACGTCAGATAGAGATAAAGACTGGGCGGCTTGTCAGCGAGACATTTGCCGGGCAGTATCAGAGCGTATTCAAAGGACGAGGTGTAGAATTTGCCGATGTGCGTGAATACGTTCCTGGCGACGACGTGCGTTCAATAGACTGGAATGTAAGCGCGCGTTCCTCAAAGATATTCGTAAAGAACTTCATAGAGGAACGTGAGCTTACCCTGCTTATATTGTGCGATATTTCCGCATCTCAGCAATTTGGGTCAAAGGACAAGCCAAAAAGCGAGGCCGCGGCTGAACTTGCCGCTATGTTCGCCTTTTCCGCATTAAAGAACAGCGACAAGACAGGCCTTCTCCTGTTCAGCGACAGGACGGAATTGTACATTCCTCCACGCAAGGGACAGAATCATTGCCTTCGCATAATAAGGGAGCTTCTGGCATATCAGCCAAAGAGCAAGGGGACTGATGTCGCATTGGCCCTGCGTACTGCGAACCAGATTATGAAGCGTCGTGGCATAATCGTACTCATTTCGGATTTTCGATCTGCTGATTTTACAAGGGAACTACGTCTTACGTCGGGAAAGCATGATGTAATACCCGTGATCGTGTCAGACGAGTTTGAACAGAAATTGCCAATGGCGGATGTAATTGTTTCAGCAGATGTCTTGGAAGGTGGTTCGGAGGCTATTTTTGATCTTTCCGACCCAGATTTTCGTCGGGCATATCACGAAAATGCCAGGATTTTCCGAGAAAACCTGGAAGAGACCTTGAAAAGTGCCGGTGCGGACTGGATTGACGTGGACTGTAGCGAGCCGGTGTACAATCCCGTGATAAGGTTTTTCCGGCAGAGGAGCCGCAAATTCCGTTTTTCATGAAAAAGATTCTGTTTGTACTTATGATGTTGCTTTTTCCGTGGCAGATTCATGCTGCCGGAGAGGATGTATATTTTGGAGTGAAGCCTCCGTCGGAAAAATTGAAATTCGCAGACGAGTTTTCCTTGGAAATGGATGTGTCCTATCCATCCAAATATGAGGTTCTGCCTGACACTTCGTCAGCGGACAATGCCAATTTTGATCTTCTGGATTTTGCAAAGACTGGAGAGGCATCATCTGGCACGCTCAAAACAGATGTCTGGATCATCAAGGTACAGGCTTTTGATATTGGTGTAAGCACATTTCCCTCAATACGTTGGAACCTTGTTGATAATGGAAAGACCTCCTCCTCGGTAATGTCTCCTCATTTCAACATAACTGTTGATCCCCTTTTCAAGCAGGAAGATGTTGAGAAATCGGACATAAGGGATGTTTATCCGCCTATGCGTTTTCCCAACTGGCTGCTGATAATTTTAGCCATTATCCTATCCGCATTGACAGGATACATTATTTACCGTCATCTTGAAAGAAGGCAGGGGGGAATCTTCCATAAGGAGCAGTGGCATGATCTGCGTTCTCCTTATCAGCGGGCTTATGACCGTTCCATAGTGCTGGAAAAATCACCACTTGTAAATAGTGGAAAATTCAAGGAGTATTACACCGGACTTGTTTCCGTTTTCCGTCTTTATCTTAAAGAGGAATTTAATATTGACGCTGAACTTTTTACCACCAGGGATCTGGTAAAGGCCATGAAGGATTATGGCATAAACGTAGACAGCCTGGCCAGGACAAGGACTTTGTTCAATAGGGCGGATATGGTCAAGTTTGCCAAAATGAGGCCAGAAAACGCCAAGGATGACCTTGTCTTCATGCGTGAGATATTGCAGGCTCTTGAATTGGATCATACCCCGGAGGATTATGGGGCTGATGACAATTCCCAAAATACCGTTGGTACAGCCGGTAGCATGGGGCAAAAGACTGATGATAATGGCAACAATGAAGCCAGGTCAGCAGGAGTACAGAAATGATATCTTTCAGGAATCCTTATTTTCTATTGCTGATAATTCCTGTTCTTCTTGCCGCCCTTTGCGTCTTTCTTTCGAAAAGAAGAACGGCATCTGCGAAACTGCCAAATCCAGTACCTGCTATCAGGACATTGCGGGTAAGGCTTTTTCAGACTGTACCACCTTTGCTTAAGATCCTGGCACTGATACTTATATGTTTCGCACTTGCAAGGCCGCAGAAGGTTTTGAAAACAGAAATTCCGCCTACGGAAGGCATAGACATAATGCTTGTGCTTGATACCTCGTATAGCATGGCGGCCATGGACTTTGCCCCCAACCGTATGGAAGCCGCAAAGGCCGCCGCGGCGGAATTTGTAAGGAAAAGAAAGAATGACCGTATCGGCCTTACAGTATTCGGCGGTGCGGTGCTGCTTTCCTGTCCCCTTACACTGGACTATGCCACGCTTTTGGAAAGCATAGCCGCGGCGGATCTGAGCATGACCTATGTTGACGGTACTGCCATAGGCGATGCGATTGTCGCAGGCGTGAACCATCTCAAGGACAGCAAGGCAAAAAGCAAGGTAATGGTATTGCTTACCGATGGCAGATCAAATGTAGGCATTATAACGGATCTTGGCCTTGCCGCAAAAACCGCAAAGACCTTTGGCATAAAGGTTTATACGATAGGCACTGCCGGAAAGGGCGATGCGAAGATACCCACTGGCAATCCACTTCAGCCAGTAGCGACAATGGCTGATGATCTGGACGAACCCACACTTAGGGAAATCGCGGCCATTACCGGTGGGGAGTTCTACCGTGCCCAGAACGCATCCGAGCTTAACGGCATATATTCCCGTATAGACAGTCTTGAAAAAACAAAATTTGAGACAAAGTCAACATCTTCCTATACGGATTATTACAATTTCCTGCTTTTGCCCGCCATATTGCTGTTTTTGCTGGCCGCGATAAGTGAAAGGACGGTGTTCCGGTCCATTCCATAATGGCGACAGGATTGAATTATGGAACTTTTCAGGTATACGCTTTATTTCTTCATCTCGCTACTGGCATTGGCCGGTATCATGTTCCTGTTCGTAAGACTGGAAAAGGGACGCAGGATCATTGCCCGCCGCGTCCTTGGCAAAAGGGCGGCGGAACTTCCATCAGCTGTCAGGACACGTCGCATACTTAGGCTTGTATTTGCCGGTCTGGCACTGTTTTTCCTGATAGCGGCGGCCTGCGTTCCCCAATGGGGTGTGGAACTTGCCCCGGTGACGGATCTGCGTGGCAGCATAATCGTTGCCATAGACGTTTCCCTTTCAATGGCCGCCAAGGATCTGAAGCCCAGCCGTCTTGACAATGCCAGAATGTTGCTTAATGACATATCTGACCGTTTTTCCGAATACAGGATGGGAATCGTGGCTTTTTCCGGCAAGGCCTACACACAATGCCCACTTACGGACGATGCGGAGGCGATAAGGTATTTCGCGGCACATCTAAAGCCGGGAATGTTGCCTGTACAGGGTACGGATTTTTCCTCGGCAATATTTCAGACGCTTGACATGACCGAAAAAATGCCAGGCACGAAGGTCATGATTATGATAACCGACGGAGAGGATCATTCTTCTGAAGTTGACTTTGCCTTGAAGGCGGCTACCGAGGCTGATCTTCGCATATTCCCGGTAGGAATGGGCAGTCCTGATGGTGAGCTTATCCCCATTACGGATTCAAATGGAAATACCACGGGATACAAGAAGGACAGGAATGGCAAGCCTGTGATAAGCCGTCTTGATGAGAACCTGCTGATGAGAATGGCCGCTACTACCGGGGCGGCATATATGCGTTATGTATCCCCGGACAAGGCCTCCGAGGCCCTTTTGTCCTCAATAAACCGTATAGAGCTTGAAAAAACAAGGGGAAAAGGCCGTGCCGCGTTCAAAAACAGGTATCAGTGGCCGCTTTCTTTCGCATTTTTCTTTCTTTTGCTAGAATTATTATTGATGGATAGGAATTTGTTTTCAGGATTCAGGCTCAATATGAGATTTGGCAGGAAAATGGGTGCTTTTTTCATAATTTTTGCCTTTTTGACGCTGTTTCTGCCTTCGATAACGCTTGCGGAATCGGCAAAATCACTGGCCAGGGAGGGAAATGACCTGTTCAGACAGGGAAAATTTGAAGAAGCCAAGGCAAAATACGAAAAAGCAGCCGAAAAATCCCCAAAGGACAGGAAAATCCGGTACAATCTGGGCGTCGCACAGTATAAGAATGGGGAATTTGACAAGTCCATAGAGACCTTTGACAATATAGATGACAGGAAACTTGCCGTAAAGACAGAATTCAACAAGGCAAATGCCCAGTACAAACAGCAGAATACTGAAGAAGCCGTCAAGGGTTGGAAAAAGGTTCTAAGGCTTGACCCATCCAACGAGGACGCAAAGTTCAACCTACAGAAAATAATTCAGGACAGACAGAACAACCAAAACAATCAGAATAATCAGAACAATCAGGATAAAAAGGATAATCAGGACAAGCAGAATCAGCAGAACAACAATCAGGATCAGAAAGACAATAAGAACAACAGTGGGCAGGACAACAAGGATAAGGACAAGGACAGACAGGGGGACAAGAATAAGGACAAAGATGGAAAAAATGATAAGGGCAACAAGGACAAGGGAGACGACAAGGAAGATCAGAAACTTTGCGATCAGCAAAAGCAAAAGGAGAAAAGAGAGCGTGAGCAGGCAATGAGGCTTTTGAACATGATGTCGGAAAAAGAGAAAAATGATGCGCAAAGACAGCAGGCACAAAAGAGCAAGGCAAATGGCAGACAGCAACAGCTAGGACAGCCGGAGGAAGACTGGTAATGAGAATTTTTGAAAGAATAATAACCGTAATTCCTTGTGCCGTGTTGCTGTGTTCCATAGCAATGGATGCGAATGCGATAATGGCCACGGCATCCGTGGATAGGAATGTTGTGTATGCCGGCGAGGCAATAAATCTTTACATAGAAATCCCTGGGGCAAACAAAAACGAGGTTGCTGCCCCTGACATACAGATTCCTGATTTCAATGTCTCATATTACGGATATGAATCCAATTTTTCACTTGTAAATGGTCATCTGTCATCTACGGTTTTTTACAAGTACAGGGTTGTGCCTAGGAAGACAGGCAAGCTTGTGATACCAAGAATAACCATAGAAGGCAGGGATGGTAGTACCGCTGAAACTCAGCCAATATCAATAGAGGTTGTTGATAATGGGAGTACTGCCACCTCACAGCCAAAAAAGAAGCAGAAAAAACAAAAAAGCTCACAACAGTCCGCTACTGGTCCTGATGAGAATGGTTATTATTCCGCTCCAAGCTATGATCCCCCTCATGATGAAGAAACGGTAGAAAAGCCAGCTCCAAGACAGACTGCGGATGAATTGCTGCTTACAGCAACCACGGACAAGACAAGCGCATATCCCGGTGAGCAGATTACGCTTACCATAACATTTTATACGGCTGTCAATCTTTCAGGCAATCCACAGTATCAGCCTCCTACATTCAAGAATTTCATATCCGAGGATATTCCTCCACAGCAGACAGGAAACCGCCGTCTCTCTTCCAATGGGCCGGAGTATGCCTATAGCGAAATGAGGACTGCCCTGTTTGCCATTGCCCCTGGAAAGGGGGAAATCAGCGAGGCAACGGTCACTGCAAACGTAATTCACGAGGCCCAGCTGGATCCTTTCAGCCCTAATTTCATAAACCAGTTCATGCAGGGGGGGATGGGCAGCGTTGAAACCAAAAAACTGCAAAGCCGTCCAATATCAATAAAGATAAAGCCATTGCCCGGCGGAGCACCAGACAGCTTTGATGGAGCTGTAGGATCTTATTCCATGCGTTCAATAGTTGAAAAGGGAACTTACAAGGAAGGAGAGCCGTTAAGCCTTACGGTTTCCATATCTGGTACTGGCAATCTTAAATCCGTGACCACTCCTGTTTTTCCTGAAACGCCGGATTTCAAGGTCTTTGATACTCAGGTTTCCACTGTTCAGAACAAGGATGCGAATGCGGGCGGAAAAAAGGTTTTCACATATCTCATAGTCCCACGTTCCGCAGGCAAAAAGACCATACCTGCCCTGGATTTTTCCTATTTTGACCCATCAAATGGGCATTATTACACGCTGAAAAGCAAGCCTGTTGAAATAGATGTTGAAAAAGGCGAGACCGCCGCCAAGAATGTGTATTTCAACCAGTCATCACCGGGGGAGCAGGTTGTGTCGCCTACAGCCTATGACATACGTTATGTGACGGACAGGAACGGACTTGGCCTTATAGGCCGTATTTCGGAATCTGTCGCCGCCCTGCCCCTGTTCGTTCATGCAATACCTGTTGTTGTTTTCGCAGGACTTGTATCAATGCGTAAGTTCTCGTCATACAAGGCTAAGAATCCGCAGCGTTTCCTTTTCAAAGGTGCTCGTGGCAAGGCCTATCGTCAGATAGATGATGCCTGCGACATGATAAAGGCAGGCCAGCCTTCCGAGGCGGTCTCAATGCTTTACGACGCGTTTATGGATTATCTTTCCAACAAATGTGGAGAGAAGGTTTCCGCGTTGCAGTCAAGAAAGGCCATTGAGGTTATAAGGGAGAAATTCCCAAGGCTTGGAGATGATGGCCTTGAAAGCATAAGATCGTTGTGGCAGGAGCTTGAAATGCATCATTATGCCCCAGGAAACGTAGACAATGTGTCTGCGGAGGGACTTGCGGACAGATGCAGAATGATATTGAAAATGCTGGACGGTAAAATGAAATGATCAGGAAAATCAGCCTTGTTCTTGCCTTGTCGGCATTGCTGCCAATGGCGGTGGAATTGTGCCATGCGGATGATTTTTCCGCATACAATGAGATGTATCGCAATGAGCAGTTTGAGGACGCATACAAGGGTTATGCCGCAGGCCTCGCAAAGGATAGGCGTAATCCCGGCCTGTGGTACAATGCTGGCAATGCCCTTTACCGGATGAACCGCATAGGGGATGCCGTATATGCCTACACGCAGGCATTTATGCTTTCACCCAGGGATTCCGACGTGCTTTTCAATCTTGAATATGCCATGAGGCAGTCAGGACAGGCCCTTGTGCCGGAAGGAACGCCCAGAAGCCTTTATCTGCTGTTCTATTCCCTTTCCAGGAATGAGCTAAGGACACTGATAATAGTTCTTTTCTGGCTCGGAATGGCTGCCGCCTGTGCGGCATTGCTTCTTAATGGCAAGGCAAAAAGGTATTCAATGCGTACGGCGATATGTATGCTGGCATTGCTTTTGCCTGCGGCAGGATGGCAGCTGGCAAGGAACAATTCCCAGTTTTCAGCTTCCGCGGCGGTTGTCACAAACAGCGGCGGCATAAAGCTGCTTAGCGGACCAGGTGAGAGTTTTAGGGAATGTGCCGCCGCCCCGGAAGGACGGATTGTACGCATCCTAAACAGCAACGACGATAGATATTATGAGATAGGCCTTGATGCCGAGGGTTTGAGCGGCTGGGCCTTGAAAAGCGGAGTGAAAAGAATATGAAGATAGCATTTGCAAGCGACCATGCGGGATATCCGCTAAAGGCACAGCTTATACCATTTGTACAGCAGCTTGGGTATGAGGTAATTGATCTGGGAACTGATTCCCCAGAAAAATCTGTTGATTATCCGGACTTTGCCTACAAGGCCGGACAGGCCGTATTGACCGGCAAGGCAGACAGGGCGATAATGGTATGCGGCAGCGGTGTCGGGGCATGTGTTGCCGCAAACAAGATAAGGGGCATTCGTGCGGGGCTTTGCCATGATACGTATTCCGCGCATCAGGCAGTGGAGCATGACGATATAAATATGCTTTGCCTTGGTGCGAGGGTGATAGGAATAGAGCCTGCCAGGGAAATTGCAGCCGCATATCTTGCTGCGAAGTTTTCCGGCGAGGCACGTCATCAGCGTCGTCTTGACAAGGTTATTGCCATAGAGGCCGGTAAGGCATTGCGATAAGCCCTTTCCTGTCTTGAATTTGCGGCTGTTCTCTGTTATAATTTTATTTACAGGACTTGTGGAAACATGGAAAAAAGGGACTTTTTCCGTGTTTCCAGTTAGCATTATATAAGGTTGTTATATGCCAGAAGACAAGACGAAAAAAGACGATAAAGAAAAAAAAGAAGCAAAAAAGCCTGAACCGCAAAAAAAAGGAGGCCGCAAAAAAAGTCCAAGCAAAAAGAAGGCACTTTTTGCAGCCATAGCGGCCTTTCTGCTTGCTGGCGGTGTCATGTTCCTGATAATGATCTTCATAGGAACAAAGGATATAAAGGATCAGGATGCCAGAATGAACTTTTCCTTTGGCAATGTAATTGCCGGAGCGGTAGCCCCTCTTTTTGATGCCCTCGGTGTAAGTTCTGAAAAGGAAAATGTAAAAAACATATTGTCTACACTTGCCGAAAACAATATGGCAAAGTTCCGGCAGCTGGATCTGTCGGATTGGCTTGGTCTGGACGGATCGTCTTCCGGCAATACTGCAAAAGGATTCGGTGGCAGGGGGACAGGCTCGTCCTCGTCAGGACACGGACAGCATGGCGGTGGTGGCACTCCCACGGAAATACAGCAGGCGGATTTTGGAATGTCCGGCGGATTCGGCGGCGGTGGCGGTTCAAGTTCCTCATCGTCTTCCAGCGGCAGAGGCGAAGGGGGAAATACCTTTTCGCAAACCTCCGCCAAAAATCTTTTTGCTTCTGGAAAGAATGGGACGCAGGACGGCAAGGGACTGCCTTCAATGAAGGGCAAGAACGCGTTGAATACTGCCAGGGCATCAAGGGATATGCTTAAAAACGCCACATTGTCAGGTTCAGCCGTGATTGCCAGGTCGGAATGGGCATCTGGTTTCGGACAGGGCAAGTCAACAGGTTTTCAAGATGGCAAAAAAGATCCAAATGTTTTCAGTGATGCGAATGCGGCACGAATTGATAAAATAGAGAGCGGCGCTATCAAGAGCCTTAAGGATCCCAGATTGGCCAACAAGGATGCCTCAATTCCTACTGCCAGTATGCCGGAATCCGTAGAAGACGACGAGGAAGTAAAAAAGGCCAAGGAAAAGGAAAAAAAGAAGAAAACCGAAGAGGATCTGTTCTCTTCCGTAAAAAATGCCAAGCCTGTGGAAGATGTCGAATCCGGATCAGCTTCAGGCAAGGATTCGGAGGATAAGGTCCCCAAGGAAATATCTGATTACGCCAAGACAAAAGCTCCAGACGGTCCATGGCAGAACAAGGCCCAGGATCTAAGTTGCAAAACAGCACAGCTGCCAGAATGTGAGCTAACATATAAGGAATCAAAACCTCAATTTTCCAAAACGGAGGATGGACAGTGGGTTGTCACATACAATGGCACGGCAAATACAAAATATACCGATAAGGACGGAAATTCTGCTAAAGAAAAAATGAAGGTAACGACAACGTATCTTGTGAAACCAGGCAGCAATCCTCCAACATTTGAGTCTTGTTGTGTTCATACTGTCGGAAAAGGCGGGGAGGCTTATGCCTGTGCGTCTATGTAATTCTATTCTATAAATTTAGGAATCCTGAAATATGTCTGAAGATAAAGAAAAAAACTTGGAAAAGTCAGAAGAGCCTTCAAGCGAAGGAAATAATAACGGGGGATTGTCCCTGGGGGCAATTCTCAATGAGTCCATGCAGGATGGCGATGTCTTTGATGCCCTTGCCTTTCTGGATAGCAAGCCTGAAAACAAGAAGAAAAAGCAGGAAAAACAGGAAAAGGCCGTTGTTTCAGAAGAGCATGAAAAAAATTCTGTCGTACAGGAATCTGTTCCTATAAATACCGGCAATACAACAAGGCCAGCTTCAAATGAGCCAAAAAAGATATCCGAGGCACTGGGATTAAGCAAGCCGCAGCCCCCGAAGATAACAACGCCAAAAAAAACAGTTGCCAAGAAAGTAAAAAAGCCAGCATCAGCTTCCAAAATTACCGACGGAGTGCCAATATCAGAGGCATTGAAAAAATCAATAAGCAAGACTGGTTCAGAACCTCTTGACATAAAGGACATAAAGTTAACACCGGAAGAGGCATCCCAGCCTGTATTTGTAAAAGAACCCACGATTGCCCCGTCGGCGGCAAAGAAAACCATAGTCAAAAAAAGCCCGTCAGGAAGCAAGGGTGCGGCAAAGAAAGGCAAACTTCTAAAGGTTGTTGCCCTATTGCTCGCATTTGGGGCTGTATTCGCTGTAATGGCAAAACTTGGATTTTCCGACGTAAAGAAACAGGACAAAAATATTGCCGAGGCTCTTGCCATAAACAAAAATACACACAATGGCAGGAATGTATCGGGTGGTGATTTTTCCAATCAGGGATATGAACAGAATATTTCCGACTGGCTGCCTAAAGATGAAAATGCGTCTGTGGCAGATTCCGCCTCGCAATGGTCTGGCGGAGATTCCGAACAATACCAGTATCCGCAGGGAACGCATTGGGAGGCGGATTTGACCCTCGGAGACAGTGATGACGATTATTCCTTGAACGGATATGTCGCAAACTCGTCAGATTATGATTTCAGTTCATTTTCTGATACCAGCTATAATTCCGGTGCTGATTCGTATTATGGAGGATATGGCGGCGGTCCATCGTTCAATTTTGGATCAAGCTGGGGTGGCGGCGGGGGCGGCGGTTCAAGCACTTCCGCATCATTTTCCACTCCGTCAAACACCTCATCCTCGTCTCAATCCAACAATAGTGATGAATCGGAAGTAGTGGTTCAGCAGGAGAACCCCAAGAATACTGGCAGAAATGCCAATAAGAAACCGATAATTCCCGGTGGAAATTATACGGAAGAGGAAAAAAAGAAATTGTCCATTGACAACAAGCCTGTTCTGAATTTGCAGTCTACGTCGGCAACACCGGCATTTTCCAATTCAACGGATATAGCAAAATCCAATTTCGGTTCCTCATTCAATCAGGACGGAGATGGCAACGGCGGCACACACAAGGCAGATCCGTTTTCCGAAGGCGGAAAAATGACAATGGATAATACTGGCAAGGGTGGAATTGGTGAGGGATCTTTAAAAGATGCCCTAAGTTCCGCCAAGGGTGCTGGCGGTAGTGTTTCCGGCCCAGAGGAAGTGCCGAATGGTGTTGACGACGACAAAAAAGGTGGCAGTGGATCTGATGGTGGCAACTCCGGCGGCGGAGGCGGTGGTGGCGGCAGTGATAATTCCAATTTGAACTCCATAAATAGTGATAACACCAAGGAAGAATCTGAAGATAAGAAAGATGATAAAAAAACCTCTGAAGAAAACAAGAAAGAGGACAACAAAAAGGAAGAAAAGGAAACTGACGATAAGAATAAGACTACTGCTAACGATAAAGACAAAGAAAAAAATACAACTGCCAAAGCTACAACATGTACTTTAAATGGTAAGGAATATTCTGTCGGTGCTACAGGAAGTTTGTCAGTTGCTCAAAAAAAAGCATTTGTTCAAACAAGAGATTACTGTGAAGAAGAATGTTTTTCTGAAGATGCCTATTATTCTTATAAGGATACCAGTATATACTATGAAATAGCTGATAAGTGTGAACTTTACGTTATTGTGTTGGGAACTCAAAAAATAACAGATTTAGATACAGAAGAGGTTAAGGAGGGGCGTTATAAGGATGTTTTCCTTGTTGATCCTGTATCTGGCAGTATAAAACAGAGAGTAAGTTTGCAGCCTGTCAAGGAATAAGGAACTTGCTTATATCCTTGACAAAGGGCAAAGCCTCTGCTAAAATTATAATGAGATGTTCCCGGTTTCCAGTTTCCTTTTTGGAAAGATGTATTCCGGGAATATTATAGACTATTCTTCTTCGGGCAGGTAAAAGCTATGGAAGATAAAGATAACAATTTGAACAATGAAAAAAAGACCGGTGCGGGTTCAATAAGCGATATGCTGAAAAATGCGGCAACACAGCAGCCTCAGGCGACTCCAAACAAGCCTTTGCCTCCGTCCAATCCATTTAAAAATGCCAGCAAGGTTATAGCAAGGGCGGATTCAAAAAAGAACCCGCAGGTCAAGAAGAATGTAGTATCTGGCAAGGCTAAAGCCCCAACTAAAAAGAAATCCATGACGGTTGGCATATTGGCCTTTTTGCTTGCCGGTGGTGCTGTCTTTATAATGATGATAATGATGGGCACAAAGGATATTAAAAACCAGGATGCCCGAATGAATTTCAGCTATGGCAATGTGATTGCTGGTGCTGTTGCCCCACTTTTTGAGGCACTTGGTATTTCCACAGAAGATAAAAGCAAAGATGAAGCAATAATACGAAGAATGGATTCTCGTCTAGGCAAATATGGAGAACTTAACATAAATGACTGGCTTGGCATAAAGCCGGATTCTGTGGCAAGCGTCAAGGATAGCCAGTTTGGCAAAAGCTCTTATGGCGGCAGTTCAGGCAGATCATCTTCTGCTGGTACGCCCACACATATAGAAAAAATGGATTCTGGTTTTTCCGGTGGCTTTAGTTCTGGTGGCGGAGGTGGCAGCAGTTCCTCTTCCAGCAGGGATGGAAACTCCTTTGCCCAATCATCTGTAAAAGATGGTATTAATAAAAATGCTTCCGCTGGGGATTCTCAGGGGAACGGGGCTTCCCTAAAGGGCGGCAAGGCCAATGCCCTTAAATACTTAAAAGGTGTAAGGCAGACCATAGGGGATGGTCTTGCGTCAGGCTCTGCCTCTGTTGCCAGAGGTAATGTGGCTAGTGCTTATGGTCAGGGCAAGGCAAAATTAGCCCATTCGGGCAAGGCATCAGGCTTTGGCAATAGCAAGCTAGCGGCAAGTGCGTTTAACGACGCAAACGCAGTAGCCTTGGATAGAATAGAATCTGGGGACATAATGAACCTTAAAATGAGCGACATAGATGGCAAAAATGCCTCTGTTCCCACTGCCAGTATGCCAGAAAGAGTAGATTCTGGGGTTAATGACACCAAAGACGATGAACCTGCTGATACTTTGGCTAAGCAGGCATTATCTTCTGCCGGAGATGCAATTGGCAACGCAGTTTCAGGTAGCGGGTCAGATAGTAATGGAGATTCTAGTTTGAACAGTAACACTCCGCCGGCAGAGATTAGTGATTTAGCTGAACTTCCAGGTGATGAAGGAGGCCCTTGGCAAAATACTCCGTCCGAAAGCCAAGAAGATTTTGATCCCGAAACTGGGAAAAAATATAGCACATCTTTTCAAGATTCTGGTAAACCTGAGTATCAAAAAACAAAAAAAGGGACATGGATTGTTTACTATTCTGGGACTGAAACTAGGAAATATGAAGATGGCACTATAGAAACAGTACAATACAAGGATTCTTATGTTGTTGTTCCTAATGGAAATCCTCCAATGCAAAAAATGACTACTCTTGTGACAGAAAAAGGAAAAACTAGTTTTAGAGATGACGTTTTTGATATATCTTTTTAGTTTTATATAATTATCATTGACAAAATCCCGTTTCTCTGCTATACTATTAATAGATTATACTAGCTTTGTTCTGAACTTTTTGTATAAAGAGTGTCAGAAAAAGCCAATAAAATTTTAATATCAGGACGAGGCTTGTTATGGCAAAACTAATTAAAAAAAGTCTTATAGGCAAAAGAAAATCCAACAAACCTTTGCAATACGCCATAGGCGGCGTTGTTGCCTTGGTTGTTCTCGTTCTTTGGATAACCTCCCCAGGACGTAGTAGCGCGTTCAGTGCGGCAGCGGTTGCCGCCGGCAATCCTTTTTCGTCCCGTGTGACAGATCTCTCTGCCCTTTCCACTGGTGATGACCGTATAAAGACGGAAACGGAAAGAATGGCTGAGGAAATGGGATCCCACGAGGGGGAAAATGGAATATTGTCAACCTTGTTCCAAAGCGGTGTTGAGGAAGAGGCCGCCCCAACAGACAGTGGTACTGCCTTGGCATCTACTGATGTTCCCACAGACGTACCAGCTGCGGCAGATGCTGATATTCCCTCTGCCTCTGCTTCTTCTTCAGTTTCTCCTAGCATTAAGGCAAAACTGAGTTCTTCTGGTGGATCATCTGCTGTCTCTGGTGGCGGCGGTGGTTCTTCATCGTCCAGTAGCAGCCACAACAAGATGTTTGGCAGTGGCTCTGTACAGGCATCTACAAAAAAAATAGATGTAAATACAGGTTCAGTCAAAACAAATTCACTGACAGCAAAAACATCTGGCAAGGCATTGGCTTCTCTGAAAAAGGCTGAAGCACTTTCAATAGAGGCTAAGAACACCCCTAATCTGGCAAAGGCAGCATCATTCAGCTCTCAGGCATTTGATGGTGGGGTTAAAAAAGAAAATGTGGAAATGCTTGCAGGAGAGGGAAAGGCCGTAGAGGCCGCCAATCTGGATTTTGGCAAGGCCGTCACGGATTTAAAATCCTACGATCCAAGTAAAAACAGCAAGAACAAGGTTGTACCTCCGCCCAGCAAGGCAACGGATGCGAAAAATGAAGATGATGAAATGAAAAAATTTCTTATACAGATGTTCTTCCAGTATGCAATAGGCCCTGTTTTGCAAGGGGCATTTAGTTAAAATTTAAGGAACTCGGGAGGAGTTATGAAAAAACCTAACAATAAAAAACAGAACAACGGCGGAATACTTTCCGCTATTGCTGCCCTCTTCAAGGGAGGAGCAGCCGCAGGCGGAGCTTCCGGCGCAGCGGTGACAAGCGGTATATTTGCCACAAAAGCTGGAATGTTAGGCCTGCTTTTGGGCAGTGCCACAATTGCCGCAGGAGTTGGTGCGGTATATCATCTTGCTGGAGGCAGTGCGACAAAAACCGCATACTCGCCCGAATTATTCCAAAACAGTTATTATGAGGAACAGGCCGCAATAGCTGAAGCGGAACGCAATCAGAACAATGACAGGCGTGCATCTGTTGTAAATTCCACAATAGATATGTTCTCCGCCTCTGCTAGACAGTCAGGCTATTTTGATCAGGGAGCATCCGATTCCGCACTGGCTTCCGTTGAGATGCCGGATGGCAGTGATGTTTCCATGGCTGGTTCTTCCAGCTCTGCCGAGGCATCAGCATCTTCATCAGTATCTTCTGCCGGAGAAAGCGGCTCTTCAACTGCGTCAGGTTCAACAAAACTGGCTTCCAAAAGTTTGTCCTCTGGTCGTGCTGGTGGTTCTGGTTCTAGTAGGGTAAGTTCTTCTGGTGCTGGCAGCATGGGGACTCTTAAGGCAGGCATGGGCAAAAACTTCAATCCCAAAACGGCCTCTGCAGGCAAGTCATCCGCAATGTCTGCAAACATGAGCAGGAAAGTCGCCTCTGCAAGGGGTGCTTCAAAGGCCAGAGGTTCCAGAAGGGCATTTAGCCAGGCAAAATTTGCCAACAATATGAGCAAAAAAGCTGTTGCCAGCGGTTCTTTTGAGTCTGCGCATACGGCAGCTTCCTCCGCATTCACTGGTGAGGCAGCAGGTGGAGACGTGGGAGATTCCGTTGAAGGCGTTGGAATGGATACTTCCGGCATGGCTGTTGGCACTGCCCTTAAAAATGGTACGCCTAGCGGCAATAGCAACCTTAAATCCGTTCCTCCTGTAAGTGAAAGTGAAAATGCCAGCCCTTGGAAAGATCTTGTAAAGAGAGCAGGTATTATGGCACTTGTTGCCGCTGGACTTTATGCGGTGGGTATGCTTATAGCTAAACTTGCAAAGGGGGCTACAGCACATGTTAGGGCTATATATAAAGGTATACTTTACGGATTGGCTGTGGCTATAGCTGCTATTGGAGCGTACCTTCTTATGGCTGCCGTACAGCTTGCAACTAAATATAACCAAAAAATGTATGGCATTATTTACGGTTTATCTGGTGCGTTTCTTGTTTGGAAAGCATGGTCCTTGTTCAAGGAAGCTGATGGAATGGATACCAGTAAAGATGGTGAAAATAGGGAAGCTCAGATAGATAATTACCATAAAGAGATGAACGAAAAGCTTGAAGGTCTTGATAAAAAATCACAAGAGTATACTAACATAACAAAGGAGTATAATGCTAAAATTGATGGAATAAATAAATGGGGCTTTGGTGTAAAGTCTCCGACGGCAGTCAGTGGAAGTAGTGGTTTTTCTGTTGAGGGAGCTGCTAACAAAATGGGTGCAGGTGTTCTTATGGAAGGTGCGAAGAATGGTCTTGGAGTTGACGGCTCTAGCACATCAGGCACTACTAAAAAATAATTAAGGAGACCTAATTATGAAAAACAATAACAAAAACGAGAAAAAAGGCGGCGTATTCGGCCTTCTTAATGGCGGTGCGTCAAACGCTGGGGGCATTACCCCCGGCGTAATAGGCGGCACAGCACAGGCTGCATCTTCTGCAAGCGGCTTGGCAGCCCTTTTCACAGGCAAGGCTTTAGGCACAGTTCTTACTGTAGCACTTGTTGCTGGAATTGGAGCTTTTGGTCTTATGAGCGGCTCAAATATGGGCAATGATATGCCAAATTCCGACACTATGATGGCCAGTGCGCAGGAAGCGCAGAACTATGTTCCTGCCATAGAGAGGGCCAATGCGGAAAATGCCGGCAAAAGCTCAATTGGAATGTTCAATGACACAAACAGGGGTGCTGTTAAATTTGACGTAGATCCCACATTGAACGTAAAAGGCAGTGCGTCAGAGGCAGAAGATTCTGGTTTTGCCGAGATGAGCGAGTATGATACTGATACCGATGCTGCGGAATTTGGCGATGCTGAAAACATTGCCTCCGAAGCAGCGGAAGAATCAGGTGCTACCCTTAATGCCAGTGGTTTTGGTAATCTTGGTAATACATCTGCCGATACTTCTGCAAGAACATTGAATACAGGTTCTACTGGAAACCTTGTCCCTACCGCGAAATTCATGCCGAAGAAATTCAAATCGGTAAAAGAGGGACAGGCTCTTGCCTTCAAGGGTGCGAAAAGAGCACAGAAAAGAAGTGCTGCGACTGTTGGTGCAAGACGTGGAAAAAAAGCATTTGGCCAGGCCAAATTCATGAACAACATGATGAAGAGTGCGGCGGCATCCAGCAACTATGCCACATCCCGTGCGACAATGGACGCAGCCTGGGAAGGCACTGCCTCCGGCGGCGATGCTTCCAACACTCTTGACGCCGGCGCTCTTACAGAAGGCGAGGGAATGTCTTTTGGTGCTACTGGCAGCTCCCTTAGCGGCAGCAATAATTCCACCTTTGGTACAGATGGCAGCTCATATGTTCCTCCTGTAAGCGATGCTGTTGAAGACACTCCATGGGCAGGCACTGTTCAGAAAATACAGATGATGATGTATGCGGTCTTGGGAATGATTGCCATTGCCGCAGCACTTTTTGATGCTTCAAAAACTCCATGGACAGCTTGGATGAAAATATTAGCTTGGGCTATGGTTATTGCAGCAATAGCGCTTTCTGCTTATGCATTATATTTGTCTATTACTCTGATGACAAAATATCAACAAAAGAAACTAGGGTTGATATGGACTGCGATAACAGGAGTTTCTCTGGTTGCTTGCTGTTGGGCAGCAGTAAAAGGCTTAGGTGCAGCCAATGCAGCAGGAAAGTGCGCATTGCAGACTTTATTTGAGAGTATTGCCGGCTTAAAATGGTGGGTTTTAGGTGGTTGTGCTGTAGGTATGTTGGGAATAAGTATGCTTGGCTCTGTGCAGGGCGAGAAAAAGCAGAGTACTGGCTCAAATGAAACCGCAATGGTTTATCAGCTGCCTGACAACCCGGCAGGCAGATCATTGTTGTCGTAATAGAAATAATTAGTTGCCTTTATGGCACTAATCCGGCCTAATCCGTGCCGCAAAAGCGGCACGGATAATGGAGGAAGATATGAAAGAAAACTTTTTTAATAAGCATAAAAAGAAATCAGCGGCGGCATTATTGCTGTTGTTTCTCAAGGGGCGCGGAAAGTACCTTGCCATAATCCTGGCAGCGTTGCTCGTATCCGCACCACTTGTGGTGACAAGTGATTCTTTCAAGGCTTTCACTAATCACCCGGCTATTGCGGCAGCATTAAGGAGTTTGGGCTTCGGCGGCTATGCCTTTGATGACAAGGATATGGTCGCACAGGCTGCCCACAATAGCTCCGGCAAGAAATCTTCATACTGGCTTAACTATTTCAGAAGAATCAATGCCCCTCTTCCGTCTGAAAAATTCACCTCAATGAAATATCTTGACGGAAACATAAAGGATCTTGCCCCTGTAAAAATCGCAGACAGGACAAAAAACAAGTATGGTATAAATGGCGTTGTTAATGAGGCCAATTATACCGACGGAGCGGATATGCCGGACGGAGTGGATCTGTCCCAGTTGCTTGCCGCTGATGGTTCTGGTGCTACCAATGCGGATTTCGCATCAATGGATAGCGTTTCCACAACCCTGGAACTTGGAACAAAGAGTTCTGCCGCTCCTTATGTCGGCAGGAATACTTTTGTAGGCAATGGTACTGTGTTGAGCAAATCCGATGCCTTTGCCGAAAGGGCGGAGGAAAGTTTGGCTACGGAAGTTCCTGAAGCCCCTGGCATTCCGGGAATGAAAAAGGTCAGAAAGTACAATAACGGACGTGTTTCCTCATTCGCATGGAGCAGGAACTCCCACGGCAAAAGGGTTTCGGCATTTTCCGGTGGTTCTTTGAACAGCAAGAGCGCCCGCAGCACGATAAAGGAAGCCTATGGCTATTCCATGAGTGCGGCGGAAATGGAAAACGTCGCAGAAGCGGATACTGCAGCCAGTGCCGCATTTGACGGAAACAAGACTGGTGGATCTGTCCTTGAAACTGGTGAGCCGGTGTCCGTAGGTTCTGGATCTTATGCGGCTTATGTTTCTGGTGCTACAAATCAGCTCAAAGGCCAAGAAGAGTGCGGACGTGCGATGGCAAAGGCCGATGAGGAAAGCGCGCCTCTTTTTGACCAGAACGCCAAAACCAGCGAAAGCATGGGCTGTGCGTGCAAAAAATGCTGCGGCCCCTGGCCTTCCCAGAGAAAACGTAGAAATAATTGGAACGATAATGTTGGCAAAATGTTATCCAACTGCCGTCAGATTGAGCAAAAATTTGCCCAGGCAAATACTGCCAGCTGCAGTGGAACAATATCTCTTACTGATCAGAACTGCGGTTCCTATGAAAGCATGAAGGTTTCATGTGGTTTCTTTGCCTCATTCGCAGGTTTCTTCGGAATAGACACAGGCGGACGTTGCAATTAAGAGTTGTAATATATTTTATGAAAAAAAGGCACGGCAAATCAGCAACCTGCCGTGCCTTTTCCAATAGGTCTTTAGTCCTATTTGTTTTTAAATCATTAGACCCTTGGTTTTCAACAGATTTGTTTGTATAATTTCATTAAGAAGTACAGGAAACGGATTAGTTATCCTAACGCTTTTGGTTTATTTATATGCAGTAATATCAATAAACCGGAGGACATTATGAACCTCTCAAACAACAACGACAAAAAATCAAAGAAGTCCGGTATTGCTTCACTCTTTGGAAGAGGAAGCGTATCCAAGATTGGGAAATCACAGTTTCCTAAATCTATGGGCGGAATTATGGAACGGCTAAAAGGGCTCTCCCGCAAGGATCTTGCGTTAGTGGGTGTTGGCCTTAGCGTTCTGGTGGCAGCTCCTGTCGCCGAATACATGATATCCAAGCCTGCGGACTCTGCGAACATGCTCACTTCGGGCTTTTCATCCCGTGATGCTCAAGGCACCAGCGCTCTGGCCAGCCTTTACGAGCCGGGAATAAATGCCTTGAGCCAGGGCAGCGCAGATGGTTCAGGTGAAGTTATCACGCCCCTTAGCGCAAGAGATCCGTACGCATTAATTTTGGGTGCTCAGCCAGAGCAGCAGCCTGCCATGCCAGATTACTCCTCAATGTCATCTGGCTACAGTGATTCTGGTGCAAGCAGCAGTACATCTTCTGGCCCATCTGATTATAACGATCTGCGTGATTCCGTAAAGGATTCTGCCAAGCGTGGTGCGGCAAAAGCCGTGCAGAGTGCTGGCACGCCTACAGTTATAAAAAAGATGAGTGGACATGGCTTTTCCTTCTCCTTTAATGGAAAGGGTGGTGGTGCTTCTGGTTCAAGAAAAATTAGTGCTCCAGAAAAGGCCAATGTTGGTGCGAAACAGAGCAAGCTGGTAAACCCTGTGTCGTCAAACGGCTTCAAGGGTGCTACAAACACTCCAAACAGCGTTGACAGCAGTGCTGCCGACAGGCTTCGTGCCAAGGCCAATGCCCAGGGTGGTTATTTCAGTGGTGCTTCCGCGGTGAAATCCGCAGATGCGGCTAATGCCATCAAGATGAACGACAAGCTGGTTGACGGCTCCACAGGTTCAAGCTATGATGGCCAAGGCTTTGGCAAAGGCACTTCTGTGAAAGATCCCAGCAAGAATAACCATAACAACAACTTCGGCAAGGGTGATATGAAGTGTACCACGCTTGCCTGTGAGGCTGCTAAACAGCGCCAGCAGGCAGCTCTTGAATGGGAAAAGTACCTGAAGTATGATCTTCCCAAGAAGTTTATAGAGCTTGGTTTTGATATCGGTAAAACCTTTTTATCCGATAGTGCCAAAAAAATTGGGCAAATGATCTGGAATGAAGATATTGATGGTGTCACCACATATTATTGTGTTGTAAAAATAGATGAGAACAAGCCATGCCAAAAAGGGAATGTAAAGTACAACAAGACCACTAAGAAAAAGAGCACATTAGGTAGTGACGGTTGGAAGGATTGTGTTTGTGGTAAATGGGTAAAATCTGAAATGGTAGCAACATTTGGCAATATTGGTCCAAATGGAGCTGTTGAACCTTCCAATGCTAATCAGAAACCATCTTCAAATGAGAAACCCAATAGTGGCAATGGTGGTGGCAATACCAATAACAACAATGGCGGCGGTAATGCCAATGGTGGTGCTAATAACAACAATGGCAATGGTAACCAAAATGGTGCTCAGGGCAATGATAATAGCCTTACAAAGGAAGAGGTTGCTTATGACGCAATTATTGCTCCGTATGATGAAACTCTGAAAGAGCTTATGGGGCAGGTTGCAAAGGTCAGAAAGGATCCTTCCAATGGCGTAGGCGATGCCAAGGCTGCTGTGAACACATATACCGTATCTTTGGAAGCTGCCTTTGGTGGCATTAACAACCAGATTATTGCAAAAGCAAATGCAGACCTGAAGACAACAGATAATATAAGTCAGAACATAAAAACTGTTGGTGGCAAAATAACTGCTGCTAGAACCACTGGCAAAAAATTTAAGGAAATGCTGGATAATTTTGAAAAATATCCGGCAGCATATCTTATGACTTTGTCCGATGGTTCTGAACAAGTGTGGGATGCTACCCAGGCACAAAAAATAGCTAGCGACGCAAAGAAAAGCTATACTGAGAATTATGCAGATAAGCTGAATGAATATAACAACAACCTTAATAAACAAAATGATGTTTTGCGTAACTTGGTTCAGCATATCAACATATCAAAAAACCAGGTAGACACAGCATTGTATACAAGGGAATACAAGGAAACATATAGAAGGAAAGCCTCTGGATTAAGAGAAGTTCTTGATAATCCAAAAGATCCAAAAGTAGCAGTGAATACTTTTTTGGAGGTTCTTGATGGTGCTCCTGCGTTCCCCACAACAGATGCCGAAGCGGCAGCCCTCAATGGTTCTGGCAATAATCAAAAAATGTCCCTGTCTCCAGCAGAAAAGGCTGATTATCCAACTGCAAAAGCCAGAGAATGGAGAGGTTTGCCGGCTACCTTTGGAACAAGTGAAAACGCGGGTGGCACAGGTACTCTGGAGGAAAGATTCAAAAAAGAGACTACGAATATCAGGAACACTGAGAAAAAGGCATGGCTGGAGGATTCTCCATTGAGCTGCAGTGATGATGAGTGCAAGCCTAAGGACACAATTCCAAATCCTAAGTCATCATTGAAAATGAGAACAACGGAGTTTTATGCTCCTGGCTACAGGGTATTCGTTGAAATTCCTATTGCTCTTGAAGAAACTTTTGCTAGAGTTTATAGTATAGGTGATAAGACTGATAGATTGGAAGATGTCCTAAATACAATAGCAAAAAATCTTCATGATAAAGGCTATGACCTGAATAAGGATCCTAAATGCGTACAGGAAAACTCTTGCACACGTTATGGTGAGACTGGCATTAAAGGCGATGGCGGTGCGGAAACACATGTAGCCAATCAGGGTGGTTATACTGCACAGAATAAGGATCCCTGGCTTAATGGCCGCGGCCTTTATTATGATGTAACTGATAAGCAACTTGAGAAGGCCTCACCTGAAACAGCTCAGGCGTACAACACACAGACTGTAAAAGTTCACAGCATAAGGGAAGACCTGAAAAAGAACGGAGAGAATATTGTCGCCGTTAACAGGGATATAAACTATCTGGAACAAAAGCAGAAAAAAGGTCAGGGCTTTACTGAAAAAGATGCCAAGGATCTTGCTGCTTTGAAAAACAAGAAGATAAACCTTGACATAAAGCAAGATCAGCTGCAGACACAGGAATATGAGGCATCTGATGAGGCCACCTATTTAGGCTTGCAGGTATGTCTGGAAGCTGGTGGTAAAGGATGCTTTAATAAGAAAGTGGTTTCTGATCACTTCGGTAGTGCTGAAAAAGCCCAGGTAGCCTACAACAACTGGAAGCAGAACAACCTTAATCCAGTTTCTTCAGGTGGTACAGGTAATACTAACAATGGCACTTCCGGCAACAATGCCGGAAGTGGCAGCACAAACACTGGAAATAATTCAGGCAATACAGTCAATATTCCTGTTCCGGATGGAGTAGAGCCTCCTACTGCTCCGACTTATGGTAATGGGATTAAGCCGGAGCCAACTATGGGTTCTGGAGTTGCTGCTGCAACAACGAGAAGTGGTATTCCGGATTCTGATCAAGCAAATAATGGGGGTGCCTCAAAAGAGGCATCCTCTAGTTCAACCACAAACAAGGATAATGAAAGGCAGAGCTTTACTATAGGCAATGCCAGTCTGACTTTAGGCGGTGGCAAGACTACCTATAATGCTTCCTCTCTCGTATTCACACGGAAACATAATGATAGATATGTAACAAGTGCTTTTGATGTGGATTCTGGAAAGGGTAAAATACGTGTGGAAAGACTAGTCGCTATTTGTGGTGGACCGGAGAATACCATGATTTTCGCTATAGCACATTTGGCTGGAAATAAGACTCCTTTTAGAATAAACAGTGCAAAAGGTGTTAAATGTGAAGATCAGAGTTCTTTGCCACTTTCACAATAGTTGTTATTAAAAGTTTTTTTACAAGTAAAAATAGCGGCTTTTTTATATGCCGCTATTTTTTAAAAGCTTTAGTAGTAATTTGTGTTTAATTTAAATCAAAAGGGGAAAAAAATGAAAAAATTATTGTTAGCAGCAGTTTTTATGTTTGCATTATCCCAGGTCAGTTTTGCCTCAACCTCATTTGCCGACCTGTTGAGACAGGAAAAGGCCAGCTCCAGTTTTATTCCTAAGATAGAAGTACAGACTGTCACAACAGATTTGTTAGACGTGGAAACAACAGAAGAATGGACTGGTTATAATTTATCTGAATATATAAGTGGTCCGAGTACTTGGTATTATGATGAGGATCAGACCCATGCCTGGAGACTTGAAAACAAAGATTATTCCACATCAACAGAACATTTTAAATATATATTGAGCGATGAAATTTCTCAAAATGACCCTGGAGCTGTGTGCCAGAAAAAAAGGGTTATTATTTATAAATTAGAAGAAGTCATACATAAAAATTATTTTGAGGATTATTCTGCAGCCCAATGCGAAGCAAATCCACCTGAAGAATGGCGTAAGTATACATGTGAAGAATCAACAAAACATGTTACCTATGAGGATGGAGAAAGAATTATGAGAACATATAAGGAAACAGATACATGTTATGAGGAATGATTTCTGTTTAAGGAATTGATCTTCAAGTATAACAATCTAGAAAATAAAACGGCAGATACAAGGTCTGCCGTTTTATTTTGTGAATAATTTTATATAATTTATATACAGCAGAATTTTTAAGTTTAATATATTAGTAAAATTCCGTAAAAGGAGAAAAAAATGAAAATTCAAAAGATTTTTGCAGTTGTTTCTGTCGCGGCATTGCTTTTGTATTCTGTCCCCGCAGCTTACGCACAGCAGAAAAAAGCGAAAAAAATAACAAATTACAATGATATGATTGCCTCATACAACAAAGGTAATAAGAAAGTCGCACTGGATATTGCCTTGTCTTTTAAAGAAGGAAAAAATGGGGCAGCAATAGACGTTTCAAATGCCTTGGAATGGCTAGACAAGGCATTTAACGCAGGCATTTACCGTGCGGCGACAATAGCTGGAACAATGTATTACAAAGGCGACGGTGTAAAACAGGATTTCAGGACAGCTGAGCAGTATTACCGCAAGGCTGCATCAAAAGGCAATGAGGATGCCATGATACATCTGGGATATATGTATTACAATGGATATGGCCTGCAAACAAGTTATGCATCCGCAAAAAGCTGGTATGGCAAGGCAGTAAGGAAATATGAAAAAAGCAATAAATGCTCTATTGGCTGCAAATATTATGCGGATATCTGTTATTTTTCTTCTTCTACAGAGCCGGACTATGAGCCTGATTATGCAGAGGCTCTTAAATGGTACGAAAAAGCCTTTGCCGCCGGATATATGGAAGTATCTGTTAAATTGGCCTCGCTTACCTATCAGCTAAATTCCGCAGGAAATGCCAATGCGTCGTCTGAAAAGGCAATAAAGTTCCTGTTTGATGCGGCAGGCAAGGGGTATGTACCCGCAATGGAGGCATTGGCAGAGGGTTTTATGACGGGCAAATATGGCAAAAGGGATATGATCAATGCTTATGCCTGGTCTTCGCTGCTTCTGGCACGTGGTTTTAACAACACGGATGTGAATAATGTAAGACAGACGGCGGAAAGGAATATGAACGATGAGCAGAAGAAAAAGGCCCAGAAATCCGCGGACGCACTTATAAAGAAACTTGTGGAAGCCGTATATCTTGAAAGCAACGGAAATCTAGACTGATTTCCCCGATAAGCCTGAAATCATAGAAATCCCGCCAGTCGGCGGGATTTTTGCTTTAAATGTTCCCGTGCCATATTTGTTTTTGCTTGCCAAATTAATATAATATTATTTAAGTAAACATAACATTAAAAGGAGACCTTATGAAAAAACTTTTTGCAGCAGTTTTGATGACATGCGCTCTTGCTGTTAATGCCAACGCACTTTACATAAGTGGCAGTGGTGGTACAGTAAGTGGCGAAGATGACTACAAAGGCACAAACGTGAATCTGCTTATTGGCTTGGAAAACCTTGCCATTGAGCCTTCCTGGAAAGCCTATTCCAATGAAGACACAGATACAGTAAACACTTATGCCTTGCGTGCGGCATGGGAAACAAATGTGTATACAGCCGGAATATACGGTGGATTCACGCCGAAAAAGGCATATCTAAAAGCAAACCCTGCGGAATATTCCAATCAGTTTGTAGGTGCTGACTTTACACTTTCGCTCAATCCTACGGGCAGCACACATTCAAGGCTTGTTGGTCCTGGCAACAGGGGCATATCAGCCGGTGGCGAGGGCATTACCCGTGTTGATGTGGGAGCAGGAATAAAGCAGACCGCACACAAGACCGAATATGCCGGAACTGATAACAAGACAGGCCAGACTGAATATCAGGTATTTGCTGGAGTTCAGTTCCTGATGCTTAACATATCCGGAGGAATGTCTTACTATGACTATCAGGATAAGGACAGCGCGACGGTGGACTTTGTTAACGGACTTAACTATGCAACATTGAGCTACCCAGGCCTTGCCCCTGACAATGCCTTTAATCTGAGGGTGGATGTTCCGTTTTTCCCGATAGTGACACCTTTTGTTGGTTATTCAAAGGTCAAATATAGTGAAGACCATATCAACAGCTATGAGGTAGGTACATATCTGGACTTTGCGATGCTTAAGGCAACGGTAAGCTATCAGATAACCGAACATGATAGCCATCACGACGGATATCTTTCTGCCGGAATAGGCCTTGCTTTTGAATAATAAATTCCATAATGCCGTGTGGGGCAGAAAGCCCTGCACGGCTTTTTATTTTTGAGCTTGCGAAAATTTTTATGTACGAAAATCTGGCGACAAAATACCGTCCCAAGACGCTTTCTGACCTTATGGGTCAGGAGGCAGTCAAGACCACGCTTACCAATGCGGTAAAATTGAACCGTGTGGGTCATTCCTACGTTTTTTACGGCCCAAGAGGCTGCGGCAAGACAACTGTCGCCAGAATACTTGCCAAGACGCTTAACTGCCACAATCCCGGCCCGGACGGCAGTCCTTGTGGGGAATGTTCCTCCTGCAAGGAAATTGCGGAAAGCAAGTCCCTTGACGTAATAGAGATAGACGCCGCCTCAAATACTGCGGTTGACAATGTTCGCAGCGTGATTGTTGACCAGGTCAATTTCGCACCATCAAGGGACAAATACAAGATTTACATTTTGGACGAGGTTCACATGCTTTCAAAGGGTTCATTCAATGCCCTTCTGAAGACATTGGAAGAGCCTCCGTCGCATGTCGTATTCATAATGGCCACCACGGAGCAGGAAAAAGTTCCGGCGACCATTCTCTCACGCTCGCAATGCTTCCGTTTCAAATTCATTCCCGAAAACGAGATTGCCGAAAGGATCAGGTTTGTCTGCGGTCAGGAAAAGCTGAACATAGACGACGGCTCCGTCCGTCTTATAACAAGGGCGAGTGGCGGTGCGATGCGCGACGCGCTTACGCTGCTTGACAGGGCGGCCTCATTCTGCGGAAATGACATAAACGTGTCAATATTGAACGAATTGCTGGGCCGCCCCAACGAGGAATTGCTGCAGCAGCTGGCTTTGGCACTGATAAACAGGGATGCCGCCGCATTACATTCCGCATTTGACATGATGATTTCCGGCGGAAATGACGTAATGGCGGCCATGCGGGAGCTTCGCAACATGGTTTCCGATGCCTTTTTTGCAAAGGCGGGATTTTCCTCCGGGGAATGTCCAATAAGAAACCTGCCGGAGAACATTTCTCCTGGTCTTTTGGCAAGGCTGTCTCGCAAGCTGACCGTACTTATACGGGAAATACAGTATTCAGACATGCAGGCCGTATCAGCGGAAACCGGTCTGTACACGCTTATAGAGATACCACAGGATCTGGGATCGCTTGTGCGGCGGCTTGAGGAGCTGGAAGCACGTCTTGAAGATCCGACCCTGGCACGCAGTGTTCCAGTAAAAAAAAAAGATAATGTGATTACGTCGCCAGCCGCTACGGATATTGCCGTAAAATCCCCGTCGGAAAATAAAGATAATCCTGCAAATTCCGTATCCTTGCCGGAAAATTCTACGGAAAACGTAAATTCCGCAGATTTTGCCGAGGCGTGGCGTCGGACGCTTGCAAGAATTTCCGCAGACAGGCCGCTTATATACGACAGTCTCGCCGACTGCCGCATAAGGCATGAGGGCGGCTCTGTAATTCTGATTGCCAAAAACCGTTTTTTTGCCAACAGGATATCCTATTCCCTTGCGGAACTTGGCGAGATAATGACAGGCATAATCGGACGGCGTATGGATTTTACTGTTACATACAATCAGTCCGCCGATGCGGACGCTACAGTTGCCACAAGGCCTGCGATCCGTGAGAAAACGCCCGAAAAGCCACCAGAAAGGCCATCCGCAAGGCCTTTCCCTTCCCCGACACGGAAAACCCCTGCAAGACCTGCCCAGGACCCCGTTTCCGCCGTTCCACAGGAAGGACGGACATTGTCTGAAAGCCGCCCCGAACCTTCCACAGGCGGCAATTCGCAGAAACAGAATCTTCGCCACGAGGCTGCCAAACTTGAATTTGTCCCGCCAGAGGAGATACCTGCCGAGTTTTCGGCATTGAGGGAAGTTTTCGGACAGGGAATAACGAGGGTTAACAAGGTATTATGAAAGCCGTAGACAGTCTTATACAGGCATTCCGGCGTTTTCCCGGAGTTGGTCCAAAGCAGGCGGAGCGTTTTGCCCTGTATGCGATAAGGGCCTCGGAGCCGGAAATAGAACATCTGGCGGCCATATTGCTTGATGTAAAGAAATCCGTCGGTTATTGCCGTGAATGTTGGAATTTTGCGGAAAACGGATTATGCCCTATATGCTCCGACGCGAACAGGGACAAATCCGTAATATGCGTGGTGGGAAACACGCAGGACGTGGCCGCCATAGAGAAATCCAGGACTTTCAACGGAACATACCATGTACTGCATGGCACAGTAGCCCCATTATCTGGCATTGACTCGTCGCAAATCAAATTCCGTGAACTTGTGGAGCGTGTACGTTCCTCAAATGGAAGGATAAGGGAGATAATACTGGCCCTGAATCCCGACGCGGACGGCGAGGCCACATCAATTTTCATCACAAACGCCTTAAAACCTTACGGCGTTAAACTTACGCGCATAGCCTGCGGAGTTCCCCTCGGTGGGGATATTGACTATATGGACGAGTTCACATTAGGCTGTGCCATGCGCGGAAGGACGGTTATCTGATATGTTGCTTTCTTATTACAAAAGGCCGCTAGTGCTTATGCTTCTGCTGCTCTGCGGCGCCATAGTCGCCTTGAAGGACAATTTCCTGAAGCCTGCGGACGTGCCTCCATTCAATATGCCAAGGTACAGTGCCTTGGTTGAAGGCCGTGTCGCGGAATATCCTGTAAGCCAGGGTGGCAAGGCAAGGTTTGAGATAGACCAGGTTTCAATCTACCACAAGCCAATAAGGTCCTCTCTGATGGTTTACGCAAAGGACGTTAGGAATTTCTCATACGGAGACAGGATTGGCTTTCTTGCCGACATTTACGAGCCAGCGGAGAACTATGTGCCGGGCGGCCTTAACTGGTCAGCATATCTTTTCCGTCGTGGAATAAGTGCGGAGGCAAGGGCGGTTTCCACGATAGATATTGTTTCAGAGGCCCCTGCCTATATAAAGTTCGCATCATCATTCAGGGATCGCATACTTTCATCGTTCAAGAAGAATCTTCCAGAAAACGAGGCCGCCGTTCTTTCCGGCATAGTGATAGGTGAGAAACGTAGCGTGGACGAAAAGCTCAAGGATTCATTCCAGAAATCCGGGGCAATGCATCTTCTTGTGGCATCAGGGTCAAACGTAGGATTTGTCGTTGTGGTCGTTTACGCTATATGTGCCTGGTTTGGCCTAAGAAGGCGTTTTTCCGGCTTTTTCGCATTGCTTGCGGCTGGAATATATGTTGTTGCCTGCGGCCTTGATATGCCGCTTGTAAGGGCCTATGCGATGTTTGCCGCGGGTCTGTTTGCCTTTATGTGCCGCAGGGAAAGCGGAGGATTCCATTCCCTTATACTTGCCGCATTTGTAATCTTGTTATGTTCCCCGAGATCTCTTTTTGATACAGGATTCCAGATGTCATTCCTGGCCGCCTATGGCCTTGTTGCCGGTACTTCTATATGGAATGACCGTATCAGGAAGCTGTGCGACAGGCTTTTCACGCCCAAACGCAAGAAGAAGCCGGGCAAGGGTGCCGCGATAGCATACTCCATTGTCGGACTGTTCTCCGTCAGCCTTTTCGCACAGGTATTCCTTTATCCGCTTATGGCGGCATATTTCCATCAGATTTCCCTTGTCTCGCTTGTATCAAACCTTTTCCTTGTGCCAATGTCCGGCGTGCTTATGTTCTGCGGCTTCCTGCTCGCAATTATGCCGTCCCTGGGCATTATAACCAGTGCCATAGCCTTTTGCACATCGGTATGTCTGAAGATATTTATCCTTCTGATAAACATATTCGCGGCATTCCCACTTGCCTCCATATCCTTCGCAGAGCCGTCATGGCTTGTTATATGCGGATTTTATGTGCTGGCGTGGACTTTCATTCACTGGCCTCTTCTGTATTTTGCAAAATACCTTCTTCCCCCTATGGGAATACTGCTCATGCTGGCACAGCCCGTCATGCAGTCCGTGGGAACGATCAAGACGAAGCAGCAGGCCCACCTTTTTGGCAACAAGGAGGTTTCAACCGTCATCATAGCACTTAGAAAGGGCATTTTCCTTGTGAATCCTGGTCAGAACGGCAAAAAACTTGCCGATGCTATCTATGCCCAGGGACGTTATTCTATCAACGCCGTGCTGTTTACATCAATAGACGAAAAGACCTTTCAGGGATTGCCGGATCTTGCACAGAAATTAAAGATACGCAACATATATCTGCCCTATGGCCCTATGAATGACGATATGTACAGGGCATTGTCGGCGGCAAGACATTCCGGTGCCAATATTCAGCAGGTATGGCCGGAGGAAAAGGAAGGCGATGTGCATCTGATGTGGCCGGAACAGGTTTATGGCTATGCCGGACGAGGCGAGCCTTATGACTGGAAGGTTTACGATGTCAAGATAACAAACAATGGCAGATGTGCGAGCATAAGGAAGGATGGACGCTGGAGTACCCCGGAATGTCGTGGATTTGAGGACAAGAGCGTGATTGTTATTGATATTGACTGAACAGCAATGTTCAATTAGCAATGAGCAATGAGAAATTAGCAATTGAGGAAAGAGTTTTTATCGTCATGCTGAACTCGTTTCAGCATCTCAATAGTAATCTTATTTCAAGACCCTGAAACAAGTTCAGGGAGACAACAGTTTGAAATAATTTTTGATTAAAAGCAGGATTATAGTATTATGGAAGAAACAAACAAGAATATGGACACGGAGAATGTGTCCAAACGTAATTTCATACGGGACATTATTGACAAGGACAATGAGACTGGCCGCTTTGGCCACAAGGTGCATACTCGCTTTCCGCCTGAGCCGAACGGATATATTCACATAGGCCATGCGAAGAGCATTGTCCTGAACAGTGGCATAGCCAGGGATTATGGCGGCAAGTTCAATCTGCGTTTTGACGACACCAATCCTTCCAAGGAAGAGCAGGAATATGTTGACAACATCATTGACGACGTAAAATGGCTCACAGAAGGATTTTACGACGGAGAGGCATTGTTCGCCTCGGACTATTTTGATCAGATGTATGAGTGGGCCGTCCGCCTGATAAGGGAAGGCAAGGCCTACGTCTGCGACCTTACGCCTGAACAGGTTAGCGAGTACAGGGGCGAGCCGGGAAAGCCCGGAAAGGAAAGCCCATACAGAAACCGCTCCGTAGAGGAGAATCTGAATCTGTTTGAGAGAATGAAGAATGGGGAATTTCCCGACGGCAGCCACACATTGCGTGCCAAGATAGACATGGCACATCCCAATCTGAATATGCGTGATCCGGTAATGTACCGCATACTTCACGCCGAGCATCACCGTCAGGGAAACAAGTGGAACATTTACCCGATGTACGACTGGGCGCATGGATTGGAAGATTCCATTGAGGGCATAACACATTCAATATGTACGCTGGAATTTGAGGATCATCGTCCTCTTTACGACTGGTTCCTGGATCAGCTGCCGGACATTCATCATCCGCAACAGATTGAGTTCGCCCGACTGAATCTTAGCTATACCGTGATGAGCAAGAGAAAGCTGCTTGAACTGGTAAAGGGCGGATATGTTGAGGGATGGGACGATCCCCGTATGCCGACGGTGACAGGAATACGCCGCCGCGGATACACGGCCTCTTCAATACGGTCATTCCTGGAGGGAATAGGCGTTGCCAAGTTCAACAGTACCATAGAGCTGGGACTGCTTGAAAATGCCATAAGGAACGAGCTTAACGAGAACGCTCCCCGTGCGATGGCCGTGCTTAAGCCAGTAAAGGTAATAATTGACAATTATCCAGAGGACAAGACCGAGGAAATGGAAGTTGCCAATCATCCGCAGAAGCCGGAGGCAGGTACAAGGAAGGTCCCGTTCAGCCGCGAGATTTACATTGAGGAGGACGATTTCAAGGAAGTGCCGCCTCCAAAGTATTTCCGTCTTACGCCGGGCAAGGAAGTGCGTCTGCGTGCCGCGTACATAATCAAATGCGTTTCCGTGGAGAAGAATCCCGATGGCAGTATCAAGGCGGTACACTGCACTTATGACCCGGAAAGCCGTGGTGGGAATGCCCCCGACGGACGCAAGATAAAGGGAACAATTCACTGGGTATCAGCCAGACATGCCGCGAAGGTGGAGACAAGGCTTTACGGAACATTGTTCACCGTTCCCTCTCCGGAAAATGTTGAAGAGGGGCATGATTACAAGGAGAACATAAACAAGTCCTCGTTGGAAATTGTTCAGGCCTACGTTGAGCCGGCACTTGCCAATGCCGAATCCGGCAGCCGCTGGCAGTTTGAGCGAATGGGCTACTTCTATGCCGATCCGAAGCTGTCAAAGCCAGGTAAACCTGTATTCAACCGCGTAGTTACGCTAAAGGACACCTGGGCCAAGCTGACGAAAAAGAACTGAAAACACTCCCGTTATTTTGTATAATATTTTTGTTAGGTTATTGGCGTATGCCAATAACCTGTTTTGGAGAATTGTCAGATGGCAAGGCCTGTAAAATGCAGAAACATTGTTTCGCAGCCTAAATCATATTATTTCAAGCCGAGGGGAATACCTCTGTGCGATCTGGAGGAAAGTACGCTTGCCGCAGACGAGTTCCAGGCTCTGAAATATTACGACCTGGACGGAAAAAGCCAGATTGAGGCTGCGGAGGCGATGGGCATTTCAAGGCAGACTTTTGGAAACATAATTGCTTCCGCAAGAAGAAAGATTGCCGAGGCCCTTGTGCATGGCAAGGCTCTCAGAATAGAGAAATTTACAGAAAATGACAAGGAGAAATTATGAAAATATGCATACCTGTAGAAAAGAACAACGGAATGGAATCAGCCGTATACGGCCACTTCGGCAGCGCGCCTGTGTTTGCCGTGTATGACACGGAAACAGGCAAGACTGATTTCCACGACAACGGCAATATGCACCACGAGCATGGCAAATGCAACCCGGTAGGCTCTGTCGCGGAAATCGGCGCGAATGCAATAGCCGTGGGCGGAATAGGCCTGCGCGCGCTGATGATGCTAAAGCAGTCCGGCCTTAAAGTTTACCGCGCCCCCATGGGAGACACTCTGGAAAACGCGATAGAGCTGTATTCCGCTGGAAAGCTGGAAGAAATCTCCGAGGACGGCTGCTGCTCTGGCCATGGTTGCCATCACTAAACTCGGAAAATTCATTAAAGACAACAATAAGATCTAGATAAAGGCCAGTGTCTGTATAAAAAATACAGACACTGGCTTTTTGGGCATAAAAGGGACACGCTACGTTAAAGAATGCCATTGATTATAAAACATTCTCGTGGAAAGCATCCTCCTTTTCCCTGCCCTTTACATCAGGTCGCAATAAGCTGAGGCATTGCTGCGGTCATTGCCATAGATGTCATTATGCTCAATACGTAAGGCCCTCAGAACTATTATGCATATCAATGTATTCGGCATCACAGTGAAATGCCAGGAAGAGTTTTACAGAAGACGGAAAAATTATCTAAAATATTAAAACAAGATGATATTTGTTTAATATTTATCCGGGTTCTGTAAGGAAGAGTATTGATTTTGTAATTGCCTCGTCATGCGGAATTTATTTCAGCATCTCTGCGGTTTAATAATAGTTTGAAACAAGTTCATGGCGGATAAGTCCTTCGTATTTATAAAACATATCATATCTTAATAGAGCCTTTATCTAGTATGGACCAAGGAGATTAATATGAAAATAAGAGTATCTTTAACTGCTCTATTTGCTGCTTTGTTTGCTTTTGCTGCATTCATGCCGTTGTCTGCCTATGCTGCAAACTCTAAGGATAAGGCTGATGAAATAAATGCCGCGGGCAGGAATTCAGTGCAAAGCCATTCTGCGACAGAATCGCGAAGCATAAACAATGCCGCATGGGATGGAGCCGGACAGGGCGGAGGCCTCCTTCAGCTAAAGGAGGCCCAGACAATAGACATTATGGGAGGAAATGCTTCCGATGTCCCGGAAGACGAAAAATCCTCTTTTGATGCTCCGGAATCCGAAGATGTGACACCCTGGAAAGAATTGCTTACAGGCCTGGTGTCTACGTTTATGGCTGCGACTGGCCTGCTTGCCGCGGCTGCGGCAATACTAGGAAGAAACGGCTGGGAGAGCGATAAGCTTGTAACAGAAGAGCTGCTCAGCAAAATAGGCATAGCCCTTGCAATTGCCGCCCTGGCTGTCTTCACCTCTGCCATGGCACTGGCTACTGTCCTGATGATAAAATATAAGCAATACGTATTGGGATCAATATGGGCCAGCGGCGCCGCATTGGGCATAGCTGACTGCGTTTTCACCATCGCTTATGGCAGGGCGGCATACAAACGCTGGTTTGACAACCGCGGAATGCACCGTCTGATAATGGCATTGGGACTGCTTACAGCGGCAATAGGCCTTGGAGGCGGAGGATACCTGGCCTACCATTCCTTCCAGCAGACAGGCCAGCAGCAGGATAATCAAGACAAGAAAACATCTTCCTCTTCTGCGCAAGTGTTAAATTATAGGATAGGATAAGTTTAAGCATCTAAAAGCAGCTAAGGGGGCGCAGAAAGGATTTTTCTGAGTCCCCTTTAATTTTTTTAATAATTGGACAAAAGCCCATGACCTCTGCTCATGCTAAGCATCTGTTTGCCGCTGTCCTAAAAATAAAAATTTTTTTGCTAAAATTAAAATTATGGCGATAGAAACAGAAAGGCTTATTCTTAGGCCTTTTAAGGAAAGCGATGCTTCTGACGTGCTTGAATATCTGGGAGAGCCGGAAGTCCACTGTTTTAAGTGCATGAAGATCAATTCCATTGAAGAGGCGGCAGAAGAAATGCGCAAAAGAGAATCTAATGAGGATTTCTATTTTGCAGTTGTCCTTAAAGAAACAGGAAAGGTAATAGGCGAAATAATGGCCTCACAGGAAAGCTCGAATCCTGATTTTCCCGATAAGGAAAAGGACACCTTCAGCCCATGCTGGATGCTCAACAAAAAATATCAGGGCAAAGGCTATGCCTACGAGGCAGCCAAGGCGTTTTTTGATTATCTCTTTAATGAGAAAGGGGAAAGGCGTATTTATGCCTATACTGAAGATTATAATATTCCAAGCCATAAGCTGTGCGAAAAACTTGGCATGAGGCGCGAAGGTTTTTTTAAGGAATTTGTAAGCTTCGTAAACAATCCCGACGGTACGCCACTTTATGAAAATACTGTTCAGTATGCGATATTAAAAAAAGAATGGTAAAAAGCATTGTCTTGTTTTACAACTCTAGTAAACCGGAAGCGACGGATTATGTCGCGGAGCTGGAACGCCGCCTTGAAGGCCTTGCGACGGTTCATAAGCTGTGCGTTTTCTCCGGTGTGGAGCATATTCCCCAGGCGGATGCCGCCCTTGCCGTGGGCGGCGACGGTACAGTCCTGTATGCCGCGCGGCGTTCCGTCTCCGCAGGAATACCCGTACTGGGAATAAATGCCGGAACGCTCGGATTTTTAAGTGGAATAGGACAGGACGAGTTCATAAGATCAATGCCGGATTTTCTCGCAGGCAAATTCCTGTGTTCGGAAAGAATGATGCTTTCAGCTACAGTTATCAGGCGTGGCAAAACCGTATTCGGCCCTTATCCCGCACTCAATGACTGTGCAATACGTGGTTCATACACGAGGGCATTCGGACTGAAGGCCATGTGCGGCGGCTGCCTGCTTACAAAGTATTTCGGCGACGGCCTGATAATAGCCACGCCGAGCGGCTCCACGGCATACAGTCTGGCGGCAAGCGGACCAATAGTCGCACCAGAACAGGATCTGTTCATTCTTGCACCAATATGCCCACACGCATTGACGCAGCGTCCAATCATTCTGCCGCCGGATATGCCTTTTTCCGTGGAGCTGCTGGGGGTAAACGTAGGCAGGCAGAAATATACAGTCTCCTTGGACGGTCAGGCACATTTCCCTCTACGAAAGGGAGATATTGTTCAAATATCCAGGCAGCCGCAGAAGCTGATGCTCCTCGTTCCGCCCTCCTACGACTATTTTGCCACCCTCCGCGCAAAACTGCGGTGGGGGGAAAGATAAAAAACTGAAAAATTTTTTCATTTTTTTAATTAGCAATTGAGGAAAGTCTTTATCTGTCCCGTATGAGGGGAAAAGTATCTCATAATCCAGCGTAAAAACCTCCGTGCATATCAGTTTATGCACGGAGGTTTTTCAATGCCAAAACAAGCGGTTTTGTCAAACCCTCCCGCCTTGCCCGGGAGGGTAAACCTTTTTTATATATAGAGGCACTCTTTAGAAAAAACGGAACTATTTAACCAATCAGCTGGGGGCGGCTCATTGCTATACTTGACAAGAGGGGCGGCTTGTTGCGGCACGGCTTTGCCGAGCCGAACACGCGGAAGCCCCCGAAATTGAATATTTAAGGAGAAATGTTATGAAAAAGTTATTTGTAATTGCATTGCTGGCTTTGCCATTCTGTGCCTGCGCAACAATATCTGGCGGAGGCGGCAGACAGACTGTGAATTTAATGACCAATGACGGCAAGCAGGCAAATGCAAAAGTCATAAATGGAGCTAATATTTATACGACTGTTTTGCCTACGGCATTGTCAATAAAGAGAACAGGCGGTCTGATAGCTGTAAATGTTGAGGGAAATGAGACAACCGTTGCTACAACTACAAATCTTGCTCCTCATGTAAACGGATGGTTTTGGGCCAATATAAGTTCTGGAGGAGCTTTGGGCAGCTCAACAGACCTTGTGACAGGCGCAGCGTGGAAATATGATGATAATGCTATTATAAATGTTCAGAGAAAATAATATGCGTACGCTGTTTTGCTTAATATGCCTTTTTCTTTCAGCTCATGTTTTGGCATGGGCTGAAAGCATTAATCCCCACAATGAAACGCTTTCAGCAGAACGCCAGGAATTTGATTCTAATTTTTTTGCGGATGAAGTATATTTTGTTGTTGCTGCGGAAAACAATTATAATCCGGCTTCTATGATGGGGCATAGTTTCCTTCGTTTTAAAGGGCAGGGACATGACAATGCCTTTAGCTATTTTACGGATATAAGCGATTTTTTGAACTATACTAAAAATCTTTTAGGTTTCGGAGAGGGGTTTTATATAGTCAGGCCTTATTCTGAATTGATAGGCAATTACATTGTAAGCGAAAAACGCTCTGTATGGGAGTTCAAGCTGGATTTAAGCGAAGACGAGCGTTCTCTGCTGAAGGAAAAAATATGGGGTCTTTATAAAAAAAGCGAGCCGTACCGTTTTATTAACCATAACTGCAATTCCGTGCTTATAGGCCTGCTTTCGGAAGTCAGTCCGAATTACAAGCCGGACTTTTTTAAGCCGTATATCACTCCGGTGGAATATGCGCAGTTCCTTGTTTCAAACGGAAAGGCAAAAGAAATTACATACAGGCCTCCAAGCGCAGTAAATGCACAGCCTGAAAGCGTAAACGAGGCAAATACCGGCATTAAGAACATTCTTGACGCAAAACCTCCGGCCAGGATTGCTATTTTAGGAGGGACTGAACTGTTTTCTGAACATGACACGAGCAAAGTCCGCAGCACCGTCTACATAGAGCTTAGCCCGGTTTATCAGGACATACGCAGCACAGGGGATGCCTATCCGGCAGAGCTGGAGACAAAGCTGTCATACTTAAAGCTGCGTAAAAGGCAGGGCGGCGGCATCAGCATATCTGATTATGCCCTTATAAGGCTAAAAGCAATACGGGATATTTCAACATATTTCAATTTAGGGTATGAAGAAGACTATTTGTCAGCTGCGGCAGGCATAGGGGCTGGATTTGTACGTATGCTGCCAGCAGGGGAAGGCGGATTTTCCGCATATTTTCTGCCAATAGCCGGAATCAGGCATGGCACTGGCTATATTGAAGGCGAATTCGGATTTATATCAAGGATTGGAAGCCTTTTTAAAACCGGAATTTCAGCCTCCGCCGGAACAGATTATCATTCCGCAAAAGCATTTTTGTCCATATCTTTGGGCAGGAATGTTGATATCTTGGCAGAATATGAGGGCAGATATGCTGGCAATAGCGATAAAATCGGCATTAAAGGCATATCCTCTGATAATTTCAACAGCATAAAAGCAGGAGTTTCATTCTTCTTTTAAAGAAAATTATGTGAAATCTGTTTAACTTATTAGCAATTAAGGAAAAATTCTTGACACTACCAAAAATTCCTTAAAAGAACGCAATAAAATCAGCCAAAAAACAGCGATGTGCTTTCATGCACAGCCGCTGTTTTTTCAATGCCAAAAAAAAGCGGTTTAGCAAAACCCTCCCGCCTTGTCCGGGAGGGTAGACCTTTTGTTTTAATACGGAAGGATTAACCTAGGAACTGAACGTCGGCTGCGCCGAGAGCGTTGGCGGCGTATACTATCGCCGATTTTTTCAAAGAAAGGATAAAAAAATGCGAAAAGGATTTACATTGATAGAACTGCTGGTAGTAGTGTTAATAATGGGAATATTGGCCTCTGTTGCAATGCCGCAGTATTTCAAATCTGTTGAAAAAGCGAGATCTGCTGAAGGAATAGAGATTTTGTCAGCCATTGCATCTGCCCAGGAAAGAACTTATATGAAGAGAGGAACTTATGAATGGAACAGGCCGCTTCATGACATAGGTTTTGGCAATTTGAGTTATTTTACAATTACCTATATGTCTGGCTGTTCTAGCGCTTCTCACTCATGTTATTCTGCTGTACAACGTACAGATGATGCTGCTGGTGGAATGGGTCGTTATGTTCTTTCTATTTATTGGAACGAAATTCCAAATGGTGGAGCAGGATCATGGGCATGTTCTCCAACAAGTGCGGGCTGTGCCGCCTTTCTTCCAGGTGGAAAAGTAAATCGTCCATATTGACATACTGTTTTATATGAAATTTTTCACCTAAAATTTCATATAATCTAAATATGCCGATTGACGATTACTTTAAAATGCAACTACACAAAAAACCTATTGGTATAGGCAAGGACATCTTTGTCAACATGGGCAAGGCCTATTATGTTGACAAGACATTGCTTGTCAGGGACATAATATACAGTGAGACAAGTGTGATACTGTTCACACGTCCAAGACGCTTTGGCAAGACATTGAACATGACAATGTTGCAGACATTCTTTGAGAAGCCTTTGGACGGCAAGGACATGTCGCATTATTTCAAGGATCTGAAAATCTGGCAATGTGGCGAAGAATACACGTCGGAACAGGGCAAAAGGCCGGTGATAATGCTTTCATTCAAGGAAATCAAAGCCAGTGATTTTGAAGACGCATACGGAAACATAAAGGGAAAAATATCAGCCGAGTTCAAAAGACATGCAGAACTGAAAGAAAGCAGAAAACTTGACGAATATGACAAAGCCATATACAAACGAATATCTGACAAGACAGCTTCCTCTGACGAATGGGACTTCTCCATTCTTTACCTTTGCCAGATGCTTGAAAAACATCATGGTATAAAACCTTTGCTAATTATAGACGAGTATGACGTGCCATTGCAGGGAGCATGGTATGCAAAGGAAAGATATTATGACAGGATGATCATTTTCATAAGAAACATGCTTTCCGCAGCATTGAAAACAAATCCGAGCCTGTACAAGGGCATTCTTACAGGTGTGACAAGGGTTTCCAAGGAATCCATTTTCAGTGGTCTGAACAATATCATCGTAAACACCGTCTTTGATGAGGATTTCAGCGAATATTTCGGCTTCACACAGGAAGAAGTGAACGAGATGTTTAGGTTCTACGGAATAGAGGACAAATTGGAAGAGGCAAAAAACTGGTACGATGGTTATATATTTGGCGAAAAGAATATATACAATCCTTGGTCTATCCTGTGCTATCTTAACAAGAAATGCAAGGCAGAGCCGTACTGGATAAATATGTCCTCAAACGATTTGGCAAAGGACGCAATCAAAAGACTGGACGAGAATGACCGCAAAAGCCTCGTCTCTCTTATGACTGGCGGAAAAATAAGGACTTCCGCATCAACTGATTTTGTATATACGGAATTAGGCGACAAGACGGAACATGCCTACGGTCTTATGGTTCAGACAGGGTATTTAAGGGCAAGCAAGGCAAAAAAGGACATCAGCTCATATCGTTGCACAATAGAAATACCTAACAGGGAGCTTTATTCCGTGTTTTCAAGCGAGATAATTGACAGGATAATAAGGAAATCCGCATACAGGCCGGCAAAGGAAATTTCCGGGGCGATATTGGACGGCGAGGCGTCAGATCTGGAACAATTTCTTTCGGATTTCCTGCTTGAAATGTGCAGTTATCTGAATCTTACCGAGGAAAAGGATTATCAGCACCTTATAATCGGCCTCTGTGGAACAATGAGGACTGGCTATTCAATACATTCTGAGCACGAGGCCGGACATGGCAGAGCGGACATAATCTTTACACCGAGACTGGATTATGAGGAACATGACAAGCTCCCCGGCATAGTCATGGAATTGAAACACATAAAGGTTGAGGAAACAGAAAAGGATTCTTCCGAAAAAACAGAGGCAATGCTTCAAAACGAGGCCGAAGAGGCTTTGAAACAGATAGAAAACAAGAAATATATATCGGATCTGAAAGCCTCTGGCGTAAAACGCATAACCAAATACGGAATAGCTTTCAGCGGTAAATATGTAAAAGTAATACGAAAAAGCGAATGATTTTGAACATTTCCGGAATTGAAGTCAATGTAGTGCGTCGCAGCACAAAAAGGGTTTCCATGCGAATACGTCCCGGCACTAATGCCGCTGATATGTCCGTGCCAATGCGTATGCCGAAAGCCGAAATAGTGGAAATCGCAAAAAAACTGCTTGAAAGGATAGCGAGACGGCAGGGGCAGACATTGGAGGAATTTTCACGCCAGCTTAAACAGAACAAGCATTATTCCGACGGTGAAAAAACAATGCTGTGGGGGCATGAATATACTCTTCGCATAATAAAGGTACGTACTCCGAGATATATTTTTTCGGCTTATGCCGGCAAGGCACTTCCAGAAGATGTAATAACGGAGCGTCTTAAATACGATATTCCCAAAATAGAGCTGAAAGGCAGTGAGGCTTTCCTTTATGTGCCGTTTTGTCCTACTACAAAAACTTTTCTTATTGACGATGACGATACAGACGCTGAGCCTACGGAATTTGACAGAAAATATGCCTTTTATGCCTCAATAAGGAAACTTCTTTTTGACAAGATAGAAATACTTCTTGCCAAGTGGGAGTCAAAAACCGGAATGTCATGCAAAAGCTGGGGCATAAGAAATGTTGCAACATACTGGGGAATATACCGTCATGACAAGGAACATATAGATTTCAACATAAACCTTGCCCACAAGCCTACTGAATGTCTGGAATACATAATCCTGCACGAGCTTGCACATTCCAGGCAGATGAATCACGGTCCTAAATTCAAGGCCATACTGGATAAGTTCATGCCTGACTGGCGGAAAACAAGCCAGCAATTAAAAAAACGCGGCGACTGAATTTTGTAAAATATTAGTTATGCGGAAGCGTACATATATAAGCCTGTTTAGCAGTGCCGGAGTAGGTTGCTATGGATTCAAGCAGAGTGGTTTTGAATGTATAGCGACATGTGAGTTTTTGCCTAGGAGATTAAAAGTACAGCGGGTAAATCATAAATGCAAATATCAGTCTGGCTATATTGAGGGTGATATATCCTTGCCAGAGAATAAAAATAAAATCTTTGAGGAAATACAGCTTTGGAAAAACAAGGAAAAAATCAAAGATGTTGATGTTATAATAGCTACGCCACCATGTCAGGGCATGTCAGTTGCCAATCATAAGAAAAAAAATGAGCTTGGACGCAATTCACTTATAGTTCAGTCAATAAATCTGGTCTATGAAATACGTCCTAAATATTTCATTTTTGAAAATGTCAGGGCTTTTTTGAACACAATATGCTCCAACGGAGAAGGCACTGAATGTAAAATAGGAGAAAAGATAAGGCAATCTCTAGGAGCCGCATACAACATAAAGGCGGAAGTAATAAATTTCAAGGATTATGGGGCTAATTCCAGCCGTACCCGGACACTTGTGATAGGTACAAGAAAAGATCTTTTGGATATTACCCCGCTTGACATCTTTCCATGCAGGGAAAAAGAGAAAACTCTCAAAGAAATAATTGGAAATATGCCTGTACTGCACAATATGGGGGAAATATCAGAATCTGACATATACCATTTTTTTAGAAATTATGACAAAAGGATGTTGCCGTGGATTGAACACACAAAGGAAGGACACAGTGCTTTTGAAAATGAGTTGCCTGAGCATAGGCCTCATATTGTGATAAAAGGACAGATGATTCCCAATGCAAACAAGAATGGAGACAAGTACAGACGTTGTGAATGGGACAAGCCTATGCCATGTATTCATACGAGAAATGACATACTTGCCAGCCAGTCCACCATACATCCTAGCGAAAACAGGGTGTTTAGCATAAGGGAGCTTATGTCCCTTATGAATATACCAAGTTCATTCAAATGGTCAGACATATCTGAAGAAACGCTTAATTCCATGCCATTGAAAGACAAGGTGGCTTTCCTTAAAAAAGAAGAAATAAACATACGCCAGTCCATTGGAGAAGCTGTTCCTACGGTTATTTTCAGCAAGATAGCGGAAAACATAATAAACGCAGAAAAAAAATCAATGACGGCGAGACAGACGGCTGACATAATAAAAACCAAGGAGCTTGGCACGAAGGAAAATCTATTCAATTTTGTGCATGAAAATCCGTTTGGATTAAATGAGGATTCCATGTCAAAAATAATGGAGTTTGCCAATGCCAGAAGAACAGAAAATGCTGCTTTCTATACCCCTAAAGGCGTTGCTTTTGATGTAGTAAGCAGACTGCCTGAATTTAAATCTGACACGGTACACATACTTGAGCCTTCAGCCGGTGCTGGGGGATTTATTCCTTTCCTTTGTGAAAGATATAGGGACAAAAAGGTTTTGCTTGATGTCATTGACATTGATCCTGACAGCATAGCCATGCTTAAAGAACTTGTCGCAAAAAGAAAATTGCCTAATCTTGACATACGCTATTTCTGTACTGACTTTTTAAAATTCAGCCCTGATTTTTTTTATGACATAGTAATAGGCAATCCTCCTTTCGGCAAGGTTAATGACAAAAAACTGGTTGCGGAATACAGGAAGGATTCCAGAAACAAGAACACGTCCAATATTTTTGCTTTCTTTATAGAGAAATGCCAGCATATAGGGCTTTACACCGCGCTTATAACACCCAAAAGCATTCTTTCAGCACCAGAATTTGATGCGACGAGGCAGTTTTTAGAGGCGGAAGCAGACATAGACAAAATAATTGATTTTGGAGAAAAAGCATTTCCAGGAGTAAAAATAGAGACGGTAGCCCTAATGTTTTCTTCCTCTTTCAGAAAAAAACCTAGGGATATGCAGGTCATAAGCTATATAACTGGGAAGATATATCAGCAGAGACAGGAAGATGTGTTTGACAGACGGCTCGGCTTTTGGGTAATCTATACCGATGATAAATTCCGTGCTATGGAATCAAGTATGAAACTTGATGTGTTTTCATATTTTAGGGATAGAACCATAACAAAAAAAGATACCTGTGACAAGGGCAGATACAGGGTTTTGAAATCAAGAAACATAGGCGACAGACAAATAATAGACATTCCAGGATATGATTCATATATTGATGACATATCCTCATTGCAGGTAAGGAAATTTTTAAATTCAAAAGCTGTTTTGGTGCCTAACCTTACATGTTCTCCCAGAGCCTGTTTTTTAATGCCTGGAATGATAGCTGATGGTTCGGTTGCTATTTTGCAACCACACGAAAATATATTGGTAAGCGAAACTGATCTGTCTTTTTTTTCGTCAGAAGAATTTAGATTTTTTTATATGGTAGGACGCAATTTAGGCACACGCGGCCTTAACATAGACAAAAATTCAGTAAAGCTATGGGGCATAAGAAGGAATTAAAATGAAACTCTCTTTTTTTGAGCAATTTTTTGAAAAAGCTGACTTGGACATAAGGAAGAATAAAAATAATCCGAGGTTTTTAGATCAAAAATGCACTCCTGATGTTTTAAGTTTTATTGCAGATTGTGTACTGCAATCTGGAAAGGAATCTTTCACATGGAAAGATATTGGGCAAAGCTCATATTTTGTAAAAAATGCTTCCTTTATTTTTGGCAAGCCAAGCCCTGAAAATGAAAATACGAAAAATGAATATGATAAATTTATATCCCAGCCACTGGATTTGCTAGCATATTCCGGGGTTATTAGCAAAAACAAGAAGGGACAACATAATATTTTTCATATTGAAAGCAAGGAAATGCTGGAGGCTGTTTCCATAAACGAAAAAAAGGCATTTGATTTCCTTTATGCGTATTTTCATAAATTTGCAAAAGACAGTGGCATTTTCCCATATATTGAAAAATTTTTTGAATTTCAGGATAGGGAATCCTTGGAAATATTAAAAACAAGATTCATCCGCTTGGTGTACTCTAGTTCCAATATAGGAACTAGGCGAAGCAAAACCAATGGTGAGGTTGAAATAAGAAGAATTTTTCCCAAATTTTTAAATGTATTTTCTGTTTATGCCAACAAAAGAGGCATTGAAAAAGGCAAGATTTCAAAACACGGCTTTATTTTTCCTGATTTGATGTACAACAGGGTCAATTTTCGTGATGTCAGGAAAATGAAAAACATAACAAGACGTGAACAGAAAATGTCTAAATTTTCTAGCACGGAAAAATACTTTGATTTTCAGATGCAGAAAGCGATGCGTTGGGTGAGGCAGCATCATCCCTATTCGGAAATCAAGGATAAGTTTTATGGCAAAACTGAAGCAGTGCATCATATATTTCCTAAATCGTTGTTTCCTGCAATTTCTTACTATGTGGAAAATCTTATAGCTCTTACTGCCGGACAGCATTTAAGTCTTGCACATCCGCATGGAGACACAAAGAGAATAGATCCCGATTACCAAAGGAAATGCCTTCATGCAAAAAAAGAAACAATAAAAGTGTATGCTGAAAGAGGGAAAACTGATTATTCCCTGCCAAATTTTATATATGTGTTGTCAATAGGTTTTGATGGCAAAATGAGCATTCCAGTCAATTCTGATTTTTCCCAAATAGGGGATATGATAGATAGTTTTTACAAACAGATTTAATAGAGTACATTAGCTTTATCATGCTTACCAAACTTACAATTAGGAATTTCGCGGTAATGGAAAGCCTGGAAATAGAGCCGGGCCCCGGACTTAATATTCTGACCGGCGAGACAGGTGCGGGAAAATCCATAATAATATCGGCATTGGGCTTTCTGCTGGGAGAACGTTCCGGCACGGACATAGTGCGTCCAGGAGCGGCATCCGCAGAGGTTGAAGGAACTTTCAAGGCTGCCAACATTCCGTCATCAATGTCTGACACATTCCGAATAACGGACGGAATTGTACGGATTTACCGTATGGCATTGCCAAATGGCAAAAGCAAGGCAAAGGTGAACGGACATTCCGTATCAGCGGCAAGACTGGCGGAGCTGGGCAGTTTCCTGATTGATTTCCACGGACAGAACGAGCATCAGAGCCTTCTGAAGCCCGAAACGCAACGCAGCCTGCTTGATTCCTACGGACATCTTGAAAAGGAGGCCGCCGAGGTGGCAAAATTGTATGCCGAGGTATCAAGACTGTCCGAAAGCCTTAATGCCGTGTCCCTTTCCGAAAGCGAGAGGGAAAGACTGCTGGATCTTTACAAGTATCAGCTTGAAGACATAGAAAATGCGGATTTGAAACAGGGCGAGAAAGAGGAGCTGGAGGCCGCCTGGCCGAGGCTCAAGAACGCAGACAGGCTTTCTTCACTTTCAGGTGAGACACTGGAGCAGTTGGAAGAGGCCGTTTCCGCCGCGGAAAAAGGACTTGATATTTTCCGACAGCTGGCTGCCGACGAGCCACATTTCAAAAAAGACATTGAAAGACTGGAAAGTTCCGCAATAGAGTTGCAGGATCTTGCCGAAGGCATAAGGGAATATGCGGACAGTCTCAATGCCGATCCGGAAGAGGTCAACCGCTGTCTTGCCCGTATGGAGCAGATAAGGAAACTTGAAAAGAAATATGGCGGAGATTATGCCGGAATTATGAAAACCGCCGAGACATTGCGAAAAAAGATAAGCGGACTGGAGGATATGACACTGGACCGCGAGGAGACAGAGCGTCGCCTTGCGGAGGCCGAGGAGAAACTGTCCGTCGCGGCGGAGAATTTGAGCAACAAACGCAGGGAAGCCGCAAAAAAGCTTTCTGAAGAGGTGGTAAAAGAGGCAGATGGACTGGGTTTCAAGGAGGTGCGTTTCTGTGCGGACGTGCTTTATGACGACGAAAAGATCACATCTCACGGCGGCGACCAGATTGAATACCTGTTCACGGCAAATCCCGGCTATCCTCTGCGTCCTCTGAGGTATGGGGCCTCCGGCGGAGAAATGGCAAGGGTTATGCTTGCGATAAAGAATGTCCTTGCCAGGGCAGACCGCATAGAGACGCAGGTATTTGACGAGGTTGACACAGGATGCGGAGCGGTCACTGGCCGTCTTGTAGGCAGAAAGCTGAACAAGCTGGCGCATGACAAGCAGATTTTCTGCATAACGCATCTCGCACAGGTGGCGGCCTATGGCAGCAGGCATTATTTCGTCAGGAAAACCGTAAAGGACGGTATTGCCGCCGCACAGGCCAGGATTCTGTCAGATTCGGAAAACGAGGCCGAAATAGCCAGAATGATAGGCGGAAAGGAAGACGCCGACAGCATAAGCCTGGAACACGCCAGAAAACTGATAGAGGAATGTAAGGGCGAGAATTTGTAAGTTGGCAGTGAGCAGTGAGCAATTAGCAATTGAGGAAGTTCCTTGTATCGTCATTGCGAGCGGTAGCGAAGCAATCTGATTCGGGAAAAACTACTTCTTATACAATAAAAGATTGCTTCGTCATTTCGTTCCTCGCAATGACGTGTGGAATATAAAGATATAAATTTTCTTTAAAAACAGTATTTTTGATAAAGTTTCAAACAATATTCCGACCAATATGAAAAAAACTTTTTTCCTGATAATTTTCCTGTTGCCGGTATTGTTATGTATGAATGTCCCAAAAATGAAGAATCTTCTGCTTTTCCGACAATCCTGTTCGGGGTAATATGCTTTTTTGCCGGAAAATATTACAAGGAATACATGTCGTAAATTTATTGTCGCTTATATCAAGCATTTTAACCATTAAACCATATTTGCCTTGTTGCTTTTGTTTTATGTATGATATACATATACCCCTATTGGTATATTGAATTAGCAGTTAGCAATGAGCAATTAAGGAAATTAAAAAGGCAGGATAAATATGAGGCAATGTGTTGACACGGAGAAAATACATTCCAGGCTGTCCCGCATAATGGGACAGGTAAAGGCCGTAGACAGAATGATTGACGACGACAAGATTCCTTGCGAGGACATTATATCGCAGGTGAGCGCGGCAAAGTCCGCATTGAACAAGGTCGCACAGATTCTGCTTGAAGGGCACATACAGCACTGTCTGCGCGATGCGTATGCGGCAGGCGACGAGCAGAGAATAGAGAATTTCACAAAGGCAATAGAGAGATTTGCGAATATGCAGTAGGTTTTATGATGAAAAAAATAGCGGAAAAGCTGGACGAGATACTGGAATACGGCGGCGAAGCCAAGGAAATCGCGTTTGTCGTAATAGGCGGCCTATCCCTGCTGATAAGTCTTGCCGACGGCAGATGGCATTTCTGGCCTTTTCCGTTTGATGCAGCCTGGATAGCCGTAATATTGTGCGGAATCCCGATAATGCTTGAAGCCCTGATAGGCATCATCACCGAATTTGACATAAAATCCGATGTTCTCGTCGCAATAGCCATTGTCGCTTCCGTCATAATAGGAGAGACTTTCGCCGCCGGAGAGGTGGCATTCATAATGGGACTGGGTGAAATGCTGGAGCATCTCACCGAGGAGAAGGCAAGAGCCGGAATAGAGAACCTTGCAAAAATGTCCCCTGTCAAGGCAAGACTGCTCAAAGACGGAAATGAACAGGAAATAAAGGCCGACGAGGTAAAGCCGGGAGACATTCTGCGTGTGATTCCCGGAGAGAAAATCCCTGCCGACGGAACGATAATCAAAGGTGAAACCGCGATAGACCAGTCCGTAATGACAGGAGAATCAATGCCTGTTGACAAATCCGTCGGGGACAAGGTAATGAGCGGCACAATAAATCAGTATGGGGCATTTGAAATGCAAGCGACCTCATCAGGCGAGGAAAGCTCCATGCAGCGTATGATAAGGCTTGTGCGTTCCGCCGACGCTGGAAAGGCAAGAATAGTACGTCTTGCGGACAAATGGGCAACCTGGATAGTAGTTTTCGCATTCACGGCGGCAATAATAACCTATTTTGCCACAGGAGAGGCCATAAGGGCGGTGACCGTACTCGTCGTATTCTGCCCATGTGCCCTTGTCCTTGCCACGCCTGCCGCGATAATGGCGGCAATAGGAAATGCCGCAAGACACGGATTCCTCGTCAAGGAAGGCGACGCACTAGAAAGGCTTTCATATATCAGCATAATGGCATTTGACAAGACAGGCACACTTACGCAGGGCAGGCCGGAGGTTTCAAAAATAATTCCTTTTGAGGGGCAATCCGAGGAATACGCATACAGGATTGCGGCAGCGGCGGAGGCATTGTCGGAGCATCCTCTCGGAAAGGCCGTACATTCCGGCTGGAAAAAGCAAAATTCCGAAGCGGAACTGCCCGAAGCAGGAAATTTCCGGATGATACCCGGTGGCGGCGTTTCTGCCTCAATAGGCGGAAAATCCGTCCTGATAGGCAGTGCGAGGCTTATGGCGGCTGAGGGCATATCCATGCCTGATTCCGAATCTACGGCAATGAAAGCCGTTCATGACAATATGTCCGACGGCGGCACGGCAGTATATGTGGCGGAAAACGGTGCGGCAATAGCCTGCATAATACTTGGGGACAAGCCTAGGGAATCCGCCGCCGCGACGATAAGTGGATTGAAAAAATACTGTATCAGGCCTGTACTGATTACAGGAGACAATCATGCGGCGGCGATGTCCGCAGCCAACGGAATGGGAATTTCGGAGATAAGGGCGGAATGTATGCCGGAGGACAAGCTGTCTCACATACGGCAAATGCAGCAGGACGGATCAAAGGCCTGCATGATTGGCGACGGTGTAAACGATGCCCTCGCATTGAAGGCCTCATTCGCCAGCATAGCCATGGGTGGCATAGGCAGCCAGATAGCGATGGAGGCGGCGGACATATCCCTGACAGGCGACGAGATAAGGGAACTGCCGCATCTGATAGCACTTTCAAGACGAATGATGAACACGATAAGGCTGAACATATCCTGTGCAATGCTGCTAAACTTTGCCGCAATAGGACTGGCCATGGCCGGTTTAATGGGACCCGTCGCAGGAGCATTAGTGCATAATGCCGGCAGCGTAGCCGTGATATTCAATTCCGCCCTTCTGGCAGCGTGGAAGGAAAGGCAGTGAAAAGGATCTAATATGAAGCTATACATTGGGGCAGACAAGGTAATAACACAACTGAAAATCAATCCGAGAAGCCGTTTCCTGGACTTGGGCATGGGCTGTTATTTCCGACTGAACAAGAAGGATGCGGAGCATGACGCGCAGGAAATGGCTCGCAGAATGGAGAGTGGCAGCCCCGTCCTAAACATATTTGAAATAGACAATGCCTCATTGAATGGTCTAAAGATCCTGAGAGTCAGCAATACAAATCTGAAATGGGTGAGATTTATAGTAAGGAATAGAAAAGGGTGCAGCCTTGAAAATGAATATGGGGCAATTATTTCCCCGGTACCCAATGCACTGCTTTATCAGCCGATTTACCTGTATGAAAACAAGAAATTGCCACGACTGCGAAATGACATTAAGGAAATGCAACAACTGCGACATATCAGGGAGGAATACAAGATATGTAAAACTCAGGCTGTTTTCACTACGGAACATAGCCTGTCATTTATAAAATATTTGAAATCAGTAAGACTGATGCCAAAAAAATACAGAAAGGACTTTCCTCCGTGTATTGTGGACTTCTGTATTCCGGCCATAATTGATTATGTCAAAAAAAGAAAGAACATAAAGGGCATGGGAATTTTAAGGCAGTTTTACTTTTCAAAGGTTTATGAGAAACTTTGTGACGCATATCTGAAAGTGGGACAGTGCAGCAAATATGCGATAGGGGAAATGTTTATTGAGGAACTTGAAACAGGGCATTTTTATTATCCAGACGAGGTGTTGATATGAGGGGGGCATGGATAGTTCTGATTTCAACCATTGAAACATACAAGGAAAAATATAAGATTTCAGGAAAAGAGGCTTATGATCTGTTTGAAAAATCCGGTGCTGCGAAACTTATACTGAGGAATTACGAATATTACAATCATGTCTGGGAAGGGGATAAAGACGCTCATAAGATGATAAAAAAATACCTGAGATCCCTCGCCCGCAAAAAAGGTACGAGGGAGTAATTAGCAATTTTTTGTAAATTTCCTTAGTAATTTCGGGAAATCCTTACAGATTTTTCTTTTTTGTTTTTAAAATTTCATTATTAATATAATAATATGCTACAATTTTAATGTATGCCGCCTTATGCAGTGGCAAAGAGGTTTATTTTATGCGCGTAAGATTTGCACCGTCCCCGACGGGACATCTTCATCTAGGAGGGGCAAGGACAGCCCTTTTCAACTACCTTATGGCACGCCGCTATGGTGGTACGTTCATATTGCGTATTGAAGATACAGATGAGGAGCGTTCAACAAGGGAATCCGCGCAAAGTATTTTTGAAAGCATGAAATGGCTCAACCTCAACTGGGACGAGGGGGCTATGCCCGAAGGACCGGAAAAAGGCAAGGACGGCCCCTATGTGCAGAGCGCCCGAGAGGCTCTTGGCATTTACCGCAAGTATGCAGATCAGCTCATCGCTGAAAAAAAGGCATATAAATGCTACTGCGTGCATGAAAAGTACGATGAGGATCGCAAGCAGGCCGAACACGAGAAACAGGGTAGCAGGGTGAGCAAATGCGGATGCCGCAATCTTACGCCGGAACAGCAGGCTGAATTTGAAAAACAGGGACGCAGACCTGTTGTACGCTTCGCCATGCCGGAAGAAGGCAGGACGGAATGGGATGACCTTGTCAGAGGTCATGTTTCGTTTGAGAACAATCTGCTTGCGGATTTCGTCATGCTGAAGGCATCGGGATATCCGACATACAATTTTGCCTGCGTCATAGACGATCACCTGATGTCCCTGACCCATATACTGCGAGGAGATGATCATGTTTCCAACACTCCTTTGCAGGTACAGCTTTACAAGGCATTGGGATGGGAATGCCCGAAATTCGGACATATATCAATGATTCTTGGACCAGACGGAAAACGTCTTTCCAAAAGGCATGGTGCGACGAGCATAGGCGAGTATCGCAAAAACGGATTCCTGCCGGAAGCGATGTTCAACTATCTTGCCCTTCTGGGGTGGTCCAATAGCGAGAGCCAGCAGATTTTCAAGCCAGGAGAGCTGGAGCAGAAATTCAATGTCGAAGGCTGCCAGCCCAGCCCGGCAGTATTTGACACGGAAAAACTGATATGGATGAACGGCGAGTACATGAGAATGCTTGCTCCCGAGAAAATAATGGAATACGCGATGCCGTTCATAAAGGAAGCCGGACTTGATACGTCCAAAGGCCCGGATCTGCTCACACTGATAACATTGGAGCATGAGAAATTCCACCTGCTCACAGATGTTCCGAAAAGACTGGATTTCTTCTACAAAGATCCTGTCTATGACCCGGAAGCGGTTGAGAAGGTGTTCAAAAAGCCGGAAGTGCCGGAAATACTTGTCGGAATAGCGGAACTTTATTCGGGCATTGAGAACTTTGTTGCGGAGGAAATAGAACCTGCCACAAGGAAATGGGCAAAGGAGCACAAGTTCAAGAATGGTCAGGTATTCCACCCTGTACGCGTAGCCCTTTCAGGACGGACTGATGGGCCAACGTTGTTTAAAATGATAGAATATATAGGTAAGGAAAGAACGCTCCAGCGTATAAGCAGGGCAAATGAGCTTGCATAGCAGTACCCGGGAGGCTTTGGTAATTCAAAAGCCGCCTGGATTTGTGTTGTTTTTTTGAATTTTGATTTATAAAGTATGAAATATTGGCTTTATTCCGACGGAAACATATTGGGACCTTACGAGCCGGCAGAACTGCTGGCCGCTCCCGATTTTACGGAAGAAAGCCTTGTCTGCGACGAAAATTCCATCAACGCTGGTCGCGACGATTGGAAGCCCGCATCCCAGTTCCCGGAATTTGCGGAGATTATGACCGCTGCTCAGACAGGAGCGGCAATGCCGGAACAGGGTAATTCATATCCAACTCCGGATTCCGATACCGCGGCGGCGGAAAGTCCAATTCCATCGTCAACTGACAGCAATATTGCGGAATCCCCTGATGTAATTGCCCAGCCCGAAATTATAAATGCGGAAACAGTACCACAGGAAAATGCCATTTCTTCCGTAGAGGAAACGGAATCAGCACTGATAGCCGAAGAGATAAGGACAGAGATTCTTTCCGATGGTAAATTGCCAGAACCTGCCATCGAAAACAATTTTGGCGAAACAGAGGCAAAATCAGCTGATGTTCCTTCGGATTCACCTGTTTCAGAGCAGGAAACCACAAAGCCAGAACCTGTTATTAGTAGCGGAATATCAGACCTTGAAAAAATACTTAACAGCAAGGAATTTTCCCTTGATTCATTCCAGATTTCAGATCTGGATAAAAAGGACGACATTGTAAGGACAGATGAGGGTCCGGAAGAAAATACTACCGCTGCCGAGATAGTAGGTGGCAGTGATACGCCCGAAAAGAAAAATTCCACTGACAATGTTCAGGAAGCTGAAACCATTGAAAACGCGGAAATCGCTGACAGCCACGAATCAGACAACAAATCCGACGATATATCCCAGTCTGTAAAAACGGAGACGGCACAGGAAATACCTTCAGAAAAGCCTTCTGATAAATCCAGTTTTGCGGAAGTTGCGACAGATAATGACAGCAAAGAGCCTTCATTGGATGAATTTCTATCTTCTCTTGACAATATACTGGGTGTGGAAAAGGAAGACACAATTGGTGCGGACAGACCTCCGAAATCCGTCTCTGATTTCAAGAAGGAAATCTCAGATGAACTTGAATCCAAACGCAATGTCAAGGAAGAACTTGATTCCGTAAGGCTTGAAAAGGATTTCCTGCTTGGCCAGCTTAGCCTTCACGAGATGGGGCAGAGCGACAGGAAGAAACGTATAGACGATCTGATACAGACACTGAGGAGCAAGGCTCATCAGCAGGGCGGCAAGAGTGTATTTGACGAGGATATGCCTACCCCGCAGGAGGCAGCACAGCAATCCCTGCCATTAAAGGAAGAAACTCCAAAGCAGGAAGAAAAGGCGGACAAGCAGACAGCCGCAAAAGCCGATGACAATTTTGAAGAAGGTTTTGTAAAGGAATCTGGCAATACCGGGAAAACGAAACAGGAAGACATTGTTCCTGCCCAGGAAACAGAGAAAAAGGCGGAATCCGTCAGCAAGGACAAGCCTGCCACATCCTCATCGTCAAGGATCCAGGGTTCAAACGTTTACAATGTTTCCGAAGACGGAGGCAGACCGCCTGTCTATTATTACGAAAATAGCCGTCCCGTAGAAAAGGAAAAGGATGAATCCATTGCGAAGATAAGCCTTGCCGATGATTTCCGTACCGGCCAGATAGATTTTTCCTACGGTAATGAAGACGAGGTCTTCAATCTCCTGCCACAGCAGGCCGGCGGAATGGTTTACGATTTTACAACCCTTGCTGGCAAGCCCGCAAAGGTAAGTACTGGCAGAAGGACTGTCGCCCAGCCTGTTTCCGCAAAGCTATCTGTTTCAACGGAGGAAAAATCCTCACGTCGCAGCAATTCGGAAATAAAGGCGGCAATTTCAAGGAAGACCGTATCTCAGTCGGAAGATCGGAAGGTGGATCAAAAGTCTGGCAAGGAAAAGGAAGAAAACATCAGCCTTTCAGGCATAAAGTCCTCTGCCTTGGCCAGAAGCAATCGTCGCAGAAGCATGGAGGTTTCCGAAAGGGAAAGACAACGTTCCTCAAGGAGCGAGGGTCCGTTGTTGCAGGAAATTTCCGAAGTCAGGCCAGCGAAAAACACTGGTGCGGACAAGAAGACAGATGTTTCAGATCTCGCCTCAATGTCTGACGAGGATAGGATCAGGCAGGAAACTTATGAGGCAATTCTTGCTGGCAAGGATCCCACATTGTTTGCGAATAATGAGACAAGCGACGAGCAGACAGTATCTTTGGAGTGGGATCAGGCCTTTGATGCGGGCAGCCTGTTGCAGGCAGCTTCCATAGAGAACATAGGAAAGGACAGGCAGCAGACCGTATCATTCAATAACGCGTCTGATAATCCGTTCCAGGCCGCCGATATTTATTCCACGCCACAGCAGAATGTCCTCGCGGATGAGATATTCCCGGAAGGACAGGTTTCTGATACCGATAGCCAGGACGTGCTTGCTGACAGCTTCCTTGACATACTTCCTGCCGATCAGGAGGGGGGGCAGGACGGTCTGGACACATTTGCGGATTACTATGTTGATTCCGTACCAGGAGAATCCGTTTACGCAAATTCCGGAAACAGTGCTGACAATGGATTTGACGCATATATAACGAACGATGCGGAGCAAGGGCAGTCGGAAGTCGTAGAAACTGGGGAAGATGCGGAAGTCAAAGCAGATTCAGAAGAGAAATCGGGCAGAAAATCAAAAAGGGACAAAGGCCCGAAGATAGTAAAGGGCATTCCGGCAAGCCTTTCATCCATACATAGGTCAATAAGGACTACAAGACGCAAGACAGAGGAACAGCAGAAGGATTCATCTTCAGAGGACAATGACTGGGACAATATGCCGGATTTCAATGTCCAGCTGTCCCCACTTGAAAGCACACATGCCAAAATAAGTGGCATAAGATCATCTGATGACAGTGCCCGTATAATTCCCAGTGCCAAAAAGATTGATTCAGATAATTCGGAGCAGGAAGAGGATACTATTCCCGCACTTGAACTCAATATTCCCTCAAAAGGAAATGATGACAACAAGGAATCCGTATCATCGGCAGAAGATGAGCCTCCAGCACTTGAGCTCAATATTCCTGGCAAAGAGGAAAAGCAGGAAAAAACAGCAAAGATTGAACCCATAATTCCTGAGCCAGCTGAAAAAGATCCCGCATTGTCCATTGAACCTGCCGTAATTCCCGCGGTACAATATTTTGATCCGGAAGAACCCAAATCCTCCGTCGTTAAGACTGTCTCCGTGCCTGTTGATAGCGGGGTAGCGTCTATTGCCGAACCACAGAGCAGAACCGTATCCGGTGGAACATTGAGCAAGGTTCTCAAGCCAATTGCAGACAAGCCAGAAAAGAACACTGGTGTTGAATCCTCCGTTGTAAGGACAGAGGAAAAGCCAAAGAAGGGTGGCAGAAAGATGCTTGTCCTTGTCATGCTTCTTATGTGTGTTGTGATGGGAGCGTTGGCCTTGTTTATGCTCGGTGGCAACAAGGCAGGATCTGGCAAGGAAACCAATGTCGCATCGGCAACTCCGGCGGAGCCAAATCCGATAACAGGTAATGACGAGGAAGAGGATTCCTCATCCGCATCCAAGGCGGAGGAAGCTGCCCCTGTAGCCCCTGTCGCTGACAGCAAGCAGGAAGAGGGCGACATTGCCACAAAGGAAGAAATACCGGCAAGACCCCAGCCCGAAGAGGAAGTCAGGAAGGACGAGAATGCAGGTAAGGATACTGAATCCAAGCCGGCGTTGGATTCGTTAAGCAAGGAAGATCGTGCCATTGCGATAGTGAAGGATTACCGTCTGTCCGGAGGAAGGGGTACTATAAACAACTGGTTCTCAAATGCCTTCCTGTCGACAACACCTCTTACTGGGAACGAGTGGAAATGTACGCCTCTGCACGAGGACATATATGTGGTGGCATTCCAGCTGCCAAGATCAAGGCAGGATCCGCTGTATTATCAGTTTGAAGTTGATTTGGCCAGCAACACCCTTTTGAGAGGCATAAACAACAATGCCATAGACCTGCTTGAACTGGGCAATACAAAGACCGCTAGGGCTGTTCCAGCACGCGATACTTACGATTCTGACACCCCGAGACAGGTTGCCAAGAAGGATACCCCATCTTCAGGCTCATCAGTGGCGGCCAAGCCCAAGAACAAGGTCGCACCAAGGAAGACCTACAAGAAGGAGCCTGTTATAAGGCAGCTTCCATTGCCGCCTGCTCCCAAACGTAAGTATTCCCAGTCCGTGCCTACTGGCTTTGAACAGCCGGAGGAGGATTCCAATGAGGCCTTCCTAAAGGCCATGGAATCCGATGAGGAACTGTTCTGACAGGGCTTTGCGTTTTTTTTGTTATAGGGCCGTCTTTTTTTATAAAATATAATCCTAGGCTGATTGCAAAGCCTGTTTTAATTTGATTTTCTTTTTTCAGGAGACGCATTTATGGTAACAATGAGCGATTTGTTTATCTATATGCACGAGCATGGTGCATCTGACCTGCATCTTACGGCGGGAACAACCCCTGTTGTTCGTGTGGACGGAAAACTTCTTTCCACTCCTTTTGACAAGCTGACACCGGACTTGTGCCAGTCGCTGATTTTCTCCCTTATGACCGATTCCCAGAGGCAGCGTTTTGAGGCTACGAATGAGCTGGACTTCGCATTTGGAATAAAGGGAATGGGGCGTCTCCGAATGAATGCCTACAGGCAGCGTGGCATGGTTGGTGCGGCAATCCGTTCAATACCTGCCAAATACAAGACATTTGAGGAACTGAACCTTCCTCCAGTGGTATATGACCTTATGAAACTTACAAAGGGTCTGCTGCTTATCACAGGTCCTACAGGATCAGGAAAATCAACCACACTGGCATCAATGATAAACTATCTCAACGAGCATGAGAACTATCATATAATGACGGTCGAAGACCCGATTGAATATGTCCATACCCATAAGAAAAGCATTGTGAATCAGCGTGAGGTGGGAGCTGACACGGAGAGCTTCAGTTCCGCCCTTCGCCACGTTCTAAGGCAGGATCCTGATGTTATACTTATCGGCGAGTTGCGCGACCTTGAGACAATCACCGCCGCTCTGAATATTGCCGAAACAGGCCATCTCGTGCTTGGAACACTGCATACATCTGATGCCGCACAGACAATCAACCGTATCATAGACGTGTTCCCTCCTCATCAGCAGGAGCAGATCCGTGTTCAGCTTTCATTCGTGCTTCAGGGAGTCTTCGCACAGCAGCTGCTCCCCCTTGCCAACGGAAAGGGCAGGACATTGTGCTGCGAGGTCATGCTCTGCACATCCGCAATACGCAACCTCATACGCGAGCAGAAGGTTGAGCAGATTTCCACCGCGATTCAGACGGGCGGAAACAGGGGCATGATCACAATGAACCAGTCCCTGATAGAGCTTTACAGAAAGCAGAAGGTGACATATCAGGAAGCGATCAACAGGTCTCCAGATCCGGAAGACTTGAAGAAACTGATGCAGAAGACATTGTCCGTAATGGGCTAGTTCTGCTTGTAGTAAACTGACAAAACCGGCGTGGCAATCCATATTGCCACGTCGGTTTTCTTGTCATTAAAGGAATTTACAGAATTGCTCATGGAAACACGGAAAAAGTCCGCCATCCGTCATTCCCGCAGGTTGTTGGCGGGAATCTCCACAGTATTTGCCGACGAGATGCCTGACTACTAATTTTCGCTCTTTCGTTGTACGCGCTGCTACAACCTTTTTTAAGGTATGCCGCTCTGCTGCATGCAAGCGAGCAGCTTCGCGTTTTCCCGTTCTAAAATCAGCATACTATGCTGATTTTGCCCTTCAGGCCGAACACCACGTCCTTAAAAACGACACACTGTGTCGTTTTTTCCCTAAAGGGACAGGCACCAGGGCATGACGTAGTGTTTTTCAAAAAATTACTACTTTATCTGCGTTTCCCTAGCTCTTGATTTATGTGACCGATCGGTCACTTTTTCAAAGATGTTAATTTTAATCTTGCCCTAATACAGGAAACTGGCAAGATCCCTTTCCATATCATTCATCAGGCCTTCCTGTTTCAGACTGGTGAATTTGTCCTTTCCCACAATTATATGGTCAAGAACCTTTATGCCGAGAATCTTCCCCGCAATGGATAGTCTCCTCGTCGTTTCAACGTCCTGTTTTGATGGTGTTGTGTCTCCGGAAGGGTGATTGTGGGCAATTATCACGCTACAGGCCAGATTGCGTACGGCAGGCTCAAACACCTCCCTAGGGTGTACAAGGGAGAAATTTATAGTGCCAATGCTTACAAGCTCCCTCTTTATTTCCTGATTTTTGGAATCCAGGAAGAACACGACGAAATGCTCCTTTTTTGAGTTCCTTATATCCCTCATATTGTCCCATACGTCCTCTGGCTTCATATAGAGGCTTGTCTTCTTGTTCTGTAGAAAACGCTTGCCAAGTTCAAACACGGCGGCCGTGCGGCAGGCCCTGGCAGGCCCTAGCTCATTGTATATGCTCAAATCCGCACAGGAGGCGTATGGCAGTCCTGACTGGCCAAACTTGCTTATCAAGGATTCCGCAAGGAACAGCACGTCCATCTTTTTTGTTCCCGTTCCAAGAACAAGTGCCAGAAGCTCGCTGTCGGATAGCTTTTCTGGACCATATCGCAGCATTTTCTCACGGGGCATCTGTTCCTTGTCTGTTGATTGTCCTGTTGTATCGTTATTCATTTCCTGCTCCTTTTTTGTTTCGTTATAATGATATTATAGCAGGTCAATGCGACAACGTATTGTCGCAAAAATGAATCTTCAAAAAAAATTTTAGGAATTTTCCTACTGGTTTGGCCGCAGGGGCAGTATGGTGCTTTCTCCCGAATAATTCCTGAGGAAATCCGGCACGTCGCTGCTTTCCGGCGGCGTGTATGAGTTTACAACCTGGAATGACGAGGAGAATGCGTCCTGCGTGTCGTCCTGATCCTGATTTATGGAATTGTCGTCCTTTGGAGCGACGGAAGGCCCCAGATTCATTGGCATATCCGGCATTATGTCGTCAGAGGAATCCGAGTTCGCGTTCTCCGTGGGCTGATCCGGCTTGGACGGTGTCAGCTTGCTTTGCGGAGCTGTCTTTTTCTTCTTCGTGGTATATTTTATATGGCTTATCTTCGTGCCTGGGAAATAGAAGTTGAGAATTTCCCTGTATGACTTGCCATATCTTCCGGCGAGGCTGGCAGATCCGCTCTGGCAAAGTCCTATGCCATGTCCCCAGCCGCCGCCGTAAATCCAGAAATTCCTTATGCTGCCGTCTTCCTTCCTGTTTATTTCAAGGTCAAAAAGGGTGCTTTTCAGGGAATTGAATCCGAGAATGTTCCTTATCAGATGTTCCCTGGTTATGGTTACTGATCCCTTTGTTCCAGTTATCTTGATTGAATTGACGTTGCCCGCACGGCTACGCTGCAATGGCACTATTTCCGTAATGTCGCCGACCTTGTGGCTTTTGTTTACACGCAGGGACAGGTCCTTCTGACGGAGTATCTTCATCCATCTGTATTTTGACGGCGATACCCTTTGCGGATCGTTGCAGTTGCCGGGGGGGAGGTTTGTAAGCCACAAATGCAGATCCCATGGGTCAAGCGGTGCCTTTGGATGATCAGGATCTCCGTCATCATGCGATGTAAGATAGGGAACGGTGGCCCAGCCGTTTACCTCGCCGGAGGCCTGAATCCATCCTCCGCAGCTGGCGTGGAAGAATGTTTCCGCCGGACGGTTTTTGTATGTAAGTATTTCTCCCTCAGTGTCTATGACGGCACGGCTTGTGCTGTTGGACTCATTGGATTTGCCCTTGTATGCCTGACAATGCTGTCCGTCGCAGATATGGTAGCCGTCCCACTTGTGCATTCCACCCCTCGTGCGGCGTATTAGTATCTGCGTTCGTGCTATCACGGCCTGTGCCTTTAATGATTCATAAGGCCATTGCGGACTGACCTCGCTTGGAACAACTCCGAGCAGGTAAAGTTCCGATTCAATCACGTTCACCACGCCTATTCCCTTGTTCTTTATCGGGAATAGCTCTATTATGCCACGGTACTGCCTGTCCCCGTTCCTGAACCAGGGATTGCGGGTTTTCTTGTATGCCTCGAATATTATAGTTCCGTTCTTTGTGCCCGGCGTCAGTATTACCGTGCCTGTGAAAGGCCCTATCTTGGTTCCGGCGGAATTCTGCATGATAAAGCTGTTTCCACCCTGGAATGTAGCCGTCCATACCTGATCCGCCGGAGCATTCGCGAAAACCTTTTTTGACGCCTTCCCGGTTATCGTCATGCCGTTGAAGGACTTTATACGCAGAACATTGTTCGTTCCCTGCTTTCCAACCATGTTCGTGCCTAGTCCAACGCGCAGCTTGACGGATCTCATCAGCTTGCTTACGGCATCAACAGGCTCCATTTTTAGCGGCTTGTAAATACGGAATGGCTGCCTTATCTCCTCTGGCTGTCTTGACAGCTTTCCAGCCAGTTTTTTCTTCATCTGCCTGGCTATGGGGTGATTTGGGGCTACGTCAAGCACCCTTGAATACTGGTTCCATGCCGAATTGTGCTTTTTCTGCCTGGTGTATATTCCGGCCAGGGACATTCTTGCTTCCACAAATGTGGAATCCTTGCGCAAGGCGCTTACAAGGGCTTCCTCGGCCTCCTTGTACATTTTGAAATTGAAATAGTTCCAGGCCAGCACATAGTCAACCCCGGCAAATTCCGGACGCATCTGCTTGTATGCGTTAAGATGCTGTATCATGCCCTCTTTCTCGCCGGTATTGGCGTATGCGCTGCCCAATCCAAGCTCCGCACGGGATAGTTCCGGGTTGATACTGAGTGCCTTTTCAAAATCCTGTCTCGCGCCGGCATAGTCGGCTGAATGGAATTTGAGCCATCCTAGTTCCGAATGTATTTCCGCATTTCCCGGATCAATTGCCTGTGCCTTCTGCAGCATCGCAATTGCTTCCTTTGTCCTGCCTGCCTGTCTTAGGCACATTGACGCGTTCATATACGGTCTTGCCTTGCCTGACTTGTCTCCCTCTTCGGCATAAGCCTCCGCGGCCTTGCTCAGATAACCCTGCCGGAACAGGTCATAAGGAGTGTTTTCCGCCGCATTCAGTGCAGGCAGAAATGAGCAAAGGACAAACAGAAGTGAAAGCAGAAATTTTATCACTATATATTTATATTATTAAATTACAAGCATTGACTGCTAGATTAATTTTGTGGCAAAGTCTTTTTTATCTGAAAAATTTGTAAAAAAATGTTTTTTTCTCAAAAAATTATAAAAAATTCAGAAAAATATCAAAAAATTGGAAAAATTGCCAAAAATTGTAAAAAATTCAAAATTTAATCAGAAAAATGTTGTTTCTAGCAACAAAATCAATAAAAATGTTGTTAAAAACAACAATAAAATACCTGATTTTCAAGGCTTCATCGGGTTCAATTTTGGATTGTAATGGGGATTTTCTATCAATTTCTCCTCCTTGCAGTCATAAATGCTTTGCTGATTGTATTTTTCCGCCACGGACATCGCAATATTCAGATCCGTACTGTAAAAACTCACTTCCGGAGATCCATCGTAAACACCAACGTTTATAGGAAGATCGTATCTTTCCGCCAATTCGTTCGCTATGCGGTCATATTCAGCCTCCGAATATCTGCCGTATACGCTTTTGAAATTGCCATTCTCATCCGGCTCATTCTGATGAAATGAAAAGGCATATCCCTTCTTATATGAGATTGTCTCCCCCGTATGAATGTCGTATGTGCCATCCGGCTTTCCGGCATGGCCTATCACGGTCTGCATAATGTTCCTGTACGGCCTGTAGTAGTATGTATAATGCTTGCCGGATTGTGAGTAAGCAGTATCTGATACGCTGCCTCTTGTATTGCCAGGTATGACACAGGCATAAGAAAATGCAAGGAAGAATACGGAAAAAGCTACTGAAAGTATGTTTTTTAAATTAAGTTTGTCAAAAATATTTTTTTTCATAAATAACACCTAAAACAACAAAAACAGGGAAAGACCCTGTTTTTGCTGACCATAAGGCAATTTCTCTCAATGTGTTTTTCAAAAGCGAGGTTCCCGAATCAGATTGCTTCACTACCGTTCGCAATGGCGATACAAGGAATTTCCTCAATTGCTAATTACTCATTGCCAATTGCTAATTCACTCCTATTTCTTTGCTGGCTTTTCCGTTTTTTTCGCACGGAAGGCCTTTAATTCCGCCTGTACCTTGTCAAGCAGCTCCTTTGAGTACAGCTTGCCAGTAAGGCTCACCCTGGCCTTTTCTCCGGCATCCTCAAAGGCCTTTACGGCTGCTGCATTTTCCGGGTTTGTGAATGTGAGGTTCTTTTTCAGCAGTTCCAGGGATTCAGCATTGTCCTTGCGGCTCTGCTCCGTCAGCTGGCGGAACTGTTTCGCTCCCTCTTCAAGCAGTACCTTGCGATCCGCCTCTTCCAGGCTGTCAAAAGTCTTTTTTGAAATGACAACCGCTCCGGCGGAGGTGGTAAGCGGCAATGTGAGCATGTATTTCATTTTCGTGTTCCACTGCATTGCCATTGCCGCAAGGGGGGAATTGTATACAGCATTTATCATTCCGGTCTGCAATGAGGACATGACATCGGTGATTGAAAGTGGGATCGGCTTTATGTCAAGGGCGGCGAATGCGGCCTCGGCGGCTGGGTCGCCTTCCCAAAGCCACATCTTGACCTTTTTGAAATCCTCTTTCTTTGTGATAGGCTCATTGGAGAAGATCGTAACTATTCCGACTTCCGCCCATCCGAGGAGAACGTATCCCTTGTCCTCAAATATCTTGCGGAAATCCTTGTCCATCACATCGTAAATATGGTCAATTTCCGCTGTATTCTTGAACAGGAACGGTGTGTCAAGTATTCGCACGGATGGGGCAATCTCGCCGATGCCTACTCCGGTCATTCCTGCACCGTGCAGCTGCCCGAGACGCATTTTGCGAACCACGTCCTTCTCGTCGCCCTGTGTGCCTCCGGCGTAAATCTTGAATTTTACCCGGCCCTCGGTCTTTTCCTCTACGTCTTTGGCAAATGAACGCATGGAGTTCATCCAGGCCGTGCCTTCAGGTGCCTGCGTGGCGAATTTTATTGTCTTCGGAGCTGCCGCCCCATATTCCGCAAATGATGAAACGCAGAGAAAGGCGGACAATGCCGCGAAGATCGCTTTCTTAAAAAATGTCATCTTTCTGCTCCTGTAATTTTTTTGCCTTTATCTTGGCGGCCTCGTTTGCAAGGCGTTCCGGGCCGTCCTTTATTTCCGCATTGAGTATTTCGGAAATAAGACGGTCAAACAATTCCTCGTCAAGATCCGCGACGGCACCCATTTTCGCATATTCATACTTGGTCATAAGGAAGCCTTCTCCCTTGCCAGCAAGTGCCTTTTCAAAGTATTCCTTTGCCTTGTCCGGATCGCCGCCGAACATTCTGGGCCTTATCGCATAGAACGCTCCTTTGAGAATGTATGCGCCGTTGTAATAATATTCGTGATCAAGCTCCTCTAGACGGTTTATTGCCGGTTCAAGGGACGGAAGCTCCGCTATGGCCGTTGGCTTGTGCTTGTTCAGATTAAGGTAATTTGCCTTGCAGAATGTATGCCAGAACAGGGCGGGAGCGTCCTTCTTGCCCAGTTTCTCAAGTTTGTCCTGATTTTTTCCCAGGGCTTTTGCAGCGTAATCCTGTCCCTTGCGGTAAAAGCCTGATGCCCTTTCCGGCTGTTCGTCTTCAAGAAACATTAGTGAATATCCGCAGAATCCCATTGCGGCATTTGTAAGCAGTTTTTTATTGTCGGGGTCTGCCGCAAGCATGATTTCCATAAGCTGCAGATTGGACGGCAATGCCTCTTTGACATATTCCGTGTCTGATTGTGAGAAAACCGTGTCAAGCCCGGAATTTACCAGTCCTGAAGCCACTCTCGCAGTAGTCCTGTTGAGTGAGCAACCTGCCAGCATGACTGCCATAATGGCTGCCGCCAGTACAGGGAGTTTTCTGCTGATAATGTTTCCTAATGCCATTTGAAAACATCTCCTTAATAATCCCAAAACTGATTATTAACAATTGCTAAGGAAACACTAATAAGGTCAGAATTTCTCGTCTTTATACGTCATTGCGAGCGGTAGCGAAGCAATCTAATTCTGGTATTACATTTTTTATGCAACAAAGGATTGCTTCGTCATTCCATTCCTCGCAATGACGGTACAAGCTGTTTCCACAATTGCTAATTACTCATTGCTAATTGCTAATTGACAATGCGGCACAAGGCCGCATTGTATCAAAGTCTCGCCTTGGCGAGTTTGGCCATCATGTTGACCAGTTTTGCCTGTTTGATCTGGAACTCTTCCGCATTGACGGCATACCTGTATGTCCAGTTATGGTCGCCGACGGAATTTGGCAGGTTCATTCTCGTGTCCTCGCCGGTAATGTCCTGTATGGGAAGCACAAGCAGCTTTGAGGCGGCGGTAAACATCTTCTTGAGCAATGTTTCCTTTGCCTTTTCATAAGATGAAGGCACCCTTACACCCTTGCCAGCGGCCATTGTCCACAAGGCCTTGCGTTCCTTGACATTTGCCTTTGTCTTCCACCATTCTGCCATTGTCTCCATGTCATGCGTTGACGTGGTGGCAATGCTGATCGGGAAATATTCGCTTGGCTCGGTGAATACGCCCTTTTTCTGCTCCCAGCGTACAATCTTGTAGCCAGGAATCTGCAATTCCGCAAGCACCTCGCCGACATAAGGCGGAATAACGCCCAGATCCTCGGCAACAGGAAGCATTTTGCTTGCTCCGGCAACGGCGACGAGGAAGTCATGCCCTCGCTTACGCTGGGCTACTGGATCAAGTATGTCAAAGTTGGCTTTCTGTGTCTTGTCAAAAGGTATTACCCATGTTCGGAAAAAGCCTACCATGTGATCCACACGGAAGAAGTCATAGAAATTTGCCGCATGGGCCACTTTCTGCTTCCACCAGTTGAAGTCATTGCCCTGCTGGGCAGTCCAGTTGTAGGCTGGCAGGCCCCAGTGCTGTCCGTCAGCACTGAATGCATCCGGCGGAGCACCGGCTTCCTTGGTTAGGTCAAATTCCTCCCTCCTGCTCCACACGTCGGAGCTTTCCTGGTTTACCATGAAGGGCAGATCGCCAAGTATCTTTACTCCACATTCCTTGGCTACGGCACGGGCATCGGTCCACTGGCGATGCAGACACCACTGCATGTATTTGAAATAGGTTATCTGCATCCACTCGCGGTTGTACATATCCGTAAGCGCGCCCTGATCCCTGTCCCTGAACCATGGCTCCCACTGCAGCCAGCTCTTCCATTTGTAATTGTCCTTCAGGTGGCGGAAATTGGCATAATCATTCAGCCAGTATGCGTTTACATCGCAGTAATTCTGGAAATCATGCCAAAGATCCGTATTGTTGTCTATATGCACTCCCTTGAATGCCTCAAAGATCTTCCACATCATTGTGAATTTAAGGAAGCGAACCTCCTCGTAATTCACCTTGTCTGACGCACGGAGTGATGCCAGCCTGTCCTGAAAATCGGTTGATTCAATTTCCGCCCTTATCCACGGAAAATCCTTCATTTCCGGCAGGTCTTCTACCGAAATGTAGATCGGGTCAATGGCGAACGCTGACATCGCTGTATACGGACAGTTTACGCCGGTGGGCATCTCGTTCATAGGCAGGACCTGAAGCAGGTTCAGATTCATTGCCTTCAGATTTGGAAACCAGCGTTCCATTGTCTTTAGGTCTCCTATGCCCCAGTCCTTTTCAGACCGCATGGAGAAAACCGGGAATAACACTCCGGTATGTTTTGTTCTTAAAAGGTCGTGCATTTGTCTTTTCCTTTTCTAATCAAAATTTATTTCACTACGAGATATTTCTATCGCATTGCTATCGCTTCAATCTCAACCATCGCTCCCTTGGGAAGGGCCGCGACCTGATAGGCTGCTCTTGCTGGGGGGGATTTGCGGAAGAACTTGGCATAAACCTCGTTCATTTCCCCGAATTTTGACAGATCCGTCATAAGCACGGTTGTCTTCATTACATTATCCATTGTCATGCCTGCCTTGGCAAGTATGATCTCAATGTTCATAAGGCTCTGTTCTGTCTGTGCCTTTACGTTGGGCGGAGCCATTACTCCGGCAACGGTGATAGGCAGCTGACCGGAAATGAAAACAATTCCGTCTTTTTCGGTTGCCTGCGAGTATGGGCCTATAGCGGCCGGGGCGCGTTCTGCAATTATTATGTTTTTCATTCTTGCTCCTTTTTGCTGTTGATGTAATTTTTTACGAAATTCTCAATGCCGCGGTCATAGCTTTTTTCGCCCTCTGGCGTAAAAAAGCATCCGGGAAGCTGTCCCTTTGCCCTGTGATAGGCTACACATTCACAGCATATTCCCTTGCGTGGACATCCGGGTGCGGTACAGGTGCAGCCGGACAGGTTAGATTCTCTTTTGCAAATCATATATATATAATAGCATAAATGGGAAATTTGGTTTTCGTACGCAGAATTTCTAAAATATCCTTATGGCAGACAGAAAATTCATGGTAATAAGTCCCGACGGTTCAAGTTATGACAATTCCGGCGAGGAATGTAATAATCTTCAGATACTGGATATCATACAGGCGGATTCCTTTGAGCAGGCTGAACGTATAGCCCGCCGGAACAATTATGGCGATTTCCCTCATTGGCAGATCGTTGAATATCTAAAGCCGGAAAAGATAACCGACAGTGATTACATGCAGCCAGAGACGCATGAGCATCACGATGAGGCTCATCATGATGGCGATTGTTGCTGCGGACATCATCGCGGGAAGGAAGACGACAATGTGCTTGACATTGATGTGCTTCCTGCCGAGCTTGAAGAGGAATTTGGGGACAGGTGATTTCTGATTACGTCAGTATTCCTGTTTGAAATATTCCTTGTCCCTGGTGTTTTCCTTCTTTGTTATTCCTAGCTTTTTCTTCAGAAATCCTATAGGCCCCCTGTTCGTGAAGGGCTGGACGACTATTGACGTTATTGTGCTTGTCTTGCCAAGCCTCGTATCTATGTCATCAAATGGACCGGTTATCTTCAGCTTTATTGGCAATACCCCGTCAGGAGGAGCCTTGTCTGCCGCCGCCCTTACCGTAAGGTCAAGATTTTTTTCGGGCAGACTTATATTCCCAGTGGCCTTGAATGAGAACTGTTCCGACGTCAGGTAGAAGTCATTTATTGAGGCAAGGCCATTTCTTATATCCACATCGGCAAAAAAACGTTCCACCGGCAATGGATATGCGGCCTGTGCCTTCCTTAATGCCTTTGCCTGTGCCTTTTTCTCCTTTGATGATACCATGTCCTTGACCTTGTATACCACTTGCCATACGCCGAGAACACGGTCAAAGGTGGTTATTGCCCTTAGTATCAGCTCGTAGCTGTTCTTTATATTGTAAATTTTGTCCTTCTCAACCTTTATGCCCCCCATGCTGGCTGAAAGCATGGCATTGCCGTTTGCGTTTTTAAGGCTACGGTCCAGTCCTCTTACATCTGATTTGAGAAGAAGACTGTAAGTTTCAAAGAAGTCACTATCAAAATGCTTTACAGCAATTTCCACATTTGTATCAAGCGTAAGGACAGAATTTATCCATTTGTCCAGAATGTTTTCTTCTGTTTCATCAGGCAATGGTGACTTATTTTCCGCTATATCCTTTTTAGATACCCCTGGCGTTTTTGTCATGTCTGTCTGTTCGGAAAGGGTCATTTTGTCCGCCTTTATCAGCAATGCCCCGCGGCCATGGCTGCCTTCCTGCCTAAAATCAAGTCCCATGGTAAAAGGAGTTCCATTCAGCTGTGCTGTGAATGTGGAAACAGTTATTTCCTCAAAAGATTTTATACGCAAATGAGTATCTATGCCAGAAAAAACTCCTGCCGATATATGCCTGAAACCGCCATTCTTTATGTCAGCCTTTATTTCTGCGTTTTTAGGAGATGCGGTTATGTTTATTCCTGCCTTGCCGGCCAGCTTATGTTGCTGCAAGGCCTGTATGTCAGCACCTATCCTGCCTAGGTCAAGATTTCCTGTCGCATATATGGAATAATCAGTCTTTTTGCCCCAGCTGTAAAAGCCTTTCAAGGACAGGTTTGAACCCATTCCCTCGGCTGTGCCTTGTATTAGATCCGCCCTTTTTTTTGCTATGTCAAATTCTATGTCCGCCTCGGCCTGGTATTTTTTTGTGTCCCAGAATTTTTTTACGAAATCTGGCAACGCGCTTGCACCTTTGACGGTTCTGACTGTCACACGTCCTTGCGGATTGATGAAATTTTTGCAATTCCCCTTTATTGAAAGAGGTATTCCCTCGGTGTAAACTGTTATTTCAGCATCGGTATATGCCTTGGACATTTCAAAATTCTTCAGGTCGGCACTTCCTTTGACTGACAATCCCAGTCCTTTTTGTGAATACCATGGGCTTTCCAGTCCGCCCTTTGTTTCAAGAGATAGTTTGAATTTGCCAGAGGAGGCATAATCCGTCAGTACAAGACCCAGGTCGTCCAGATAATACATCTCATTATCTTTTTCGTCGGCATATTCAAGATCAATATCCTTGAGTACGGCTTTTTTCATACGGAAATCCACAGCAGACGGCGTTGAGAAGAACCATTTTATGAAACTGCTTATTTCCGGCATATTGTCTGTGCCGTCCTTGTATTTCCGGTATGATGATCTAAGTCCGCTTATTTCAAGGTTTTCAAGCATCAGGGGAAATAGGTCTTTTTCCTTTTCAAGGGAAAAAATAGCATCGGCGGAGATTTTTGTCCTTCCTGCGGACAGAAGGATTTTTTCCGCCCTTATTTTTTTTGGAAGAAATACAACAGAAAATCTTATATCCGTATCTTTAAGTCCGTATCTTTCTATTATCTTATGGTCAGGAATAAGTTTTTCCAAATCTTCTGCGGAAAAATCTATTCTTGGCCTTATTTCATGCCTTTTTTCCGCCGGAGGAACATAAAAAGACAGTTCCGCAGATGTCCTGCCACTTGTTATTTCCACTTTTCCTTCACCACCTTTGGAAGGTCCGGAAAGACGGGATTTCACGCTGATTTCCGTCTCTGGTATGTCAAAATTTTTGTATTTCCCGCTTATTTTTGCCTCCAATACCGCACGAAATGGCTTTTCCTGCGAAAAATCCCGTATCCTTAAAATGCCACTGTGAAAAGACATTGAAATGTCTTTCTGTTCGTCGTAATATGTGCCTGAAACCTGTTCCAGATGCAGATGTCTGAAAGGCAATTCAGGAGGTTTTGTTTCCTTCGGCTTTTTTTCGGAGTTTTCTGGCGTGTTTATGCCGTTTTCTTCGTTATTTTCCTCATTTTCTGCGTCTTTTTCAGATGTATCATTGCCCCACGGCAATCCGAAATCGCCATTTTTATCCCGTCGCAGGGTCAGATTAACTCCTTTTGCATATATAACGCCTATCGCGATCTGCCGCCGCAGTAATTTCGCATAATCCGGCTTTATTGCTAGCTCGTTTATCTCCGCAAAGGTCTTGCCATTTGCAGAAAGTCCAATGTCCCTTGCGATAAGCCTGCCGAAGCCTATTCTAATGCCTCCGGAGGTTATATCCATTCCTGCCGCAGAGGACAATGCCTCAAAAATCCTGTCCTTTCCGCCGTGGGCAAGCCAGTATGATGTGTATACCTGCAATCCTACGGCAACAATCAGTATTGCCAATGCGGTATATACAAT
>R20__coassemble_60_pt1 | contig 82462 bp, 82 predicted proteins | sample R20__metabat2_high_PE_044 | metagenome-assembled genome bin R20 | reverse complement strand
TCCCCGTCGTATATATTATACCATATTTTTAGGGACTTTTTCAGTGTTTCCTTAGTATTTCAGGAAATTCAATAAATCGTCATTGCGATGAGCGTTAGCGAAGAAGCAATCTTATTCTGGAAAAAATACTTTTTCATACAACAAAAGATTGCTTCGTCATTTCATTCCTCGCAATGACGCAAATAAATATTGCTTGAAACAACAAAAATTAAAATTCTGTTATTTAAAACAACATTTTAAAAATTCTCGTATGAAAATTAGATTTTTCAAAATCAGGGCTAAAAATTTCATTTTTGAAAAATCGTCTTAAAAATACAAATTTTTCAAATTGGCATTAAAAATTTCAATTTTCAAAACTTGCCTTGAAATTTCAGTTTTCTAAAAATCAAGGCAAAAAATTATTTTTTGGAAATTTCAATACAATTTCCCAAATTCCAATAGGTACACATTTTAATTATTTCATTTAGGCAGGAATGAATTGCAGCCCGCTGACGTTGGAGAACAAGTCCACGTTTTACTCCAAGCAACGTGACGACTTGTATCATGGGTATAAAAAGAAACCTGAATCCAATAAGAACCTAACCCCCCACCTGCATGTGTATTTCTATACAATGAAAAGAACACCTGATCTCCACCCTTTATAGTTAGATTTGGGTTAGTAAAATAAGACATATTGGGAGTCCCCATGTCATTATTTAAATTAAACTGTTCAATATTCGGCGGAGTACCTTTCTTCATTGCCACTCTTTCATAGGACGCAGCATACGAAGAAAGGATACCAATGGCTTCCGCACTCCTTGACTTTTCCACGGACTTGAAATACTGTGGCATTGCCACGGAGGCCAATATGCCCATTATCAATACGACCACCAATAATTCTATCAATGTAAAGCCTTTTCTCATCATCCCTCTGTTTGAAAATTTAATTCCATGTTATACGCCGCCTGTAAGGCAAGTATAACATATACGCCGCCAAATTTCCGGCGTAGCCGAATGATAGATTCTTGTCAAAGTTCCGACACTAAACAAGCGGTTTACCGGCCTGCTACGCAGTCGGGTCTTCCTGTTCTGCCAGTTTGCAAGCTGAAAAAATCGTGCATAAGACGACTATGCACGATTTTTTCCATGCTGGATTCATAACCAATCATCTCACACATCTATGAGAAGTCCATAATCTACAAATATAGTTATAGCCGAGGACGTTAATGACACGTCTCCGGCTATTTTAAGAATTAATGCAACTCAAGCCCTAAGTCTTGATTTGAGTCTCTCGGCATACGACGGATAATATATTATGTTGCTATAATGGGCAAGCTCTGGCATTTCCTTGCCACATATTATCAGCATATAAGGTTTTTTACGCTTGATCAGTTCCATTGTCCCAAGCAGGAAAATTTCCATTGATTCTGGATTTGACAGACAACCGTTATTTGATACGGCTATGCTGCTTTCGTTAGGCAATGCGTCAAAACACCATGAAAAATCCCCAGGATCACACCATGATGCTGCTGGAATTATTTTAACACCGTTAATCTGCATATAATATGCCATAGCCATATTGCGGGTGCAGTTCCATTCACGCTGTGCAGGCAGCATTTCCGGGTACATGGAAAAATCCGTAGTTATGACATTTGCGAATTTTCTCAATAACGGAATATACTTGTCCGCATTGCTCCACAGACATTCAACAAAAATATCGTCTATGAAAAAATCAAGAGTATGTTCCGAAGGTATAACATTGTTGCGTTCAGTAAAACTGACAGGGTCAACAGGCAGATATTTTGTGCCTATTACCTTTGGCATTTGTTTTATGCCTGCCAGTTCCGCTCCGTTCCAATAAAATGTTTTAAAAACATCGTACTTATAATTGTTTGTCTTTATCATTTTAACTGTCCTTTATTCTCTTTTGAGAAAAGAGAATGAAAACCCAGTCGGCCTTTTATTTGACCGACAACAGCGGTATATGTTAAAATGATTGTCTCAGAACAGCATTTTGTATATCCGCTGGGTCAGGGAACTGTTGCCGCAGTTCCCTGATTTCATTTAAGAATCCTCATAATTGTCTTTTCTAATAGATAGTCGTCACCTCCACGTCTTTTTCAATTTCATAGAATGATTTTCCATCAAAACATTTGCAGTTAAGGATATACAGAATATCCTCTTTTGAGGCCGATTTAAACCCGGTATCATCTATTCCGATATATACTTCTGCCAATGTTTTAAAAGGGGCTATTTGATAAATAACAAGGAAGGATTGACCTTCTCTCATTATTGGTTCTAGTTTATGTTCAATGCCCTTGTAGACAAACTCAATTTCATGATTTTTAGACAATGCATAAAACAGTTCCACGAATGTGCTTCCTTTCATTTTTTTTCCTCCTCTACAACCCGAATTTGACAAATATCTTCCTGTATTTCTCATACATTTCATGACCAGGATGAAGCATTATTGGATCGTCTGACCGTTTTCCATCTTCAAAATAATGTATGTGAAGGCTTATTTTACCAGCATGAGGTCCGTAGTCTATGTCATAGACAGGGTTTCTGTCTGTGTCAAAAACCCGCAGTTGCTTAAACATCCCTTTTTTTGACAAGGAAATGTAAGAAGTAGCAGGTTTTACAGAATGGTAAGGCAGCGATACACTGCTGTCATCTACACGCTTTAACACCTTTATTCCACAAATCCTTTTTACCTTTTCGTCAGTTTTCCAAAGTTGCTGCTCATATTTTCCATTAATAAGTTTTGCTCCCTTGCCTCCCATTTAGGATTCCTCCATTAATGTAGCGAAGAAGAGGTGAAACTTATGCATTTGATGTTTTTTCATATATCCTCCTTTTCTAGTCAGATATTATCTTGTACCGAATTATCAAAAGGACTGTCTGTTGTTTCTGAAAAAAACCTTTGATAATCCGTTGGAGGATATGTTAAAATCTTACTATTAAGACTAATAGGGTATGTTTAACATATCCGGCGGGCATTAGCTGCTCCAACAGCTGATGCCCGTTTTTTCATACCCTAATAATAATATTATTTATTAAGGTATATTTATATTATATGTATGTTCTTCCCATTTGTCAATAGTGAATAAGCAGTATTTCAAACAAAAACGGGGCAAAAAAGGGGATTGATTTTTTTGAAGCAATTTTCTTATGTCAAAATTAAAAACACGATTTTTGCCGTTTTTTGCTAATTTTAGGCAATAATTACATAGTTGTTGACATTTTTTTGACAATAACAAAGTATAATGTCAGAAAAAACAGCAAAATCAAAAAATACAGATAAAATACCTTTTTCTGCGATGCTCTATTTGTCTCTGCGTTGTAATAATATAGAATATATTATGGAAACGCAGATAAAATATTTTTTTCCGCATTTACAATTAGAAACGAGCGCGGTTTTGAGAGGAACTTATTATGCCAAAATACGATTTTGACGAGATGACGAACAGACGAGGCACATTTTCTTCAAAATGGAATGTAGCGGAAAACGAGCTGCCGCTCTGGGTTGCGGATATGGACTTCAAGGCCGCGCCGGAAATAATCGCCGCAATGAGCAGAAGACTGGAACACGGCATATTCGGCTATACAGATATTCCCGACGAGTGGAAGCAAGCATATATAAACTGGAACAAGAACCGCCACGGATTTGAAATTGCCCCTGACTGGCTAATGTTCTGCACAGGCATTGTCCCTGCCATATCCAGCCTTGTACGAAAGCTGACAACCCCGAATGAGAATGTGCTGCTGCTTACCCCGGTTTACAACATTTTCTACAATTCCATAGTGAACAATGGATGCCGTGTAGCGGAATGTCCGCTTGCTTATGACAGGAATGCGGAAGATTCCGTCGGGGCATACAATATTGACTTCAACCTGCTGGAAGAAATGCTGGCAAATCCGCAGACCTCGCTAATGATACTATGCAATCCGCATAATCCAGTAGGCAGAATATGGTCAAGGGACGAGCTTGCGAAAATAGGGCAATTGTGCAAGAAATACGGCGTGACCGTAATTTCTGACGAGATCCACTGTGACCTTGTCGCTCCCGGCATGGAATATGTGCCTTTCGCATCCGTGGACGATGATTGCCGGAATATCTGCATTTCCTGCATTGCCCCGACGAAGACCTTCAACATAGCGGGATTGCAGACGGCGGCCATTTATGCGGCAAATCCTTTTCTGCGGCACAAGGCATGGCGGGCAATAAATACCGACGAGGTCGCAGAACCGAATGTCTTTGCCGTGTCCGCCACGATAGCCGCCTTTACGGAAGGCGGCGAATGGCTGGACGAACTTCGTGATTACCTGTGGCAGAACCGCTCTGCCGCCGAGACATTTATTCAGACGGAAATTCCCGGAATAAGGCCCGTACCGGCGGAGGCCACATATCTTATGTGGATAGACTGCTCCTCCCTAATGGATGAAAATGCCTTGGAGAAGCTGCAAAAATGCAATTGCCCGGACATCGCGGCATACATACGCAGGGAAACAGGTCTTTACCTTTCCGCTGGCGAGCATTATGGCAACGGAGGACGGCATTTCCTGCGGCTCAATCTGGCCTGTCCCAGGGAACGTCTGATGGATGCCATGACAAGGCTTAAAAGAGGCATTTTAAGTGTTTTGAAAGACTAAAATTATTCCATTCTTATCTTGGAAAGCTGAAATGCGGCCAGCAGAATAGCCAGAACCGTGGTGGAAAGCAGGAAAATGCCGCCTTTCATTGGTATAATGGTAAGAACGCAGGCCGCCACGCATAATACTATGGTCGCCCCCGACGTGATCAGCACAACGTTTTTTCGTGATATTCCTGTCTTTTCAAGACGCAATGCGAAATGGTCAAGACTGCCTCGGAAAGGGGACATTCCCCTGCCCATACGCAATACAGATACAAAAACTGTGTCAAAGACAGGAACGGAAAGCACCAGAAGCGGAGCATAAACTCCTAACGGATTTACATCGGTATATGTCGCACCAAGGGCGATAACGGACATCACATATCCGCAGAACAGGCTGCCGGAATCGCCCATAAATATCTTCCGTCTGTCGCTCATATTCCAGGGAATGAATCCCAATGCCGCACCGGCCAGGGCGGCAGAGGCGAAATTGACATAAACCGCCTCCGACGGGAATGATATCATCAGGAATCCAAGGGAACATATAACTATCTGCGACGAGGAGAGGCCATCCATTATGTCAATCAGGTTGAACGCGTTTGAAACCCCGACAATCCAAACTACGCTTATTATGGCCGCAAGATATTCTGGCGTAAGGAAATGTATGCCAAAACCGTAATTTACCGTCATTCCGGCTATCAGGAACTGGAAAATGAACTTCGTCCTTACTCCGAGGCCTGCCGGTTTTTTCAGGTCGTCAACAAGGCCAAGCAGGAACATTCCAGCTCCGCCCAGCATTATCGCCCTCAGATCATGCAGCGTTCCAGTAGGAAATGATGTAAGAAGCCTTATACATACCAGCGAGAAGGAAAATGCAATGAATACAGCAGCACCGCCAAAAAGAGGGGTAGGTATCTTGTGCGTCTTTATTTCCGTCGGCCTGTCCACCTCGCCCATTCTTATCGCGATGATTCTGAAAACAGGTGTAAGGGCAAATGATACGGACAATGCCAATGCGAGACAGACAAGATACAGCAAAACCGTAGGAAGGGACATAATCGGAATGTTAAAAAATCACCTGATCGAATCCTTACGCAGGGAAATACGCAGGAAAAGGGCCTTCATCGCTCCCTTTATCGCATCCTTGTAATTTATCTTCTTGCCTTCTTCCCTATTGCGTGGCTTGTAGATTATTGGAAGTTCCATTACCTTCAGACCCATGAACGCGGCCTTGCAGGACATTTCCGCCTCTATCTCAAAGCCTTTTGACCGCAGATTCATTCTGCGTATGTCAGATGTGCGGAACAGCTTGTAGCATGTATATGAATCCGTATAGCGGCTGCCAAAAAGGAAGTTTATCCAGGCAGTCATTGTCTTGTTTCCACGCAGGTAGAGGCTGCTGTAGGTTTCAACCTTTTCCGCAAGCATACGGGAACCAAAGACGGCATCCGTCTGCTTTTCCTCCAATGGCTTTATAAGATATTCAAGCTGGGCAGGATCATATTCAAGATCGGCATCCTGAACTGCCACATAGTGTCCCTGGGCGGCCATAAAGCCAGTTATCAGGGCTCCGCCCTTGCCCTGATTGTGTTCATGCCTTATTACCCGCAAACCGGGAAACTGACCGCTTTCCGCCTGTTTTTCAAGCCATTCCGCAGAGCCATCGGAAGAACCGTCATCAACAACTATGACTTCCTTGTCAACGTTTACGGCATAAACGGCTGACAGGACTTTTGGCAAAGTCTCTTTCTCATTGTAGGAAGGGATTATAACGGATAATTTCATAATTCAAAAAAATTTATCAAAAAAATCAATTCAGGAGTTTCGCTATTGGCGCGACATCATAAACCCATACCGCGGCGGCTCCGGAATTTATAGCACGTCGCAAAGTGTTTGGACCATTTACGACACCAAGGGAAAACTCCACGCCGGAGGAAAGGGCCATGTCCGCCTGCTCCGCAAGATTGCCGAAGGACTCAAAAACACGTATGAATGCGGAAGAGCCGGGAAAGCCCCCCGGAAGCAGGCATATCCTGTCTATTCCCAGCTGTATGGCCTTTTTTGCCAGTCCCATGGGAAATGACGAGTAAATAGCCGTGCCAATGCCCTCCGCCATCTTTTTTGCCGTGCTGACAAGATTTATACGGCTGTAAGGCAGGGTTATGTAAATCCTGTTCTGTATACCAGCCTTCCTTATCTGCCTGGCAAGATCCGCTATGTCCCTAGCGGTGTCAAGAGCGGCACGGAAAAAGAACGATGTCTTTGGACGCAGCACCATGAATTTGAGTATATCGTCCAGATGCGGAATAGGCTCTCCCCCCCGCACGGCAAGATTTTTTATATGAGACCAGGATGTGCCATGAACGACCCAGTCCCTGCCACAGAGATTTGATAGCGTCCTGTCCCTTACGGCTATAAACTGGCCATCAAGTGTGCGACGTATATCGCATTGTACCGCGTTCGCACCTTCCTCAAATGCCCGCTTGAAAAAAGCTATGGAATTTTGTCCGCTATTCAAAGCGTAAATCCTTGTCTTTCCCATCTCAGTGGCCTCCCGCGGCATAAAGATATGTTATCATTGAAAGAAAAAATGACAGGAACTTGATGTGCCAGTTCACCTTTAAAAGATCTGGAGGATTGAGAAAGAAATCAATTACAATGTCCTTGATGCCTGTCGGTTTAATATATTCACCTTTCTTCTCAATTCCGGTATCTTCCGCCTTTTGAAGCTGTATAACAGGCCTTATATCCTTCCTGACTGATCTCTTCTCAGAGACCTTGTTGCTGTAAAGATCAACAAGTCTTGCCTCAAGATCATGTATGTTCACCCTTTGCAACATACCATTCCTGGCCATTGAAACACGTCCAGACTCCTCGGAAACAACAATCACTATGGCATCAGAGTTCTCACTCATTCCCAATGCCGCACGATGTCTTGTGCCAAGTACTTTTGAAAGTTCCTTTTGCTCCGTAAGGGGAAGAACCCCTCCAGCAAGAACAAGCCTGTCATTGGATATCAATACGGCCCCATCATGCAGCAATGTCTTGTCAAAGAATATGGTAAGCAGCAGTTCCTTTGAAACCACGGCATCCAAAATAATACCCTCGTTTATAAAGTCCTTAAGCCCTTGTGTCTGTTCCAATACGATAAGCATACCGATTTTCTCATCTGATGCTATCTTGATGGCCTCTATCATCTGAGGAATGAATGTGTATTTTCTTGAAACCATGGCACGGATACGGCTTAACGGATTTGATGCTCCGCCTATCTTTGTAAAAACCGTCCCAACAGTCATCAGTCCGCGGCGGATTTCTGGCTGGAATACAATGACAATTGCCAATGCTCCAGCCACCCATATCTGACGCATAATCCAGAATGTAGCATTAAAATTCAGCTTCTGTGCCAGGATCGTTATGACTGCAAGCACCACCATTCCCCATATAACCTTGTTGGTACGGGAGCTGGAAAACAGCAGCAGTACACGGTAGTAGATGCAGTATATCAGGGAAATGTCAGCAAGGGCTATGACAAAAGCAAGTAAATTAAATTCCATTTTTTACCTTTCACTCCTTGTCTTGCACGTTGGGGTAATTGCCATCATTCCTTATCCTTCGTCTCCGGCTTCGACTGCTCGGGAACGGGATTTTCCACTACTGGGGCATTTTCCGTCTTGTTCTCCGGATTCTGCCCGGCATCCTGTGTGGACTGTGCCTTTTCCGCTTCCGCAGCTGCCTTTGCCGCATCAGCAGCGGCCTTGGCTTCTGCCGCGGCCTTTTTCTTTGCCTCGGCTGCGGCCTTTTCAGCCTTGCGTCTTTCCTCTGCCTCCGCCTTTCTGCGTGCCATTTCAACATCGGGGTCAAGCCCCTTCATCATGTCGTCAAGCTCCTCTCCGGATACGGTTTCCCTTGCTATAAGGCGGTCTGCCAGCTTGTCAAGCAGATCCATATTTTCCGCAAGCAGTTTTTTAGCACGATCATAGCTGTTATGGACTATATTCTTTATTTCCTCGTCTACGATTTGTGCCGTGGCCTCGGAATATCCGGGCTGGTTAACAATGTCCCTGCCGAGGAACACCTCATGCTGATCCTTCTGCAAGGACATTGGGCCAATCTTGTCGCTCATGCCATATTCAAGGACCATCTTGTGGGCGTAGGCGGAAACACGGGATATGTCATTCTGGGCACCGGTGGTTATTTCGCCAAATGTAATTTCCTCCGCCGCACGTCCACCTAGCATTACGCACAATGTATTGAGAATGTCATTTTTGGAAACTAGATATTTGTCCTCTTCCGGCATCTGCAATGTGTATCCTAGCGCGTCTCCCCTGGAAACAATCGTTATCTTGTGTACCGGGTCGCAGCCTGGTATGAGTTTTGCAATAAGGGCATGTCCTCCCTCGTGGTATGCTATAACCTTTTTGGTCTTTTCGGACATCACCCTTGACTTTCTCTGCGGACCTGCGATCATTTTCTCAATAGCCTCGTCAAGGTCGTCCTGTTCCACGCTCTTCTTGTTTTTCTTTGCCGCAAGAATTGCCGCCTCGTTGACTATATTTGCAAGGTCCGCCCCAGCACAGCCGGGAGTGTTCTTCGCGACAATGCTCAGATCAGCGTCGGGACTTAGCTTTATCTTCTTTGCATGAACCTTCAGTACTTCCAGTCGGCCTTTTACATCGGGGACTGGAACGCTTATACGTCTGTCAAAACGTCCGGGACGCAGCAATGCGTTATCCAGCACGTCGGGACGGTTTGTAGCTCCGATAAGTATTATGCCCTGCTTGCTTTCAAATCCATCAAGTTCAACCAGTATCTGATTGAGCGTCTGCTCCCTCTCGTCGTGTCCGCCGCCTATTCCGGCAAAACGGGAACGTCCTACCGCATCAAGCTCGTCTATGAACACTATTGCGGGAGCGCTCTTTTTTGCCCTGGCAAACAGATCCCTTACACGGCTTGCACCCACGCCGACGAACATTTCAACAAATTCAGAGCCGGATGACGTGAAGAAAGGCACTCCGGCCTCGCCTGCGACGGCCTTTGCAAGCAATGTCTTTCCTGTTCCTGGAGGCCCGAACAGTAGAACTCCCTTGGGCAATATTCCTCCGAGCTGCTGATATTTCTTGGGATTTTTAAGATAATCAACAATATCCTTCAGTTCTTCCTTTGTCTCGTCGCATCCTGCCACGTCCTTGAAGCGGACCTTGTTCTTTTTCAAATCCTGCATCTGGGCACGGGACTTGCCAAAGTCCATCGCATCCTTGCCGCCACCACGCACCTGTCGCACGAATATGAAATACCATATAGCGATAAACAGGAATATCCAGCCCACGTTAAGCAGTATTGAGCCAATCCAGCTTCTGTCCGGGGCGGCGGAATATTCCTTTACATCGTATTTTTCAAGATCCTTGACAAGTTCAGCATCTGGTACGGGTATGGTGGCAAAACGCTGCGTCTTGCCGTCCGGCTCAGTCATCTCCCCCTGTATTATGTCAGAACCTATCTTGACCTTGCTTATCTGCTTTGAAGACAGTGCCTGCTTGAATTCCGAATAGGGAATGTCCTTTTCCTTGTCAGATGACTTTATATTGTTGTAAATCGCGATAAACAGGACAAACGCTATTATCCAGAATATTGTCTGCCTGAAACCTTTTTTTGCTGCCATTTATGCTTCTCCAAAAAATAAAAATTCCTAAATCAGTCAAGGTCAAAGGGATTCAGAGGACGGGAAAAGTCCCCGGACTTCCTTACCTTCTCCTTCTGCTCATCAAAGACAGAGGACAGCTCCTCTTCCCTTTCACGCATTTTCCTGCCAGCCTCGGCAAATGCCGCATCAAGCCTGGCCTTGTCCTGCTCAATGCTGTCAAGCCTTGCCTGAAAAACGTCCCCACTCTCTCCGGCGTCAGTCTTTGCCCAGCGTCTTAGTATCTTGCCGGATTTTCTGTCAATTTCAAGCTGCTCGCCACAGCAGGGACACTGTATTATTATAGTCCCTGTTCCGCTCATGGCATTTCTATGCCAAGATCCCGGCATATCTTCTTGACGGAAAAGTCTGGTATTTCAGGATGGCGTGTAAGGGGAACTTCCTTTTTTGTCGCGGGATTGACAAACACGGAATACTTGCCCCCCTCCCTTGACAGTTCACAGCCCTGGCTTAAAATATGCTTTACAAGATCTTTTCTTTTCATAAAACGCCTCTTAAAATAATGCCGATGTTATAATTTATAATATATGGCACTAGTACATATTTTAGCAATTTGACAATGATTTAAGGAAATTTTTTTCCATTACAATGATTTTTTGTCTGAATTTACCCAAAAAACATAAAAAAACCGGCAATTCTGCATAAGATCTGCCGGTTTTTTACTATTTTTCGCTATTTTTTGTTGTTTTTAGCGTTTTATTTGTTAAAAATTATTTTTTTGCCTTTTTTTCCTCGGTTTTTCCTTCAGATACCGGTGCAGGATTGAGCGTGGCCTTTGCCTGTTCCGCCCATTCCGTATCAGGATAAAGGACGGTTATCTTCTCAAACGCGGCCTTGGACTCGGCAGCCTTGCCAGATCTTGCGAATACAATGGCAAGATTGGTGTGAACTTCGGGAGCGGTGTAATGACCAGGATATTTTTTCAGGAATGACTCGTATCTCTTTATTGCCTCGTCCCAGTTGCGGCGTGCCTCATAGGTTTTGGCTATGTTGAACAAAAGTACTGGCTCAAGCTGGCTTTCCGCTTTTTTGAGTGCCTTTGAATAGCTTTGTTCCGCCTCCTCATACTGACCTTTGGCAAAATCAATGTCTCCGTCAAGCATAAGTGCGAACGGGACAGCGGAGCTGCGTCCGTAGTTCTTTACAAGATCCGCTATTATCTTCTTGCTTTCGTCCATATTTCCGGCGTAGGAGTTCTGCTGTGCCATGAAAAGGGCCTGCCAGGCATTTTTCTGAACCTTGCTATAGCTTACGCTGAAAAATATAGCAAAAGCGATAACTGCCGCCACGATTGCAACTCCACCCCAGAAGGTCTCGCGGTTTTCCCTTATCCAATCAACCAAAGCCATTGATTTCTTTACAGGCTCAACCTTCTTCTTACTTTCAATCCATGTGCTAGACGGCATAATTGACCTCGTAATAAATAAAATGGCACCCCCGGACGGACTTGAACCATCAACCTTCTCCTTAGGACGGAGCAGCTCTATCCAGTTGAGCTACGGGGGCGCAAGATTATACTAATATTTTAGCAAAGAAAAGAGCTTTTTGTCACCTAGTTTCTCTTTTCCGTGGAGAAATTCCAATTCTATGAGCATTGATATGCCGGAAATTTCCGCTCCAAGCTGTTCCGCAAGGGTTATCATGGCGGCAGCCGTACCACCTGTGGCAAGCACATCATCAACAACAAGAACCTTGTCGCCTGGCTTTACCGCATCTTCGTGCATTTCAAGAATGTCAGTGCCATATTCAAGGGCATATTCCGCCGAGACAGTCTTGTACGGCAATTTGCCTTTCTTTCTGACGGGGACAAGTCCCGCACCAAGCTCCATGGCTATTGGGGCTGCGAGAAGGAATCCACGGGATTCCGAACCCAGCACCTTTGTGATTCCGGCATTTGCGAAAGGACGGGCCATTTCCTTTATGATCTTTGAGAAAAGTTCCGCATTGCCAAGAAGAGGCGTTATATCCTTGAATATCACGCCCTTTTTGGGAAAATCAGGTATGTCCCTTATCGCTTTTTCTATGGAAATGTCATTCATTTTTTTCACCATTTTTCTTTTTGGGAATTTTAAGTATTTTCAAATTTGATCCCTTGTGCCTGCCGTTCAATGCCATTGACAGCACGTCCAGCCTGCTTATTCCGTCCTGTCTTTTTGAGCCAGCACGTCTTGACCTTCCGTCATCAGCCAAACCCAGGGATATGGCGGTGCGACGCAAGGTCTGCAATGCCCTCGCCTCCAGCTGCCTTACACGCTCCCTGGAAAGATTGAGGGCCTGTCCTATCTCATTCAGTGTCTTGGGATCTTCTCCGAGAAGGCCGTATCTGGCTTCCAGTATCTCCCTCTCACGGGGATCAAGCCTGCCCAACGCGTCCTTGAGCATTTCCAGCTTGTTTGTCTCCGACATCAGATGCTCCGGAGTGTCTTCCGCTCCGGAATGAAGCATATCCTCCAGCGTGATATTCTCATCCTCGTCTGAACTACGGGGAGCGTCTATGGACGAGAAACCTGTCACTATGTCAGAAGTGTTCATTGCCGCCCTTACCTGTGCCTCCGACCAGTTAAGATGACGGGCTATTTCGGACATTTCCGGTGCCCGTCCAAGGCTTTCCTGAAGGCTCTTGTACTCACGCTGCCATTTGCGCATGGCCGTCCAGGCATGTGGCGGTATCCTTATGGCCTTTGAGCTTTCCTCAACATAGCGGCGTATATGCTGCTCTATCCAATACGAGGCATAGGTGGAAAAACGATATCCCAGTCCAGGATCATACTTTTCCACGGCGTGATAAAGACCAAGATTGCCTTCCGATATCAGGTCAAGAATGTCCGCACCCGCATACAGGAATTTTTTGGCAATAGGTATTACAAGACGCAGGTTAAGCTCAAAGATCCTGTCCTTGGCACGTCTGTCTCCACGCCTTACCCTTTCCCAAAGCTCGCCGATTTCCTCACGGCTTGCTTCCTTTATCCGGCTTATATGGTCAATATACTGCTTTATGGAATCCGTATCCCTGTTCTTCAGGTCCTTTTTTGCGGACTCCGCCCTGCTTGCCAGATCCTGCATATTCGGGAGAAGTTCTTCCCCTGTATCTTTTTCGTCCTCTTTAGACATCCGATGTCCTCAATAATGACAAACGGAAGAGACAAGCACAATCCGCCTGTCCCCTCCATTAATCCAATGCTATGGCATTATTTGCCGAAGGTTATCTCTATACGGCGGTTTTTGGCACGGCCTTCCCTTGTGGCATTTGAAGCTATAGGCTTCTTATGACCCGCACCCTTTGTTGTTATACGTTCAGCACCTACACCGGCACTTACCAGGTATTCCTTTACGGCATTGGCACGTTTCTCGCTAAGTATCTGATTGCTTACGGCAGATCCTACGCTGTCCGTGTGGCCTTCAACAGTGATGGCCTTGTCCGGATAGGCATTAAGATAGGCCGCGAGATCGTCCAGATTTGCCTTTGCCTCTTCTGTAAAGTCAAAGGCATTGTACTTGAATGTGGTAGCACCAAGCGTAAAGGGCTTGCTTGTGTCTATCTGCGGCACTGGTTCAGGCTGTGGCTCTTCCTTTACTGGTTCGGGAGCAGGCTCCTCGACAGGGGCGACAACAGCGACATTGTCGCAGCTCGCACACATATTCTGGCGGCAGAAGGAAGTTCCGCAGGCAGCCAGCAATCCGGCAGAAGCTATCAAAACCATTAGATTTTTCATTTGGATTCTCCTATATTCCTCGTATCAATCAGAATCTTACCTCAAAGTTAAGATCCGCATACCATCCACGGCGTTTTCCGTCGCGGTGAGTGCCATTGGCTGAAAGGATTATGCTGCTCCATCTTTTTTCCAGTCCAAGACCGTATTCAACATAATTCACCATGTGATCGGCAGTATTATCTACACGCACCGCATTGTATTTCTCGTACATCCAGTTATAATCGCCTATTGCGGAAACGGACCAGCATTTGCCCAATGATACGGCAGCCTTCAGACCGGAAGTCAGCATCACACCGTTGTCAGCATGATACTTGTCGTAAGTATCATCAAATCTGTCGGCCTTGAAGTAGGAATATGCCGCGGAACCGAAAGGCTGAAATCCAATACTGCCCAGATTGACATTGTAGCCCAGCTTGAGGCCAGCTCCACCTGCCCAGGAATCACTGTCTACGTCCTTGTCGTCAAACATCATCTTTCCCTGCATATAGGCCGCATCGAGTACAAGTCCGGCAAAGAAATTGCCTTTGTACATCTCAGCTGAGACACCGGCAAATGGAGTCTGGTTTTCATAATGATCCTTTTCACCGATCTCTGATTTGTGTTTTGTGCGGGACATCATGTATCCGGCAAACACGGCATAGCGTGTGTCAAAACCCTCATATTTGCGGTCGGAGCTGTATGATACGGACATACCCGTATTCTCAGAAATCCCCTTAAATTCGGAATAAGTATCGCTGTTGCCAAAAGCCCTTACATGAAAATTGCCAAGGCAGTTTCCGTCACAGGCCTTGCCACCCTTGGCACTCTTGTAAGAGGGAAGGAGGAAGGTCTGATCCCCGATGCGTGCCATAGAGAATGACATCAATGAGAAATTGTCAGATAAGGCCGCAGATTTGGCAAATGTCGTATAATAACCTTCATCAGCGTTCGCCGCCATTGAGATATTTGACAGGCACGCCAACATCAATGCCGCGAGGAATGCCGCAGCATACTTCTTAATTTTTTTTGCTGATTTGTTTTCCATGACAAGCATAAGCTCCTTGATTGCAATTTATAAAAAGATGGCGAAGCCAATATCCCGCACAATACGACAATATCATCTCCGCCATAAGTTTATCGGGGTGGTGGGATTTGAACCCACGACCTCTCGCACCCGAAGCGAGCGCTCTAGCCATCTGAGCCACACCCCGTTAAAGTGTGTATTTATATTATAACATAATTGGGCAATATTTTGCGAACAAAGGCAGAAATTTACAATAATTGCTCATTGCTAACTGCTAATTTTAAGGCAATTCCTCAATTGCTAATTACTCACTGCTAATTGCTAATTGGAAATTCAGGAAAAGAACCTTTTCCCGAATTTCCTTATGCCCTCGGGTTTTCCACCTTGCCCATGAACAGTATAAGTCCTGTCCTTACGTCCCTTATCAGGAATATGAATGGCTTGTCCGCACGGAATATGAAGGCAGGCATTGGAGCTACGGATTTGAGCGTCATTGCCACACCCGTGGCTGCGGCGGCCTCCGTACCCTCCTCGGAAACATCTATGAACGCCTTTTGCACGGCAGTGCCTATTTTAAGTTCCGTGTTGCCAGTCATGCCGGAGAAATCTGCCGAGTTTGAAAAGGCAAGTGGCATTCCCATTTCCTGCAAGTCCTTATTAAGCTCATGCGAGGATGAGAATTTGAATTTGGGCATGAACACACGCACATTCTCACTAGTCATGGATTTTCTTGCCTCATTCACATATTCAGAGGACAGATTCTTTTCCGTCCTGGCAAAATCCTCCTTGTTCTCTGGCAGAATCACCATCATTTCAAGGCCAGCACCGTCCTTGCCGCTGCTCCTGTATGGCATTGCCAGGAACAACGTACCATCCTTGCGTCCAAGAGGGAAATATGTGCTTTCCTCGTGCCGCATAAGCTCCGCCTTTGATGTCATGCCATTGTTAGGATGGAAATCCGCCTCAAATGTGGAATTTTTGGAAAATGCCTTCTCCCACGAGCCTTTGAAGTAAACGGCATTCACCAGCACAAGACGTGTAATTGGATCAATAGAGCCTTCTGCGAACAGATCCTTTATTATGCCATTGGTATTCTTTTCCGTCCAGCTGTTTATCTTCTTCCTGGCACCTTCCGCATCCTGTGAGAAGCTGACGGAATTTGCAGTAGAGCCGTAATGTTTTTTCAATGCTGACACATATTCCGAAAGAAACGGATATTTCTTCTCGCTCCAGAATGAGTTTGCGTCGGAAAAAACCGTTCCTTTAGCAGCCTCTGCTACGGCAGCAGACACGGCCTTGAACTCATTGTGCATTTCATTCCTGTCCTTGCTGAATGAAAAGACCTTGCCTATTTCCGCCGCGGTTTCTCCAGCCGCTCCTTCCATTGCCATTGCGAATGCGGATCTCATGCTATATGGGGAGAAAAAGAAGTTTTTTTCGTTTCCGGCGGCTTTCTGTCTGTAAAATGAAAATGCTATATCATTTGCCCTGTCGGCCATTGTCGTAATTGTCTCCTGTGAAATTTCAGGAACTGCTTCCGTCTTTTCTGCCGAACAACCTGTCGCCACCGGCAGGAACAAAGCCGAAAAAAGAATGGGGAATATGTTTTTCTTCATGTTTTTCTCCTTATATCATTTCACACCGTTCAAGGCCTTTTCCGCCTTTTTGCCCTGCGGCGTGGACGGCCAGGAATCGGTTATACGTTTGTAATATTCGTTTGCCTTGTCAGACTGTCCCGCCTTTTCGCAGGCCTGTGCGGCGGCAAGCAATGCCGCCGGGGCATTCTTTGGATCTGAATAATCAGCGACTATAATCTCGTATATTGACAGTTCCTCATCCAGATTCTTAAGATTGTTCCTTGCTATCTCGGCGGCAGAATACAGATCGTTCTTCGCACGGTTGTCCTTGTATTTTTCCGCCATTCTCTTTGTAACGTCTATGGCATCCTGATAACGTTTCAGGGAATAACGCAATAGGGACGTTTCCGCACGATACGCGTCTCTTGCCTCCGGCTTGTTCGGGTACAGTTTAATTATTTTCTCGTATACGTTTATGGCTTCATCATACTGTTTCTGTCTTTCAAGCAGACGGGGAAGCTCCTTGTACGCCTCAAAGGCCTCTTCCTGCCCCTCGTAATTGTATGCTATTTCCTTGTAAATCTGTATGGCCTCGGAGTAATTGCGTTTTTCACGTCCATTTATCTCCGCCATTGCGAGTTTTACCTGTGGAATAATCGTTCCTTCGGGATAAATCCTTATTATTGAGGAATACAGTACGGAAGCCTCGTCATAATGTCCTTTGGAATGATAAAGCTGTGCGAGGGAGAACATCAGCCTGTCCCTGTATGCGTACATTGGAGAATAGGAAATAAGCTCCCTGAACTCTGCCACAAGAGGCTCATAAAGTTCGTCTCCAAACTGTTCGGCGAGACCTGAATAAAGACGGGCAAGGCGTGAAATCCTGCCTTCGCCACCACGCAAGGCCAATGAAATTATCAGATCCTTCTTTTTTTTGAAGGTTTTTCCGGCGAGAACATTCAGTTTTTCCTTTACAACCGCATTCAACGTGGAATTGGGATAGACATTTATATGCTTCATCAAAGCAATCAATGCCCGTCGGTTGTCGCCTATTCCCATAAGCAGCTCCGCCTTTAGGAAAAGGACATCGTCGCAATGTTCGGAATCCCTGAATGAGGCAAGCCAGTCGTCAACCGCTATAAGCAATGCCTCCTTCGCATCATCGTCTTTCGCAGAGGACGCGCTTTCCTTTATGAACCAGTATTCCGCCTGTGAGATTTCCCTGAAATTGCGGCTGTCAACAGGAGACGGATCTTTGAACGAGGACGGACTGAATGGGAACAGTGTCTTCCATGCGGCCTCGTATGCGGCAGGATCAAATTCCTCATTCTGTGCTGGCATTATCTCCTCTGCCACTATTTCCGGCTCGTAGATGTCCTCCGCCGATACCGTAGTGGCATTTTCCGACTGTTCCGTATCTTTTGTGGCAGATACCACATTATCCTCCGCATAGGTCAGGGACGCAAATTGAGATACGGTTATGGCAAAAAAGAATAAGGCAAAAAGAATGTTCCTTTTCATATTAAAAAGAATTATACAAATTTTCACTTGGATAAGACATTGGCCGGAATCTGACAACAGAAACCGGCCATTCTGTCTATTTTATATGTTTTTTTGTATTCTCTCGTCATGCTGAATTTATTTCAGCATCTCTACTTCCATTCCCCTCATCCCCTATGTGTCCCAATTCTTCCGCAAAGGGGAGATGGGGAGTTGTATAAATTTCCTGTTTCCTCTCCCCTTGTGGGAGAGGATGAAAGGAGAGGGGGCTATTTTATAGTTCCCAAAACAAGTTCAGGACGACGGATTTAATTTTTACTTTTAACAAGGAAATTGTGTCAATAATCTTGTTTAACAGAGCAAAATGATTTCCACAATTGCTCATTGATAACTTCTAACTTGAAACGCAGGAAAATGTCTTTTCCTGCGTTTCAATTAATCTTACTGCTCGCTCTTGGCTATTGCGACTCCAGCACTGCAGCCGAGGCGGTTCGCTCCAGCCTTTACCATTGCCGCGGCAGATTCCGCATCGCGTATGCCGCCAGAGGCCTTTACGCCTGTGTCCGGGCCAACAGTCTTGCGCATGAGTGCCACGTCCTCTACGGTCGCACCGCCAGTGCCAAATCCTGTAGAGGTCTTTACAAAGTCCGCACCAGCCTTTTTGGAAAGCTCGCAGGCCTTTACCTTTTCCTCGTCGGTAAGATAGCAGGTCTCAATTATAACTTTGAGCAATTTTCCGGCAGATGCGTCGCGAACGGCCTTGATGTCCTGATAAACCTTTTCCGTGTCTCCGGCCTTCATCGCACCGATGTTTATAACCATGTCAACCTCGTCCGCACCGTTTGCAATGGCATCCGTGGCTTCAAAAGCCTTTACGAGGGGAGTGTTCGCTCCCAGGGGGAAACCTATCACCGTGCAAACCTTTACACCACTGCCTTTCAGCTCTTTTGCGGCAAGGGCTACATTGACGGGATTCACGCATACGCTGGCGAAATGATATTCGCGGGCTTCCGCGCAAAGTCTTACTATCTGCTCTTCCGTTGCGACGGCTTTAAGCAGGGTGTGGTCAACCATTGAGCTTAATTTCTGTTCCATCAGTATTTTCCTCCAGTTTTTTCAGGCCTGCCGGGAACAAGATCCGTGTCCCGGCCTTGCCATTGCGATATCAAAGCACGAAAACCTTGTCGCCGTTCTTCAGGCAGGCCGCATTGGCCTCTTCCACGTCAACGTGCATTTCAAGAACGAATTTGTCGGAAACACGCACAAGCACCTTGTTGAATACAAGTTCCCTGTCGCCGCCCTTTCCGCATATTACGCTCACGTCCTCGCCGTCTTTTACGCCAAATTTTTCAGCATCGGCAGGAGAGAAATGTATATGCCTCTTGGCGATTATCGCACCGTCCTTTACCTCAACCGTGCCTTTGGGGCCGATGATCTTGAATCCGGGAGTGTTTTCCAATTTGCCGGAATCCCTTATCGGACATTCAAGTCCCAGTTTGCGGGCATCGGCCTTGGAAAGCTCCAGCTGTGTGTGGCCTCTGTAAGGGCCAAGCATCCTTATTGCCTTCATTACGCCACGAGGGCCTTCCACGTCAACTACTTCCTCGCAGGCGAACTGTCCGGGCTGTGCTACGGCTTTTTTCACTGTAGGTTCTGCCTCTTCACCGAAAAGGATCTTGAAATGTTCCTTTGTAAGATGAATATGCTTGTTTGAAACGCCGACGGTCACCGGCAGTTCCGCTCTTTTGTTGTTTTCCATTTTAAATCTCCTTATTCCCCTCACCTTATACCCTCTCCCGCAAGGGGCAAGGGCAATGTTATGAGAAGGATTGATTTTATCTGTTAAATTTTCTGAAAATCAATCACGCGGGGGAATTTGTCCGCCTTTAGGCTTTCTCCGCCCACGAGCGCTCCGTCAATGTCAGGCTGGGCCATAAGCTGATCCACATTAGTGGCCTTGACGCTGCCACCGTAAAGAATGCGTATGGAATCCGCAAATGCCTTGCCGTACATTTTCTCCATGTGTGAGCGTATGAACTGATGTGTTTCCTCTGCGACTTCGGGGGTCGCGGTCTTGCCTGTTCCTATTGCCCATACTGGCTCATAAGCGATTATGACCTTTGAGGCCTCTTCTGCCGTTATTCCGGCAAAATCTCCGTCAAGCTGCTTTGCAAGAACGTCATTGGTCTTTCCGCTTTCACGTTCTTCCAGAAGCTCGCCTATGCAGAGTACTGGAACAATTCCGTCCTTGATTGCCGTCTTGACTTTCTTGTTTATCATCTCGTCGCTTTCAAGGAATATGTGACGGCGTTCGCTGTGTCCGAGAATTACATGCGTGCAGCCAGCGTCCTTTATCTGTGCCGGGGAAACCGCTCCGGTGAACGCACCCTTTTCCTCCCATGCCATATCCTGTGCGGCAAGAAGAATCGGGGAATCCTTTATCGCCTCGTGAACACTGTGAAGATTGGTAAAGGTCGGGGCAAGAAGCACGTCGTGCCTTAAATTGGCGGGAAGTGCCTTTCTTATCGCGGTGGCAAGCTCCGCCGCCTCGGAGGAAACAAGATGCATTTTCCAGTTCCCTGCTATCATTGGAATCCTGTTGTTTGATGACATTTTTTACAGCTCCTGATAAAAATAAATTTCTTAAAAACTGTCTTGAAACTTTATATATTTAATTATACAACAATTATTGAAAAAGTGAAAAAAACCTCTTTTTCAGCGTTTCAGGTAAGGTGTAATTGTTTCCATAATTTCCCTTGCCTTGGCGTTTTCCGGGTCAATTTTCAAGGCGGTCAAAGCATAGTTTTTGGATTTCTCAAAATCACCGTTTTTTGCCGCTGAGACAGCCGCTCCTATTGCGGAGGACAGCCTTCCCGGATCAGTCTGCAGGGCAATGGAAAACATCTTCATCGCAGAGTCGTAAAACCTTCTATTCAAAAGTATATATGCGGCATGTTCATACACTTCGGGAAAATCAGCTATTCCAACAGCCTCTTCCGCCATCTTTGCCATTTTTACATCATCTGCCGCCTCTGCCTGCTTCAAAATGCTATATGCGAGTTTCCTGCGACAGTCATTTTCATCCATATTTACCACCAGCATTTCCCTTCTTGAAGACAATGCCGCACGGTATTCCCTTTCCGCATCAGCCCATTTTTCCTGTGCAAGGAAATAATTGGCATAAGCAAAATGCCCTTGCTGATAATTCGGATCCATGATTATGGCCTTGGCAAATACATCCCCAGCCTCACTGATACGGCCTACATAATTGAGAAACTCGCCGTAGGCAACCAGGTACGACACCTTGTCAGGGACATTTGCCAAAACCTCCTTATACTCCTTTTCCGCCTCCTCGTTATATCCCGCGTTTGCAAGATCAGAGGCCAGCATTGAACGAACCATGTAATCATTCGGATCAATGGATAATGATTTTCTCTCCGTATCTATTGCCTTTTCATAATTGCCAGAATGTCTGTAAACATTCATAAGCTGCATATACGCAGACATATAACCTGGATTGTCGGACAATACCTTGTTCCAGAACACCTCTCCGTCTGAATAATACGAACAAAGTCTGTATGAAAATACGGCAGAAAACAACATGAACGCAATTACGACGGAATACAGTATTTTTTTTGAAAGAAAATCCTTCCAGTTGATTTCAAGCAGCATTATCACAAGTCCTACAGACGGAATGTACCCCCTGTGCGGCATATCGTTGAACTCAAAACCGGAAAGGGACGAAGGCAGCAGGAAACACAGGTATATTACCGCTCCCAGCAGGTATACATTGAGATTCCTTATAAATTTCCGTCTGAAAACAGGAAGCAGTACAAGAATCGCGGCTAAAATAATTCCCAAAATTATAGGAGCGTCGTAGGAAGATCTTGCCAAAGGCCTGGCCATGAAGGGCAAAAAGAAATTGACAATTGGTGCGAACAGCGACGGAATGTTTGACAGTATCACATGGAACACGTCCTGTGGGATTCCGCCACCGATGGCAATACGACGCATAATGAACCATGCCAGGAATGGAACAAGATACAGGCAGCATAGCAATCCGGCATATTTCCATATTTCAGTGTTGAAACGCCAAAAACCACCATCCTCGTTCCTGAAAAATACAAAGACGAGGTAAAAAAGAAATACCGGGACAAAGCCTATTGCTGTTTCAAGCGTAAAAAGTCCTAGTGTAAAGAAGAAAATATGTCCGAAAAGATGTTTTTTGGATTTCGTGTTCAAAAAGGCAATTCCCGACAGAAATGACAGATTCAGGAATGTAAACAGCATCGGATAGGAAAGATTTGGCATAAATCCGGCTATTGCCGCTGATGCCGCCCCGAGGCTGAATATAAGAACAGCTATTAGTGAATTTCTCCTGCTATTGCCCAATCTTTCAAGCAGGGCAAAAAGGGACATGCAGGCCGTTATATGGAAAAATATGTTTTCAAAATGATAGGCCGCCGGGGAAACGTCGAAAATCCTTGCTGCGACAACCCAGGGGAAAAGGGCAAGCGGGCGATAGAAAAACAGGGAACTCTTTCCGCCGAGCAGGAAAAAATCCTTGAATAACAGGGATTGCAAATCCAGATTCCTAAGCTCGCCAATCTTGAAAAAAAGCAGGTCTATGTCGTCAAGCCATGTATAGCCAAAAAACAGTGCCTCGAAACAAAAAAGAAAAATCACGACGAAAATTACACAGTATGAAAAAACAGTGTTTTTCAATTGATTTTTAAAAAAATCGGTTATTTTTTGCATATTTTATTTTTCGTCAAAAAAATTTAATCAAAAAAAATGGATAAAAAAATTCAAAATTTTAAAAATGGTTAAAAATTTTCAAAAATCTAAAAATTGGTCCAAAATTTCATTTTTTTCAAAAATGGCCCAAAAAATTGATTTTCCAAAATTAGCAAGAAATTCAAACAAATCAAAATTTCTCGTCTTTACGCGTCATTGCGAGGAATGAAATGACGAAGCAATCTTTTGTATATAAAAAATCGGAGTTCCCAAAATCAGATTGCTTCGCTACCGCTCGCAATGACTATACAAGAAAATCTCCACAATTGCTAACTGCTAATTTTAAAAGCCTGTGCCGTATTGTGCGGCACAGGCTTTCAAATCCGCATGACAGAAAGACTTACATACGTTTCCTTATCGCCGCGGCGAGGCGTTTTATGCCCTCGTCTATCTCCTCCGGTGTTGCGAATGAGAAGTTGAGACGCATTGTGTTCTGTCCGCTGCCGTCGCAATGGAATGCGGATCCAATCACGTAGGCGACATGATCCTTGTTGACCGCATCCTCAAACATCTCGTCGGCACTTATATTCTGTGGCAGACGCACCCACAGGAACAGTCCGCCTTCCGGCTTGGTCCAGGTGACGCCTTCCGGCATATACTTTTCAAGGGCGGCAAGCATTGCGTCCTTCTTGATCTTGTATCCGGAATTTACCTTTTTGAGATGCTCGTCCATATATCCGCTTTCCAGGAACTCCACGGCTATCATCTGGCTAAGGCTTGACGTGCAGAGGTCAAGGGACTGTTTCAGGATTTCCAGCTTGCGTATGATGTCCGGGTGGGCAAGTATCACGCCGAGACGCAGTCCGGGAGCGAATATCTTGCTGAACGTGTACAGCGATATGATATTGTGCGTGTTCAGTGTTTCCTGGTCTATGCGGTAAAGCGTGCGGGGAGACTCGCCCTCAAAGCGTATCTGCCTGTATGGAAGATCCTCGACGATTACAAGGTCATATTTCTGCGAAAGCTCCACGAGCTTGATACGTTTCTCCTCTTTCAGGGTTATTCCGCATGGATTGTGGAAGTCCGTGATAATGTACAGGAACTTGTAATGCTCGTCCAGCTTTTTCAGCTTTATAAGCTGTTTTTCCAGATCTTCCACGGAAATGCCGTCGTCGTCCATATTCACGCCGACAAATTCCGCCCCATAGGAGCGGAAAACCTGCAATGCTCCCATATAGCTGGGCTTTTCCACGAGAACTGGGTCAGACGCATCTATGAAGAGGCGGCCAACCATGTCAAGGGACTGCTGTGATGCCGTGGTCACGATGAGGTTTTCCGGCTTCGCATCTATGTTCTCGTATTTCTTGAGGTATTTGACAAAGGATTTCTTCAGCTCTTCCAGTCCTGCAGTCGGGCCATACTGCAATACCGTGCTGCCATATCTCTTGATGACCTTTTCGGCAGCCTCGCTGACAAAATCATAGGGGAAACATTTGGGATCGGGAAGTCCGCCGGCAAAGGATATTATGCCAGGCTTGTTAGTTATTTTCAGCAGCTCGCGTATGACGGATGCTTTCGTACGTCTGGGCGTGACTGCAAGATGTTTGACCAAATCTATCATTTTATACTGTCCTCCATATCTCTGTAAAGGCCGTCAAAAAAGCCTATAATTACACTTTACTCAATTAAAAGCAGAGTTTCAAGCATTATTTATGAATTGCTCATTATTGTAAAATATCTTTTATGGCAGAAAGGGCTTATCTTTGCATTGACCTCAAATCCTTCTTCGCATCGGTTGAATGTGCGGAAAGAGGCCTTGACTGCATGACTACAAATCTTGTCGTGGCGGACAAATCCCGAGGGGACAAGACAATATGCCTGGCGGTTTCCCCCTCCATGAAGGCACTTGGCGTAAGAAACCGCTGCCGTCTATTTGAAATACCATCAGGGATAAGATACATAACCGCGATGCCCAGAATGCAGAAATATGTTGACTATGCGGCTGAGATTTATGGCGTATACCTGAACTATGTATCACCGGAAGACATACATGTCTATTCCATAGACGAGGTCTTTATAGATGCTACGACGTATCTGCCATTTTACAGACTTTCCGCAAGACAGATGGCGATCATGCTTATGAACGCCGTTGCGGAAAGGACATCCGTCAGGGCTACCGCAGGAATTGGAACAAACCTTTATCTTGCCAAAATAGCCCTGGATATAACGGCAAAGCACTCCCCGGACTTCATAGGCATTCTTGACGAGGAAGGTTATAGGCAGAAACTATGGGATCACAAGCCGCTTACGGATTTCTGGCGAATAGGGCCTGGTATCGCGGCAAGGCTGGCGGAACGGGGCATATTCACAATGCGTCAGCTGGCAAAGGCCAATGAGAACATGCTTTACAGAATGTTCGGCATAGACGCCGAACTGCTTATAGACCATGCCTGGGGACGGGAAACCTGCACGATAGCCGACATAAGGAAATATGTGCCAAAAGGGAACAGCAGCATAAGCCACGGACAGGTTCTTATGCGTGATTACAATACCGACGAGGCATTGATAATAGTAAAGGAGATGGCGGACGTTCTGTGTTTGCAGCTTGCCGAGCAGGACATGGCCACTGACCACATATCGCTTGGAATAAGCTATGCACGGCCAAATGACACTCCGTCCACGGGCAAGGCGGAAAGGCTGCCGCAGCATACCAGTTCCGTACTGGAAATAATACCGGCCTTCGCAAGACTGTTCCGGGAATGTGCCATTCCCGGCAAGATGATACGCAAGCTATACCTTTCCTGTGGGAATATTCTGCCCGACGGAGGAACGGAGCAGCCAGGACTGTTTGACCCTCCCGGATATGCGGAAAAAAAGGAAAAATACCACAAGGTGCAGAAGACCGTCCTTGAGATAAAGAAGAAATTTGGAAAAAACTCCCTTCTGAAGGGAATAAATCTAGACAAGTCTTCCACTATGCAGGAAAGGAACAATCAGATAGGGGGGCACAAGGCATAATGGGACAAAGACCTGCAAACAAAATGCCGGTATCGGAACGGGCAAAACAGTTCGCACCTTTTGCGGCAATACGCAATCTGGAGGCTGCATTGCAAAAAAAACGAGACGAGCTGGCCATACAACCAAAACCGGAATTAGGCGATGATGAACTTGCCGAAATAAACGCCCTGATAGCCTCATTCAGGAATGGGGATATGATCAGACTGCGTTATTACGCAAACGGAAAGACAAATACCGTATGCGGCAAATACCTGGGCATAAATACGGAAAGGATATGCCTTGACAAACTGTCATTGCCACTAGGCAGCATAGTAAGTGTGGAGAAAATATCATCTCCGACTATGTAAAGATTTTTTAAGAAATTTCCTCAAAAATTATATATACTATAATCTGAAGGTGCGAATATCTGCGAAAACCTCAGACAAATGGAGAATGAAATGAAGAAATTAACCCTTATTGTTGCCGCAATGTCAATGCTTGCGGCATGCTGTGGCTGCCCAAGCCAAAGCAAGGAAGCAAAAAAAGCAATAGAAGTAGCCAATGACTTCAAGACAATCCTGCACGAACAGGAGCTTTTCATATCAAAGAACGGATCCTGCAGTGGAGAACTGGACAAGCTGAGCAAGAAGGTCGTGGAAAAATACAAGGGCAATATCGCCATAGACCATACCTGCAATATGCTAATCAGAAAGGACAATCTGCTGCTTAGGGCAATAGCTGATCCAATGAACGGATACAGGCTCTATTCCTGCGGCCCAATGGGACTGTTCCTTACGGCGGAAGGATTTACACGCAACTGCGGAAACATAGAGATGCCTGGCGCGCCAAGACCTGCCGAAAACGCGGCAGCACAGACACCAGCAGCTCCGACAGCTCCTGCGAAAAAGACAGCAAAATAATAATTTGCGGTTTTAAAATCAAAGAAGCCTCTTTTCAGAGGCTTCTTTTTTATCTGACGCTGACATCAGGATTTACTTGCCGTCCTTTTTTGCGTCCTTGTCGCCGTCATTGTCATTCTTATTGCTGGACTTGCATACACGGTCAACGGACTTGTATTTCATATCCTGGTCAACTGGCTGCACATACGGACCGTTCCAGATTTTGCCGAACACGTCTTCCAGAACCTTGGCCCCCTCGCTGCCATTTATGATTATCGCGGCATTGCGGGTGGTCGTAAAGTATGTAGGTCCCCAGTTTGAAGTGGTTATATAGCTCTTGTTCCCGTCGGCGGTTATATATTTTGAATGTTGTACCCGTGCGAATGGAATGCATCCTTTTGAATGTTCCTTCAGCGATGCTATCTTGATGTTCACATTCTTTGCCTTCGCCAGGGATTTCACATCGGCATCCGCCTTTGCCTTGCCCATATTCCAGTCCGCAAAGACCAGGTTTACCTGTACGCCACGCTCGCCAGCCGCACGGAAGGCCTTGTCAAGCACTTCCCAGCGTCCTGAGCCGTACTCGTCCAGATGATATGTCATAACCTGTCCGTTTATGCTCTTTTTCGCACCATTGATTATCTTAAGTATTGCCGAAAGCTCAGAATCAAAACCCTTGTTGATAAATCCTTCCGGGCTGAATGCAAGGCTGAATGTCACGTCCTGGCCGTTCAGTTTCGCCTTTTCGGGATTTTTGGCATTTATAGGGGCTTTTGCCTGCCTGCTGTTTATTATTTTCAAGGCCTTTGCCTTGCCTTCCTCGGTTATCCTGGCCTTATCCTCTTTTGAAAGGCCTCTGGATTCCTTCTTGTTATCCTCCTGATCCTTTGCGATGTTCCAGTCATCCTCAAAAATAAGGCCGAAATCCCTGGCGGCACGCTCGCTCTCAATTTTTACGCCTACCTCATGTATCTGCGAAAGGGAACGCCAGTCAAAATTCTGACTGCCAACATAAACCGCGTTTCCGTCAACAATGAAGAACTTGCTGTGCTGAACACCGCCCTTGTAGGCCTTGCCGAAATCTATCCTTCTGGTTTCCGCACCAACTTTCTTAAGCTCATTAAGTGGCTTCATTGTGTCCTTGACCATGCTGCCGCTTGGACCGACAAGGAAACGCACCTTTACGCCACGCTCAATTGCTTTTCTTATCGCATTCATGACAGGGGAAAGAGCCTCTCCTTCCTCGTCGGTGATGTAATACTGCTCAAAATCCAATGTCTTCTTGGCATTGTTTATCATGTCAAGCCATACCTTCTGCGGCCTCTGCGTAAGGGTAGAACCATAATTGGTCTCTTCCGGAACGCTTTCCACTATGGTAAGTGTGGCCGCATTGGCCTGCCTGAACGGAATCGCGGCAAGCGGAAGCATCAATACGGCTAACAGAGCTGTTTTCCTTATTTTCATAATTTTCCTCTTTTCCTGAATTTTTTATACTAAATCCTTAAAGAAATTTCCTCAATTGCTCATTACTAATTGCTAACTGCTAATTGGGAAAACGAAATAATTTTCGTTTTCCCCTACTGTATTGGCAGAACCTGGGATGGAAGTCCATCGTCATTTTCAATCTTGCGTACGGATTTTGGCTTTACATTGCCTTTTGACCCCGCCGGAACGAGGTTTCCACTGCCCTGGGACTGGTTGCGGCGGTTTTTCTTTTTAAGGACAACCCTTTTCTTCTTTTCAGAAACGGTTTTTGCCTCTTCGGAAACAGTGGCTGGAGCCTCGGCTGCCGCCTGCACGGCATTTTCCTCAGGAGCGGCCACCTTCTGTTCCGGTTCCTTTGTCTCCTCGCGGGCAGGTTTTGCCTTTTCTTCCTGGAATTTGCGGAAAATCTCTATCTGACGGTCATCCAGATTTCCCTCTTTGATTATCATGTCATTTACACCACTGGAAATCTCCCTCATTTTCTTCAGGCTTTCCTCAGCCTTGGCACGGTATTTCTCATACTGGCGCATCTGCTTGTCAAATTCCTTTGAGTACTTTGTCAATGCCTTCTGTATCTTCTTCTCCTGCCTTACAGCCAAATCCAGCTTGCCATACTTGTTCTGGGTAATCTCAGTCATTATGGCTTCAACATTTATTGCCTTGATATCCTGCTGCTCCTGTGCGAACGCAGGGCCTGCCAGCAGAAATAGTGAGAAAAGAATCTTCATACAGCCTCCAAACATAGAAAGGACAGTTTAATGCCCGCTTAAGATACATTATACATAAAAATTCTATTTTAAAACCTATACTTGACAAAACGCAATAGGTCTGTTATAATTTAATAGGCAATGTCAGATTGTATTTTTTGCAAGATAATTTCTGGAGAGATCAAGGCTAAGATAGTCCGGGAGGACGATTTCAGCCTGTCCTTTCTTGACTTGAACCCGCAGGCTCCGGTCCATGTGCTTATAATACCGAAAAAGCATATATCCAGCCTTGCCGATGCGACCGAAGAGGACATTGAGCTGCTTGGACGGCTTCAGTTCGCCGCGGCGGAAACCGCACGTATGCTGAAGGCAGAAAAGGCATTCAGGCTCATTACCAACAATGGCAAAGGAGCGGGTCAGTCCGTTAATCATCTTCATTACCATCTTCTTGCCGGAAGAAAGCTGCTTTGGCCGCCAGGATAGACATCGTTCATCATGATGGCGGAATAGTATTGCAGTTTAGTCTAAGTACCGGAAGGCGGTGATTTTAAAATGGTATATGTAAAAGTCAGAGAAGAGGAGACAGTTGAAGAGGCACTTCGCCGCTTCAAGCATGACTGCGAGCGCAACGGAATCCTCAAGGAAATCAAGCGCCGCGAGTTCTATATGCCTCCCAGCATCAAGAGAAAGATAAAATCTCAGGAAGCAAGGCGCAAAGTACGCAAAGGCGGAAGAAGATCCTTTTGCGGAAGAAGATCCTTTTAAGGTTTTTCGCCAACCTTGCATAGCCGCACGTCTGAAAGGCGTGCGGTCTTTATTTTCTGTTTGAACAAGCATGACAGCTGCTATTGACCTGATACGTGAAAAACTGAACATAGCCGATATTGTAAGCGGCTACGTCAAGGATTTGCATCAGGCAGGACGCAATTACAAGGCCTGCTGCCCCTTCCATAGCGAAAAGACACCGTCCTTCGTGGTAAGCCCGGACAAGGGAATGTTCTACTGTTTCGGCTGCCATGAGGGCGGGGACATTTTCAAATTCGTAATGAAGATGGAAGGAATAACATTCCACGAGGCGGCAAAAAAACTGGCTGCGAGGGCCGGTGTGGAATATGGCAGGAACAATATTGAGTTTTCCCGCGAGGAAAAGGAACGTTATGCCATAAGGAAGGCATTGTCATTCGCGGCAAAATTCTATGCTGACATGCTGTTTTCAAAAGACGGTGAGAAGGCAAGGCTGTACATCGGTGGCAGAAAGGTGAACAAGGCAATGTCGGAACAGTTCGGCCTTGGCTGGGCACCGCCGCAGGGACAGGAACTGCTCGGAGCAATGAGACGTGCCGGGATAGGCATTGACATTGCTGAAAAGGCAGGACTTGTCAAAAGGAACAGCAACGGCGGCCTGAGGGACGTGTTCCGTGGCAGGCTGGTATTCCCTATCAGGAACATCGCTGGCGACGTGATCGCATTCGGCGGGCGTACGCTTGACCCGGAATTTATGCCGAAGTACCTAAATTCGCCAGACACCGTGCTTTTCCACAAGAAAAGGACATTGTACGGAATAGACAGGGCAATGCCGGAAATACGCCGTGCCGGACGCGTCCTTGTGCTGGAAGGGTATATGGACGTGATAGGCGCCCATCAGCACGGAATAAGCTATGCCGTCGCGCCACTCGGAACCGCCCTTACCACGGAACATGCGGAAATTCTGGGACGGGCGGCCCAGGACATAATACTCATGTTCGACGGGGATTCCGCCGGAATAAAGGCCAGCGTCAGAGCGGCGGAAATATTCATGGAAGCAGGAATGTTCGTAAAGCTCGCATCATTGCCCGACGGTCTTGACCCTGACGAGTATCTTAACAAATATGGCACTCCGGCATTTGAAAGGCTTATTGCCGGGGCGGAAGATCCTCTGGAGTTCAGGATAAGGATGTTTTTCAAGAATTTTCCTTCCCCGTCGGCACAGGACAAGGCAAAGGCAATAAACGTGCTGCTCAGAACTGTTGAGAAACAGCATGACGAGATTGTAAAAAGCGAATGGATAAGGAACATAGCCGGAAAATTCAACGTGGATGAGAAATCCGTCCTGAGACAGTTTGAAAAGATTTCAAGAACGGCAAAAGACGGCAAAAGACAGCCATACAGTGAGGAAAGACAGAACAATCATTCAGCCAATGGGGAAGGCGGCAAAATACCCCCCCTGGAAAGGGACATTCTGCAAATGCTTATACGCACGCCACAGCTTATACCTCACACGGAAAATATTGATGGGAATGATTTCTCGTCAGCACTGGCAAGACAGATTTTTATTGAAATAAGGACAATGCCGGAGGAAGACCAAAGGAATATGGCCATCCATCTGGCAGAAAAATTCCCGCAGGCAGAAGATATGCTTTACAAGATGGCAATGTATGACAATGACATGATAAGGCAGGATCCTTCAGCGCTTGCAGCTGCGGCTAGACTGCTTAGGACTTCTTCACTGAAAAGGAAAATGGCAGAACTAAAAAAAGCGAAAACAATGACTGCGGAGCAATTACAGGAATACAGTATGCTCGCCATGGAGCTAAAGGCTTCTGGCGGCGTATTGTAATGCTATACGGAGGGAATATGTCTGAGGAAAACAAGGAAGTTGAAAACCTGCTGGAACTTGGCAAGGAAAGAGGCTTTATAACAATTGAGGAAAAGGAAAGAGTGCTTACAAACCCTTCCATGTCCGGCGAGGAAATTTCCAGTATGCTGGAGCAGATGGAAGAGCTTGGCATAGACGTTGTTGAGCAAAAACAGTTCAAGACGGTATCAGCGTCAGAAAAGGAGGCCTACACAAGCGAATGGGATGCCTCGTCTGACGTATCCAATTCCATCAAGATGTACCTTTCCGAAATGGGAAAGGTCCCGCTGCTTTCAAGGGACGAGGAAATAACCCTGGCAAGAAACATTCACGAACGTGAGAAAAAACTGCGAATGATGGTTTTGGAATCCCCGATAACATTAAGGGAAATAAGGAACTGGGAAACACTGATTGAACAGGACGAGATGACGCCAAAGGAGCTTATGCCCAGGGGACGCAAGACGGACAAGGAACTTTCCAACATGAAGAACAAGATGAAAAAGACCGTCGAGCATATAACCAAGACTGAAAAGGAAATAGAGAAGATGGATCTTGAGGCCTCAAACGAAAAGCTCCCGAATGAGAAAAGAAAGAAGATCCAGGCAGAGGCGGACAAGAAACGCAAGGAGATAGTGGAGAAGATCCTGGAACTAAACCTGAATCAGGAAAAGATCAAGCGTCTTACAAACAAGATAAAGACATTGGGCGACAAGATACGTGGATTTGACACGGAAATTGACAAATACCGCAGCCTTTATGCGGAAAATATCGGATTGGATGAGCTTATACAGGCAAGACAGGACGTGACGGACGGAAAGATGAAACCGGCGGACTTCAAGAAGAAGACAGGATTCATGCCGGAGGAAACCGATCCCTCACTGCACAATGTGGCAATACTGCGTGAACGCAGAAGAATGATATGCCGCACACTTCCGGCTGTTTACAGCGTGGAGGACTTCCTGTCATTCTGCGACAAGATACAGTTCCTGGAAGACCAGATATTGCAGGACAAGCTGAAACTGATCAAGGCAAACCTGCGTCTCGTAGTTTCCATAGCGAAAAAACATGTCAATTCAAATCTGGAACTTTCCGACCTTATACAGGAAGGCGGACTTGGCCTTATGAAGGCTGTTGAGAAGTTCGAGTACAAGCTGGGATACAAGTTCTCCACTTATGCGACGTGGTGGGTGCGGCAGAGCATAAACCGTGCCATTGCGGATCAGGCGAGGACGATACGTATTCCTGTACACATGAAGGAACTTGTGTCAAAGCTGATGAAATTCACCAGGAAATTCCGTCAGGACAATGGCAGGGATCCCAATGTTGAGGAATACTCAAAGGGAATGCACATATCCATAGACAAGGTAAAGCAGGCCATGAAGATAATGCAGGAGCCTATATCCCTTTCAACACCTATCGGCGAGGATGAGGATTCCCATCTTGAGGATTTCATAGAGGACAAGGGCGGGCTTCCTCCGTCCAATTCCGCTACGGATCTGCTGCGGAAGAGGGAAGTTGCCAAGATACTTGACACCCTTACGGAAAGGGAGGCCAAGATAATAAAGCTGCGTTTTGGCATTGATACCGGCTATCCGCGTACGTTGGAAGAAGTTGGCAAGATGTTCCGTGTAACACGGGAACGTGTGCGTCAGATAGAGGCAAAGGCCATACGCAAGCTGCGGCATCCGTCCCGAAGCAAGCAATTGAAGGATTACATCTAGGCCTCAAAGGAAACGCGGAAAAAAACAATTTTTTCCGCGTTTTTTAATTAAGCAATTGATAAATTTCCTTGCATCGTCATTGCGAGCGATAGCGAAGCAATCTGATTCAGGAACTCCTATTTTCCCTATATAGCAAAAGATTGCTTCATCGCTAATTCTCCTCGCAATGACGCATAAAATGCTAAACATTGACCTTTCCGAATTTCCAGGATGATTTTGAATTTTTTTAATTTTTTTGACGTTTTTGAAAAAAATGAAATTATTTTGCGAATTTTAAATTTTTAAAAATTTCAAGCCATTTTTTAATTTTTGAAAATTTCTGGCATTTTTTCAAAATGTGATTTTAAACAACAAAATTTCAAAAATTGTTATTTTAAACAACATTTTTACTTTTCTCGTCGTCATTGCAAGCGATAGCGAAGCAATCTGATTCAGAAACATCTTAATCCGTAAAGATGCTGAAAACAAGTTCAGCATGACGAGATAAATCTTACAACACACTTCTATATAAGGCAATGAAAATGCCCCTTTTCAGGGGCTTTTTCATTCAGATTTCCTGTATAAGGGAATTTCCACAACTGCTCATTGCTAACTGCTAATTGGAAACGAAGAAAAAGTGTCTTTTTCTTCGTTTCCTATCCGTCTTACTTCCTGTCGTCGTAATCCTCTTCAAAGTACCTGCGGTCAGATCCAAACCTCAATGACAGCGAGAACCTATGCGCGCTGCCCAGATCCCCAAAAGGAGTGAAGCTGTAGTCAATGGAAATATCCTGCGTGGCAAAGCCTACTCCGCCGACAAATCCGCTGCCGGTATTCTTGTCCCTGCCAGAGGAATATCCACCTCTCACAATCATGGCCTTGTCCTCGGAAAGTATGGGCAGACGGTATTCACAACCGAATGCGGTATGGGCTCCGCTATCTACATAGCTTACATAATCCGCACCAGCCTTTAGACCGGACAGTATCTCATAACTGGCACCAAGCCTTATAGTCCTGGGAAGCTCAAAAGCCGTATTGCCAACCTTTATCTTGTTGCCAACATTGAGTGCGGAAAAACCAACCTTGTATGAACCACTGGAATAAATGATTCCCGCATCCACGCCGAATGCCTTGCCGGAATTGGAATCCGCTTTCTGCGAATATATCTTGGCCTGCGCGGCAACATGTATTGTGCCTGATATGGAATGGGAAAGTCCGCCAGAGGCGGCAACTTCCGACGAGGTAAATGATCCTTTGGAATTTCCATCGGCATCATAGGCGTTTACGTCCCCAATAAGTCCGGCGGCACCGGCCATAATGCTTGTCCTTCTTGATACAGGAATGACTACTGCAAAATGCTCCAGGGAAATTTCCTCCAGCCATACGGAATGGGAGAAGAAAACCTCCTTGCGTGGCAGGAATGCCGCTCCTGCCGGATTGTAGAACATGCTGGCCGCGTCGTCCCCCAATGCGGAATAAGCACCGGCCAGGGCCGAGGCACGGGCTCCGGAATCCGCCTTCAGAAACGCCATTGCGGATGTTCCAGTATCTGCCGCAGCCTGCTGCCGCAAAACACATACGGCAAACAGCATAATAAGGATAATATCCAGATGTCTTGCTATTCTATTCATCACAGACTCCTCACCATATTATGTACAGCTTGCCTCTGGACGAGCCATGCGAGGCAGTCTTTATAAGGTAAATGTACATTCCGGTTGCCGCCTTTGAACCATTCTTGGTCTTTCCGTCCCATACAAGCTCGTCTGTTTCCAGTTCCCTGACAAGCTCTCCGGCGGTATTGTATATATATGTGCGTATTTCGCTTGCACCGGCGGGAATACCCTTGAACGTGACATTTTCCGCTGGATAATGACATGGGGTAGGCGACGGTCGCACATCAAAGGATTTGGAAACACCGCTCACTATCCTTACGCTGAAAATCGAGAAATGTCCGACATCGGCAGATATCTGCCTTGATGCCTTGTTCCTTTTCGTATTGAGCAATGGAATCCATTTTCCCTTGGCCTCGTCAAGATAACATACATACAATGACTCTACAGGCACATCGTCCACGTCAATCAATCCGTCTCCGTCGGAATCGTTATATGTGAACGATATGTTTACCCCTCTTGGGAACTGGGAAACAGGATTGCCATCCCCGTCAAAGGCCTTGAAATTGTGTATCATGTTCTTCTGGGAAACTTCCTTCGTGTCAGGAGAGGCGGCATTGGCATTTATAACACTCGCATCCTCATTGCTTACCTCGGTTATAGACACCTTTATGCTGCCATCCACTGTCCCAGACGGAACCTTTACGCTATAGCCGTCCTCGGTCTCAAACACCGCATCGTTTTCGGAAACATCCTTCTTCGCATTTATTGTGAAATCAGCCCCATCAAGTATGGTGCTGCCCACATTCCCAGCCTTGTCTACCGCACTGAGTACAAATTCGGCCTCACCGTCCAATGAAGGATCAAGTCCAATGAATGTAGAGAAATTCCACTTGTTCCCATTGGCAGACTGGCTGCTTATGCTGACAGGATACAATATCGAGGCCTCGTCTCCTTTCATTCTGAAATAAAGGCTTATGGTATCTATGGCAGACGCCTTTTCCGACAGTACGAACGATCCTGTCATTTCCGTACCTGCCTGCTGAACATTCTTGTGGGACATGGAATTTATCTGCGGGGCTGTCCTGTCTATGGTTATCCTACAGAACTTTGTCTCCTTGCTTTCAGCGTAAGCGTTGACCGCCTTTACAGAGAAGTAATATTCCTTTTCCTGCAGGATGGTTTCTCCAAGATCCAGATCCGCACTCAATTGCTCGGCAGGGACAGGAGTCCAGTCTATTACGTCTCCCATAAAGTTGTACGACCCCAGGGCATAAAGATATCCTGTGGCAACAAGTTCCGGATTCAGGCCTTCCTGACTGCTCTGCTCCCAATGTGCCGCGAAGGTGTTGGTCCAGCTTGCATACCCGTTGCCCTTGCCTTCAAGTGAACAGTAAACCGCCGGTATGTCCCCAGGACTGCTGTCAACCTGCTGTCCGTCGGAGGACAAGGCATTTGCCGTCATATTTCCCAAACGGTCATAGGCCCGTACATTGAAATAATATTTCTTGCTGAAGCCAAGGACAAGCCCTTTTTCCGTGACAGATCTCTCCGTGGTTGCCTTCCAGTCAAGAACATCCGTAGCTCCAGGAGCTGTTCCTATGCTGTATTCGTAATAGTCTATACCAGTCCAGTTCGTAGCACTGTCCTCGGCGGCATCCCAGTTGGCACTCAATTCGGTGGCCGTCTCCGCCTCGCCAATGTCAATGTCTCCCAGACCGTCTCTTACCTTGGCAGACGCTGGCCAGAATGGTGCGGAATGATCCGGGACAGTGGACTTGCGTATCTCAAACTGTCCGCCAGCCTCAATCACATTGCCAGAAACTCCTGCCTTTGTCAGCGAGGAATATATGAATGTCGCAGTACCTGTAGAACTGACCGCCTCAACTGCCCCGCTGAAATTCCAGGAATAATCATCCGCTCCACGTTCAACCAGCAGGGCTGTCTGTCTGCCCTTGCTGTCCTCAAAGGAAAGCGCTGGAACGTCCTGCACAGCGTCAGCAATCTTGTCAAGTGCAAGACTGCCCTGTATTCCGGCAAAGGAAACAACATGCTTTTCGTCCACGGTATCATAATTGTAATTCTCGCCACTGAACGTTATGCCTGTTATCTTTGCCGGGGTACGCATTATATGTGTCCTGCAATATGCGATCTCGCTCTCACCGCCGAAGGCATTATAGGCCTTTACACTGAAATAATAATCCGTGTTGTCCGCAAGATCCAGTCCTTCGGCAATCGTGGCACTTATAACATCTCCGGCATCCAGCCAGCCTTCCACATTGCCTGGCAATGATATGCTTGCCTCATTTCCGCCAGCAGTCGTGCCTATCGCATACCTGTACCCGGTTGCCATGCGTCCTTGATAAGTTTCCGCACTGGCATCCCAATGTGCGGCAAAAGAGCTTGTCCAGTTGGAATAGCCTGTGCCTTCTCCGACATCAGAACAATATACCGCGGGAATGTCTCCTGGCTCATTTTTGACACGCTGTCCATTTGATGAAACAACATTTACTGTAATATTTCCCAAAAGGTCATAAGCCCTTACATTGAAATAATATGTCTCACCAAATGTAAGTGAAAGTCCCGTCGCAGTGGCATATCTGTTAGTAGTTGCCGTCCAGTCCAGTACGTCAATAGCTCCCGCGGTTGTTCCTATACTGTATTCGTAATGATCTATGGCAGTATCGTTGTCAACGGCGGCATCCCAGTTGGCACTAAGCTCATTGTCCGTGTCAGCCTCGCCTATGTCCGTATCACCAAGTCCATCACGCACACTGGCTTCGTAAGGCCAGTACGGCACTGTGTGGTCAGGAACAGTGGATTTGCGTATTTCAAAATGGATGTTCTCATCAGCCACATCAATGACATTGCCTTGCAATCCTGATTTTGTCAGGGACGAGTATGCAAACACCGCTGTTCCAAGCGAATTTGAATCCTTGCTTACAGTGCCTGTGAAATTCCAGACATTCTCACCTTCGCCCCTGCTTACCGTCAATGCAGAAACAGCTTCGTTGCTGTCGGTAAAGATCAGATTCGGAGTTCCCTGTATTGAATCCGAAGGCTTGTCAAGTGTAAACTGCCCCTGAATACCTCCGAATGACACCACATGTTTTCCGTCTACGGTATCATAATTGTAATTTTCGCCGCTGAACGTTATGCCAGTCATCTTTGCCGGAGTACGCATTATATGCGTCTTGCAGTAATTCACGTTCTCGCTTTCGCCGCCCTGGTCATTATAGGCCTTTACTGTAAGATAATAATCCGTCTCATCTGACAATTCGGGAACTCCGATATTGACGGAAGTGTCGCCTGTCTTTATCCAGCCGCCAAATTCGGTTGACCACTCACTGCTTATCTCCGTGCCGCCTATTGATGTGCCAATGGCATACCAGAATCCGGTCGCTGCCACATGAGGATCAGATTCCTCACCGGGAGTCCAATGTGCGGCAAAGGTGTTGGTCCAATTTGAATATCCAGTGCCTTCGCCCTCCGCCGCACAATACACGGCGGATACGTCAGCCGGCTCACTCTTTATGCGTTGTCCGTTTGAAGACCTGACATCTGAAACCTGATCCAGGATATTCACGGCTCTTACATTGAAATAATAGGTCTGCCCATATTCCAGGGACTTGCTCATAGCCGATACAGGGACTGTGACACTTGTTGCCTGCCCGTTGTTTGTCCAGTCCTTTACATCTCTTCCCATTGGAAGCGTTCCTATGCTGTATTCGTAATAATATATGGAACTCTCCTCGTCAACAGCGGCATCCCAGTTGGCACTTAGCTCCGTCGGTATATTCAACGAGGATATGTCCTCTTCTCCTAGTCCATCGCGAACCCGTGCGGATTCCGGCCATTGCGGAGGAGTGTTGTCAAGCACTGCCGCACGTCTTATCAGGAACCTGCTGCGGAAATCGCTTTCTTCCGCAATCTCGCCAACACTGTCCTTGCCAGCTATTGTCCTTGCTGAATAAGTGAAAGCGGCAGTCTTGTTCGCATATTCTTCCGATATATCACCTGTAAAATCCCAGTATGATCTTCCTTCAGAGGAGGATTTGAGGCTTACGGAAAGTTCCTGTGTCTTTTCAAGAACATCTTCTGAATAAATAGAGATGTTAAATCTTGGATTTGAGGCAAGCCAGGCTGCCTCGTCGTTAATTACAAAATAACCTGAAATTGTGCCTGTGGAAACTACGGAACTGCCAGACACTAAATAATCCGGGTCAAAGACATTTGGGGTTTCCACTACGATGTTTTCAATCCTGGGTACGGTAAGGTCAACTGTCTGACCATTGGAAACGGTTATTTCGGAAAATCTGCCTGACTGGTTTCTCGCCTTGACGGAAACATAATATTTCTTGCCGTCCTGCAATGATAGTCCCTTGTCCTCAAGGTTTATGTTGAATGATGTAGAAAGGCCATTGTTTATCCAACCGTCTACATTGTTGGGAAGCGAGCCGCTCAGGCTTGTCCTGTCTACGCCAATGGACGAGATTCCTATGGCATACCAGTAGTCTGCTGGATTATCATAATTCACACCGTCTCCGGCAGGACTTGGATCCCAATGTGCGGAAATTTCGGACAATGTATTTATGTAATCAACATCAGCCAGCTTGTTTCCGTCATAAACACCCGCTGGGGCGGCAGGACGCATATACCAGTACCTTTCACCATCGCTCCATCTTTCCGAGGATTCCAGGCCTGTGGCATTGTATGCCTTGACACCGACATAGTATGTCTGTCCAAATACAAGTGCCTTATTCAACGTGTATTCAGTATTCGCACTGCCAGTATCAGTCCAGGACAGTACCTCTGTTCCGCCAGCGGTAGTGCCTATTGCGACCCTGTATCCGCTAATTCCGGAATCCGAATCCTGTGCGGCCGTCCAGTTGGCACTAATGCTATTGCCATTTTCGGACAGTGATACGATTATTGAAACATTCGCAGGCCATTCCGGAGGCGTATTGTCATTGGCAGTAAAAACCTTTATCGGGACATTTACATCTTCCTCTCCGTCATTCGCATTTTCCCAATCTGTTCCATCGTCTGAAGAAAAGGTTTTTCCAGTCTTGATAACAGCACGGGAAGTATATCCAGATATTTTATATTCAGATGGAATAGGCCACTCATATCCAGTATTGCTTGTGTCAAATCTTACTACAACGGAAAAGGTCTTGCCTTTTTGTATGCGTATTGGAGTATCCGCCTTTACCGTATAATATCCGGCATTATCCACATGACCATTTTGTCTGATTATATGCCTTGTGCCGCTAACAGGATTCGCATTATTTGTCAGATCCGTGTAAATGTATATGTCAAATTTCTCATCAGCATCAACCGCATAAAAGGAAGCCGCCCTTATGTATGTGTCCTTTTTCGCAGTAAAGACATTGGCACCCCAGCCTATTGGCTCACCTGGATCACCATATCCAAAGGAACTAACTGCTCCGAAATCATCGTGTGAATACATCTCCTCGTAATTGTCAACGTCTTCAACTGTGTCAAAAACCGCAGTCTCACCACCTATGGAAGAATCATAATACGATATATAAAAATAGCCATTTTCTCCAAAACCAGTTCCCCAGCTGTTTCGCACTATAAACGCGCCTGGGCCTTCCGGTTTTATATCGAGGCCTGTAAACTTTGACGGCTGTACATTGTCGTCCCAGCCAACTATGGAAACGGCATGACCCTCGCCATAAGCACCGCTACAGCTTGAACCACTTACACCTCTAGGCTTTGTACACTCCGAATTGTAAAAATATTTTTCGTCATCGCTCCAGTAATTATCTATGGCAGACATGCTTATGAATACAGGACCATAGTTTATAAGGGCCTCCTTTACATTGTTTATATATGTGGGATCCTTCTTTGTTCCATAAAATTCCTCTGACTTCTGTGGTATTATCATCATGTTTTGAAAATGCTTTGCAACATTTAAAGAAAAAACATGTGTGCTTTCATTCTCTTCAACAGGGCCAGCCCATCGTGCAAGATACGCTGTCGCCATTTCCATATTTCCGCCATAGCTCATTGGCCAGTTAAACTTATGATAGTCGGAAGAAGACATGTGTATCTCACTAAAGCTATGCTCCTCGTTAAGATCCTTGCGAAGATTTGCTTCCAGGGAGGCTATCGCAGCATGGGCCCAGCAGTTGTTGTTTGGATCCTGATCCCTTACAGGAGAAAGATATGACATTCCAGAGGAATTTTTCATTGTACGCATATCACATGAGGAATCATTTACCTTGCAGCCAAGTTTTCCAGCACCCATTGCCGCCCTGCCTGCCCTGGTTGAATTTCTTGCCTTGATAGATGTACCAAATCTACCCTTTATATGCGTCCTGTCCATCGGAGAGGGTATATGTCCACCAGTAGCATGTGTGGACTTCTTATTACTGTCAGCGGATGCGCCAGTTGGAATTTTGCCAGACAGTCCCTTTCCAGAATCGGCATCAATGCTTTTAATATACTCCTCAAACGCAGGATTGATGGGTGCCGCTACCTTGTTTTTAGAACCAGCCGCATTTGCCGGAGCTGTAAGACCGGAAAAGACAAGCTGCAATGCGATCAAAAAAGAAAAAATCATAAGTCTGCCCTCAAAAAAGGAGTTGTTATTATAATTATATAAAATAAACTGGATTTTATCCTGAAAATTTAAAAAAATTGCGTACAAGGCACTTTTTTTTTATAAAATATCACTATATAGGCTATAAAATTGCCAAAAAAGCCGTATTTTTGCCGTTTTTCCGAGAGTTTATATGAAAAAAATTCTATTCTTCGTTCTTTTTATTGCGACAGTCATTCCCTGTCATGCTGAAAATTTTTATGAGACAGGAAATCTGGAACTGGGAATATCCCATCTGTCTCCTTCTGGCAAATATAAGAAATACTGGAATGAGGCAAAGGATGAATTTGGCAACAACAGTTTGTCCGGATTGGCCATCAGGTTTTCCGCCGGATTCCCCATGGCGGAAAAAACCACTCTTGGATTGGATCTTACATACTTCGGTGAGAACAAGGCAGATGGAAACAAGACAGGATATTCAGAAAGCGAGAAGGAAACGGTTATGGGTGTTTCCATAATTCTCAAATACAGCCTGTACACATCGCATTTTTCAAATGGAAAATCCATTGAGTATTATGCGAAGGGCGGAATAGGTGAATACAGAAGATCCTATGAATACGATATGATGGACGATTATCTTGGACGGCACAATGGGGAGACTTCAAAAAGCGGATTGGGATACAATGCCGCAATAGGGGCAAACCTGATGTTCTCCAAAAACTTCTCAATGGGTCTGGAATACAGGATTGACAAATTTTCGGAAAAGCTCAATGCGACAAACAGTGGACTTGACATAGAGGTTCCAGGATTTGAGGCATCCTCACTCGGACTTAATCTGACATACCGTTTTGGCAATGAACGCAATCCCGCCGAAGTACAGAAACAGACAGTGGAACAGACTGCCACCGTAGTGGAAACCTCCACGGATACAATCGTTGCCGAGACAGCAATCCCAGCGGAAGAGGCAAAGACGGTGGTACAGTCAACCGTTCCAGTGGCAGAGGTAAATGAGAAGGGCATACTGAAGGCCGTAAATCCCAAACCAGGCCCAATCACGCAGCTTGACAAGGAAACATACATTGCGGAAACTGACAAACTGCTGAACAACCTGCCGGAAAGCGGCAAACTGGAAATACCATCAATGGGCGTGCTGTTCAAGATAGGGCAAAGCGAATTGCTGCCATATTACAATGAAATGATAAACAAGTTCCTTGACCTGTATTTTGAGACTGACGGCACAAGCAAGATACTCGTTGAGGCCTACTCTTCAAATGCCAACAATGAGACCGCGAAAAATCCACAGCTGTCAAGACAGCGTGCCATGGCAGTTGTGAACTACATTATCAAAAATGACATTCCTGCCTCGCTGATAGAGATAAAGGCTTATGGGAACAAGAAGATTGAGAGTGGCATATTCAACGGAGACAAGAACTGCAAGGGCGGACAATGCTTCCGCAGGGTAAACATAAGCATAAAGTAATGCCGTGCAACGGCATCAAAAAAGCAAAAGTCCCGCAGAATACCTCGGGACTTTTTCATTATATCCTTGCCCTTCTCATTATCCACAAGGAAAAAAATCCGAAAATCACAAGCGGTGAAATGCCAGCCAATGCCGGAGGAAGCATTTCCGCCGTGCCTATCTCCTGACTGAACACCAGTGCCGCCCAGAACAAAAATCCTATGGCAATGGCAGCACCGTAGCTATAAAACCGACGGTTGCCTGTGAATATCAGTGCCATTGCCGCGCCAATCAGGGCCATTATTATATTTGCGAATGGAGCGGCAGCCTTGCACCAGAGCAATGTATGTTCAGCTACCGACGGGGCACCCACGAGACGCAGCTTCCTTATGCGTTCCATTACGCCCTTGATGTTTACCCCGTCTGGCTCAAGGTTTTCAAGTATAAGGTCATCCGGCCTTACCGTGGAAACCGCGTTTTTTGATATATGCCTTTTCACCCTGGGAAATGAAAAATAAGCACCGTTTCCACTGGGGAAAACCGTTTCCGTAGCATCCCAGAACACCCATGCTCCTATAGCGTCATCCCAGGAGGCGTGATCGGCCTGCAATGTGGAAATCAGTTTTCCGTCGGAATATTCGCTTAGGATTACACGGCTCATTATTTTAGCACTGCCATCAAAATACTGGCAGGATACGAATCTCCCCTCACCGGCGGTGAATGACACGTTCTTTACCAGCAGTCTTGCCCAATCGGAACGATTCCGTATATCCCGCCGGAAAATATGCACGGATTCCAGATAAAGCGATGGTGCGATCGTCTCCTGAACGGAAAATTGAAACAGTCCTGCGAATATGGAACACAGAAGCAGCGGCTTGACCATGTCAAAAGGCCGCCAGCCTCCGGCCATGCCTGCCTTCCATTCGCCAGAGGCAACCATCTTACCCAATGCCAGCAGAACGCCTATCAGGGTGGCCACAGGCATTATCTTGACCATAAAATAAGGCATCTGATAGATTATGTATTTGAAAAACACTACTGCGGACACCTCTCCCTTTGTGAACACATACAGATGTCCTAGCAGATGTCCTAGCAGAAGCATTGCCGTAAATACTGCCAGACTGCCAAAAAAAGGCCCGAAAAAACCACTGGCCGCATATATTTGAAATACCCGTGTCTTCATATTTACCTTGTAGACAGCCTCTTACGCCACAGTATTATCCCTACTATGAATGTCAGTACCGCCGGAAAGAATATGGGCCAGGGATACAGACCCATATTCTTTCTGGTGAACATCATTCCGCCTATTGAAAGGCCATAATAGCAGAAAAGTATTGCAAGGCTAAAGGCAAAACTGGCGGGCTTGCCACGCTTGTCTAGTGAAACACCCAACGGTACACCGACAAGGAACAAGAGGAATGGCCCAAGAGACAATGCCATCCTTGACACGGCCTCGCATTTGTATTCGGCAGTATCCTCCTCGTCCAAAACTCCGCTTTTGGCTATTTCCAGCAGTTCCCTTGACGTTATCTCGTCCTTCTTGCGTTTCTTTTTTGAAGTTCCTGAGAAAAAATTGAGAACAGTCTCATACGAGGAGAAAGTACCGTTAAGGTTATTACCCGGATTCCTGGTATCCGTCTGCGAGAACTGTCCGCCGTCAAGCCGTACCAACATTCCCTTGTCGCCGACAGCCCCGTACCATCCTTTTTCCGCATTCATAAGCATTATTATAGAGGAACTGTCCTTTTCCGTACGCTGTATCAGCTTGACACCAGTCATCTGACCGGTAATGGAATTTACATCATCCGCGTAGAGGGACCAATCTGACAATTTCTGAAAGGTACGGGGCTTTATGCCGATATGGCTTATACGTTGAAGCATGATCTGACCATAATGCTTGGATCGGGCTATGCCTCTTGGACCTGACTCATTATTTATATGGAAAAGAAGGACGGAACAGGCCAGCGCGGCAAAAAAGACCCAGGAGAATATGCTGAAAAAAGAATATCCTCCTGCCCTCAATGCTATAATCTCGCCGTCCTGGGACATCTGGGCAAGACTTAGAAGCACGGCAAGAAGAAAAGATATTGGCAGGCAAAGGCCTATCACATTTGGTACAAGATGCAGAATGCTTTTTGAAAGAAAATAAAAGGAAAAGCCTGACAGCGCCCCACTATGCACCAGCTGCATAAAGTTGACCATCATCATAAGCCCGGCAAATATTCCAAGGGAAAGAAGCAGATATTTGAAGAAAATGCCGGCAATATATTTCTTTGCTATTGGTATGTGCATTAATTAAATTATATTATATTAGTGTCGGCCTGACAAAACAGGATCTGGCAAAGGAGCATAAGACAAGGATTTTGAAGCTGTTCAAGCTGCTTTCTTCCATTTTTCTGGCACTGCTTTTAATAGCAGAGCCATCCTTTTTGTTTTCTGAGACGGGAACGGCAGCAGATGACGGCTTTGGATTCAGCAGACTTGAAGAAAACACATCAAGATTCCGTCTGACCGACGTAAGACCTGGAGAAAAATACATACACAGCTCCACGGAAACTGTGAAAATCAGCACAAATACCGCTTCCGGGAAGGATTCAGGCCTGAAAAATGCGGAAAATGACGGAAAGACCGCAAATTCCGACAATACAAGGCCACTTGTAAGGCAGCAGAAGCTGTCTGAAAAGCGGCAAAGGCTTATAGGAATATGGAAAGACGTGCGTGATGATGTTGATACTGGATTTTTCCAGGAAAAAATAGAGATACTATCACCATCATTAAAGGAAAACCTGGCACTCGCCGGCGAAAACGCACCGACACCTATCGGTCCGCAGCTGGAATTTAGGGATTCAGGCACATCACTGCATGTTACAGGACGCAAGCTGATTTCCGTAAATTATCAGGGCAAGAAATATATCAAGGAACAGCATGACAACAACCGCGACCGCAGCACAGCACTGTTTGAGATAAAGCAGGAAATGCAGGTAAAAATGCACGGAAAGGTAGGCGAGAAGATTTCCGTCAACATAGACTACGACGACACAAAAAATGACAAGCAGGATATTTCCGTGGTTTACAGCGGAACTACGGATGAGATAGTAAGGCAGGTGGTGTTTGGCGATATAAATATGACCCTGCCAGCTACGGAATTTGTGTCCTACAACAAGCAGCTGTTCGGAATAAGGGCAGACCTTAACGCTGGCGGACTTGACATGAGCATTATCGCGTCAAGGACAAAGGGCGACAGCAGGACAAAGAAATTCACTGGGAACACCTCTTTCAGCAAGACTGATATATACGACACGTCATACATACGCCGCAGATATTATGATGTAACTTTCGGACATACTGGCGAATTTACAATACGGAGCAATACCGAGAAAATATACATTGACAGGCAGAACTCGGCACCTGTTGACAATATTACCGTATTTGAAATGACCGCGGAGGACTATGATTCCCCCTCCACCACATACACTGGGCGTTTCCGCCTTATGAAGCGTGGCGTTGACTACGTCATGGACTATGCCAACGGAATTGTGAAGTTTTCCAGTTCCCTGCCATCCAATGCGGCTGTAATAATTGACTATACAAAATCCGATGGGACAAGGCTGTCAGATTCCAGTGAGACTCCCGGCAGATACAGGATATTGAAGGCAAAGGACGACAAATATGCTACCCCCGCCGGACAGAAAAGGGAATTGAAGACATACTATTCCATAGGAGTGACTAACATTGTCAGGGACGATTCCAACGGCAATTTCAGCCTTGTCGTACAGGATCTGAGCCACAACGAGGTAGGACCATCGCTTAATCCAAGACAGACCTATTCCGATACGATAGAAATGGACTTTGAACAGGGAGTGTTCCATCTTCTGCGTCCATTCGGGGCGGAATCCGATCCAGATACGCCAGACCCGCAGGTTTATGCGGCATCACCGTCCTCAAAGAGGATTTTCCATATTGAATACTCGTACAAATTCAAGACATTCACACTGGATTCCGGAATAGTGCCTGATTCAGAATCAGTGCGTCTGGACGGCAAGAAGCTGACAAAGAACATTGACTATTACATTGACTACGATTCCGGATTCATAACTTTCTACAATCCAGACAGGATAGGCTCACAATCCGTTATAGAGATTTCCTACGAGGTTTCCGAATTTGGCGGAACTGGTACGCAGACAATGATAGGCGGCAGGGCCTCGTATAAGCTGGGAAATGTCTTCTCAATAGGCTCCACAATGCTGTATCAGGGTGGCAGCAAGAAATCCTCCGTTCCTGAAATAACGGAAATAGCAAACAGCAACCTTGTATACGAGGCAGACATTCAGTTGAAAAACCTGAAAATCGGACGTTTTATGGCCAGTCTTGGAGCTGAGGCTGCCTTTTCAAAAACCATACCAAATCTGGACGATTATGCCATAGTTGAAAACCTGGAAAACAGCAGGATTGAGGATTCCGTGCCTATGGACAAGACATACTGGGCCATATCCGCGAATCCGACCGCCGAACCGGCAGATCCTACGGCGATAAACTGGGAAAATGAAAGCGTAAAGATGCTTGACATAAATCCAAATGCCACATCAGATGGCAGCCAGGACGTGCTTTACATAGATTATGACTTCAATATTTCCAACGAGGTTTCCGTAGTATATCCATTATCAACAACGGGACTGGATTTTTCAAACAAGTCAACGCTGGAATTTGTAGTATGGGGAGAGCACAGCTCGGCAAATGGTGTTGACTTCAACATTGATTTCGGACAGATGAACGAGGATGCGGACGATACCGGCGGGCAGACATTGACCTGCTCCAGCGGATACCAGTCCCTGAACAATCCGAAGACAGAAGACATAAACTGCGACGGACAGGTAAGCTCATCGGAAGACATAGGATGGCTTTATGCCCCATTAGGCAAGAACTCAAAAAGATATGGCACTTCCAACGGAAGGCTTGATACGGCGGATCTGAACCGTAATGGCCGTCTTGACGGAGAGGAACTTTCTGGCAGCTTTGGCTACAATCATATAGGTGGTACAAAATGGGACTGGAATGGCACGGAACAGGAATCTGTCGTGAATTTCTCAGGCTGGCGTACACTGACCGTCCCAATGGGTATAACAAACGCTGACACCTATCTCTGGAATGCCGTAAAGCAGGTAAGGATCTCCCTTCGTGACACTGGTACTTCCAAAAAGAAGGGCAGGATAAAGATAGCAAGGATTTCCGCCGTGGGCAATACATGGAGTGTCACCGAAAGTACCGGAACAGGCTCAATAGCCGTAGCCGCCGTCAACAACATTGACAACACGGATTATACGCCAATTTACGATGTTCCCGGCGAGCCTATGAGGGTTTTCAACTCGCTTTATGGTTCTGTTTCTGACATAAAGTCAAAAAACAATCTGGAAACAGTAAGCGAGCAGGCATTAAGAATAAATTTCTCATCGTATACCGCAACAGATAGTGGCTATGTATACCGTACATGGTCCCGCAGCATTGACATAGGTCAGCACAAATACCTGAAATTCCTGATAAGGAATGACATAGAGGACGAGAAAGCCATTGCCTATTTCAAGGCAGGAAGCCCCACCAATTACTTTATGGCAAAAATACCGCTGAACTTTACCGGCTGGAGACTGATAGAACTGGAACAATACGACGATACAGGCGACAATATACCTGATTATTGGATAAACCGCTCCAACACATTGTATGATGTGGAGGTTTCCTCCGCTGGAAAACCAAGCCTGCAAAGCCTGTCGCAGATCATAATGGGATTGAATGTAAGCGATGACGCATCCCACAATGCGATAATATATCTTGACGACATATATGTGGAAAAGCCTATTGAACGCAATGGCCAGGCGAGAAAGGCGGAGGCCACCTTTGAAATGAAGGGCTGGTTCAAGGGCGGCGGCAAATATCTTTACTCGGACCGCAGCTTCCAGACACCTGTCACTTCGGTCACAAACCAGGACAGGGAATATTCAAATGGCTGGCTGGATGTTTCCGCAGTGAAATTCTTCCCAATAAGCCTTAATGCCACCAGGGAGACAACCATAACTCCCAATGCCGCGGCCACAGGCGACAGCAATTATGTAAGCACCCTTATGGAAGGCCGGATAAAGAAATTTGACGGTAAGGCAAAAGGAACATTGAACATTCCATCACTTCCAAAAATTGACCTGTCATATGCGAGGGAGACAACAGATTACAACACCCTGAGCCGTACCGACGGAAAGGACATGTACACCGCATCAATTTCCCATACATTTGGCAGAAACCTGCATATACTGCCAAAATCCGTATCCGGCGAATACACCCTTATCAAGAAACTTACGGATTACAGGCCTGACAATCTGATATCGCTGTCAAATGTTTATGACACGGAGGAGATTACAGAATATTACAGTACGAAGCTGTCCTTCATACCTTGGAAAGGAACATCGTTCGCCCCAACCTATTCAAGAAAGAATGTCCGAGAGGAAAAGACACCCCTTATGCAATCAGATCCGTCGCTGAAATATCCAAAGGCAATGGAGCAGAAGGCCGGATTCACCTCGACAATAAGGATAGCGAAATGGCTGGCCCCGACTGTCAGCTACAATATTAGCACGGAGGAAAGCAACAACATAAGCACAAACAATGTCACCTCCGGCATGATTACACGCAGCTACAATATAGGCGACATAAAGACGATTACACGTTCAGCAAGGGGAGGTGCTGGCCTTACCATAAACATGAACGACATCTTCCCAAAGAACAAGCACCTGAAATCAATGATTCTCTCGGGTTCTTATTCACTGGAGGACGGTGATTCCTGGTACTATGTTGAAAAGGACTACAACGCTTCAAAAAACCTCTGGATAAGGAAGAGGCTTGACCCAAAAAACGACCAGGCCATGCTAAACTCCCTTACGAGCAGGGACACATACAATGCCACATTCCGATGGTCGCCTATGGCCGGCTTCAACTTCAAGGGCAGGATAGCTCCTTTGAAAACGATGTCAGTTACAAATAATTTCACGCAGACAAGGCAACATTCAGAGGTCACAAAGACGGTCACGGACACGTCCAACATCACCCTTCCGGATACGGTTATAAGCATGTCCCAGCTGGAAAACATGCTGTTCCTTGAAAAATGGGTAAGGAACATGGCACTTAATGTAAAATACTCACGCAACAAGGCGGAAACAAAAATGGTCTCACGGACAATAACGGACAATTATTCCGCGGATCTGAGTGCGAAGGTATTCACTGTTGATTCCTCACTGTCATTCAATGCCATGCGTTCCAAGGACATAGATGCGGAAACCAATACGGTGACAGAACAGAAATCCAATGACAACATAAGCGCTCAGGGAGCATTTGACTGGGGCAAGATGCGTCTTACCACCAAGGTAAACTATACGCACAGGGTGACCGAGGCGACAATGGGAATAAAATCCGAGGACACTACCACGTTGACACCCAGTCTGCTGCTGAAAACCAATTTCTCGCTGCCGAAAGGACTGCGTCTGCCATTTATGAAGAAGGCAATCGCCCTTGACAACAAGATAGTATTTACAGGGAATCTTAGCTATGCGATGTCAAAATCACCAATAACGGCTACGGAAAACAACAATCTTCTGACGATAAATTCAAGCCTGGACTACGAGGTGACAAAGAACCTGCGTATAACGGTAAATGGGGCGGTAAAGCGATACTGGGCAAAAAAAGTTCCGGAAGACGACTATATGTCATACGAGGCTGGCAGCACTGTGAGCTTCCAGTTCTAAAAGAGGTAAGATTTAATATAATATTAGGAAAGGCTTTTATGAAACAGCAAAAAACATCTTTTCTTTCAAAACTAGGCATGAGACTGTTGAACGTGTTCCTGCCCAAGGTATGCATATCATGCAAAAAGGATCTGGACGCGTTGAGCAGTGAGCCATTGTGCATTGGCTGTCTTGCCGGTCTTGAATACCTGCAGAAACCTTACTGCGAGCGTTGCGGAATGCCATTGGAGTTCAGCAGGGGCTACTGTTATGACTGCGACGGAAAGAAACATTCCCTGTCCTATGCGAGATCCGCACTGGTATACAACAAGACATTGCAGCCTGTAATTCACGCTTTCAAGTATTCCAGCAGAAACGATCTTGCACCATTCCTGGCAAATGAGATGGCCAAGGCTTATGACTATTTTCCGGAAATAAAGGATCATGACTTCCTAATGCCAGTGCCTCTGCACAAAAAACGCTTTCACACAAGGGGATACAATCAGGCGGAGCTTCTGGCAAGGGAACTGTCAAGAATAAAGGGATTTTCATTTATCACCGGTGCGGTTGAACGTTCCGTCGCGACACCTACGCAGACAAAGCTGAACAAGCAGGAGCGTCAGAAAAACGTAAGCGGGGCATTCCAGGTAGTCAGGCCTGAACTCGTCAAGGGCAAGAAAATACTGCTTATAGACGACGTTGCCACTACACTTTCAACATTGGATGAGCTGGCCGCTACATTGATTGCCGCCGGTGCGGAAAGCGTGTGCGCATATACCCTGGCAAGAGAGCCACTATGAAGCACGGAAAAATTTTTTCCTTGCTTCAAATTAGCAATTAGGGAAACGCAGATTGAGTAGTAATTTTTGAAACTCACTCTGTCATACCCGAAATTAGCAGTCGGGCATCTCGTCGGTAAAAACTGTAGAGATTCCCGCCAACAACATGCGGGAATGACGAATAGAAGACTTTATCTGTGTTTCCTTAGCAGTTACCAATGAGCAATTTAGGAGATTCCTTTTATTCGTAATAGGGTTTTAACAGAGAGATATTGAAATTACATTACAATGTATATATAATGTACGCATAATGTATTGCTATTGTACTGCTGTTGTATATACATTAGCAAACAAAAAAGCCCCTTCGCAGGGGCTTTTTTTATTAATGACACATCTGATTACCAGCGGAATCCATCACCGGTTATTTCTTCCAGACGTGTTTCCACTATACGGCTCTTGTTTGCCTTCTTTTCCTCCAGCTGCTTTTTCTGCTCGGAGAGAGCCTCTTCCATGTTCTGAATACGTCCCTGCTGCTCTTTCAGCTTGAGGTCAAAAAGCTTGTCAAGACCAGTCTTTAGCTGCTGCCTTATTTCCTCTTTCTGATCCTTTGATGCCTTGCGGTATTTTGCAAGGAGTTCGGAAACCTCTGTCTGTGCCTTTACACTGGCAACGGCCTCGCTTATCATTGCCTTTGCTTTTTCATCCTTCTTGTTGTTTTTGAAGAAGAACAGTCGGGCGGAAAGAGTCCTCATTGCCTTTTCATACTGTTTCGGCTCACTCTTCTTCAACGAGGAAAGATGTTTGGCAAATTCGGAATCGGAATCCTTTACCATTGACATGATTTCCTTTTCGTTTGCCTCACGTTTCTTTCCCATCTCATCATTGCCTTTGAACCAGCCATGCTTGAAACCGAAAAATCCCTTTTTGCCCTTGCGGTCATTCTTTTTGAAATCAGGCTTCCTGTCCTTGTCCCAGCCATGATCTTTTCTTGCCTCCTTCCTGTCCATTTTTTTGCAGTTCTGGCACATTTTTTCGCCTTTCTCATGCATTGGGCAGCCTTTCATTCCCTTCTCCATGCCAGGCACTTGGAACATTTCCTTGCCGTCGGGCTTTCCAGCATGTTCGGGAGCAGGCGGCATCTTGCCTTCTATCTTCTGCGGCATCTTCTCATTTTTCTTCGGTGCTTCCTCGGCGGCAAAGGCCATGCTTCCGGCAAATGAGCATATAACAGCTATTACAAGAATTTTTCTTATATCCATAATTTTCTCCTTGTTAAACCAGTTCTGGAAATTGCTGAATGACATTATGACTAATGGAATGATTATTCCCAGAAATCATCCCCGGAATATGAAATCTCCTCATAAAGATAGTCCAGATCCTCGTCTTCGGCCTCATCAGACAGAAACGTTGAGTTCTGTATATATGCCGTATCCTGCCAGGAATTTTCACGTTCATAACCAATCAACACATATCCTGACATTATGAAAATGGCAGCCAGCGCGAAGGCAATCGCCTTCCTACAAAGGAATAACTTTTCAGATGTGTTCTTTCTCTCTTCCGCACGGGACATGATGAGTCTTACTGAAAAATCACCTGGATTATCCTTTTTTTCTGAAAAGATTTTTTCAGTCCCCCGCAATGTTTCCGCAATGACACGACACTTTCCGCATGTGTGCAAATGTTTTTCAATTTCCATCGCATCACGATCGGGAAGCTCTCCGTATGCGTAAAGCACGGTTTTCTGTTCAAGGGGACAGTTTTCAGCTTGTTCCATACCTATAATACGTTTTTGATTGCCGTTTTATTGCATAATGAGGAAAAATTATTTGAACCAGCCGACCTTCTTGCCGTATTCCACTATTCCCTTGTATATATGCTCAACAATCTTTTTGCGTTTGGCATCGTCCTGCAGCATTTTGCGATCCGTGGCATTGCAAAGATATCCGCTTTCAACAATCACTGCGGGATACCTGGAACATCTAAGTATCATGTCGGACTTGCCGCTTCCGTCCTTGTCAGGGTACGGGGCCTTGAACCGGCGTAGGGGTATTTTCGCCATTTGCTCATCTATGCTTGTGGCCAGCATCAGACCATATTCCTTGGCCCTGTGCATTGTAATACTGTCAATAAACTGAGCCACGTTGGTCTCCCCCCTAATGGAATCCAGCGAACCCTTGTCATTATCGCCAGTAGTCCTGTAAAGTATTTCAAAACCCTGGGCAGAACATTTGTTTGGATCATTTCCTGTGGAATTGACATGAAGAGATATAAATGCGGAAGCCTTGTTGTCATTAGCCACGGAACAGCGATATCGCAGATCCTGTCCAAGCAGCGTGTTCTTGTTATTCTTTGTTATGTTAACCTTGTCCGCAAAGTCCACATCCGCAGTGCGTGTCATTATCACATGGAAACGGGGATCCTTGTCAAATACTGCCTTCAGATCCTTGGCCTGCTTCAGGGTTATATCCTGTTCCCGTATTGTCTTGGTGACCTTGTATACAGGCTGCTTGATTGCAACCTTCTTTTTCTTTCCTTTGACTTTCTGAGTCTTGTATACAGTCTTCGTTCCTGTCCTTACCCTTTCGGTTGAATATGTGCCACCAAATCTGCCTCCATGTCCGGCATCTATGACTATGACGATTTTTCCAGCAGCAACTGTTTCTGGTACTACCTTCTCACTGATAGCTGTCTTTTCCGACGTGGAATTGTCATCATTACTGGAAGTCTGCGGCAACAGCTCCTCGTAATCTTCCAGATTGTCATCTGCCGCGTTTTCAGCCTGGGGTGCCTCATACTGCGAGTTCTCGGAGTATATTTTTTCCTTCGTCTCTCCCTCACGCAAGGCAAAAACGTCGATGACAAGCCTGTCAGGATTAGGAATCATCTGCGACTGTGTGCTACCTGCCGTCTTGCTTTTTGCAATACGCAGTTCATATCCATCCTTGGTCTTTACAACCTTGATGCTTCTTACTTCCTTGCCCAATGTGCCGCTCTCGCCTGAAATCTTGGATACAGCTCCCTTTATTATCAGCACGAATGAATCACCTGTATCATTTTCCTCCCAGTCGCATGGGTTTGACAAGTCCAATACCACCCTGGTCTTTTCCGGATGTGAGCCGTATCTCAGCCCCTGCAATTCCACATATTGCTCCTTGGCAGGACTGTCTTTTTCCGTACTGACAGCTTTTTCCGTCTCGTCTTTCTCATCTGTCTTGCTGGTCTTGCATTCCAGGGATACCTTTTTGCCAGAAGAGGCTGAATATACCGCCGAGAAAATTGATGAATTGAAATATTCGGCAGTAATGAATGGCTTTCCATTCCTGATCACCATTGGCTTGTAGAAACCGCTTATTGAACCGTTTGTAGAAACATCCTTGGAATTTTCATTGAATACGATCTGCATCTTGCTATTGGAAACAACAACCCTGTTTTCAGGAGACACTTCTGTCTTCATTCCAAGTTTTTTCGCTGTAGCAGCCGCCAAAACATAATCGTGTGAGCCATCATTCATTTTTTCAACATAACCACTCACTGCCCCATCCCTGTATACTGTGCAGTATGGACCTTCTGGCACTGGCTCACTGCGTCTTGCGGTATTTATCGCCGAACATGACACAAATGACATAATCAGGCACAAACTTACGATCTTTCTCATAAACCCTCCATTCCTTACAACGTTTATCTTATAAAATTACAAAATTCTCTTACAATTAAATTTCAGACATTCAAAATATGATCAAGAAAACATAAAGAACTTCCTAAATAGCTCATTGATCACTGCTAATTGCTAATTGGAAATACGTAAAAATGTACTTTTTCCGTATTTCCTTAAATCTTATTCCGTCCAACCCTTTGTCCTGGCGTAGGCCATTATGCCATTGTATATTGAACGTGCGATTCGGCGGCGGCTGTATTTTCCGTCCATCAGCTTTTTGTCATGTGTGTTTGTCATATATCCGGCGAATACCATGACGGAAGGCATTCTGGCAAGACGCAGTAGTTCCGCATTGTCCTGTCTTGTCCCATTATTTCTGAAATAGGTCCATTTTTCCATTTCCGAGGACAGTATTCCTGCCAGGATGCGACTTTCGGAGTGCAATTCATCATTGTTTTCCGCTCCGTCAGACTTTCCGTCGTATGAGTACACCTCAAATCCGTTCTTTTTCGGATTTTCGCTTGAATTTGCATGTATGGATATCATTATTCCGGCATTGATTTTCTCTGAAATACCAATCCTTTCCGATACTGACAGTGATACATCACCATCCCTGGTAAGTACTGCCTGCAAATTCGGATTCTCGGAAAACATATTCTGTATGTCCCTTGCCAGAAGCAGTGAATAATGCTTTTCCGACAGGCCAAACCGTTTTCTTCCGCCATTGTCCTCGCCCCCGCAAGAAGGATCAAGCAGTACTACCCTTTTTCCATTCTGTATTGTCTGACTGACACCGTTTCCAGTCCTTATCGTGGCGGAAACCGATGCCACTGGAATCGCCGTCCTTGAAACAGCAGACTCGCCAAGATATGACAGGTCAATTCCCGATGCCTTCAATCCAGACATTACCGCGGCGGAAATTTCCATATTGGCGACAGGAGCTGATGACACCTTCAAAGGCCTGCCCTTTGTCCTTAACACCATTATCCTTGCTGGCTGAACTGGAACGTTTTCCTGTACGGATGCAGGATATTCAATATATTCAATCTCCTCGTCGCTGATTTCCGGCTCTTCAATTATCTCGTCCATAACGGACGGCAGGGGAACAATCTTGCCAGCCGGAACTGCCATCGCAGTATATACTTCCTGTACATACACAGGATTTGCCGCCGATACGGTCTCCGTACTTGCGGACGGTGGGGATGACGCGTCGTACACATCAACAGATATGCGATACGGATCAGTCAGACTGAAAATGACCGTTTCCCCAGCGGTTTCCGACAGAGACAGCGTAAGTTCCGTGCCATAAGCGGATGTGGAAAGGGACACGGAATTTAATTCCCTGCCCGACAATCCTTCCGTACTGATTCCGTCTGATTTTGCTCCGGGCAGTGTTATACGCAATATGCGTCCGCTACGCTGCTCTATCCAGTTTACTGGCGAATCCGCCACCAGTACAAGACTTGTCCTGTCCTGATGATCGGCACATCTGGCCGATGTTATTGACGGTGTTGCGGGCAATGCAGCCTGTTTACCAGACTGGACAACTGCTGTTGATGATGGTGCGGAATAGGCGGCAGTATCGGATTTGTTTTCAGACGGAACTTTGGACTTTCCGTCATTGTGCGACGAGCCTATAAAGGCTATTTTCTTTCCGAATTGGCTGGAAAATTCCGCAGACTCAATACAGCCAGCATATACATAGATCTGACCGTCGTATATGACAAGCGGGGATATGAATTCCTTTTTCTGTCCGTTTATGTCAACAGTGTTGGAATCAAGTCTCAGAAGCATTCTTGATCCTTTTGCCGACAATACGAAAATTCCAGACGCAGGCATAAAGTCCGTCTTTCCCCCCAAAGACCTTGCGGCCTGTGAGGCACTGACATACATTCTGCCCTCATTGTAGTAAGCGGAAGCCCTGCCAGACGTATTTCCGTCAATCGTAATAACGCTGTCGCCGTAAGACTGGGCATTGGAATACCCATGCAATACGAATGACAAGGACAGCATCAATACAGAGACAAATATCAGCTTTATTGTTTTCCGCATAATTCAATTGCAATTCATACGAGGATTTTTCACTATTCTATCACGATCCTGTATTCTTCCCATGTAAGCTGCGTATCTGGCATCAGCTTTATTGGACGACGGAGATTGCGTTCCATTATGTTCTGCTTCTTTTTCAGTATCTCACACAATATGGGATTCACGACAACACGAAGATTTCCTCCCATGGTACTGCCAGTAAGCCCCTTTATCTCCCTCTGTATCTTTATGATTATGCTTTCGCTGGAAAGCACCCTTCCCGATCCATGACATTCTGGACATTCCTCAGTAAGAAGGCTGCCCGTGCTTTCACGCTTTCTTTCGCGTGTCATTTCAACAAGTCCTAGCCTTGTCACCGGGAGAATACGTATCTTGGCCCTGTCATTTCTTACAGCCGCCTCAAGAGCTTCCACGAGCTTGTGCCTGTTGCTGGCCTTTTTCATATCAATAAAGTCTATTACGATTATTCCGCCTATGTTGCGCAGCCTAAGCTGTCTTGCTATTTCCTTTGCGGCTTCAAGATTTGTGGCGGTCACTGTCTCTTCCTGCGACTTGCTGCCAGTATAACGTCCAGTATTCACATCAATGGCACAGAGTGATTCCGCCTCCTGAATGATAAGGCTTCCACCGTTAGGCAATGGTACCTTTATCTTCCTTATGTCCTCTATCTCGCTTTCAATGTTGAATGCTTTGAAAATCGGAGTTCTTCCGTCGTAATATTTTACCTTGTTTTCCAATTCGGGGGACATTTTCCACACAAAATCCAGTACTCGCTTGTAATCATCGCGATTGTCAAGCATGTAAATATCAGTCTCCTCGGAAAGGACATCCCTTGCCACCTGCAGGGCCATATCCATATCTCTATGGAGCAGGCATGGGGCCTTTGAATGGTTGAACTTGTACTGTATGCTGTCCCACAGACGCATTAGCAGCCTAAGCTCCCTTTCAAGCTCCCTTTCCGAGGCACCGTCGGCCTCCGTGCGTACTATGCAGCCCATTCTTCCAAGTTTCTCAGGGCTTGCTATACGGCGTATTATGTCCGAAAGCCTTGCACGCTCACCGGCATCCTCAATGCTCTTTGACACGCCTACAAAATCCTGGAATGGGGTAAGCACCAGGTATCTTCCCGGCAGTGAGACATCCATTGTGACCTTCATGCCCTTTGTGCTTATCGCATCCTTTGTCACCTGCACCATTACTTCCTGATCCTTTCTAAGCAGCTTGTCTATCGGCTCTTTCTGATTGCCAAGCACGTCGGAAATGTAAATATATGCGTTTTTTTCCATTCCTATACGCATGAAGGCGCTGGAAATGCCTGGAAGCACATTCTCCACCACTGCCTTGTAAATATTGCCAACTATGTGTCCTGAACTTCTCCTTTCCCACATAAGTTCCGCAAGCCTGCCATCTTCAACTATGGCTATTCTCGTCTCATCAAATGAGCTGTTGCAGAATATTTCCCTGTGCAGGCTGTTTTGCTGTAATTCTTCTTTTTCCTTTGCCATGATAATTGCTCCTGATAAAAATCTGTTTCTACTCAAAAGTATTGAAAATTCCCTTGGAATCCTTCCAGAAAAGTTCCTTTCTCACAATATCAGAAATTGCTATATCCGATCCGAATATTGACCATGCCGCGGCATCTGGCTTTATGTTTGCCCCAGATGAGCATGAAAGCATTATTTCCGCCTCATGTCCGCCGTTTTTAACCTCTGCCGAGATCAGCAATTTCCTTACATCAAAAAACTGTTTTTTGCCTGATTCCCTCGCACGTTCATAGACAAATGTTTCAAGAGACAGGAACCTGTTCAGCATTTCCTGGGAAAATGCCGTATTTTCCGACCGTACGTTATACAATACCGCATTTGCCGCCGATTCCACCGACGGGAAAAAAACTGGAATCCTGTGTGCCGACACAAGCACGTATTTTCCGTCGTCAAACTGTCTCATTTTCTCCGCGGCCTCTTCCTGACTTGCGAATTGGGAAAGATACAGATCCGCATATTCGCAGTTGCTGGCACATCCTTCCGCAAGTGCCGGTCCAAAAGACATCTTTGGCACTGATCCACCGGAATATGGCAGTCCTGATTCCATGGCACGACGGCGAAATTCCTTGATCTGCGTGGAATGGGAACAGGAATACGCTCCTTGCAGTCTGGAAAACCTGAACCGGATGCGGGTATCCGGCGCGTTTGCGGGTAAATTGCCGAATTTCATACGAAACTGTTTCTCCTTGAATATACGGACTGTGCCGTCCCTAGTGCCAGCAATGTCGCAAGCTGGTTTGATCCACCGTAGGAAATAAGCGGCAATGGTATGCCAGCTACTGGTGCGAAACCGAGTATCATTCCAAAATTTACGGAAAAATAAACAAGGAACATTGCAAAAATGCCACAGCAGACCAGATAGCCATATCTGTCGCGAGACAGCTTTGCCGCCAGCGTAATGCGTCTCATAAGCATGGCGTATAGTCCGGCGATAAGGGCCATGCCAAAAAATCCCAGTTCCTCTCCCGCTACTGACAGTATGAAGTCCGTATGCCTTTCCGGAATAAAGCCAAGTCTGGACTGCGTGCCGGAATGAAGTCCCTTGCCCAACAGTCCACCAGAACCTATGGCAATCCTTGCCTGTAGCAGATTGTATCCCGCCCCCTTCGGATCTGATTCCGGGGAAAGGAACACCTCAAGCCTTTTCTGCTGATAATCCTTCATCTTGCCCTGTACCAACATTCCGGAAAAGAAACCGCATATTATGACCATGGCGGCAACGACAAAATAAAGACGCGGCACTCCGACATAGAATTTCCTGACTATCCTGTAGACAAGCAGGATTACAAACGTCACTACCGCTATGAATATCAACGCGCTTATCCACGATTCAGACAGACCATAGAAGTAGTTTACAATGGCATTGTCAGTAAGCTCAGGATTAAGCGCTATAAGCGACCACAGTATCGGGAATATTCCGGAAATGAAACCATATCCCAGTATTACTGCCAGATGGAATATGCTGGCCCCGGCCATGAAAAGCATAAGTATCACTATTGGGAATGTGGCTACAATGGCGGAAAAGTCCGGCTGCATCATAAGCAGGAAGAATACAGGAATACATATAGCGAAGGCCCCTAGTACGGTCTTAAGTTCCTTTATATGCGCTATACGGCGATCAAGATAGTTTGCCATTACGAGTATAATGCCAAGCCTTGCAAATTCGGATGGCTGTATTGAGAAGAACGGCAGCCTGTACCAGCTGCGTGATCCGTGATCCACCACGCCAAATACAAGCACGCCGCCAAGAAACACCAGCAGGAATCCATATAGGAACTTCCACTGATCCTGGAAAATCTGATAATTGAACTTCCATGCGGCAAGAAAGGCGGCAATGGATAATGGAATGCCAAACAGCTGCACCTTGACTATCCTTTCCTGATGTGGCAATCCGGTGACGGAGGATATGACCAGAAGTGTGCCTATCAGTACCAGGGCAAGCATACAGAACAGCATTACAAAGTCTATGCGGCTCTTCCTGTATCCGGTAAGGGTGTCATTCATCTGCCTCATTCCTCCTTTCCTGAACTGACTGATTCTTGTTGTGTTCCGCTGGCCTTGTCTGTCTTGTGGCCTCCTCGGCAGCCTTTACATCATCTTCAAGCACTGCCTCTATCACGGCCTTTGCTATCGGGGCAGCCTCCGTAGCACCATGCGCCCCATGCTCAACCAGTACGGCAACGGCAACCTTGGCAGGCTCGTCACCAACAGTACCATAAGATACGAACCAGGCATGATCCTCGCCGTGCGGATTCTGTGCGGAACCGGTCTTTCCGTACATCTTGACACCCTTTATCTGCGACATATAGCCAGTTCCCTCGTAAACCACCGCGTTCAATGCCTCGCGTATCAGTGCGAGTGTCTCATCCTTCATTTCAACCTTGCTTAGTATTTCCGGCCTGGCATGAAAATTCTCCGTTCCGTCGGGCTTTACGATACGGTTTATGTAATAGGGTCTGTAAAAAGTGCCTCCGTTTGCCACGGCGGCTATCATTTGTGCGGCCTGCATTGGTGTCATTAGTGTTTCCCCCTGTCCTATTGACAGGTTGAGCGTATCGCCTATGAACCAATAGCTTTTCCTGTCGGCACGAGGGCCAGGGCCGAAAACATTTCCGGAACGCTCGTAAGGAAGATCTATGCCAGACGGTTTTCCCAGACGGAACTGCCTTGCGAACTTCTCAATGGCATAGGCACCGCATTTCTGTGCCATTATGTAGTAGTAAACGTCGCAGGACTTTGCCAGGCCGGTCTTGAAATCCACCTTGCCATGGCCTTCATGCTTCCAGCACTTGAAAACCCTGTTTCCGGCATCATAGAAACCGGGACACCTGACGGAATCCTCGGGACTTACCTTTCCACTCTCAAGAATGGCAGCGGAACTGATTATCTTGAAAATAGAACCAGGAGGATATGTACCCTGCAAAGCGACATTGAACTCCGGAAGGGAAACCTTCTTGTCCTTCATAAGGGAAGGCTGTGTGAACTGGTTTGGGTCATAGTCAGGCATTGATACAAAGGCCAGCAACGCCCCATCCCTTGGATCTATGGCAACAACAGCCCCCTTCTTGCTGATTGACCTTCTAAGGCCATTCTCAGCCGCCGTCTGTGCCTTTGAATTGATTGTCAGATATATGTCCGAGCCTGGAATCCATTTGCGGCTTTCAAGCCTCTGTATGAGCCTGCCACGATAATCCACTTCCAGATAAATGCCACCGTCCTTGCCTTTGAGAACCTTCTCGTACATCTTCTCCAATCCGTTCTTGCCGACCAGCGCGTCCATTGAGTAGTTGCGATCCTTTGAGTACTCCTTCCAGTCCCTGGCATCCATTTTTCCGGTATAGCCTATCAGATGACTAAGATAAGCCCCGAAAGGATAATATCTGCGTGATTCCTCCACTGTCTCAAGGCCGGGATAAACCGCTTCAAGTTCCGATATTCGCAACATATCCTTTAAGGACAGGCTTTCCGCTATACGCACTGGCTTGTCCCTTTTGGAAGCACCTGAGAGCGTGTCCCTTACCTGATCAACGCTTACGGCAATCCTGCCGCTTATTGCCTCCGCCATCTTGTCTATCATTGCCTTTGAAAGGCCGTTTTGAGAGTTTTCCTCTGGGAAATAGATAAGGCTGAAAGATGGCCTGTTATCCGCTATAGCGGCATTGTCAGCTGAAAAAATCCTTCCTCTGGGTGCGGACTGGGTAAGGATCTGCGTCCTGTTCCTGTCCGCAAGGGTCCTGTACTTCTCATTTCCCATAAGCTGTATGAATACCAGCCTGAACATGAACAGGCATATTATGAACATGGCAAGCATCCATACCATGTCAAGCCGGTTTTCAGGAAGTCTGACAGCTGCCATAAGCCCGCCTACTCCCTGTCCGTAAACCGGAATGCCTTCTTTATGCCATAGACAGTAGCAAAAATGAAGGGAGACGCTATGGCGTTAAGAACTGGCATTAGACAGAAATACCTTGTAGAAAACTGCGAATCGCCTGAGAACAAGACGGAAAGCAGCCAGCATATAATGTTCGCAGGCCAGGAAAGGACAAAGGCTATCACTGCCTGTGTAAGATGATCATACAGGTCAAAACGTTGGGATATGATCTGAACACCCCAGGACAGCAGGGTGTATGCCATGGCGTTTGCCCCCAGTGGGCTGCCACTATACATATCGGCATAAAGACCGACAATAAAAGCCCATACAGTCCCTCTGGTCATCGGGGAGAATGCCGAGAACGCCAGCATTGAGACAAATAGAAGATCCGGGGCGACACTGTATGAGGAAAAGGCATTGCCCAGCCACCAATGCAGCACGGAAACCGCTGCCCAAAAGAAAACTTCCAAAATCAGCCTCATCTTTCTGCCTCCTCTGTGGGAGGAATCAGGTCGGATGGAAGATTATGTCTTACGACATAAAGTTCTTTCAGTGAATCCAGGTCGGCGTGCAGGCTGATCTCGGCAGAAGAAAAACTTACCTCGGAATCCCTCTTGTATATTTTTGACAGTCTTCCCAGCCTCGCATTGGGAACATACAGCGTGGCGGATGGGGCTGAAAACACCTCCGTTTCCTCCTCTGCGGTTATGGAGACAGGCATATACTCTATTTTCATTCCGTATCCACCTGTTCCCTCCGCAAGAACATCTGTTCCGCCCTGCCCGATTGAGACTATGATGGAAAACGCCTTGTTCCCGGCCAGCATTACCCTAGAAAAATGAGGATACGCCTCGTAAACACGTCCAACTATGGAGGCTGATCCGTCCCTTACGGCCATTACGGTATCGTTTATCTGTATACCGTCGTCAAGTCCCTTGTCTATGGTAAGAAAACCGTACCAATTCCGGGCATCCCTTCCAGAAACCCTTGCCCATGTACCCTTCCATTTTGATTGTCTGGTCAATGCCAGTGCGGCACGAAGCCTGTCGGCCTCGGAATTGGCAGCCCTAAGGCTTTCCAGCTCTATTTCCATTGCGGATATTTTTTCTTCAAGCTGCCTGTTGAGCTTATCTGTCTCAAAAAGCCTACGGAAATTATCCGGCACTCCCCTCAGGAATGTCTTTGCCCTGCTGCCGGCGTATATTGATGGATAAAATGAATAGGTAATGACGGCCCTGGCCGAGTGAACAAGGCCAGAAACCGGGAACACGAGTAATAACAATGAAATAGCAGCACAAACAATTGCCGCAATATTAAAATTTTCTTTTTCCCTCATCGCAATGTTCCTGGCAAATGAGAGAACAGGCTTGTCTAAGGACTACTAACAATATGAAAAATCTTTCAAAAATACTACAATAAAACTAAAAATCTGTCTTTTCAAATTTAAAAGCCCGAAACAATGCCGGGCTTATCTTTTACTATTTGCCATAAGGCTTTATCATATTCGCCTTATTCTGCATTCTGTCAAGCTCTTCAAGATACTTTCCACAGCCCAGGGCCACACAGCTAAGAGGATCTGCCGCCCTGTGAACAGGAAGTTCCGTTTCCTTGCGTATTAGTTCAGGAAAGCCCCTCAGAAGGGAGCCGCCACCAGCAAGAACCATTCCCCTGTCTACGAGGTCTGATGAAAGTTCCGGCGGGGTTTCTTCCAAAACCTGCTTTATTACGTCAACAATAAGCTGCACAGGCTCCAGCAGGGCCTGTCTTATATCTTCAGATGTTACCAAAATCGTCCTTGGCAGTCCCTTAGCCTGGTCTCTGCCTTTAACCTCAATGGTTTTTTCTTCCTTAAGCGGGAACACCGAGCCTATCTGTATCTTGACCTGCTCCGCTGTTGTCTCGCCTATAACCAAATTGTGTTTACGACGGAAATACTGTACAATGCACTCATCCATTTCATCGCCGGCCACGTCCAGGGATCGGGTAATGACCATTCCACCAAGGGCAATGACGGCAACCTCCGTCGTACCGCCGCCTATATCGCAAATCATGTTGCCATGCGGCTCTGACACTGCAAGATCCGAACCTATGGATGCGGCCATAGGCTCCTCAATCAGATATACCTCACGGGCGCCAGCCTGTTCCGCAGACTCATGCACCGCACGCTTCTCCACCTCTGTAATTCCAGAGGGGATACTTATGACAATGCGTGGGTGCAGGAGGCTTCTGCGGTTATGCACCTTCTGTATGAAGTACTTTATCATTTCCTGCGTCACATCAAAATCCGCTATAACGCCGTTGCGGAGTGGACGGAGCGCGGTTATATTTGCCGGCGTACGGCCAAGCATTTTCTTGGCCTCTATACCAACGGCAAGAACCCTTCTCCTGTTTTTGTCAACAGCTACTACCGAAGGCTCACGAAGTACGACTCCCTGTCCCTTTACATACACAAGGGTATTCGCTGTGCCCAGATCAATCGCTATATCATTGGAAAACAGGCTGAAAAAATAGTCGAATATTGACATTTGTCTTACCGTGATTACGCCAGATGGCTGTATTTTTTTATTATATCAGCTTTACAAGAGCCATCTCAGTGGCATCACCTTTGCGCTGGCCAAGTTTAAGCACGCGGGTGCAACCTCCGACGCGCTCCTTGTAGCGGGGAGCAATGACTTCAAACAGTTTCTTGTAAACAGTCCTGTCCTTTATCACGCGTCTTACTTCAAGGTGATTGCCATTTTTGGCATCAGTAATGATATGCTCAACAAAGGCGGTAAGCTCTTTTGCCTTCACAAGAGTTGTCTGCACCTTCTCGTGAAGAAGAAGGCTTGTGGCCATATTGGAGAACATCGCCCTCCTATGTGAGCCTGTCCTGGAAAGCTTTTTTGAACCAAGATTCTTTATCATTTTAATATCCTCTGCAATTATAAGGAATGACTACACCTTCATTCCAAGGGAAAGACCCATCTCTATCACTTTCTCGTTGATTTCCTCAAGCGTCTTCTGTCCGAAGTTCTTGACGTTGAGAAGCTCGTCGCGGGTTTTGCCAACAAGTTCCCTCACGGTACGTATGCCCGCCACCTTGAGGCAGTTGCTGGCCCTGGCGGAAAGCTCTATCATTTCCACGCCCTGATCCAGTTTCCTGCGAAGTTCAACATCCTCGCTGTCGTCTGGCTGAACCTCGTTCTCCACAACTTCCTTTTCAACAGGTATCGCGGGAAGGAAAGGTGTGGCCGCATGACGGAGAAGTTCCGCCGCACGATTCACAACCTCTTCGGGATCAACTGTTCCGTCAGTCCATACTTCCAGGATCAGCTTGTCGTAGTCGGTCTTCTGTCCGACACGGGCATTTTCAACCATGTAATGAACCTTTACTATGGGTGAGAATACAGCATCGCATGGAATGAATTCAACTGGAAGGTTGCAGCCAGGCATGGATTTCACCTCGTCGGAAGTATAATATCCTGTACCTTTGGCAACCTCTATCTGGGCTTCAAGCTCAAAACCGGATTCAACATGAGCTATGACGAGGTCTTTGTTTATTATTTCAACATTGGCATTTTCCCTTATGTCAGCAGCGGTCACTTCTTTCTTGCCTTTTACTGACAGAAACAGGGTCTGAGGCTCATCGCCGGTAAGACGCATCCTCATTTTTTTCAGATTCAGGAGAATGTTTATAACATCCTCCTGAACGCCATTTACAGTATCGTACTCGTGCCTTACGCCTTTTACGCTTACGGCAATAACCGCCGCACCCTCAATGCTTGAAAGCAGAATGCGGCGAAGGGAATTGCCTATGGTGTGCCCATAGCCTTTCTCGTAAGGCTCTGCGGTGAATTTCGCATAATATGCCGTCTTTGAGCCTTCCTCTACGGTAAGGCCAGGCGGAATGACGAGCTGCTTAGTGAACACAGACATTATGCTAATCCTCCGATCAATTATTTGGAATAGTACTCAATTATGAGCTGGTCATCAGCCTTTACTGAAGCCTCAGCACGATCCGGCCAACGTACCAGTTTGCAGGTATTCTTGTCAGCATCCCATGCAAGGTAGCTGGGACGGGGAGAAACCTTTTCCGCATATTCCAGTCCCTGTTTCACACCGGCTGTTTCAAGAATTTTGCTGTCTATGCTGATCTCATCGCCTACCCTGACGAGGTATGACGGAATGTTGACACAGCGGCCATTTACCTTTATATGGCCATGGCATACGAGCTGGCGCGCGGTTCTCAATGAAATAGCAAATCCTATCCTGCGGACAATGTTGTCAAGGCGTATCTCAAGATAACGCATCAGGGTTTCACCTGTGCCGCCGGGGGTCTTTGCCGCATTCACAAAGAAGCGATGGAACTGTGCTTCGCTCATGCCTGCACTGAAGCGTGCAATCTGTTTCTCGCGCAGATGCTTGCCGTAGTCTGACATTTTTGCTTTGGGACCATTGCTTGAAAAATGCTTGTCAGTCATCTGCCTGTCAACAGGGCAGTGATTGTAGCATCTTGTTCCTTTCAAGAACATTTTTGTTGAAAGTTTCTGGCACTTTTTGCAGGCTGGGCCTGTATATCTGGACATTTTACTGATCTCCTTAAAAAAACTTATGATCCGCCATTACACGCGGCGGGCTTTTGGCGGGCGGCATCCGTTGTGGGGAATCGGGGTGACGTCGCGAATGGAAACAATATGTATTCCCGCTTGGGCAACACCACGTATAGCAGTCTCCCTGCCAGGGCCAGGGCCGCTGACAAAGACCATGGCCTGCTTTACACCGTATTCAAGTGCCTTTGAGGCGGCCTTGGAAGCCGTTATCTGTGCCGCGAACGGTGTGCCTTTCTTTGTGCCGCGGAAACCGTTGCTGCCAGATGTGGACCAAGCTATAGCCCCGCCCTTCTCATCTGTGAATGTTATGATAGTGTTGTTGAATGAGCAATTGATGTATACCCTTGCAAAGGAAACCGTGCGCAGACGGCGTTTTGCCGCGGGCTTGCCCTTCTCTATATTCTTTTTTCCTGCCATTTTAAATCTCCTGTAGATTTAACCTTTTCAATCAGGCAGATCCCATGGATCTGTCCGACGGGACTGCCTGTGTCAAGGTTGGTTAGGCGGTCTTTCCGCCGGATCCCACTGTGCGTCTTCTGCCACGGCGGGTACGCGCATTAGTGCGTGTGCGCTGTCCTCTCGTCGGGAGATTTCTGCGATGACGGTATCCGCGATAGCTGCTTATCTCTATATAACGCTTTATGTTGGCGTTAACTTCCCTGCGCAGCTCGCCTTCTACCTTATATTCGTGCTGTATGTGAGAGTTCAGGAGACCTACCTGATCCTCGGTAAGATCCTTGACCCTTATATCGGCGGGAATCTGGTTCTTCAGACTCTCCAATATCTTGGCGGCCAGCGGCCGGCCTATGCCGTACACGTTGGCGAGCGCAACACAAAGTTTTTTCTCTCTGGGCAGATCTATGCCCGCTATTCTAGCCATACTTGACTTCTCCTTAATTCCTTAAAATGCCTGTAGCCTCGGCCTTGTACGTCCTGAGGCTCATGCGGTTCATCCCTGGCGCTGTTTGTGGCGAGGATCCGAGCAAATCACGCGGACAACGCCCTTGCGCTTGACTATGACGCACTTGTTGCATATTTTTTTTACGCTGGCTCTGACTTTCATTTGAAATAACCTCTTTATTTTGCGTTTACTTTTCCCTGTAAACGATACGACCTTTTGTAAGATCATAGGGAGACAGTTCCAAGCGTACCTTGTCGCCAGGAAGTATCTTTATGTGATGGATACGCATCTTGCCGGATATTATACCAAGTATAATACGTCCCGGAGGAATCTCCACCCTGAAGCTTGCATTAGGCAGTGTCTCTTTAACTATGCCTTCAACTTCTATTTTATCGCCGTTATCGGACATATATCTTTAACATTATACTAAAAAAACAACGTTTATGTATACTGTCACTCCATTGTCAATATTTCGCAGCCGTCTTCCGTAACGACTACGGTATGCTCAAAATGCGCCGCATAGCTTCCGTCTTCCGTGACCGCGGTCCAGCCGTCTTCAAGGATTGTCAATGCCGGGTCACCTAATGAGAGCATAGGCTCTATTGCCAGCGTCATGCCGGCCTTGAGCATAGGGCCAGTTCCTGGAACGCCAAAGTTGGGAATTGAAGGATCCTCGTGGAATCTGCGGCCTACTCCATGGCCAGTGTATTCCTCAATGACCCCCATCCCATGCGATTCGGCATATCTGCCTATCGCACTGCTGACATCTCCCAGCCGAACGCCCGCCCGTACTACTGAAAGGCCCTCCTCAAGCGCGCGCTCGGTCACTTCCAATAATTTAGCGGCACCCGCCGAAATCTTGCCTACAGGCAAGGTTATCGCCGAATCACCGTAAAATCCATTCTTTACAGCCCCCGTGTCAATGCTGACCACGTCCCCCTCCGCAAGTATCCTGTCCGCGGACGGGATTCCGTGCACTATCTCCTCGTTTACAGAAACGCATAGCACGGCGGGAAATCCGTTATAATTAAGGCATGCCGGCTTTACATCAAGTTCCTTAAAGCATTCGGCAGCAAATCTGTCCAAATCCAATGTTGAAAGCCCCGGCCTCACATACTCGCGGAGTCTTCTCAACGTAATCGCCACGGCCCTGCAAGCCGGACGCATAAGTTCTATTTCCCTTGGAGATTTAATGTAAATCATTTGATTCCAAGAATCCCCAACACATCGGCATGTACGCTTTGAGGCGTGCCATCGGCCCTTACATGGAAAAATATTCCAGACTTCTTATAATATTCCACCAGTGGAGCTGTCTTCTGCCTATAGGCATCCAGGCGTCGACGTACGACTTCCTCGTTGTCGTCAGATCGTTGCAGAAGTTCTCCTCCGCATACGTCGCATATTCCCTCTGACTTGGGAGGCAGCGTAATGATATTGTAAATTTTTCCGCATTTCGCACAGGATCTGCGGTTAACTATTCGTCTTACAATGACCTCGTCAGAGACATCCAGAAAGACAACCGCGTCTATCCTGCGTCCTGTTTCCCTGAACCAGGAATCAAGACCCTCAGCCTGTGGAATGCTGCGGGGAAAACCGTCAAACAGGAATCCCTTGTCTATTCCGTCAAGACGGGATCTTACCATTCCCAATGTTATGCTGTCAGGCACAAGCTGACCCTTTGATATAAAGGAATCAGCCTGTATGCCAAGCTCTGTCCTGGCCGATATCTCGGCACGGAAAATATCTCCCGTGGAAACATGTAGCATATCGGCAGACTTGGCAAGGAGGCTTGCCTCCGTGCCTTTTCCCGAACCTGGTGCGCCTAACAGTATGACATTCATTTTTCTAACTACTGGCCTACGTTGAACCAGCGTCCCTTTATCTTCGAATTCTTGTAGAAGCCTTCGTAATTGCGCATGACGAGATGAGCTTCCGTCTGGGCTATGGTGTCAAGTGCGACGCCTACGACGATCAGAAGCGATGTTCCACCGAAGTAAAACGGCACGTTGAACTTTGCCCTAAGATAGTCAGGAAGAACCGCTATGAGCGATACAAATATGGCACCTGCGAACGTTATCCTGTTCAGAACCCATTCAATATGCCTTGCCGTAGGCTCTCCCGGTCTTATTCCAGGAACGAATCCACCCCATTTCTTCATATTGTCAGCAAGATCCTTTGGGTTGATGCTGACGGAATTGTAGAAATAGCAGAAGAAGATGATGAGTGCGATGTAAATCAGCTGATACCAGATGCTGGTGTGATTCATCAGGCTCATCAATGTCTGAGCCCATGGGGCTGTTGGATTGAATGATCCTATGGTGTAAGGAACACTGAGCAGTGATATTGCAAAAATGACAGCGATGACGCCGGACTGGTCAACCTTGAGGGGCAGGAATGTTGAGGCTCCTCCCATCATGCGGCGGCCAACCATTCTCTGTGCGTACTGAACCTGTATTTTACGCTGTGCCGTCTCAAGCCATACCACGAGGCCGGTGACAATGACAATCAGGGCAAGCAGGAAAAGGGCCGTTATAAGGCTTACCTCTTCGACCTGCACAAGGTTGATCATCTTTGACAGGGCCGCTGGCAGGCTGTCCACGATTCCAGCGAAAATGATAAGGGAAATTCCGTTGCCTATGCCGCGTTCCGTCATCTGCTCGCCAAGCCACATCACAAAGACCGTTCCCGTAGTAAGGGTAAGAACAGTAGTGAAATAGAACATCGTGCTTGGATTGTTTACAAGCGACGGGCCGCTGCCGCTCATGTGAGTCAATGCCATCGTAAGTCCAAGGGACTGGAAGAAGGCAAGGAAAAGGGTGAAATAACGAGTGAACTGAATTATCTTGCGGCGACCGCTTTCGCCTTCCTTCTGAAGACGGTCAAGCACAGGGAAAATATGAGCACCCTGAACAAGGCTCATTATAATTGAGGCATTGATGTACGGCATGACTCCGAGGGAGAATATTGAAAATCTCCCAAGCGCGCCACCAGAAAATATGTTCAGGAATCCTAATATTGAATTTGCGGAATTGTTGAACAGTGCCTGAAGAGCCGCCGTGTTTATCCCAGGAATAGGGATAATGGCGCCAAGGCGGTAAATCGCCAAGGCGCCCATCACGAACAGTATCCTCTTCTTTAATTCCTTTACCTTGAAGATATCAGTTACGCTTTGCATTATTTTTTATCCGTTTCGGTTTTGGCAGCTCCCAGTACGGTAGCTGTTCCGCCAGCTTTCTGGATTTTCTCCATCGCGCTCTTGGAAAAGGCATGTGCGGAGACCTTGAATGATTTTGTAATCTCTCCGTCTCCAAGCACCTTTACGCGGCATCCGCATTTCACGAAACCACGTTCCTTGAGGGAGGTGGGATTGATTTCCGCTCCGGCTTCAAAGTATTTTTCCAGGGATGAAATGTTCACCCATTCGTACTCTACACGGAATTTGTTTCTGAAACCGCTCTTAGGTATGCGGCGCATAAGGGTAGTCTGTCCGCCCTGGAATCCCTTTCTTTTCACGCCACCGGAAGTGGAATGCTGTCCCTTCTGACCGCGCGTACTTGTCTGACCGTGGCCGGAACCCTGTCCTGTGCCAAGGCGTTTGCGACGATGAGTGGAGCCTTTCTTGGGGGTAAGCTTATGAATTGATGCCATTTTATTTCTCTCCTCTTATCTTCAGTATCTCTTCTTGCGTCTTAAGGCGTTTCAGGGCATCAAAGGTGGCATAGACTGTGTTGAATGCGTTATGCGCGCCAAGATTTTTGGTAAGAAGATTCTTCACTCCTGCTGCCTCCAGTACCGCACGTATACCGCCGCCTGCCTTCAATCCTGTACCTTTCATGGCGGGTTTCATCCACACATGGCCAGCACCAAAGAATCCCTCAATCTCGTGGGGAATTGTTGAATCAAGCACTGGGAACGTTATCATGCGTTTTTTGGCTTCGGAAGTGCCTTTCTGTATTGCAGACTGAACCTCGTTTGATTTGCCAAGTCCTACGCCGACAGTTCCATTTCCATCGCCAACAACTACCAGGGCCGCAAAGGAAAATCTTTTTCCGCCTTTTACAACCTTCGTCACGCGGTTAATGGCAACGACTACGGTTTTCTCTTCCTTTTCCTCTGGCTTGTTAAGAGTCACTTCTGTCTGTTCATTGTCTTTAGCCACAAGTTTCTTATCTGTTCTAAGCTGTTTCTGGTTTTTGAGCATTTTGGCTTCTCCTGTTAGAATTTCAGTCCGCCTTCGCGGGCACCTTCAGCAAGTGCCTTAATGCGTCCGTGATAAATATGCCCACCGCGGTCAAAGCAGACCTCGGAGACATCTTTCTGCAGGGCGCGCTGTGCAAGCAGCAGGCCTACCTTCTTCGCAGTCTCAATATTCTTGCCAGATTTAAGCTGACCTTTAAGTTCCTTGTCAAGGCTGGAAGCTGCGGCAATAGTGCAGCCAGTCTCGTCATTTATAATTTGAGCATAAATATAACGGGAGCTGCGATACACCGCCAGTCTGGGGCGGTGTATGCCGTTTGTAAAAAGATTTTTGCGGGAACGTTCCTTGCGGAACTCGTATCTTTTCTGTTTGCTAATCATATTTTTGTCCTTTTGGGATTATTTCTTCCCGCCGCCTGCAGCTGCTGTCTTGCCGGCCTTGCGGATGATATGCTCACCCTGATACTTGATACCCGTACCCTTGTAGGGTTCGGTTTTCTTGATCCTGCGTATCTGGGCGGCAATGTTGCCAACGGCCTCGCGGTCAATACCCTTTATGGTAAGAGTCGTCTGTTTTGGATCAAACGACATCTTTATTCCCTCGGGTATGTCCACTAATACTGGATGGGAAAAGCCTACGTTCAGGGAAATCTGCTTTCCTTTCACTTCTCCCTTAAATCCAACGCCGGTTATCTCAAGGACTTTCTCAAATTCCTTAACAACGCCGCTTACCATGTTCTGTATGCGTGCACGTATTGTTCCTGACAGAGCGTCCTTATTCTCGGCACCTTCCTTAATACTAACCTTTATCGTCTTGCCATCCGATTCCACCAAAATTCCAGCAGGAATGTTCAGCGTAAGTTTTCCGAGAGGGCCTTCCACGCGTATGAAGCTGTCTTCAACGACGACTTTCACCTTATCGGGGATTGCAACCGGTTTTTTTCCAATTCTGCTCATGAGCTGATACCTCTTTAAATGTTATTTACCAAACCTGGCAGATTACCTCGCCGCCAACTTTCTGTTCCCTGGCCTTCTCGTCAGTGAGAAGTCCCTTGGAAGTGGAAAGTATTGTGACGCCGAATGCGGCACGGACGCGGGGGATTTCCGTATAGGAGCGGTATACGCGAAGTCCAGGTCTGGAAACGCGCTTCATTCCGACTATGACAGGCTGTTTGTCCTGCGTGTATTTGAGCGTTATGCGTATTACACCACGGCTGTCGACACTCTTGTCAGTTTTAGAGTCAACCAGCTTGTAACTTGCTATAAAGCCTTCTTCCTTAAGCAGCTTCACCACGCCAGCCTTGATACCGGAATAGGGAATGTCAACTCTCTCTTTCCGCTTAGCGGAGGCATTCCTTATAGAGACCAACATATTTGAAATAGGATCCATTGTCTTTTACCTCTTGTGTAGCTGCGAATTTTACCAGCTTGATTTTTTCAGGCCGGGGATAAGCCCTTCGTGAGCCATTTTGCGCAGACATATTCTGCAAAGGCCGAAGTCGCGATAGTATCCGCGCGGGCGACCGCAGATCTGGCAGCGGTTTCTCTGCCTTGTAGAAAACTTCTGCGGTTTGCGCATTTTTGCCATCCAAGCGTATGTAGCCATATCAGATTCTCCTAAAAACTACGGGCTTATTTAGCCTTCTTGAAAGGCAGACCAAGCTCTTCCAAAAGCATTTTGCCTTTCACGTTGTCGCCGGCAGTCGTTACGAAAGTAATGTTCATGCCGTGTGCCTTGGGGGAGCGTTCCATATTTATTTCTGGGAAAATATGATGCTCCTTAAGGCCTAAGTTAAGATTGCCGCGTCCATCAAATTTAGGATCAAATCCCTGGAAGTCCCTTATGCGGGGAACGGCCAGAGTTATAAAGCGATCCATAAACTCGTACATCCTTATGCCACGCAGCGTGACACGCAGTCCGATCGGCATACCCTCACGCAGCTTGAAGTTTGATATGGACTTCTTCGCACGGCGAACCTGGGGGCACTGTCCTGTAATCAGGGTAAGATCTTCCTTGGCTATATCAAGAGCCTGAATGTTTTCCTTCGCCTCGGTCACGCCAATGTTTATGACGATCTTCGTAAGTTTGGGAGCCTGCATCGGGGACTTGATTCCCAATTCCTTCATAAGCTGGGGAAGAACCTTCTCGGCGTAAAGTTCCTTAATGCGGGCCTTGTATCCTTCCGGCACTGGGGCTGGCTTGCCCTGGGCAAGAACTACTCCTGTTCCGGGAAGAGACGGTCTTCCGGCCTTCTGGTTCTTGCCCTGTTTTCCGGCAGGGGCTGTTTTCTTTGTAGTTTCTTTTGCCATTTAAATTACCTCTATATGATAAGCTCGCCGCATTTCTTGCAGGCACGATGCTTATCCTCGCCTTGGAAGACAATTTTCACGCCAGTGGGCTTTCCGCACTTGGGGCAAACAAGCCTGACATTTGATACGTCAATGGGGGCTTCAACCTTGTGTATGCCACCAGGTTTGTCCTTGGTGCTTTTCTTGTGCTTGCAGACAATGTTGACACCCATCACCGTCACACTTTTGGCTTCTTTGTTTACTTCCTTAACTTCGCCTTTCTTGCCTTTGTCCTTTCCGGCAATCACTATTACTGTGTCTTTCTTTTTCAGTTTCATTTTTCTGCCTCTTAGATTACTTCCGGAGCAAGCGAAAGAATTTTAAGGAAATTCTTGGCGCGCAGCTCGCGTGCTACAGGCCCGAAAACACGAGTTCCCTTTGGCTCGCCGTTCGCATCTATGATGCAGGCGGCATTCTCGTCAAAACGTATGTATGAGCCATCGGCCCTGCGGGCTTCTTTTGCCACACGCACCACAACTGCCTTTACTACATCGCCTTTCTTTATGGCCGCGTGGGGAGCAGCTTCGCGTACGGAGCAAACGATTGTGTCTCCGAGATAGGCGAACCTGCGGTAGCTGCCGCCGTTAATATGGAAGCATTGCAGCTTCTTCGCACCGGAATTGTCGGCAACATTCAATATGGTTCTAAGCTGTATCATACTATAAACTCCGTAAATTCCGTATTATTTTACGGCTTTCTCCACTATGCGACTCACACGCCAGCGTTTTAACGCGGACATAGGGCGTATGCTCTGTATTTCTACAATATCTCCGACGTGGGATTCATTGTTCTCATCATGCGCATAGAATTTATGCACGCGGCGCAGCGTCTTGCCGTACACACGGTGCATGATTACATGGTCAACACTGACCACGCGGGTCTTCAGGTTCTTGTCCGAAGTCACAACCCCGCGCAGGACTTTGCGTCTGTTAATTCTTGCTTCTGTCTCGTTCATAATCATTTGTTCTCCGCTGTAAGTTCACGCTGCCGCAGTATTGTCCTGATCAAGGCTATCTTGCGGCGTGCGGTGCGGGCCTCAACTGGGTTTGCCACAGGAGCGGTCGCTCTCTTGAACTTAATCTGGAATATAGTCTTCTTAAGGTTCTCTATCTGCGACAGGAGTTCCTCATCCTTCATATTCTTCAGGTTTTCTTTATCTCTTCTTTTCATTGCCTTATTCTCCTGTTCATTCGTTGCGGCTGATGAAGGTGGTCTTTATAGGCAGCTTGTGGCCGGCCAGCGTAAACACATGCTTCGCTGTCGCCTCGTCAAGGCCTTCTACCTCAAACAGTATTCTGCCGGGCTTTACCACTGCGACCCAGAATTCCGGAGCGCCCTTTCCTTTTCCCATACGGGTTTCGGCAGGATGCTTTGTTATGGACTTATCCGGGAATATGCGTATCCACAACTTTCCTTTCTTGCGCAGGTAGCGCACAATGCACACACGGCAGGCCTCTATCTGGCGTGCTGTTATCCAGCGGGGTTCAAGGGCCTTAAGGCCGAACTCGCCAAAAGCCAGCGATGTGCCGCGTTTGGCAAACCCTTTGATTTTCTGGCGGGTCTGCTGCTTGCGGTGTTTTACTCTTTTAGGCATCAACATGGTTGAATCTCCTTATACGGCTCTAAGCCGCCCTTATGCCTGCTCCGTTGCTGTCTCTTCTTCGGCAGCAACGGCAACCTCTGTCGGGGTATCGGCTTGCAGTTTCATCAGCTGCTCGCGAAGTTCCTTGGGGGACTTTGCAAAGAACAGCTTCTTGAATATCCAGACCTTTATGCCTATCTTGCCCATAGTTGTGTGGGCTTCTACAAAGCCATAGTCTATATCGGCAGATATTGTCTGGAGAGGGACACGTCCCTTTCTGAACCACTCGGTGCGGGCTATTTCCGCTCCGCCAAGGCGGCCTGCGGCCATGATCTTGACGCCAAGTGCGCCAGACTGCATTGTCCTTTCCATAGCCCTCTTGATCGCACGTTTGAAGGATATGCGCTTCTCAAGCTGCTGTGCGATGGACTGTCCAACCAGTGTGGCATCCAGTTCCGGCATCTTTATCTCAGCAACGTTGACAAATACCTTTACCTTGCGTTTGCCGGACAGGTTCTCGATGTCCTTCTTGAGCTTTTCAATGTCCGCACCCTTGCGGCCTATAACCACGCCGGGGCGAGCCGTGTGAATGCTTACCTTGAGGTAGGATCCCGCACGCTCTATCTCTATCCAGCTCACGGAAGCGTTCTGGAAACGCTCCGTGATCATGCGGCGTATGGCATAGTCCTCGCCTATAAGCTCAGGCATCTTTTTAGGGGAGAACCAGCGTGACTGCCAGTCCTGTATGTATCCGAGTCTCAGACCCTTTGGATGAATTTTCTGACCCATAATGCTCGCGGCGCCTTAGCGCTTCGCCTCCTTGACATCTGAAACAAAAACCGTTATGTGGCACATTTTGCGCTTGAACGGCATGGCGCGGCCCCGTGGGCCAGGCTGCACGCGGTGCAGCATTTTCATCGGGCCCTGGTCGGCATAAGCCGCAGTGACCCATACCTGCTTCAGGTCTATTTTCCTGCCCAATTTTACGGCAAGATTTGCCCCGGCTGAGTTTATGGCCTTGTAAACCACGTCACAGGCCCTTAACGGGGTGTTTTTAAGTATATGCCCGGCCTCATAAAGGGATTTCCCCCTTATCGCGTCAAGCAGCAGAGCCACTTTGCGACGGCCATAGCGTTGATATTTAAGTTGGCATTTTGCTTCCATCATTTATTTCTCCGTATCAAAGCCTAGGCACTAGGTCAATGCGGTAGCCTCCTTGGTGTGAGATGCGCCGTGGCCTCTGAACATGCGCGGGAAGGAAAACTCTCCGAGCTTGTGTCCGACCATACGCTCATTTATGTATACGGGCAGGAATTTTCTGCCGTTGTGCACCATTAAGGTATGGCCTATAAAGTCAGGGGTAATGGTGGAAGATCTCGCCCAGGTTTTTATCGGTTTCTTTTCTCCGGACGCATTCATCTTCTGTATTTTTTCCAGAAGAGTCTTATCTACATAAGGTCCTTTTTTAGAAGATCTGCTCATTATTCATCTCCGTTTTACGCAGCTTTGTTCTTGCGTCTGTCCTGCACGATCATCCAGCTCCAAATCTTAGACTTAGTGCGGGTCTTAAAGCCCTTGGAAGGCTGATTCCACGGCGAACGGGGAACGTTATTGCCCTTGGAATGTCCGCGGCCTCCGCCGAGAGGATGATCCGTGGCGTTCATGGCTGCGCCGCGCACTGTGGGTTTGATACCCATGTGGCGTTTGCGTCCTGCGTTGCCAAGGTTGATGGTGTTGTGTTCAAGGTTTCCAACCTGGCCTACTGTAGCCATGCACTTCTTGAGCAGTTTGCGTATCTCGCCAGAAGGCATCTTTACGAGCGCGTAATTGCCTTCCTTGGCCATAAGCTGCGCCATCGCGCCAGCCGCACGTACGAACTGGGCACCCTTGCCGGGAACCATCTCTATGGCATGTATGAACGTACCATCGGGGATGTTCTCCATGGGCAGGGCATTGCCTGTGCGTATCTCTGCCTGCGGGCCGCTTTCAACCATGTCGTTCACATTGAGGCCGAGCGGTGCGGGAATGTATCTCTTGTCGCCATCGGCATATACGAGCAGGGCTATGCGCGCATTCCTGTTTGGATCATATTCTATCGCGACAACTTTCGCTGGAACGCCAAATTTCTCGCGTTTGAAGTCTATGATACGATAACGGCGGCGATGTCCGCCTCCGATGTGGCGTACCATTATCATGCCCGTATTGTTGCGTCCGCCTGTCTTGCGCAGGCCTCTTGTAAGACGCTTTTCCGGGGCTTTCTTTGTGAGATCCGAGAAATCCGCCATCTGCATTGTGCGCCTTGATGGCGTATACGGATTATATGATTTCACTGGCATAATTTGTTTCTTCCTTTGTTCTCGTCAGTTACTTGGGCAGGCTTGCCACGTCTATCTTCTGGCCTTCCTGCAGTGTCACCATCGCCTTCTTCCAGTCGCCCCTGTATCCTTCGAAGCGGCCTACGCGATGCAGCTTTCCGGAGATTACGCAGGTCCTGACATCTGTCACCTTGACCTTGAAAACCTCCTCTACGGCTTTCTTTATATCTATCTTGTTGGCTTTGAGACTGACCCTGAAGCAGTAGCAGTTGTTGCTCTCCTTCATGTTCACGCTCTTCTCGCTCATTATAGGGGAAATAAGAACTTCTGTGTAATGCATGGCTTAATTCTCCTTGGTTGCCCTTTCTTCTATCACTTTGAGTGCGTCAGAAGTTATTACGATTTTTTCATTGCGCAGGGCTTCGTAAGCGTTGAAATTCTGTGCCAGGCACAGACCGAATCCCGGAATGTTCCTTGAAGCGGCAGCAAAATTCTTCTCAGCTTTTCCACTTACAAAAAGTACGGTCTTCGCAGCAAGTGCCTTCTGAAGGCCCTTAAGCTCCGCCGTCTTGGCCTTGTCCATATCAAGGTTCTCTATCACATATACGGAACCTTCCGCGATGCGATAGGAAATGGCCTGGAAAAGACCGGCTGTCAGTTTCTGCTTGGGCAGATACTGGCGGAATGAGCGCGGCTTGGGTCCGAATACGACACCGCCCTTTCTCCATATAGGGGAGCGGGTTGAACCCTGGCGGGCGCGTCCTGTGCCTTTCTGCTTCCAAGGCTTGCGTCCTCCGCCGGAGACCTCTGAACGGGTCTTTGTGCAGGCAGTGCCGCGATGCTTGTTGGCCAGGTAGTATTTGACTATCTCATGCAGAAAGTTCTGATCCGGCTCAACAGTGAAGGCAGCGGGAACTGTGGTCGTTCCTTTGTCTGCCCCTTTAATGTCTAAGAGTTTTGTTTCCATTTACTTGACTCCGTTGAAGGCTTATTTTTTCTTCTTGTCGGTCTTCGCGCCTTTCTTCTTTGCCTGTGCGACAACCGGCTTTGGTATGCGTTTGTTTGTAAGCCTTATGCAGACTATGCTGCCTACAGGCCCCGGAACACCGCCATTTATCAGTATAAGGTTTTCTTCCGGTATTATCTTGAGAACCTTCATTTTCTGCACGGACACTGTATCGCAGCCCATGTGGCCTGCCATTCTCTGTCCCGGCATGACGCGTCCCAGAGAGCGGCGTGATCCCAGTGAACCTGGGGCACGTTCCCTGTCGCATGCGCCGTGGCTTGCTGGCTGTCCGCGGAATCCGTGGCGTTTCATTCCGCCTGCGAATCCCTTGCCCTTGCTTATGCCCTGAAGGTCAACATAATCGCCTTCGGCAAATCTCTCAAGGCCGGCTATCTGGCCTGCCTCAGCTCCTGCGAGGTCTGATACACGGAATTCGCGCAAATATTTTATGGGATTCACTCCCAGTTTCTTCGCAAGGCCTTTCTCGGCATTGCAGGCGTTTTTCTCTTTCTTTTCGCCAAAGCCCAGGCATACTGCGACGTATCCGTCTTTTTCCGCGGTGCGGGTATACGCTACGCGGCAGGGACCAGCCTTTATGACGGTGACGCCTTTAAGTGTGCCATCCTCGCCGAAAATCTGGGTCATTCCCATCTTTTCGCCCACGAGGAATTTATGCTCTTTTGGCAACTCCTGAACCTGTGCGGTTTCAGGTTTCTTTATTTCTTCACTCATGACTTAATTAGCTCCTCTTGGCTAAACTAACCGCGCTTACCCATCTGGCAGCGGCGCGGCTCATAGAAACGCAAAAAATGCCTTATTCGGAGTCCTTCTTCCGAACTCCGGATACGGAAAACATAGAGGCATGTACAGTTTCTATGATTCAACCCGCAGCTACGACGACATAGTTCACTTCGTAGCTATAGGGCCGCCGCAGGTATTCCGCAGAACTCAGCGGCGTAATGATAAAAACTCTTTTCAGAGACTGCCGCAATCACGCGGCATTATTACTGCACTTGTATATATTATGATAGCAAAACCTGAAGACATTTGTCAAACAATATTTGCCTGTCTGTCTTTCAAGCCTACATATATTTTACAAAACATGAGAGGAAGGTGCAAGTCAATTAGCAGTTAGTAATGAGCAATTGTGGAAATTCTTTATAGTATGGATAAAGCCTGCCATCCGTCATTCCCGCGGGTTGTTGGCGGGAATATTTGCAGTTTATACACCACACACCGCAAAAATGTTGCCTGAAACAACAATTTTGAAATTTTTGTGATTTAAAACATTATTTTGAAAAACAAGCCTGAAAATTTCAAATTTAAAAAATTGACCCAAAAATTTCAAAAATAAAAAAAGGCCTGAAAATTTCAAAAACCAAAAATTCGCCATAAAAATTCAAAAAAAGTAAAAAAAAGGTAAAAAAATCAATCTTTTAAAGAAACCGCATAAAATAATATAATGTCCTTATGGAAAAAATCAAAACCTTGAAATGCATACGCTGCGGAAAGGAACATTCCGTAGCCGAAGGAAAATATACCTGCTCTGCCTGCGGAGGCAACTTGCAGGTCATTTACGATTATGACAATATAAGACAGCGTCTGACCAGGGAATCGCTTAAATCCTGCAATGACAGGAGCATTTGGCGGTATCAGGAAATTCTCCCGGTCAGGAATCTGGAATCCGTTCCCCCGGTACAGGTGGGCTGGACACCGCTGTACAATGCGACAAAGATGGCCAGTCAGCTTGGCATAAGGAATGTATATGTCAAGGATGATGGACGCAATCCCAGTGCCTCGTTCAAGGACAGGGCCGGAGCGGTAGTTGTGGCACATGCCAGGGAAACCGGTGAGACAGTGATAACCACCGCCTCAACAGGAAACGCAGCCTCATCGCTGTCATGCCTTACCGGAAGCATTGGAATGAAGACCGTGATCTTCGTTCCAAAGACCGCCCCTGCCCCAAAGATAGCCCAGCTTCTCGTTTTCGGAGCTGAGGTGATAATGGTTGATGGCACTTATGACGATGCCTTTGACCTGTGCCTGAAGGCCAGCAAGGAATACGGCTGGTACAATCGCAGCACGGGAATCAATCCGTACACCAGGGAAGGAAAGAAAACCTGCGCGTTTGAAATATGCGAGCAGCTGGACTGGAATGTGCCGGACAAGGTATGCGTATCCGTTGGCGATGGCAATATCATCAGCGGCCTTTGGAAGGGATTTACCGATTTTTACAAATTGGGACTTATAGACCGTCTGCCGCAACTGGTGGCAGTACAGGCAGAACATTCAAACGCAGTCAAGCTGGCGGTTGACAAGGGAACTGACGAGATAACCGCGGTAAGCGGAAACACCGTCGCGGACAGCATATCCGTAAGCATGCCGAGGGATGGCGTTGCCGCGGCAAGAGCCGTGCTGGAATCAAAGGGATTCGCCATAAGCGTTTCCGACAGCGAGATACTTGCCGGAATACCCAAGGTGGCAAGGGGCGTAGGCGTATTCGCGGAGCCTGCCGCTGCGGCAGCCTACGTTGGCCTTGAAAAGGCCGTAGGCGAGGGCAAGATCCGCCCAGAGGACAGGGTCGCCGTGGTAATCACCGGGAACGGTCTCAAGGACGTGAACAGTGCGATGAAATCCGTCGGAAAGCCGTATCTTGTAAAGCCGGATCTGGAAGAGCTGAAAAAACTGGTAAAAGACCAGAAAATAGCCTGAAAACCGAAAAAAAACGCCCTGCTTCCAGGGCGTTTTTTTTATTAGCAGTTAGCAATTAGCAATTGAGGAAAGTACTTATATCGTCATTGCGAGGAGCATTAGCGACGAAGCAATCTATGGTTGATGTTTTTAAGCAGAACTTCCCGAATTAGATTGCTTCGCTACCGCTCGCAATGACGTATAAAACGTGGAATATTGACTTTATCTGTGTTTCCTTAGCAGTTAGGGAAACACTGAAAAAGTCCCTAAAAATATGGTATAATATATACG
>R20__coassemble_32_pt1 | contig 104147 bp, 76 predicted proteins | sample R20__metabat2_high_PE_044 | metagenome-assembled genome bin R20 | reverse complement strand
AGATAAGAAAAGGTCTTTATCCGTATTCTGATGACAAGAATGAAGAAAAAAATAGAAAAAATGATGAAAATGGCGGTTTTTTCGGCAGGATTTATGGAAAACTGAGCAGTTTCAGTGCTATTTATGGTAATTTTTATGAGATTATCTCGTCAAAAGGACTTGTCACAAAGGCAGGCAAGGCGGCGTGGGTGGCGAAATTTGTCAATGCTGATTATTTCCGTCAGTATAAAAGGATATTTGTTGCCGGATTCCTGCGTCGCACAAAGGCGGAACAGCATATTTTTGACTGTATGGAAAAGGCCGGAGCGGATTTTCTTGTGCAGGAAAACGCACTTCTGGAAAAATATTACTCTTTCCTGAAACAGGATAAGGAACAAAATCCTGATGTTGGCGGCAGGATCTCATTTTACAGGGCAGCGGATATGCACGGCGAGATTTACCGTCTCGCGGAGCTGCTTGCTGATGACAGGGATTCGCTGGACGAGCATTGTGCCGCCGTACTGCCGGATTCCAAGACATTGTTCCCTCTTCTGCTGAATGCCCTGCCTACAGGCTGCAAGACGAATATTTCAATGGAATGTCCTATATCCGTTTCCCCGGTTTATTCACTGTTTTCAATAATCTCGTCGTTATTTGTATTGCGTCAGGAACAGGGATATCCAATTGCCGCATATATGGATTTTATAAGGCATCCTTACATAAAGAACCTCAAACTTGACGGCGAGAGCGTCAAGGGTCGTATTGCGGCACAGGCTCTTGAATCCGTCTTGTCGGAGAGCTTCAGACATTCATTTGATCCTTCTGAACATATTGAATTTAAAAAATGCCCTATTCCGTCGGAAACTATATCAAGGCATCTTACTGGTATTTATGAGGATTTTATAAGGCCTTTTGAAAATATATGTGATATTGCAGATTTCTGTCGGAAACTGACAAGGATTTACACCCTTGTTGCCAAAAATGGAACGGCCTCGCTGCATCCTTACTGGGGGGAATTTTCGTCAGCATTGTCTGCCGCGGCGGAGGATTTGCGTAATTCTGGTCTTGGGGCGGAAAAACTGACAGATTCCGCATCCTATTTCCGTTTTTTCGGTCTTATGCTGAAAAAGATAGGCTACCCATTCCAAGGTACTCCCGTAGAGGGATTTCAGATTCTTGGCCCTATTGAGACCCGCGGACTTAAATTTAAAAAGATATATTTTCTAGATGCCAACGCCGACGTTCTGCCTATGTCAGGAAAGAAAAACAGGGTCATTTCCGATTTCCTACGCAGGCAGCTTGGACTTGTCACTCACAGGCAGCGTGAGGAGGAATCAAGATTTTATTTTGAAACCCTCGTAGGTTCTGCCGAGGAAATAAACATATTTTACTGCGACTCCGCCGAGAAGGAAAAAAGCCCTTTCCTGGAAAAGATTATATGGAACAAGGAGCGTCAGGGTATTGCCACGAAGAGTGAGCCAGCTTTCTTTACACCGTCATTTGTACCGAAAGAGCCACAGCCAGTACAAAAAAATCCAGAGATAATGAGCAGGCTGTACAGGATTGTGCTTTCCCCGTCGTCGCTGGATAACTATCTCAAATGTGGTTTGAGTTTTTTTTACGCAAACGTTCTTGGCATAGAGGACAAGCGGGCCGCTTCGGATTCCCTTGAAAAAAAGGATATAGGCACGCTTGTTCATAAAATGCTTGAAACCTTCTTCAGGGAAAAAATTGGCAGGCCATTGTCTGTGGATTTATACGAGGATACAGCCCGTCTGCGACAGATAGCACAGGATATCCTTGACGGGAAATTTGGCAATACTGATACAGGCTTTGAGTTTATTTTCAAAAGACAGATATTCCGTCGTTGTGCGGACATTATATCCTATCATGAGAAACTTGCATCTTCCGGCATTAGTATTCTAAAACTGGAAACGGATCTGCATATAACATTCAATACCAGATTCGGGCAGGTGGAAATGAAGGGGCGTGCGGATCGCATTGATGACAGGAATGGAACAGTGTTTGTTGTTGATTACAAGACAGGTTCTTCCGCAGACGTGCCTAATCTGAGCAGGTTTTCCATTGAAGACCGTGAGGCGTGGCCAAAGACGCTGAAATCCGTACAATTGCCATTTTATTTGCAGGCCTGCTCCAATGAATATACAGGTTTCAAAAACGCCTCGCTTATGCTGCTTGGTGCGGAAAACATAGACGAAAAAAAACTGTTTCCAGATAAGAACGCCAGAAAGAACAGTATGTCAGAAGAGGAGAAACTACTCGCACAGGATAGGTTATGCCAGGCTATAAGGATTCTTGCGGAGGAAATACTTGATCCCGATATTCCATTTGTCTCAACTGACGACAAGGACAGGTGTCGTTCCTGTCCTTTCGCGATAACATGCGGCAGGGTGTGAATTTATTGATATAATATATTCGGCAGTGTGCGGATATTTTCCGCCAAAAAGGCATATATGCGTAAAAATGCACAGGCAACATTCAAAAGCAGTTCCCCGGAAGATACTTCCAGGCTGGCCGCCATATTCGCAGCGGCATTGACCGGTGGGGAAATAATATTGCTTGAAGGCCCAATCGGAGCGGGAAAGACATGGTTTACACGGGAACTTGCCCGCTCAGTTGGCGTAAGACGGCTGCCAGCGAGTGCCAGTTTTGGCATGATGCGTTCATACAAGGGAACAAAGACAATTAACGGCAAAAAACTGTCCCTTTATCATTTTGACCTGTTCCGGGCTGGAGAGGAGGATATGGAAAACCTCGGCGTGGAGGAGTTCTTCGGCAGGGAAGATGGTGTTTCTGTGATGGAATGGTCGGAGGCGGCGGCCAGACTTGCGGAGGGAACAGGATATTTGAAATTGAAAATAGAGCTTGCCGGAGGCGACAGCCGTACAATTACCGCATACTGCAATGGCAGAAAGGCGGAAATGCTTCTGTCAGCCGTAAAAAGGAATTGGCAGCATTGATATCATTATGGAAACAGAACGGAACAAATGGAATATGTCCGACAAGGACGCTATTGCGGCAGGACTGTATACATCAGGCTCTCGTATCATAATCGCATTGGAGCATGATGGAAAAATATCTCATTACAAAAGAAAGCTGTTCAGTCAGGAAACGGCATTATTCCCAGCATTGGAACGCCTAATGCCAGCAGGAAAATCAGTAAGGGATATAAAGGAAATATGTGCTTCAAAAGGACCTGGCAGGTTTACGGGCATACGCATTGCCCTGACCGTGGCCGGAACACTGAATGTGTTGTCCGGTGCGAGAATATTTACGGCGACTACATTTGACATAATGGCATTGCAGGCCGCAGATAGCATATCCTTTGCGAGAAAATTTCCAAAAGGAGGAATGATAGCGGTGCTGCTTCACGCATTCCGGGAGGAATACTTTTGTGCATTTTATGACGCAAGACCCGGAGTAATCCCAGTTCTTGTCAAAGACCCTGAATGGCTGCGTCGCGAAGAGGCTGAGAAACTGCTTAAATCAGTAAGAAAACCGTTTTTCTGCATAGCGGACGAGGAGGAAAGGCCCGGAATTTACGAATTGCTGCCGAAAAGGGCCGTCCAAGCATCCAAGGGCATATCAAGAATATTGCCGGAATACCTGATTTACGCACCCCGGGTAATGGGTAGTCCGGATTTGAAGCCGCTTTACCTGAAACTTGCAAAATTTGAACTGGATGCCCTTGAAAAGGCCGCAAAAGACAGTAAAAAACAGTCAGATTCAGTGGAGAAGGCCAAATGAATATCAGAAGGGCAAGACGGGAAGATTATGCCGTATTGTCAGCAATAACCATTTCTTATGATATAATCCCGTCGTGGAGCGTGGAATCTTTCGTAAAAAGCGAGGAAAACGCATATTCGGTCACACTTGTGGCAGAAAAGGACGGACAAATAACCGGATTCGTAAATTTCTGCGTCCTCAGACCGGAAACCGAGATAAACATGATTGCGGTCGCACCGGAATTTCTAAAACAAGGTGTCGCCTCGTCCCTGATGAAAAAAGTGCGGGAATATGCGAAAAAAAGCCTGTGCGGGAGCATAATCCTTGATGTGCGGGAGGACAATTCTGCCGCAATATCATTTTACGGAAAAAATGGTTTTTATGTTGAGGGAAGGCGGCCTAAATTCTATAATGATAAGTATGACGCTATACTTATGCGGTCTGATGTCAGGCCGAGGGACTGAATGTCCGGAGAGTTGTTATGAAAAAATTTTATCTTGTAAAAGCATTTTTTGCGGCTGCGATCGCGGTCTTATCCTGTATTCCGGCTCTTGACGCACAGGTTTACGAGGAAAGCCCTCTTGATGAGGAGGGGGAAGTCTCTGAGGAACGGTTTTCAACAAACTGGGATTCCGCGGAAATCGGAGAGACTACGGCAGAATACGGCAGCACGCATATAGCGGTTTCAACAGATCCGGTCACACAGTCGTTCAGATTTTTCACTGAGGCACTTGTCGACGAGTACAACAATGACATTGACAAGGCCATTTCAGGATTCAAAAAGGCGATAGAGGCAGTTCCTGACAACTTGTACATCTATCAGCACGCAACCCGTATGGCATTGGAATCCGGCCGTTATGCCGATGCGGAAAAATGGTCGGAATACATAATACAGAAGGATTCAACAACATCGCAAAACTGGGTGCTGTATGCAAATTCAAAATGGGCAAACGAGCATTATGACGAGGCGGCAGAAGGCTACAGGCAGGCCTTGAAGCTGTCGCCAGATAATGCCGAGGCCCTGTACCAGTATGCCTCACTTGTCGGTGACGATATGCCGGATCTGGCAATATCAATGTTCCAAAAATGCAAGGCATTGCTGCCAGACGAGGCCTCTGACATAGATTACCGTATAGCGATACTGTACAATGTCAAAAATAATCTGCCAAAGACAGAGGAATACCTTTTGAAATCCATAAAGGAAAACTTATCCAATACAGCAGCATGGTATGCTATTGTGGATTTATACGAGATACGGAAACAGCCCGAAAAGGCATTGGAAGCGTTGGAAGCCCTCGTCATTATAGATCCCGGAAATGTAAAGGCATTAAAGAGGATTGCCGAAACGTATATGGAATCTGAGCCGGAAAAGGCAGAGGAATATTTTCGCAAGATAAAGGAGGTGGACAAGTCAGATCCTGATGCCTGCTTCTGGCTTGCAGCTGCCGCGGAAGAGGCAAAGGATTACGAGGAGGCCGCCCGTCAGCTTGAAGACTCGGCCTCATTGTGGGTGCAGCCGGAACTTCTAATGCGTCTTAGCTTTTTTTATACCCAGATTGGAAAATACGATGAGGCCGTGGATCTTATGGAAGATGCCCATGATAAGTTCCCGGACAACAAGGATATAGCATATTATCTCGCATTGGGTCTGGACGATACAGGAAAATCATTAAAGGCATACGATTATTTTGACTGGCTTGTAAGGATTGAGCCTGAAAACCTTGATTACAGATATCAGCTGGCACAGGTATGTCAGAAAGTCAAAAAATTTGACGAGATGGAAACGCATTTCAAGTACATCCTTTCGCAACAGCCTGAAAACGCGGTCGTACTGAATTATCTTGGTTATTCACTGGCGGAGCAGGATTTGAAACTGGAAGAGGCCAAATCCTACATTGAAAAGGCCTTGAAGATCTCACCCAACGAGGGTGCGTATATTGACTCGTGGGCATGGGTGAATTACCGTCTGGGCAATCTTGACATTGCGAAGGAGTACATAATCAAGGCCAAGGACCTTGTTCCGAATGATCAGGTTATCTGGGAGCATTATGGAGACATATTCAATAGCCTGGAGGATTTGCAGGAAGCCTGGAAGGCCTGGCAGATAGCAAATATACTATCCCTTTTTGATAATAGGGATGTGGAGCGGCCATTGAAAGACAAGATAGAAAAGCTGGAACGCCGTCTTTCTGCAAAATCCGCCGCTATTATGAAAACGGCATATCTTGACAAGTTCATTGCGCATGGGAATGATTATTCGGCTTATGGCAAGCTGGAGGCAGAGGCAGGTGGAAAAAACATCAAGGTTGACGTGATAATCAGTTTTACCGCCCCTGATCACCTTAAGATAACATTCCTAAGCCCATTTTATACTCCGGCGGGATTTGTGTCCGTAAGTGGTGAGGAATTTAGTGTTTCAGGTCTTCCTGAACTGCCTGGAATGGAAAAATACAGCGAGAACATAAAATCATGGCTTGGCGTAATCGCAATGGATTTCCGTGATGTATATATGGGACGCTATAACAAGGCAAATGTTAAAAACTGGAAGAAGAAGGACTATGTTTCCGAATACGGTGCGAAGGTAAGACTAGGTGCTTTCATGTTGCCAGACCGTATAAGATCGTCAAGAAACAGGAAGATAGAAATGAACATCAGTGACTATCATTTGTTCCATTACTATTTTTTACCGTCTGACATAGAATTCAAAGTACCATATACTACTGTCAGGATCACGATAGATCCGTCAAAGATGAAGTACAAGCCCGAAAACAACCTGCGGGATTTTGTCAATTATTAAGGAAACGCTGAAAAAAGCATTTTCAATAAGAAATTAGCAATTAGAAATGAGCAATTGAGGAAAAAAATGATAAAGATAAAGGCACCGGCCAAGATAAATCTTTTTCTTGAAGTGACAGGCAAAAGGCCTGATGGATTTCACGATCTGGAGACATTGTTTGCAAAGATAAGTCTTTATGACGAGCTTGTTTTTGAAAGAAAACGCTATGGCGGTTTTACGTTGACGGTCAATGGAAAGATACCTGGAAATGGAAGTTTCAAGGAAAACATAATTTACAAGGCCGCAATGAAATTCTATGAGGCCTTTCCTGATGTAAAGCCTGCAGCGGATATCGTTCTCAACAAGAACATTCCAGTAGGCGGAGGGCTTGGCGGCGGTTCTTCGGACGGTGCCGCGGCCCTGCTTGGATTATGCAAGCTGCATGACGTAGATCCGTATACATATCGTGTACGTCTGCACAACATTGCGGCGGAACTGGGATCTGATGTTCCGTTTTTTCTTGTAAACGGTCCGGCAGCCATAGGACGTGGAAGAGGCGAGATACTTGAACCCGTAGGAATGCAGGGCCGCCTGCCTTATCTTGTACTGGCATATCCCCCGAAACCAGTATTCACAAAGGATGCGTATGGAAATCTGAAAATCGGAAAACAGGATGAGATTGATGCCAATCTTAAAAAACTGTCCGATATGGTCCAGTCATTGCGGAATGGTACGTTTGTACCGTCGGAAGCACCTCTGTTCAATCGTCTGGAAAGTTCCGTATTGCCGGGCAGGGAGGACATACAGGAAGTAAAGGATATGCTACTTGCGGCTGGCAGCGAGGCTGTAATGATGACCGGATCCGGCGCGACCTGTTTTGGACTTGCCTCCTCGCAGAAAAAAGCCGAAAGAATAGCGGATTATATGTCTGCGAACAGGGATCTGCGTGTTTTCGTAGCCAGTTTCGCGGAAATTGCCTGACAGACGCAATTTTTGCTAAAATATATTTGCACAGGATAATGTTTTTTTTATCCCAATTCATAATTTTCTCCTATTTTTTTACATTATCCTGTGCCTTTTTAATTCCCGGGTTGTGTAACGGTTAGCACAGGCGACTTTGACTCGCCTAGTCCTGGTTCGAATCCAGGCCCGGGAGCGTTCAGTTCATTTCCGACTTGCTTTTCTGCGTTTCCATAATATATAGGCCTTTTGTCCTTGCCTGGCAATACACAAATCCACTATAATTATAATAACGCATTGTTTGCGTTAATTCTGGAGGATCAAATGAACAGATTTATTACAGCCTTTCTGGCGGCCCTTGTTTTCTGTCCTACATTCGCGATGGCACAGAACCGCATAATCTACGGCAATGATGACCGTATAGATTACAGTCTCGCACCTGCTCCGATGCAGAGACTTGCGGATTCCGTGGTTTCAATTTGGGACGAGCAATACATTAGGGACATAAACGGTGAAAAGACCCTTCTTACCGTCACTTTTGAAAAAGGCGTAGGCCTTTGCCCAGGCGAGACATTCGGACAACAGCCGATAATGGCATTCTGCTCTGGCACTCTTGTAGGAGATGATCTCATTCTTACCGCAGGTCATTGTATAACTGACGAGGCATCCTGTGCGAAGGCACGCTTTGTATTCGGATTCAATGACACCATTCTCAAAAAAGGCAAGAAACTTAACGAGGATGTGACAGGCTATCCTATTGATGAGAAGGAAGTTTATTCCTGCTCAAAGATTGTAAAACGCAATCTTGGCAAGCAGCACAGTGGCACTCTCGGTGCGATATGGGATTACATTCTTTACAGCAAGGACATTGTCGCTCCCGACTATGCCCTTATACAGCTTGACCGCAAGGTTTCAGGACACAATCCCCTTCCTGTTGAAAGAACTGCAAAGCTCAAAGCTGGCGACAAGATATTCGTAATAGGCCATCCAGTAGGATTGCCTCTAAAGGTCGCTGGCGGTGCGACAATACGCAACAACAAGCCCAGCAATTTCTATCTTACCGATCTTGACACATTTGGCGGAAACTCCGGCAGTGCCGTCTTCAGTCAGGATACCGGGAAGATAATCGGCATACTTGTACGCGGAAACACGGACTTTGTTGATGACACGGAAAAAGGCTGCAAGAAGCAGAACAGGGTTGAACAGGATTATGGCAAGGGCGAGGCCGTAAACCGCCTCAAACCCGTACTTTCCAAAATACCTTTGCTTCCTGGTGAGAAATCCGTATCAAAATCAGCATCCTATGTTGAGGTTGAGGAAGTCTCCGCACCTTCTGTAAACAGATCCGGCAAGTCAAATGTAAAAATCAGCAATCCGTTCTAAAAAAAGCTGAACAATACGAAAGGCTCGTATGGCTTAAGCCCTGCGGGCCTTTTTTAATACTCTTGAATGTATGCTGCAAGTCTTGATGTATTTTTCAAAAATACATATAATTGTTTTTAGGAAGACTTTAGGAAAGACAGAAAAATGTCTTTTTTCTGTCTTTCCAATTAGCAGTTAGTAGTGAGTAGTTAGAAGTTAAGGAAATTCCGTAAATCGTCATTGCGAACGGTAGTGAAGCAATCTGATTCAGGAACTTTGTTTTGAAAAATATTTGCATAGATTGCTTTGTCATTTCATTCCTCGCAATGACGCATAAGAAGGGAGTTTTTTTGACTTTATCTGTGTTTCCTTAGTTATAATTTACGGTTTCATACGTCTAATCTTATGAAAAGAATTTTGTTATTTTTGATTTATGTCTTTTTCGCACAGGCTGCTATATGCGATGTGGCTGACGCTGCGGGAGTATCGGATTCAGAAACCGGTATTGTACAATCTGCCCCGATGGTCATAACATTGGAAAACGCATTGGACATTGCCTTGCAAAACAACAGGGAAATAATGGCCGCGAAGGCACAGGAGAATGCCGCCCGCAATGCCGCCGCCTCAGCAAAGGGAATGTATTTTCCGAAAATTGAGGCGGAAGGCCGCTATACCCGCATGAACGATCCGATAAACATTGATCTGGCGGAACTAAGGACGGCTATAATCGGGGCGAATTACATAACGGCATTGGGACTGTCCGGCAATCCTGCTACGGCGGCGGCGATACGCAATGGCATTGAGGGCAATCTTCCGGCGGACAAATTCAATATTTCCGTGCAGGACGAGGAGTTTTACAATTTCACTATAACCGCAATGCAGACAATATATGCCGGAGGCAGGATAAGGGCGGCGAATATTGCGAAAAAAGCCGCATTGAATGTAGCGATAAGGAATACCGCCGCCGCAAGGGAAAAGGCCTATTCCTCTGCCACGGAGGGCTATTTCCGTCTGAAACTGGCGGAAAAGGTGTCCCAGATACGCCGCGAGGCCCGCGAGGGAATAGCGGTGCATGACTATAATGCCAGACAGCTATATGAACAGGGAATGATTTCCCATGCCAACCGTATGAGGGCACAGGTAGCCCTCGCCGATGCGGAAAGGGAGGAGAAAAAGTCAATCCGGGATATGGAACTTGCCGCTATGCTTCTGGCGAACGTTCTTTCCGTTGAGACAAGCAGTTTTACCCTGACCACGGATTTCGCCCTGCCGGAAGATCCGGGAGACGTTCAGAAATATATAAACAAGGCACTTGCGTCAAATTCCGCACTAAACATTCTTGAAGGCACGAAGGAGCAGCTGGCAGCTGCGAAAAAGGCATCCGACGGGAAACGCCTGCCAACAGTCGCCGCATTCGGAAAATACGAGGCTTACAAGCAGGATCTGACCATTCTGGAGCCGGACTGGGCGGCAGGAATAGTCCTCAAATTGCCAATTTTCAGCGGATTTTCGGATTATCGCGAAAGCCGTGAAATAAGGGAAAAACAGCAGGCTCTTGACCGTATTGACGAGAATGCCCGACAGCAGATAAGGACGCTTGTACGCAAGCATCATCATGACATTCTCGCCGCCAAGGAGGAATACGAATCATTGGGCAAGGCACAGGAACTTGCCGAGGAGAATCTGCGGCTCAACAGACTTTCCTTCCAGCACGGGACAGGCACTTCCCTGGAAGTGATAGACGCACAGCTCGCATTGAGCAAGATAAGGACGGATCGCAGCAGGGCCTTGTTTGATTATGCCAAGGCTAAGGCAGAGCTAAAGCGTGTCTGCGGCGAATAAATGCAAAAAAATGATGAGAAAAAATCATTTTTAAAAAAATAGCCAAAAAAATCAGTTTTTTTAAAAAATAAGGCATAAAATTTCAAAATTGAAAAAAAGACAAAAATTTACAGTTTTTAAAAAACGGAGTAAAATTTGCAAAAATGCAAATTAAGAGGCAAATATGAATAGGTTTTATATAATGTTCGTGGCAGCAATGATTGCGTCTTTGCTTTCTGGCTGTTCCAAGCCTGCGGAGAGAATCACAGGCGAGGCAGAGGCTGCGGAAATAGATGTCGGCGTAAAAGTTCCTGGCCGTCTTGCGGAAATATATGTGCATGAGGGCGATTCCGTAAAAAAAGGCGACAATCTTGCAATGCTGGAAAGCAAGGAGCTGGATGCAAAGAAAAAGACTGCCGAGGCCGCGTTAAAAGAAGCCAAAGAACAGTTTGACTTTGCAGGCAAAAGCTATAACCGCGTAAAAACACTTTTTGAAAAAGGTGTTCTTCCCAAACAGCAGTACGACGAGACCAAATACAAATACGAGGCCGCTAGACAGAAGGTTGAGGCCATGCAGGGAACGATGAACGAGGTAAATGCCTATTACGAGGAGCTTTATCTCAAAGCACCGATAGACGGCGAGGTGACCTCCATAATTTCTCGTGCGGGGGAGATTGTCGCCGCTGGTTATCCAGTGCTTACCCTTATGGATCCGTCTGACAAATGGGTTGTGTTCAATCTTCGGGAGGACAAGCTACCGGGGCTGAAAAAAGGCGATTCAGTGGAGGCGGAATTTCCTGCACTGGGCAAAAAGATACAGATGAAAATAACATACATATCCGCTCTGGGAGCATTCGCAAAATGGAAAGCCACAGACGAGCTTGGCACATTTGACCTTAAAACATTTGAGGTGAGGGCCAAGGCGGATTCCGCAATGGACGAGATACGCCCCGGCATGACAGCGTTCATAAGAAGATAATATAAGATGAAGGCCATACTGCGAACCGCGAAAAGGGAACTGCGGCTGTTTTTCTCAAACAAGAGGCTTGTTGTCCTGCTTATGGCATGGCCTTTTGTGTTTGCCATGTTCCTTGCCTCAATTTACTCTGCCAAAGTGATAAGGAAAATGCCAATTGCGGTATGCGATCAGGACAATTCCTCCCTGTCCCGTCTTGCAGTGCGTTATCTGGGGGCTACAAGGGCTCTTGACATATCCATAAGGACGGAAAGCGTCGAGGAAATTCAGGATTTGCTGCTGAAAGGCAGAATTGAGGGCGGCATTTACATTCCGAGGGGCTGGGCAGCGGATATGAAACGCAACAAGCAGGTCCCGCTGATTGCCTATGTAAACGGCGGAAACATGGTCATTGGCAATATGATTATGGCAGACGTGAAAACCGTGGCTGGCACTATTTCCGCCGGTGTCAGGATAAAGTTCCTGGAAAAGACAGGCAGTTCCAGCAGACAGGCCAAGGGAACGTTCATGCCTGTGGGTACGGAGAATTTCCGTCTTTTCAACCCCGGAGGGAATTATATGCGTTTCCTCGCTCCTGGACTGTGGGGGGCTATATTCATGCAGGTCCTGCTTAGCATTGCCGTGGTCGCACTGGCTTCGGAAAAGGAAAATGGCACAATGCCGCAGGCCTGGGATTCTGCCGGAAATTTCGCAATGCCGCTGCTTTTGGGCAAAATGCTTCCTTACTGCCTTTTGTCCTTCATTGTGCTTGAACTATTTGAATTTGCCCTTTATCCGCTATTCGGAATACCTGTTAAAAATTCCGTAGGAATGACTGCCGCGAATGCCGCATTCATATTCGCCGTGATGTCAACAGGAATGTACATAAGCTCCATAGCCCCGACGGAAACAGATTCACTGAAAGGCGTTCTTATGATTGGTGCGCCCGCATTCATACTGTCCGGGTATATTTGGCCGCTCGCCGCGATGCCTAAATGGGTAAGCACGTTCGCCTGCCTGATTCCCCTTACTCCGTATCTGAAGGCATTGCGTCCATTGGCGGAATACGGATGCTCCATTCAGCAGGTTTCCGTGCAGTTGTGGCATTTGCTGGGTCTTGGGACGGCGTTTTTCGTCTTCGCAGCACTTAATCTGCGTGTCGCTAGGCAGATTCATATTATGAAGGAAAAACGCACACAGGGAGTAATGAGCAATTAGCAATGAGAAATTAGCAATTGTGGAAGTTCCTATACTATGTCAGAGAGAAAGAGTACTGATTCAATAAGTATATTTTGGAATACATTTCTGAGCGAGTTCAGGCGGATGTTGACGAACAGGCATTTGCTCGTAGTCTGCTTTCTTGCACCGTTTTTCTATGTCATAGTGCTTACCTCCGTGTATCAGCAGAAACGCATTATGGATGTCCCGGTCGGAATTGTTGATGCGGACAATACTTCCATGACCAGGGAGGCCGCAAGGTATCTGGATTCTTCCGAGGGACTGAGTGTCTATGCCAAATACGATGAAATTCATTCTGCACAGGATGCGTTGACAAGGGGAGACATTTACGGATATTTTTATTTTCCCAAGGGTTTTACGGCTGACATAAAGAAGGGCGGCTCTGCCAATTACCGCGTGGCGGCGGATTATATGAACATCGCATTGGCGAACCCGATTTTTCTAGGATCTTCCGACGTGGCTGGGGAAATGAATGCTGTAAAGTTCTCGCAGCTGCCGGGCAAGCCTAGGCTTTCCAGGGAAAGGGCAGCCGCAATGAGAAACCTAGTCCGTCCTGAAGTGCATACTATTTTCAACCGTGAAATGAATTATCTGGATTTCTTCGTTCCCGGTCTTGTCGCAGTCATAATGCAGCAGATAATCATAGTCGCATTATGTCTTTGCGGAGCTGAGGACAGGCAGCTGGGAATTGCCGGTAATTATTACAGAAATGCGGGGAGCAATCCATTCATTGCCGCAGGTGCGAGATTTCTGCCCTGTCTTATCGTAAATTATGTTCTGACCTGCATATTCCTGCTTTTGTGGCTGCGGACACTTGACCTTCGTATTGTTCATTCCCTGCCGGACACAATGCTTTATATATTCGTGTTCACGGCGGCATGCTGCTCTTTCGGCCTGATGATTTCCCCATTCTTCCGCAAGACGGCGGATGTGTTCATGTTCCTGATGTACTTTTCCATGGCGGCATTCCTGGTTTCGGGCTATTCCTGGCCTGCTTATATGCTGCCGCTTCCACATCGTCTGATAGGAATGCCAATTCCAACTACATATTTCATGTCCTGGATTCGCCGTGCCTTCGGAGCTGGCCTGCCGCCATCCTGGACCATGCCGGATTTTTGGATTCTAGTCGCAATGACTATAACCTATTTCCTGCTAGCGACGCTGTTTTACAAAAGGATTTATGGACGTGAAAAATAACTAATTTCCGCAATTGCACACTACTCACTACTAACTTCTAACTTGAAACGCAGAAAATGTTTTTTTTGCGTTTCCTTAATATGCTATAATTCCAATATGTTATAATAAAGTTGTTCACTTATATAAGATTAAGGGGAAAATATTATGAGAAAAATCATTTTATCTTTGTTTGCGATGGCTTTGCTTATATCTTGTTCTTCAAAAGCCAATATGAAGAACGTTCCAGATGGCTTTATTCCCAGGACTGTTGTTATAGACCCAGGCCACGGTGGAAAATTTTCAGGGATGGATTATTCTGCAAGAAAAATCACAGGGTATAAGGATGTCAAGGTATATAAAACAAAAATGGTAGATGGGGAAGAAGTTGAAGATCCTGTGACCGAGCAAATAGTAAGGAATGGAAAAAAAGAAAAAATCATTGTGACAAAAAAGGTTCCTAAATACAAAACGATAAAAATATTCAAAGAACAGGATATTGCTTTGTCCATATCACAGGAATTAAGGAAACTGCTTGAAAAAGATCCTCGTTTTAAAGCCATTATGACCAGGGAAACAGACAAGGAACTGGGTAGTACTCTTGCCGAAGATTTGTCTGCACGAGTCAAAATAGCAGAATACAATAATGCTGATTTGTTCGTTTCCATTCATGTAAATGCCTCTAGTGGCTCTGGGAGGGACACTTGTAAACAGCAGGGATTTGAGATTATATACAGAAGCACTGGGAAAGATGACAAAGGCAGGCTGGATACGCCAAGAGGTTCAACGGAAGAAGAAAAAAAGCAGGATGTAGAAAGACAGGAAAATGCCAAAAAGGAAGGAATTGCCCTTGCCGCAAAGGTTTCATCCCAAATGCGGAAAAAAGGATTAACACAAAATAGAGATCCTTATTCAGATTATGTTACTGGTAAAATGAATTTAGTTTTAAGAAAGTCCAGATGGCCTGCTATTATAGTTGAGACAGGATATATATGCAATGAAAAAGACCGTAAGATCATGACGGAGGAACCTGTCAAAATAGCCGAAGGCATATACAATGGCATTGTTGAATACGGCAAACAGTCAGGCTGGTTTGAATAAGTCTATAAAAAATAAAACGCTGGATTTTTCCAGCGTTTTTATTTTTATAATGCTTAATGACGAGCATAAGGAATTTTTTTAAAACTCCTAAGGAAACACGGAAAAAGTAGCTGTTTTAGAAAAACACTCCGTCATGCCCGAAATTAGTAGTCGGGCATCTCGTCGGTGAATATTGTAGAGATTCCCGCCAACAACTTGCTGGAATGACGATATGGACGAGATGTTTTTTACTCAAACTCCGTTATTTTAAGATATGCCCTTTCCCTGTCCCGGATGATTTCGCTGGACTTGATTTCAATTGGCGAGGAAAACAGTGGACTGTCTATGACAAGTGTCTGGAAATCGTTGCCGTCGGCATAAATGCCTTTCTTGTTAAGTTTCTCAAGAATTGCCGCAAATCTGCTGCCGGTCTGCATTCCAAGCATGGATTCCGGCAGTTTGCCTTTTTCAGCGGCGACAATAATTGCCCTTATTCCGGCCTCTTCCTGCTGACGCAGTATCTCTGCCGCATCAAGGCCTGCGAGAGGCGTTTCTATACGCAGTCCTACGGATTCGCCAGCGGCACGGAAACCCTCTGAATTTCCCTCATCGTCCCCGTCTGTCGCACCACTGCATAAAGCGTCAAATTCGTATTTTGCCGCAGCGGCATTTGCCAGATGTTTCAGAATGTCGCCAGTACCTGCCGAACCCTGTCGCATCCAGTCTTCAAGCGGCACAATTACAATCGGAATACCCATTCTTTCTGCATGGCATTGCAAAATTGCCGTCTTTCGCAGGTCATGGAAAAAAAAGGGATGTCCGTCTCCTCCGTCAAGCGTGATAATGCAGGATATCCTGTGTCCGGCATTGGCCATTTTGAGCATTGCCAAATGTCCATCCTTGCCTCCACTGTATATAGCGGCAATATTCATTACTACATTCCTGTTTCCTGGCATAACAATAAAATACAAATGTTTGCGGCATACAGTCAAACAAAAATCCTTTTTGTCATAATTGGCGTGAATTATATTATAATATTATAAAGGCAAAAGCCTTTTTGAAAGTCATTATGGATCATTACGAGGTCTTATGAGATACCTTTTGCTATCATTGATACTGTTGTCCTCATCATATCTGTATGCTGAAAATGATGAAAATGTTGTCTACTACAGCGCTCCTTCTTCGGATTCAACAGATGAGGGTATAGATGTACCTCCCATTACGGATTTTTCGGAGGACAACGATTCGGAAGAAGATTCTGATGACAATTATCTGCCGGATTCCCTTTTGAACACTACTCTTGAAAAGGCAAAAAAAGGTGATGCGGAATCCCAGTACTGGCTGGGTTTTATGTACTGCTATGGAAAAGTGAGAAATCCTGACTGCGGTAAAGGCTTCAAATGGTTTAAGAAGTCTGCCTCACAGGGCTACAGGGATGCGTATTATGAGATTGCCCATTGCTATTACAAAGGCGAAGGTGTTGGAAAAAACTATAAGAAGGCAATGCAATGGTACAAAAAGGCAGACGAGAACGGTGATCTGTTCTCAACATATCTTATAGGGCTTATGTACGAGGGAGGCCAGGGAGTAAGCCAGGATGACAATGAGGCTATGAAATGGTATATAAAGGCAGCCGAAGGCGGAAATCCGCAGGCACAGAATTATCTGGGCGAGAAATATTTTTACGGCAGGGGTTCGGCACAGGATTACGCAAAGGCTTTTGAATGGTTCAAAAAATCCTCGGATCAGGGAGAGAGATCCGCAATGTCAAATCTGGGATACATGTACGAGACAGGCATTGGCGTGGCACGGGATTATCAAAGGGCTTTTGATTATTATACAGCAGCCGCCGAAAAACAAGATGCCTTTGCACAAAACGCACTGGGAAGAATGTATTATAATGGAAATGGCGTAGACATTGATTATGCCATGTCCGCACACTGGCATTCATTGGCGGCGGAACAGGATCTGACTTCCGCGCAATTTGATCTTGGCAAGATGTATATGTATGGCATTGGCGTGGAAACTGATTATGACAAGGCAAGGGAATTGCTTTCAAAGGCCGCGATAAGATGGAATGTTGAAGCACTGTATTATCTTGGTGTCATGTATTACAAGGGCTGGGGAGTTGACCAGAATAGCACAAGGGCTTTTGAATTGTTCAAGCAGGCTGCCGACAGGGGATATTCAAACGCACAGGCAATGACAGGGGCAATGTATGCAAACGGCAATGGCGTGGAACGTGATTATGACATGGCATTGAAATACGATACCATGGCCGCGGCACAGCGTAATCCAACTGCCATGTACAATATCGGAGCACTTTATCAGGATGGAAATGGTGTTCAGCAGGATAATGATCTGGCGGTAAAATGGTATGAGGACAGTGCCAGGGCTGGGGATGCGTATTCCATGTACAAGGTTGGATCACTTTATCAGAATGGCGTACTTGTTGAACAGGACTGCGAAAAGGCAATGAAATGGTATACCATGGCAGCGGAAAACGACAGTGCGGAGGCCCAGATGGCCTTGTCCGCCATGTATTATATTGGCGAGGAATCTTTTCCAGGCTGCAAGGCGAATTATGAGGAATCATTCAAATGGGCAAAAATGGCAGCGGAAAGCGGTCTTGGGGAGGCCCAGTCGTTTTTGGCATCAATGTACGAGGAGGGAAACAGTGCTGTAAGGCAGGATTATTCCGAGGCATTCAGATGGAATCTCCTGGCCGCAAATGGCAATGTCCTGTCCTCACAGGACAGCGTATGCAAGGCGTATTACGAGGGGCTTGGCACGGAAAGGGATTATGTTGAGGCTGGGCGCTGGTGCTTCAAGGCCGCAATGAGTGGAGAACCGTATTCCCAATATGTACTTGGACTTATGTATGCGAAAGGCCTCGGAGTAAAGACGGATTATGAGGAGGCCGCCCGGTGGCTTGGCAAATCCGTTTCAACATACAGCAAGAATGGCCAGGAAGATGTAAAGGAATGTACAGAGGCAAAAAAACTGCTTGAAACCATCACGCAGAAATCAGAAAACAACTGATATGTGAGATAAAAAAGGATTGGCATTATGACGAGAATAATTGTACTGTTTGCGATTTGTTTTCTTGCCGTATCTGATATCCGTGTATTTGGCCAGTTTTCGGCAGATGGTGCCCCATACAACGACGATGAAGAAAAGTCTGGGGCAGTATATTCGGAAGTGGTACAGACCGGTTGGTCGGAAACTTTCAGGGAAAACCTTAAAAAGGCAATGAGTGGGGATGTGGAAGCCCAATATGAGACTGGCATGGCATACAAGTATGGCATAGATGTGGAGCGTAGTTCCAGCGAGGCTTTTAAGTGGCTTAAGGCGGCGGCACTCAAAGAACATGTACAAGCCTGCGTGGAATTGGGTGATATGTTTGAGGATTCCTCTGGAATTGAAAGAAATTACGAGGAAGCCTTCAAATGGTACAAGATAGCCGCTGACAAGGGGTCTGCCTATGCCACGGCCTGCATGGCCAGGCTTTACTATTTTGGCCTGGGGGTCAGACAGGACTTTCAGAAGGCATTGATGTATAACAAGATAGCCGCTGAAAATGGCGATAAATATGGTCAGCAGGCCCTGGCCGTAATGTATTACGTTGGAGACGGTACAAAACAGGATTATGCTGCTGCCGCGAAATGGTTTGCCAAGGCTGCCGAACAAGGTATTGCCAGTTCCCAGTATTGGCTATCCATAATGTATTTCAATGGATACGGTGTGAAAGAGGACGTATCCAAGGCGTCAGATTATCTTTACCGCTCTGCAAACAACGGATATGCTGATGCCCAATACCGTGCCGGATATACAATTGAGTATAGCTACGACGACGATGATTCAATGAGAACTGCTGCGAAATGGTATGAAAAGGCCGCATCTCAGGGACATGTTGATGCCAGCTTCAAACTGGGAAAAATGTATTGCGAGGGACGTGGAGTCAGGCAGGATTATGGCGAGTGTCTCAAATGGATTGAATTTGCAGCAGACAATGAGAATACGGAGGCACAATACATGCTCGCACTGATGTATGTCAGCGGCACGGCTGGTGTCTCAAACAGGAAAGAGGCAATAAGACTGCTTGAACAGGTGGTTGAGACCGGCCTTGGCAGCGATGCTCGCGACAGGGAGGCATCGGATCTGCTTGAAAGCCTCAAGAACAGATAGTGCTTCAGAATTTCGTATTATGGTGAATATTTATGATTAGGATTCTGGCGGTAGAAGACAACAAGGACATAGCCGATTTCTATTTTGAATTCTTTACGGATTTCGGATATGAGGTTCAGACGGCAGGAGATGCCCTTCTGGCCATTGAAAGGCATAAGTCCTTTCATGCGGACATAATGATACTGGATCTGGATATTCCAGGCGGTGGCGGTCTTTTTGTATATGATACGGTACGCAACAGGCTGAAAGACAATGTGCCGATTATCTTTTCCACTGGCAAGCCGGAGAAACTGGCGGAGCTCAAGGGACTTGTAAATACCTCGTCATTGGGCAAGCCTACGCCTCCGGAAAGGCTTGTAGAGGAAGTACGCCGTCTTACGGCAAATGTAAGGCATATTCCCAAGGCAGATCCCGGTTTCGCACCGCCTCCTCCGCCACCTATGCCCAAGAAAAAATAATATTATGGAAGAAAAGAGGCTTTCATTAAGGGAACTTGAAATAAGATCCCAGGAAACCGACGGAACAATACTCTCAATAGAGGAAATGCTGGCGGAATCCGGCACAATCCTTGATTCCATTGAGGAAATTCTGGAAAAAAATGAAAAGGACAATACGGACAGGCAGAATCTTCTAAAGGACGAGCTTGCAAAGGAGAAGGAAGCGGGCAGGACAAGTCTTGCCGCCCTTCGCAAGGAAAAAGAAGAAACTGAGGCTATGCTTCGTCATCAGAATGACGAGGCCAAAAAGGAAGCGGATATTAAATATTCAAATCTGGAAAGATCCTTCAAGGAAAAGGAAAATGATTACCGGGACAAGCAGGCAGAACTTGAAATAAGACTGCATGAGCTTGATGATCTCCGTCTTAAGACCAGGCTTAGGGAAAAATCAAATGAGAATCTCAGGATCGAGCTACAAGAAAGATTGAAAGGCCTGCTGGAAAGAATAAATCTATTGCTTAAAGAAGAAAAATCCGAATGAAAAAAGATACAAAAAAGCAGAAAAAGGAAAATGCTGCAAAGAACACGGCTCCCACCGAATACAATCAGTTGGATATAGGTGATTATTATTCACTTGTCGAGGGTGTTGCCCTGCCAGAGCTGCCACTGGAGGAACATCAGCTTTTTGAGCAGAGCTATAAGCAGGAAATCAACAGGCGTATAATAAATTTTACCCGGAGAACCGGAGTAATTGACTCCGTCGCACAGGGTGCCTATGTAATGCTGGAGCTTTGTGCGGAAAACAACATCCTGCTGGAAATCATAGATGGCTACAAGACAAAAATCAGGCAGATGGAAGAAAAACAGAGGGAACTAAATCAAAGATTGCAAAAAATGCTGGATCATTTGAAAGATGTTTCATTCAAGGCAGATATTGAGAAATGACAGATTTGTTTGGCAGCGAAAATATTGAAAACACAGGTAACAATGTCCCGCTTGCCGCGAGGCTTGCCCCGAAGAAGATAGAGGAGTTTTTTGGTCAGGAGAACATCTTAGGCCAGGGAAAATTGTTGCGACGTGCGATTGAGGCCGGAACATTGAAATCCGCCGTCTTCTACGGTCCGCCAGGCTGCGGCAAGACGGCAATGGCACGCTTCATAGCGTCCAAGGCTGACGCGCAGGTTTTTGACATGAATGCCGTCATGGCAGGGGTTGCCGACCTGAAAAAGATAATAGACTATGCCAGGGAGATGGCAAAAGGAATTGCGAAAAGACGGAAAGTACTTCTTGTCCTTGACGAGATACATCATTTCAACCGAACACAGCAGGACGTTCTTCTGCCTTCTGTGGAGAGGGGGGAGATAATCCTTATCGGAATGACCACGGAAAATCCGTTCTTCTACATAAACCAGGCACTTCTATCCAGATTTATCGTCGTGGAGTTCAAACAACTGGGATTCAAGGCAATGGACGGCATTTTTGAGCGGGCATTGAAACATGAGGACGGTCTTCTGCCGCTCAACATATCCGTGTCGCCGGAGGCAAAAAAGTATCTTATTGACAACTCGTCGGGCGACGCAAGAAGGCTGCTCAATGCTTTGGAACTGGCGGCAATCACGACGAAGCCGTCCGAGGACGGAATAAGGCATATAGATATGTCCGTGGCGGAGGAGTCCATTCAGCGGCGTTCACTGCGGTATGACAAGAGTTCCGACGAGCATTATGACCATATTTCCGCATTCATAAAAAGCATGAGAGGCTCCGACCCTGATGCCGCCGTGTACTGGATGGCAAAAATGATTGAGGCCGGGGAAGATCCGCGATTCATTGCCCGGAGAATACTGATCTGTGCCTCCGAGGACGTGGGAAATGCCAATCCAATGGCACTTGTTCTGGCACAGAGCGCGTTCAATGCCGTTCAGGTGCTGGGAATGCCGGAGGCAAGGATAATATTGGGACAGGCGGCAATATATGTGGCATCCTCGCCGAAATCAAACGCATCATATCTGGCTGCGGACGAGGCATTGGCGGAAGTACGGCATGGTCCGGAGCGGCATGTACCGCTACATCTTAGGGACGGCTCACGGGATGGAGATGCGTTCGGACATGGCAAGGGGTACAAATATCCGCACGATTTCCCCGGCCATTATGTAAGACAGGAATATATGCCGAAGCACAAGACTTTCTATCGCCCGTCGGAAAACGGCTTTGAGGCCGAAATAGGCCGCAGATTGCGTAGGTTGAGAGGCGAGAAACAGCAACAGCCGGAAGAGGGAAAAGAAATTAGCAATTAGGGAAACGCAGATAAAGTAGGTGTTTTTGAAAGATACTCCGTCATGCCCGAAATTAGTAGTCGGGCATCTCGTCGGTAAATACTGTAAAGATTCCCGCTAACAACCTGCGGGAATGACGGATTGGAGATTTTATCAGTGTTTCCATAAATACTTAAAAATGCCTTTGATACTGGATTTTTTTTTGAAGCAATGGTATAATAATTTAACTTGTTTTACGGATTTATGGATTCTTATGAAAAAATTTTTATATCTTATAGTCGCATTAATATTTATCTCAGGGTGCTTTCACGGAAAGAAACGGAAAATAACGCATGTTGAATACCCTGACAAGTCCCCAGCCGAAATAGCAGAGGAAAAAGCCCTTATGGGTGATGTCGAGGATCTGCCTGAACTTGAACCTCTTGAGGAAAACAAGCTGGAAACGGAAGGCGACGTAATTGAGGCCGAATCCGATGGAGATGAGGGTGGTGCTACTGGCGACGAGGAGATCGGACGCAAGCCCAAGGAAATAAAACTGGATGGCGACGGAAAAATAACAATTACCCGCGACAAGACCAATGAGAAGATAACGGTACGGTATCGCAAAAAGGATGGCTCCTACGACCAGGATGCGCTTGACAAGATAAAGCATGTAATGCGTTGCTACGACGACAATGGTACGGAACATGAAATAGCCCCGTCGCTCATAGAATTTGCCGACCTTATAGACGATCATTTCGGCAGAAAGGGACTGGTAATGCTTAGCGGATATCGTACTCCGGAGCATAACAGGAAGGAGGGCGGGGCAAAAGGCAGCTATCATACATTAGGCTGGGCCGTAGACATAAAGATACCCGGAATTTCCGTCACACAGCTTTACAATTATGCCGCAAAGATTTCCAAATCCAAGGATATCGGCGGCGTGGGGCATTACCGTTCCTTCATCCATATAGACGTTCGTGGCTCGTATAAGCCCTGGGATTTCTCCAAGAAAAAACAGTATAAGAAAAGAAGAAAGAATGTCCGTCGCAAGACTGTACAGAGAAAGCCAGCGGCAAAAAAACCTATAAGGAAGAATGTAAAGGCCAAGCCACAGAGAAAGCCTATACGGGCAAATATAAAGCCTGTATATAAGAAACCGGCTGCCAAAACCATTAGGAGAAGATAGTCCGACGGGAAAATTTTCTGAAGAAATTATAATTAGCGCTCTTGACAAAAGACTGCTAGTAATGTATACTTTGTTTGTACGGAAGTAAAAAAAAGGCAAAAAAGCCGAATCTCCGCGCAAAGGAGCATACATTATGAGACTTGATAAATTTACCGTTAAGGCCCAGGAAGCCCTGCAAGGCAGCGAGGAAGAAGCCTCCCGCCTCGGCAATCCGGAAATACGTCCTGTACATCTTCTGCTGGCATTGCTTAAACAGCATGATGGCATTGTGCCGGACATCGTAAAGAAACTCGGCGGCGACCTTTCACGCCTAATCGGAGACACGGAAGCGTTCTGCGGCAGGCTTCCCAAGACACAGGGTGGGGACAGGTACATTTCCAACGATCTTAAAAGGGTTCTTGAAACCGCCCTCAAGGAGATGGACAAATTCAAGGACGAATATGCCTCATCGGAGCATCTTCTTCTTGCAGCCGCGGCGGAGGACGGCGATGTAAAGACAATACTGGGACAGAACGGAATGAACAGGGACTCAATACTGAAGGCCCTGCAATCCGTCAGGGGAAACCAGCGTGTGACGGATCAGAATCCGGAGGCCAAATATCAGGCATTAGACAAGTATGCAAGGGATCTGACCGACGCTGCCAGAAAAGGCAAGCTAGACCCTGTCATAGGCCGTGATGAGGAAGTAAAGCGTGTGACCAGGGTGCTGAGCCGCCGCACAAAAAACAATCCTGTACTTATTGGCGAACCCGGCGTAGGCAAGACAGCCATCGTGGAAGGCATAGCGCAGAAAATTGTCAGCGGAGAAGTGCCGGAAAACCTGCGAAACAAACGCCTTGTGGCATTGGATCTGGGATCAATGCTTGCCGGTGCGAAATTCCGTGGTGAATTTGAGGACAGGCTGAAAGCCGTTCTAAAGGAAATAGAAAAGGCAGATGGCGGCATAATACTGTTCATAGACGAGCTGCATACTCTCGTTGGAGCAGGTGCGGCGGAAGGTGCGATAGACGCATCCAATATGCTCAAACCTGCCCTTGCGAGGGGGGAATTACGCTGCATAGGTGCTACGACACTTAATGAATACAAGAAATACATTGAGAAGGATGCCGCCCTGGAACGCCGTTTCCAGCAGGTATATGTCGGCGAGCCTAGTGTTGAGGACACTATTTCCATTCTTCGTGGAATAAAGGAAAAATACGAGATCCATCACAGCGTGCGAATCAAGGATGCCGCGATAATCGCCGCCGCAAGGCTTTCAAACAGGTACATATCCGACCGTTTTCTGCCGGACAAGGCCATAGACCTGGTAGATGAGGCGGCAGCCAGCCTGCGAATTGAGATTGACTCCATGCCTGCCCCTCTGGAAGCGGTTGAGAGAAAGAAAATTCAGCTTGAAATTGAAAGACAGGCTCTCAAAAAGGAAGAAGATCAGGCCAGCAAGGATCGTCTTGCCGCTGTTGAAAAGGAACTCGGCGAGCTGAAGGAAAAGGCCGATGGCCTACATCTTCGCTGGAAAGCGGAAAAAGAGGTAATTGACCAGATTAAGAAATACAAACAGGAAATGGAAAGCCTCCGCCATGAGGAGGAGACCGCCCGCCGCAAGGGCGATCTTACAAAGGCCAGCGAAATCCATTACGGAAAGCTGCCGGAAATGAAAAAACAGCTTGACGAGGCCAATGCGAAAATGGACAAGTTCAAGAAAGACGGCGGTGCGATGCTCAAAGAAGAGGTTGACGAGGAGGACATTGCGAAAATCGTGTCCCGCTGGACTGGCATACCTGTTTCCAAGATGATGGAAGCCGAAGTTGCCAAACTGGTAAAAATGGAAGATTCCCTGCGTATGAGGGTGGTCGGACAGGACGAGGCCCTGTCCCTGGTCGCAAATGCCGTCCGCCGCAGCCGTGCCGGAATAGGCGAGCCGGGCAAGCCAATCGGCAGCTTCCTGTTCCTAGGGCCTACCGGCGTTGGCAAGACTGAACTTGCAAGAGCATTGGCAGGATTCCTGTTCAATGACGAAAAGGCCATGATAAGGATTGATATGTCCGAATACATGGAAAAGCACAGCGTCGCAAGACTGATAGGAGCTCCTCCAGGCTATGTTGGCTATGACGAGGGAGGACAGCTTACAGAACATGTACGCCGCCGCCCGTATTCCGTAATACTGTTTGACGAGGTTGAAAAGGCTCATCCCGACGTGTTCAATGTGTTCCTGCAGGTGCTTGACGATGGGCGTCTCACCGACGGAAAAGGCCGTGTCGTGGACTTCAAGAACACATTGATAATAATGACTTCCAACATTGCCAGCGGAATAATTATGGAACAGGCCGGAAAGTTCGGTGCGGGCAAGGATGCAAAAGATCGCATAAAGAACGCCGTACAGGGAGAGCTGCTCAATCATTTCCGCCCGGAGTTTCTGAACCGCATAGACGAGACAGTAGTGTTCAATCCTTTGGGCAAGGAGGAAATATCAAAGATAATTGATATGCAGCTTGCCCGCCTGCTGAAAACGCTGGAGCAGCGCGGAATAACCCTTACGCTGGACCAGTCCGCAAAGGATGCACTGTTTGCCGCCGGGTACGACCCGCAGTACGGCGCACGCCCGATGAAGAGGGCATTGCAGCGCATGGTTGAAGACCCTATTGCCCTTAAAATGCTGGAAGGAGCGATAAAGTCCGGCGACACCGTCAAGGCCGCCGCCGGGCAGGACGGACAATTGGCATTCTACAAGCCGAAGGCGTAAACGGCAGGGCATACCCCCCACGCCTGCGGAGCATCCCCTCACCCGCAAGGGGTGAGGGGTATTAAAGACTGGAACAGATATTAATGTCTCAATGGAAACGCTGAAAATATTTTCAGCGTTTCCGTTTTTTAGGCCTTTTTGCTTATGATTGTATAGGCCTAAAGTCCCTTGTTTTCTGTGAGGATTAGCTGTATATATTCTGTAAGGTTGTGTTGCAGTAAGCAGTGAAAAGTAGGGAAGTAAAATCAATTATTCGTTTTAGTGTTTCCGGTTATTTCTACAAGTTTTATATTGTAGATATTGCTGTCAACGGCTTGCGGTCGTACGAATAAAGATTACTTTTTATGTTTCAGTGCTTTCTACAGCATAGCCAAAGATAAATTCTCTTAAAGGAAGGTTAAAAGTATGAAACAATCAGTCTTTGTTGGAATTCTTTTTGTAGCCGTTTCCCTTGCAACAACCCTATTCGGTCAGGAATTTATCACGCCGGATACCAGCGTTAAGTCTTTGCGGGAATACATTGCCCAATCCTCTAACGACACAGAAAACAACGTGCCGGCAGTTAGTCCTTCTGTTGAGGTATCAGCTTCTGATGGGCAATCTTCCCAAAAAACTTATAAAAATGCTAATCTATCTATAATGAATTCCTTGGAATCAGCAAAAAAACTTGAGAATCCCTTGATATATGACAATCTTGTGAAACTTATCTTTTATGGAACCTTTGAAGAAAAGGCCAGTTTTGTATCTTCTAAAAATTATACATTCCCTAAAAGGTTTATGTCTATGCCTTTATCATTTGAGAATCGAAAAATACAAAGCAAGCTCCCAATTCAGGTTTGCCATAAGGAAAACTGTCATTTTGAAGAGGTGTGCAGTTTTAAAAAAAGATGTCAGACATTAGTAAGTTTAACCTGTGGCTCTGCCGGTGTAGTCCTTATACATTATACAGCAGCCGCATCTGTAATCCTTGAATTATTGGAAAATATTCCTTCAACTTTGATATGTTCTTCTGTTGCTGAAAATGTTTGCGAGGATGTTAAAGATTGTCAAAATGTCGAAAAATGTGATACAGTTTGTACTTGGCAAAATTCTAGCGATATACAACCTGGCGAATGTATAAATACTCCAACTGGAACAGTGTGTAGTTAGTTAGTACTGGGGTGTTGAATATGAAGAAGATTAAAAAAACTTTGAAAACCCTAGACAAAAAGTGGCAGAATATTCCAAGTAGTTTCAGGTTTGTTATTTTGTGCATAGCTACATTTATCGGTATTCACTATTCAATTACTTGGTGTCTGATGTTTTGGATTGTTGTAGTATTAGTAATCTTGCTGTTCCTGCCTGAAAATGAAGTATCTCCATCTAAATCACAAGAACAGCTTCCAAAACCTAAAGATGTTGATAAACAAAGTTAAAAATGCAGTTGCAGTAAAAAAGGCATTCCTGTAAAACAGGAGTGCCTTTTTTGATAGAATTTATATATGCGCAGCAAAGAATTAGAGCTTTTTCTTGTTTTTGCCAAAATAGGCACATTCACCATAGGCGGCGGCTATGCAATGATAGCCATGATGCAGGATGAGCTTTCCGAACGACGCAATTATGTTCCAAAAGAAGATTTTATGGAGCTGGTCTCTGTTGCGCAGGCCTGCCCCGGAATGTTCGCCCTGAACATGGCCGTATTCGCAGGCAACCGTATCGCCGGTACGTCGGGGGCATTGGCCGCCGGATTGGGAGTTGTCCTTCCGGCATTCTTCTGCCTGCTTGCCATAGCCGCATTTTTCCGCACTTTCAGGGACAATATTTATGTAAACAAGGTGTTTTTAGGCCTGCGCCCTGCCGTAGTAGCGCTGATAGCCGTTCCTGTTTTCAAGACGGCAAAATCCGCAGGTATAACATGGAAAAACGCCTGGATTCCAATTCTTGCGGCGGTTTTGGTATGGCTGGCAGGAGTATCACCCGTCATAATCGTTCTTGCGGCAATTCTCGGTGGACTGGCAATCCCATTTTTCCGTCGCGATTCGGCAGGAAAATAATTTCATTTAAATAAATTACGGAAATACAGAGAAAGTCTGTCATCCGTCATTCCCACATGTTGTTAGCGGGAATCTCTACAATATTCAACGACGAGATGCTGAAATAAGTTCAGCATGACGATACATGTTTTTTCCTCAATTGCTCACTGCTAATTGTAAACAATGTATTATTGAAAAATACATCATGTAATATGAAAAATACATCTCGTATTATTGAAAATACGTATAGTATTTTTAGTGTTTCCTCAGATACCTTTCCTGGAACTGCTTTTTTGCCTGACGGAAATTTCCGTTCATTACGGCCTCACGCATCTTGTGTGCCTGATTTATCAGAAAATGTATGTTGTGTATTGACATCAGCTCGCTGGCGAGGATTTCCCTTGCCTTGTACAGATGCGAAATGTACCCTCTCGTGTAATTGCGGCAGCAGTAGCAATCACATTCCGGATCTATTGGAAGATCGTCAAAACGGTATGTGGCATTTTTTATGTAATATTTGCCGTCCACGCTCATAACCTGTCCGTTTCTGGCATTTCTCGTGGGAAGAACACAGTCAAACATATCCGTGCCAAGTTCCGCGCAGTCCCATAGATCCTCAGGAGTTCCCAGTCCCATGAAATAAACAGGCTTGTCCTTAGGCAGATTCTCTATCGCGGCCTGCAGTGCCTCCAGCATCTGCGGCTTTGTCTCTCCGACGGAAAGTCCGCCTATTGCGAAACCGTCCGGGTCAAGTTCCGCCATGGCCTCCGCTGCCTGTTTTCGCAGATCCGTATAAATTGAACCCTGCACTATTCCGAAGAGAAGCGGCCTTTTGTCCTCGTCCATATCCTTTGTTACTTCAAGAAAATGCTTTTTCGCACGTCTTGCCCAGTTCATTGTCTTGCGAAGGCCTTCCGCCGCCTCCGCCCTTGTGGCTGGGTTCTTTACGCATACGTCAAGGCAGGTCCATATCGCGGAGCCAATGGATTTTTCAAAATCTATCACCTTTTCCGGAGTGAAATAATGAGTGCTTCCGTCTATATGCGACTGGAAAATTACGCCGTCCTCGGTGATTTTCCGCAGCTTGCTTAGACTGAACACCTGGAAGCCGCCGGAATCCGTCAGAACAGGTATGTCATGGTTCATAAAACCGTTTATTCCGCCGAAATGCTCCATTACCTGCAATCCGGGACGCAGATACAGGTGATATGTGTTTGAAAGCAGACATTCCGCACCACATTCCTTCAGATCCCGCTGTGTGACGGCCTTTACCGTGGCCTGCGTAGCCACCGGCATGAAAATCTGCGTGTTGACGACTCCCTGACGTGTTTTCAGACGGCCAATCCTCGCACCGCAGTCCGGATCTGTCCTTATTACTTCAAAATGATTCATTTACAAAAAAACTCCTTCAGATTTTATGAAACATGGATAAGAAAACACAGGAAAAGTTTTCTGCGTTTCCTTAATATATTATATCAATTTGACGATTTTGAATTTTTGCGGAATTTCACAAAATGCTTATGAATGTACCCCGGCAGGAAATCTATTATCTTCCTGTTGTGCCTTTTGTAATCCGATGTGCTGGCAATAATCTGCTTGTCCGACGGTATTCTGTCATAGACAATATCCGTGAGGAATGTTATGTTCGGATACCAGAGATTGTGCAGTTTTGGATCATTCCAGTGCTGTAGTCCCAGATTCGGCAGTCCAAGACCGGCGGAGGCGGCCCAGAATACTGAATTGACTGCAATCACGCTGACGGAACAGGTCTTTTTTAGCTCCGCCAGCATACGGAATGTGTCATTCATTTCCAGTTTCTTTATGTCAATGACGAGACAGCCTGGAATGTCCTCAATTCCCTTTGTCACGCTGATTACCGTGAAATCGCGGCTTAGCAACTCTGCCAGCTTCCTGATGTAGGGATAAGTGTAATTTGAGCCACGGGAATCCAGTTGCAGGAATACTATGTCCTTTTTGCCGTTTTCCTGACGTAATTTTTCAATTTCCGAAATATAATCCCTTACGACTGTGGACGGTTCTCCGTCAAAATAGATTATCGGTGGCGGAATTTTGGCATAATCCGGCATTTTTGCTGAATTTTCCGTTCCGTCAGGCATGGCGAGGCCGTAAGTGTCAAACAGGCTTATGACACGGTGCTGAACCTGCACGGAATAGTCATAGTAAACCGGCACGGCCAGATAATCGGGGGGGACAAGTTCCAACGCACGTCGGTAATCGTAATTTTTCCAAATGACAGGATGCCGTCTGCCTCCGGGATAGGTTTTCACATCGGAAAAACAGGGATTGTGCCGCAGCAGTCTTGCCACAAGTGCGGAATTGTTGCGGTCATTAGTATCTCCGGCGAGGGCGACAAAATCCAGTTGCGGATATTTGGCTTTCAATGACGGAAAAAGAGGCGTGGCATACAGGTAATCGCCAGCCCCCATGAAGAAAATGAATGCTATGCCTTTCAGTCCGGGGTATGCCTTTATTGCCGCGTCAAAATCAAAACATATATGCTCATGAACAAGGCAGGGACGACTGATGCTACGCCAATTCAGGGATGGTTTTTCCGAAGGCAGTATTTCCGGCGAGGAATGTCTCTCCGCCTTTCCTCCGTCCTCCGTCCTTGCATGAAAATAATGCCAGCACGGCGTTTTTTCCAGCGGCATAATCCTATGCCAGGCCATGCGGCCCAGCTCATAAATCTGGCATATCAGTCGGGGACATCGTATTGCGAAACTGTTTGCCCTCCAGGAAAAATTGTCTTTCATGTCGCAAAAACTTATTTCTTCCCCATATATTTTTTCAGCTGGTCGTAGTACTGATAGAAAACCCACATGATTACGGCAATGTCATCTCCGAGACCGGCGATAGGAATAAAATCCGGTATGAGGTCAGCCGGCATTACAAGGTATAGAAGGGCAGCAAGAGGGATAAGTTTTTTTACAAGAGGAACTTTCTCATCGCTTAAATACTGCCACATTGCAAGAACCTCGTTCCATATTTTCAGAATGGGGCCTCTCTTCATTTCTGCCATTTTTGCCTTTACTTCTTCCATTTTCTGTTTGAAGTTTTCTGGATTTATGTTCTCATAAACCTTTCTGAAAAAGTCATTCTCAGGCATATCATCATGTCCTGCCGCCTTTGTTCTCAGAAAATAATCATACTGGCGGCGCTTTTCAGGGTCGGAAAGCGTTGAATAAGCCTCGTTTATAAGGGCGGAGCGATCCGTCAGTTCCTTTTTCTTCTCCTCGGAAATGCCGGAATAAGTATCCGGGTGATATTTGCGTATTTCACGGTAATACGCCTTTTTTATATCGTCAGATGTGGCATTCCTGTCAACGCCTAAAATATCATAAAAATTCTCTTCGTTCTGCATATTTCGCTCCAAAAAAATGGTTTTCAGAAATTTGAAAAATCCATAACATAAATTATATAAAATAATATTGTCTGAGATTATGATGAAATTTTTTGCTGAATTGTCTTTTTCCATTAGGAACGACCGTGGATTGCAATTGTCCCTGCTTTGCGGATTCATCGCATTGGCACTGTGTCAGATTTGCCGTCTGATACTGTTTTTCGGTTTTGCGGACTTTTTTGCCCCAGTTTCCGCTGGAACGGCGTTCAGATGCTTTTTTCAGGGCATGGTTTTTGACGCTTCAATCTGCGTGACCATAATGGGGCTGCCTCTGCTGCTCATGAACATTCCCAGAACAGGGAGGAAATGGCTAAAAGGCTGTGCTGTCTTTTTTACCGTCATTTTCACAATTTTCGCAATACTTATGGCAGCGGATCTGTTCTATTTTCCGGAGGCACACCGGCACATCGGGGCGGAACTGAAATGGATTTTCAATGAAATGGGATTTTTCGTCTCATTCGCATTCACAAAAGGCCTGCCTGCCCTTGTCGGCGTTATTATTTTTACAGGGGCGATGTCATATGGTCTTATGCGTTTTGTAGGAAAAGAATCTCCCAATGCGGAGGAAAATATCAGCCTCGGAAAGAAAATAGCATACAATTCAGTAAAGATATTCCTTCTAATAGCCGTGCTGTTCCTTCTTCAAAGAGGAGGATTCGTACGCAAGAACGTAGGCGTAGCGGACGTGTTCAAATATGCCAGGACAAACGAGGAGGCCGTGCTGGTAATGAACGGAGTGTTTTCCGCGGTGAACATATCACGCAAGAAAACCCTGGCAGTAAGCAATGATTTTCCTTACGATGAAGCCCTGGACGAAATAAAAGGACGAATCCTTTCAAAAAATGAGGAATGGTCGGGTGGGGAAAAATATCCATTCGCAAGAAAGTCAGAAAGGGAGATGTTCAAAGGCAAAAAGCTGAATGTCTTTTTCGTAATGCTTGAAGCATGGAAATACGATTCCATAGACGGCCTTACCGGCGGGAAAACGGGAGACACCCCAAATTTTGACAAGATCATAAAGGAAGGACTTGTATTCACGAATGCCTTTGCCGTCGGTACAAGAAGCATTTACGGCTTTTCCGGCATATTCGCAAGCCTGCCGCTTGCCCCAGGCCTGCCTGTATTCGGATATGGACTGGAACTGAATGCCTTTTCTCCTGTTTTCAGGCTATTCGGGGAGAACGGCTATTCAACGTATTTCTCGCAGGCAAGCCACAGCGACAGCTACCGAATGTGTTCCCTAGCACTTGCCATGGGGGCGGACGGATCGTGGGGCTGGGAGGATATGCCGCAGCTGCTTCCGTATTCCTTTACCCCGGATTACGGATATGACCATGAGGCCTTGCAGTTTGCGGCAGACAAGGCCGTAAAAGCCATTAGACAGCCTCAAAAAGGCAAGACTGGCAATTTCTTCTCGGCGGTATTCACGGCAACAACACATGCCCCATTCGGAAACCTGCTTGAAGACGGACGTTTCAGCCATTATCCGAATGACAGCTGGGAACATGGGTATCAGAACTCACTCCGTTATTCGGACTGGAGCATTGGCGAGCTTATAAGCCGTGCGAAAAAGGAAGGCTGGCATGACGACACCGTATTCATTTTTATGAGCGATCATACACAGCATGTAAGCAGCTCTTCTGATTATGAGGTGTTCAGAGTTCCGCTTGTGATTTATTCCCCTAAAAACATAAAGCCGGGAACAAGGGACTATGTCGTGTCGCAGCTGGATATTCTGCCGACTTTGGTGGAAATAGGCGGAATAAGACAGCCATTCTCATCCATGGGAAGAAGCATTTTTGACGAGGACAGGCCGCAGGATCGTTTCGCAGTCACGTCCTATGGCGGGGATGATTTCGGCATTATCACGTCGGACGGTGCGATGCGGCATAACCTGAAAAAGATAACAGCGTTTGAAAACAGGACTGGCAAGGCAGACGAGAAGGAAATGGAACGCCTGCTGAAAGCCGCCCATCAGGCATTCTATAAGACAATGAATGAGAACAGATGGGGCAATTAGAAATTATTCCTTTTCTGCCCACTGGCTAACTGGGTAATAATTCCATTTGATGTATTTTGGCAGCAGCTTTTTGAAAGGCGCTGCCTTTTTGCCTTTGGCAGCCTTGCGTGCTTTTGCACGGTATTCTTTAAGCTCTTTCAGTACCTTTTCAGCATCGGTATCGCCTGTCTCTGCTGCCTGGGCAAACAACTGTTCAGCCTCATCGTAATTGCGCTTTATTCCGTCGCCATTGCTGTAAAGGACGCCTAAATTGTATTTTGCTGATGGTTCTCCGGCCTCGTCTGCCTTTATGTACCAAAGCAGGGCCTGCTCATAATCCTGTTTAACGATTTCACCATAATAATAAAGCGTTCCCAGGGTAAGAATGGAAAGGCTGTAATTGTCCCTTGCAGATTTTAAATAAAGCTCTTTTGCCTTATCCAGATCTTGAGCAATGCCGTTGTCGCCATGACGTAGCATTTCCGCAATAATAAATCTTGCCCCGTTGTTTCCGTTTTCGGCGGCAAGGGAGAACCATTTTACTGCCTCCTTGATGTCTGCCTGTACTCCATATCCCCTTATATAACATTCTCCTAATTCATATTCAGAATGACATCCCGCATCCTGTGCTTTTTTGAAGCTCTTGAAAGCCTCATCTAGATTACGCTCTATGATTTCACCGTCCCTGTAAAACACTCCCATCATATAATTGGCGGATCCGTTGCCATGCATTGCGGATTTGTAAATCCAATACAGGGCTAGATTGTCATTTTTCTCTGTTCCCTCGCCCAGATAGTACATTCTGCCTGCATTGTACTGTGCAATGGCATTGTCGCTGTCTTCTGCCAGTTTCAAGAAAAGCCTTAATGCCTCCGAATAGTCCTGCGGGATTTCTGTGCCCCTGTAGTACATCATTGCCAGCTCGCTCTGTGCTATGTCAGATCCCTGTTCGGCAGCCTTGGTATACCATTTTACGGTTTCGGCATAATCCCTGGGAACTCCCCGTCCGTAATGATACAGATGTCCAATGCTGTACTGCGAGAAACTGTCCCCTCTTTCTGCCGCCATCTTGAAGTATTTCGCGGCCTGCTCATAGTCTGCCTTGACGGTCTTTCCTTCAAGATACATCATGGCAAGATTCTGCTGTGCCTGTATGTCTCCTAGAGCGGCCGCCTCCTTCCAGAGCTGTGCTGCCTTTTCATAGTCCTGACTGACACCTTTGCCTTCATAATACATTCCACCCAGCATGAAAAGCGGTGTTCCAAGTCCTTTTTCCGCACCGAGCTTGTACCACTTGAATGCCTCATTGTAATCAACAGGAACTCCGTTTCCCTGATAATACATTCTTCCGAGCTGCGAATAGGCATCGGTATCCCCTGCGTTTATGGCATCCATGTAATGCTTCAGTGCCTGCTTGTAATCCTGTTTTACCAATCTGCCTTCCTCGTACATTATTCCGGCGTGAACGGAATACTTGTGATCCGTTTTTGCAGCCTTGAGATACAGTTTCGCGGCTTTTTTTAAATCAATTTCCGTACCATTTCCGTCTTCGTACATGCAGCCCAGTGCGAACATTGCCTTGGCGTTTCCCTTCTTTATGGCTTTCCTGTACCATTTTATCGCTTCCTCGTAATCCTGTCTTACGCCATTGCCCTCGTAGTAAAGAGAAGCTATCGCTGCCTGCGCGTCGGAATTTCCCATATTTGCGGCCTTTAGGAAGTAATGGGCGGCCTTCGCGCTGTCGGATTTTACACCGTTGCCGTCCAGATATGCCTGGCCTTTAAGGTAAATATCATTGGAGCTTGTCTTTTTGTCTTTCTCCGTGGAAATTGTGTTGTCTGCCCCATTATCTGATACGGGTGCATTTTCCGCAGAAGATACGGTCGCAAGTGAAAATGAGAACAGGATAATTCCTGCGAGGAGATATGCCTTGTTGTTTTTGAATAACATTGTTGCCATTTCAAGCTCCATCAAACTATCGTATTTAAGAATAATATATAAAAAAACACCCCGTATTTCAAATTGGCAATTGGCAGTGAGCAATGAGCAGTGAGCAATTGAGGAAGTTCCTTTTTTTCGTCATTGCGAACGGTAGTGAAGCAATCTACTTCGGGAAACTCTGCTTTTTTACACAACAAAAGATTGCTTCGTCATTTCATTCCTCGCAATGACGTGAGTTCTCGTCATGCTGAATTTATTTCAGCATCTCGTTGGTGAATAATGCAGAGATTCCCGCCAACAACCTGCGGGAATGACGGATGGCGGACTTTTTCTGCGTTTCCTTAGCAATTTAGGTGTTTTCCTATAAAATTAAATTTTTCGTCTTGAAATAAAATTTGATAAAATTAGACTATATCCGTGTTTACCTAATCATGTTTTGAGGAATGTAAAATGAAAGTAATACCGAAGTTTGAAATTAAAATTGTTCCAATGAGCAACGCCATAAAGGAGTATATAAAGCATAAAAGCGGTGAATATCCGGATTATGACGAAGTACAATTTATAACGGAATGGAAAGGATGACAAATCTTTAATATACGAGATCACAGCATATGCGGATATGTCGGCAATCCTATTTTAGTTTTACAAAAAGAAAACAATGTTTCAGAAATAGATTATTACAGCGATGAAGCGGATGAAATACACGAGAAATTCGTAAAAGAAAATAATATAACAGAGGATAGTTTTGAAATAATAGACGACGAAGAAGAGGAAGAATAACGGCTCTCAAATACCATCAGGATAAACATAATAATGAGGCCAGCAAAGGGCGCTGTTGTCTTCGTCCAGGCTCTTTTTAGTCTTTTCTTTTTTGTCTTTTTTATCTTTCTTTTCCATAACAATATGATAGCAGAAAAAACACAGATTTTCACCTTATAAAGGATTATCAAAACATTATGGAATATAATTTATCCCCGACGAAAAAAACCGCCTTTTAGGTTTGTTCCCTTGCAAGGCGGCTTTGATGTTTGGTGCGTGGTAAAGGATTCGAACCTATGACCCTTCGCGTGTAAGGCGAATGCTCTACCGCTGAGCTAACCACGCATTTGTTATATTATAGCATTTATCAGCCGGCATTTCAATCCATTACCTTGTCCTCGTATGTGCGAATTACGTCCATAAGGGCGTAAGGTGTCTTTGCCGTTGACAGTCTTTCCAGAAGTGTCTTGTTAAGTACCAGCCCGGAAAGCTCCTTTAATATGGCGAGCTGCGTCGCAGGATATTTGGAAGGTGTTATGATGAGAAATACAAGTCTTACCGTCTTTTTGTCTACGGGACTGAAATTCCCTATACCCTTGCTGCTCTTTCCAAAAGCCATTATGGGCCTGTCCAATTCCGCAAGACGGGCATGTGGAAAAGCTGTCCTATATCCCAAGGCCGTGGACTGCGTGTTCTCCCTTTTGACAATGAGCGAGGCGGCATTGTCCTTGTCAAAATGCGGAAAGCAGTCATGCAGCTTGTCAACAAGTTCACGGATTGCCTCTTCCTTGCTGTCAGATTTCAAATCCATTATGCATGCGTCTGGGGTGAGAATGGAACTCAATGTATATTCCGGCGGATTGTCAAACTCATCCCTTATCTCTCCGGTGAGTTCTTCTACAATATCTTCCATGGAAAGTAGACCTGTAAGCTCTCCCCTGTCATTCCTTACCAGTGCCAGTTGCAGTTTCTTCTCCTGAAATATCCTCAATGCCCTCTCGACGGAAAGTGTTTCCTGTATCTCAAAAAGAGGACGTTTTATGTCGTCAAATTCGGGCTTGTCGGCAGGAGCGAATGATTCCGCATCAAGTATTGATACAAGATCCTTCAGATGAACGTAAAAATGCTTTTCCTGCGACGGTGCGAGCAATGGATATCTGGAAAGCTTGTTGTTTTTCAGAACCTCGCGGGTTTCCTGCCATGTTGAATCAGGATCAAGAAAGACTATCTTGCGCAATGGTGTCATTATCTCGCTTGCCTCTGTCTTGCCAAAGTCAAAAAGCTGCTCAAACATTACAAGACGGCCAAGGGATATTCGTCCATAACGTTGGGATTCTCCAAGAATCATTCTCAGTTCCTCGTCGGTGTGAATGGTCTCTTCATGATTGTGTTCTACCTTGAGAAGTTTGAGCAACATAAGCGTTAGCTTGTTCAAAACCCACATCGGATGGTAAAAGATGTGGTGGAATGTCCTTAATGGCCTTGCTACGAATAATACTGCCTCTTCCGGTATTCTGATGGATACGTTTTTTGGAACCTGCTCGCCTAAGACAACATGAACCATGGTGGTGAACAGCAATGCCAGAATGATTGCGATAAAACGTGATAATCCGGGAGCAGGCTGTATTCCGAAAATGGAATACACAGATAATAAAATGTGTGCGACTAGAGGCTCGCCAGTCCATCCAAGCCCGAGACTTGCTATTGTTATGCCTAGCTGGCATGTTGCGAGATATGCCTCAAGATCATTGACTATTTCCCTTGCAATGGCTGCCGTGTTGTTCCCGTTGTTCACAAGCTCTTTTAGCCGGGTGTCCCGTATTTTTACTATTGCAAATTCAGCCAGTACAAAAAAGGAATTAAGAGCAAGGAAAAACAATGCCAGCAGGATATAGATTAATGTTGCCATTTTAAATATTATATCATAAACAGCCGTCACAAAAAAAATATTGTCAACACTCAACAAACTTAATAAAATATAATCATAAATTTAATAGGAGGGTTTATGCTAGTTAAGTTATTAGTTGCCGCGTTGCTTGCCATTCCTGCTGCTGCCAATGCGGCAGAGACCGTTGCTGCTTCAGCACCGGCGCTTTCGCAGGAAGAGCAGGAAATCAAGGATCTTAAAAGCCAGGTTGACAAGATATCTTACAGCAACAAGCTGTATGATGAGAATCTTAAAGAGCAGATGAAGGAAGTCAATGAGCGTCTTTTAAGGCTTACAACGGAAAACAAGCTGCTTTCAGAACAGCAGAAGAAGGAAATTGCCGAACTTACCGCCAAATATGCGAAAATGAAGGCGGAAAGCGATATAGTTTCCGAGCAGAATCGTGCTAAAAAACTGATTTATGATGCCGAACAGCTTGAAAGGGATATGGAAATAAAGCGTCTTGAATACGAGGAGAAAAAACTCAAACACGAGACGGATTTGCTGAAGGCGGAATCCGACAAGCTGGATATTGAGATAAAGCTGCGTTCCAAGAAGGACGAGTGGAAGAAGGAGGCCAATGTAGAGCCGGTCTATCTTGCCGACCCCTTTGATCCCAAGACCGGAACGCTTACGATCAGCGACCGCAGGATTGCGATGAACTATATGGTCACCTCTTATACCGCCGACCAGGTCAACGAGAGGATTGAATATTTCAACAACATATCCACAGCACCAATTTTCATAGTCATAGACACGAATTATGGCGGATCGGTACGTGCGGGATACAATATCATAAAGGCAATGGAATCCAGCCGCGCCCCGGTCTATGTAGTTGTAAAATCATTTGCCGCAAGCATGGCTGCCGTAATCACCACGATGGCGGAAAAATCCTACATCTATCCACATGCCATGATGCTTCATCATCAGATGAGCAGCGGAACTCGCGGAAACATGACACAGATGAAGGAAGCACTGGAAGCCGCAAGGGAGCTTGATCGTCGTATAAACACTCCTGTCGCAAAGAAAATGGGTCTTACACTGGATCAGTTCCGCAAGAAAATGTATGAGCACAATTCCGACGGCGACTGGGAAGAGTATGGCGATAACGCTGTCAAGCTGAAATGGGCCGGAACAGTTGTAAACCGCATAGAGGAGACCGGCGTTGTAAAGCAGCCTGGGGCAATTCCGTCCATAGGATATGCGTCAATGTCTACACAGGGTCTTGTATCAGAGGAGAAAATCGATGCGAATGGCAACAGGTATGTGGCATTGCCGCGCATAGATCCGTTTGATTACTACTATATGTACAATCCTGACAATTATTTCAGATAAGGTCAGGAATCAGGTAGTTTCCAAGGAATTAAGACAGGCTGTCGTTATGGCAGCCTGTCTTAATTCAAGGCTGTTGACAATCATATTTGAAATTGTTATACTATATACATAGTTCTTTAGAATGAGGGCTTAGTTAGTCAATGCCGTATAACGGCTGTAAGCCTTTGAACAGATTTTGCGCGGGTGGTGGAATTGGTAGACACGCACGTTTGAGGGGCGTGTGCCTAACGGCTTAAGGGTTCGAGTCCCTTTCCGCGCATTTTTTATTTGTAAATTGTGCGTCATAGCCCCTGGGAAGGGGCTTTTTTTTTATATGAAAAACAAATATTTATGGCTGGCAGGCATTTTTGTCTTTGCAATAACCTTTGTATTGTTTTCCTTTTCCCTGAATGGGCAGTTTTTGGACTGGGATGACAGCGTAAATTTCATTCTTAATGAAAATTATCGTGGGCTTTCCTGGCAGAACATGAAATGGATGTTCACCACATTCCACATGAATCATTATCAGCCATTGAGCTGGCTTACCTACGGCATTGATTATTCCGTATGGGGAATGAACCCTTTTGGATATCATCTGACAGCAATTATAATACATTCCTTAAATGCCTTTTTGTTTTTTATCATCTCATTCAGAATTTTAAGGATGACGGACATCAATACCGACGGAAAAGACCAGGATAAGGCCATTTTGCCGGCACTTTTTGCCGCATTGTTCTTTTCCCTGCATCCGCTTAGGACGGAATCAGTAGCCTGGATAACGGAACGTAGGGATATATTGTGCGGATTTTTCGTTTTTTTGTCAATTTTGGCATATTTTCGCTATTCGGAGGACGGAAAAAGACGTAAATTCTACGTTTTTTCACTTTTTTCCTGTCTTTTTGCCCTTCTTTCAAAAAGCATGGCCATGATTCTTCCTCCTGTATTATTATTGTTGGACTTTTTCCCTTTGAGAAGGTTTGAAATGCCAGAAAAATGCGGAATTTCTGTTTTTTTTCGTAAAAACAAGGATATTCTGATTGAAAAAATGCCTTTTTTTGCCATTGCTATTGTTTTTGCCGCCATCGCATATTTCGGAGCAGGAAAACCTGCGGATCAGCCGGCCTACTACGAGCCTTCAATAGCAAAAGGCATTTATTCCTATGGATTTTATTTGTGGAAGACATTGTTTCCATTCGGTCTTATTCCTGTCTATCCAATGCCTGACAGCTGGATTGTGCCTGATATGCTTTCAGCCGCGGCAATGTTCTCATTAGGAACGGTGGCATGGCATTTCCGTCGCAGGAATCCGATATTCCTGTTTGCTTTCCTGTATTATGTTATTACGCTTTTCCCGGTATGCGGACTGCTTAACGGCGCTCCACAGCCTGCCAGCGACAGGTATACGTATCTGCCAATGCTTTCTTTCGCGATACTGTTCGGATATGCGGTTGGGAAAATGGCATTCTCGGCAAAAAAAGGCCGAACTGTCATTTATGCTGTTTTCGCAACTGTTCCAATTCTTCTGTCGGGAATTACGTTCTTTCAGCAGAAGGCCTGGGCGGATTCCGAGTCATTGTGGCTGCATGAGCTGGAATTTGACAAGTCATGCGACATAGCCTGGAACAATCTTGCGAACGCACAGTACAAAAAGAACAATCCTGGAATGGCATTGATGTACATAACAAGGGCAATGGAGATAAGGCCGTCGTATCCACCGTACATTTGCAACGCTGCCAAGATACATCTTGCCATGGGCAACAGAAGGGAGGCACTTTCGCTGTTTGAATCCGCATTGCGGCTTGATCCATCCCGTCATGACGCGGCATACGGTGCTGGCCAGATTTATTTTGAAGATGGAAGCATCGCACAGGCAGAACAGATGTTTTCCAAGGCAATTTCAATTTACAAAAACCATGCGGCGGCCTTGTATTCAATGGGACAGCTGCTGATAAATGAGAAACGGTACTCCGAGGCGGACAGTATAACGGAAAATCTTGTTGAATTGATGCCAGGCAATCCTGACGCGATGGTATTGAGGGCGTACTCCCTCGCAGGCATTGGGAATATTCCTGCCGCAATGAAAATGTGCCAAGATGTGCTTGAAATCAGTCCGGAAAATAGGGAGGCCGCCGCATTATTGAAGCAATATCTGGGAGTTTCCAATTAGTAGTTAGCAATTAGCAATGAGAAATTGAGGAGATTCTTTATAAAAAAAATTAAATTCTCGTAGTAAAATTTTTTAGTTAAAATTATGATTATTTAAAATAGCATGACAACAAGATTCTCATATTTAAAAAATCTTTTAGGAGACAGATGCGTATTTGGAGCGTCTGCCAAATCTTATACGACTTATCGTGCTGGGGGGGATTTTGAATTGCTTGCAAAGCCCGCAAATGCCGATGAATTGCGTAGAATACTGGATTTTGCCGTAGAAAACGGTATTCCGTGGCATATTCTGGGCCGCGGGTCAAACATTCTTGTAAGCGACAGTGGACTTGACGGAATAACGATATTCACAGGCCTGATTGATTATGTGCGGATTGTCAAGTCTGTTGGCAATTCCGACGGAAAAACATCAGTAATAGCCGGAGCAGGAACGGTATGGGACAAATTCGTTATGGAATGTATAAAAAAAGGACTTTCAGGGTACGAAAAGACATCTGGAATACCCGGCAGTGTCGGTGGTGCTATACGAATGAATGCCGGAGCGTACGGACAGGAGACCGCGGACTTTCTGGAATCGTTTTCCGTTATAACCCCGTCGGGAGAAATTGTCGAGCTGTTCCGAAACGAGATTGATTTTTCATACCGTCATTCCGGATTTCCGTCGGATTATGCCGTTGTTGAGGCAAAATTCATGCTTCCGTCAGGAAATGCCGAGGATTTGCTGCGTACAAGGCAGGAAACATTATCTTCCCGTCGGAATAAGCAGCCGCTGGAATATCCGTCCGCCGGAAGCGTCTTCCGCCGACCGGAGGGGGACTATGCCTCCCGTCTTATAGACCAGTGCGGTCTGAAAGGACTTGCCATCGGCGGAGCGGAAATATCACGGAAACATGCCGGATTCATAATAAACAGGAACAATGCTTCCGCCAGTGATATTTATTCGCTTATACGCATGACGCAGGAAGAAGTCAAAAGGCAGACAGGCCGCGACCTGCAATTGGAGCAGGTTCTGTGGGGAAAATTCAGAATCTGATTCTTAGTCCTGTCTTGGGGACAAGACTATTTGTCTCAGGTTCCCTTATGTAATAGTAATCAAGACCTATGTCCCAGGCAATATCTGTAAATACAAAGGAGATTCCCGTATAAAGGCCACCGGTAAATGACCAGCCACGGCCATTGGCCTTGCTTCCCCATATAGATGTCTGCCAGTGATAGCGAGCCGCACCCGCACCAGCACCCACATACATGGCAAAATGCTTGTCCCGCAAATAGTCGTAATATGCATTGGCCATAAATGCGAATGCCTCAAAACTGCTTTTGACGCCTACAATAGATGTTATTGCTTCGGAAACAGATTCCCTTTCCTGGTATGCGATTTCAAACCTGGATTTGCCTATTTCAGTTCCTATGGCAATATTGGAAATTCCCCCTATTTCCGCAATGCCGTCCGAATCTGCTCCCTTTTTGCCAAATTTTGTTTCCCCAATTGAAAAACCCATATCAATACGGGTATAGACACGCAGAGCATTTGCATTATGATAATCTTCCGCATTGACATTCTGACAGAAAGATATTGCAAAAGCGGAAAACAGAACTATTTGAACAATTTTTTTCATAAATTGATAATCCTTGTATTTTTGTCCTTATGTGTTATTTCCGTGTGTTTTTGTAAATTATGGAATGACCTCCGCCGAGAATCGTTATTCCCAGCCATATCAGTACCATTCCAGCTATTATCATTGGTATTCCCAAAATAATGCCTATGACCGTTGATGCAAGGAAAATGCCTCCGATGGCAAGCACAAGCCCAATGACAAGCATTATTCCGCCAAGTCCACGGAACATTGTCCTGATCCGGTTTACGGTTTTTTCAGTAGAGGAACGTATTTCCTCCGGATCTGCATAATCAGGACCGTGAGAACGTCCGTCATTGCCAAAATAACGGTTCTTGTCCTTGTCTCCGCCCTCATAAACAATTTCTGCCTCAACACAGTCATCGTCGGCGGAGGAATGACCGTCTGAGACGGCCGGTGGATTGAAATTTTCAAAATTCTCTTGCATATCGTGCGGATAATTCTCCATAATTTAATTATAGTTTATTTTGAACGTCTGCAAATATGCGGATTGACTGTCTTATGGAAAAGTTAAAAAAATTACTGTTGTCAGCTCTTGTGATACTGGTTTTCATATCTTTTGTTCCTTGCAGTCTTCATGCGGAAAAGGAGGCCGAGGCTCTTCTTTTGTTGCCGACGGAGGACATTGAGGATTACCCTGATCTGAGCAAGGATCTTGAAAGTGGTGATGCCAGGATACTTGAGGCATATTCAACCAATATATTTCGTGGATATATTCCAAAAGATCTTGAAATGAAGCTGAAAAAAAAATACGGGGCAAAGGTTTTCAGGGAACGTATAACCTATATGGCGGATTTTGCTCCTTTCGGCGAGACTGGTATGCTTGCTGCCGCAAAATGGAACAAGTACGTCCAGGAAGAGCCAGATGATGCCCCTCTGATTATAAACATGACGACTAACAGGATTGGCAGGAAGGGGAAATACTTGAAATTGTGCTGGAACAAGGTACATGATGCCATCTTTTACCGTCTTCAGGTTAGCCGCAGCGAATCGTTTAAGAATATTTCATTAAGGACAGCCACGAAGAACAACTGCCAAGTCATTATGCCGAAATTCTGGCCGGACGGCGTTCATTACTGGCGTGTAGCACCGGTTTTCAAGACAGTCAAGAAGGGAGTCAGGGATGGTGAGTTTTCCGCCGCGGCCAACTTCGCGGTTGCAAACACCGTTCCACAAAAAAAATCTGCAAATTTGGAAAAACCAAAAATTCCCAAGGATGTGGTAAAAGGCAGGAATATAACCTGGCAGCCATGCGATCAGCCCTATTACAGGCTACAGTTCTCGGAAACAGACAAGTTTGACCTGCCTCTTGCGGACGTTTTTACAGATGTATGTTCTTACAAGGCTTCCAGCCTGCGTTTGAAACATGGCAGCCGTTATTTTTTCAGAATAATGTCATCAGACGGGAACAAGAGCAGTGCGTGGTCTGATCCGGCAGAATTTGAATATAATTCACGCCCAATATACAAAAATAATATATAATTATTTATAATGGCTAAACTAATTTCATTTTTACTTTTTCTATGTATTTCGTTTGTTCCAGTCTCGGAACTATATGCCCAGGGCGGTGTCAATACCGCTTTTGAGCGTTGGCTGGAAAATAAGAAGACAGGCAATTCACCTGTTAAGACAGATGTTTCCAAATCCAAGACCGCTACGTCGTCGCAAAAAAAATCCTCAAAGGAAAAGAAGGGTTTGATACCATCTGTTCATAGCAGGACACATCTGAAGGGCAGATTTTACGCTCCGTCAAAATCGGCAAGATCAGGCAAGGCTCGTCTTGGCACTACGACATCAGGTGCCTCCTCCTGCCATGTCAACGATGGTAGCTGTATGATAGATGACGCATATCTGCCTCCAGTTAGGGATCAGGAAAGCGAAACCTGCTGGGCTCATGCCGTTTACGCGTCATTGGAATCAAACCTCATGGTGGCGAATGACATACATGATTTTGACGAAATGCAGATGGCGGAAAATCACGAATTTGACTGGGATGTGGACGACGGCGGAAACTCTGATATTGCTACAGCGTTCCTGTCCCGCTGGGCTGGTCCTACCGAGCAGGATGGGGACGACACGGATGTCGTCAAGCATATGCAGAATATGTACAATCTGCCACCTGTTGATTCTTCATTTTATGGTGCGTCGTACTATAATGAAGGAGCTATGTCGGATGGCGGCACATTCGTAAGCAATGTAAAGCAGGCACTGATAAGCTATGGTCCGGTATATGTCGGCATTTCAGCACAGGATGCCTTCTGGCCTGACAGGGATAATTCCGGAAGCTATTTTTACGCTTATGACTGCAATGCCCCATTCAATCAGGATGTTTCCGATGAGGTTGTCGGAAACTGCAATATAGAGGGACATGCCGTATCAATCGTAGGCTGGGATGATAGTGTTCCTGCGTCAAAATTCAAGATAAAGCCAAATCCTAAAAGCAGTACGTCATATACTCCGGCTGGCCCGGGTGCTTTCATTGCTCGCAACAGCTGGGGTGAGGATTACGGTCATGCGGCAGAACATGGTGGATATTTTTACATATCCTATTACGATTCCTCTATAGGCGGAATGGCAGCTGTATACGAGACTGTGGAAAGTACTGACAATTACAAGAAACAGTATTCGCATGACATTTATGGAAATACTTTTGATACTGGCTGTCTGAATTTTGATGGTGCTGGACGTTGCGTAAACACCAAGACAGCCATGGCTGCGAACATATTCCAGACCTCTTCAAATTCCGATATCAAGGCAGTATCTTTTTATACCACGGATCTCAATACCCAATATGAGGTGGAAGTATACTATGACCTCAACACCACTACCACCCCTGTCGTAGCTGGCAAAAGGATATGTTCCGCCTCTGGTTCTTTTGCGAATGCGGGATACCACACGCTGAACATGGATTGCGATGAACAGCCTTCTGGCAGTACCCTTAAGGCAGGAAAATATTTTTCTGTCGTGGTAAAACTGACAAATCCCAATTACGAATATCCATTGGCATGTGAGGCCGCATATCCAGGTTATTCTTCCGGGGCTTCGGCTCAGCCAGGACAAAGTTTTTACAGGAATACGGCAGAGTATGAGTGGAAGGATCTTACTGCTTTTGGAGATGACAAGGTTGAGGAGGACATTAATCATGCAAAGTCCAACTTTCCAATAAAGGCATTTTTTGAAGAAGACAACACCGGTCCAGTATGGCCGTCAGGAGCAAAGGTCCGCAATGGTGTTTCAGCAGATGAAGATTATGATACGACCACAAGCGATAACGAGCTAAGTGCCAACTGGGATGAGGCTGGAGACGAGGAAACAGGTGTTTCTGGATACAGGTATGCCATTTCTGCCGTAGCTCCAACTGAAGGAAAGGCTCCGGAATTCCTGATTGACTGGACGGATGTCGGCAATCAGACATCGGTGACCCGTGGTGGATTGTCATTGTCTTATGGAACAACATATTATTTTGCCATAAAGGCATACAACAAGTATGGTTCTGAATCCGAAATGCTGTGGAGTCGTGGGCAGCTTGTAAAATATGCGCTTCCTCCGTCTGTAGTTTTTGTAAACGAAGGTTATTATGAGGGTGATTTTGAAGGCGTTTATGATGACGACTACACTGTAAATACAAGCAGCCTCTCTGTTCACTGGGGAACTATCCCGGCCACGCAGGATCAGAGCGAGCCTTATATATACAGGTATGCCATAGGTACTTCAAGAGGCAGTACAGATACTACAAAAGGCTGGCTTGAAGAAGATTACAACGATCAGAGAAACAGCTATCATATCAATGTCCCTAGGGATGCTCTAAATAACGAGATTGTTCTGGAGGATGGCAAGACATATTATTTCACTGTTATTACTTATGACGAGAACGGCAGACATTCCGCACCTGTTATGTCAGACGGTATAACTGTTGACAGGTCAACCCCGACGCTTACCTCGCTTGCCATAAACGGTTGCGGCGGAACAGGCGGCTGCTCTGTTGAATATGGCACGTTCTCCGGAGACTTTGAAATAAATACAGATTATGAAAGACTGGAATCATCTCCGACACTGTATTTTGTGGCGGTATCTACTGACGGTACTACCGAGGTAAGACAGAATTTCGTAGTGACGAATACAAGCAGCACAACATGGCATTTCAGCACTGTCATTTCAAGCACTGTGTTTTCCACTGGGGATGGAGAAATATATTTTTCCGCCACGACAAAGGCAGGAAGAACAGGTACTGGGATTGCTCACAATGTGTCAAACTCATTTGTGATTGTTCATTCCAAGACTGATGATCAGACAGTCCCTGTCTGGCCGCAGGGAGCTGTTGTCAGGGATGGCCTTGGCACTGAGGATATTGAGAAAACCTCATCATTGACATCCCTTAGTGCCAACTGGGACGAGGCAGTGGACCAGGATTCCGGCATAGACAGATATGAATACTGCATAGGAACTTCCAGATATGACTGTAGTGTGTATCCCTGGACGGCCAATGAGGCAAATAATGTCGTCACTGTAAACGGACTTAGCCTGTCCTATGGAACAACGTATTATTTCACGGTGAGGGCAGTAAACAACTCAGGCCTTGTCTCATTGGAACTCTCGTCTTCTGGGCAGTGGATAGACGAGGCATCTCCTGGAAGGATTCCCAATGTCTATTGCTCATTTGAAAATGAGCCTCCACTGTACGTCAAATGGGTAAGCTCCTTCTCCGCAAGATGGGATGCGAGCGACAGTTCCGTAGGCAGGGAACGTATTGCCACATCGTACAGATACGCCATTGGCACGGAGCCTGGCTGGGACAATGTCCTTCCATGGCAGGACAATGGGCTTGGGACAAGCGTGCTTGTTTCCACAAAGGCCTGGCATGACGCTGGCAGGCCTGATATGTCTGACGGGAATACATATTATTTCTCCGTCAAGGCATTGAATGCCTTGTCAAGCGAATCCGAGATAAATTACTGCAAGGTGATTGTGGATATAACCTCTCCCAGGATTGAGGAGATAACCCTTCATACACGTCCTCAAAATACAGGAGAGACCATATCAGGCACATTCTCTGTAAGCGAGGCAATTGATAGGATATCAGGAATACCGGAACTTGCCTTCAAGGTGTCAGACAAAACCTATCCTCTTGCCGTTTCCGCACATTCTGGCGAGGATTTTTATTGGGATTTTAACGGATATGTAGAGCCGCTGGAAGGAATGGAAGGCAATGCCGTATTCGTGTTCCTTGCCAGGGACAAGGCAGGAAACGAGGGTACGACAATAGTGGCTGGCAGCTCCTTCACAATAAACGCTCTAAAAAACAATTCGGAAAATGATATAACCGTACAGAACAATGAAGGATGCAAGGTTCTAATTCCTGCCGGAGCGTCGGATAAGGACTTGAAGGTATTTATAACCGAGGCTTCCACGGCAACAGTAGCCACCGCGGATGCAAACAGCGTAGACAGCAAGCCACTGCGTATTGCATATCTTGCAAGGGACTTCAATGCTTATGATGCGGATGGAAACCAGGTTTCCCAGTTTGCAAAGGACGTGGAGATAACATTCCCATATCCTGATACTGATGGTGATGGCCTTACGGACGGTGATTATGTTGATATCCGTACCCTGTTCGTACATTATCTTGATCCAAAGTCAATGAAATGGATTCCACTGGCAAATTCAAGACGGAATCAGGAAACCAGGGAAGTATCGGCCAAGACCGGGCATTTCTCAATATATTCCCTGCGTAGCGTGAATAGCGCGAGCATACAGTTCCATATAAAGCCTTCGCCAAATCCATGTTATTTCACAAGGAATGTAGTGCAGTTCCTGGGCATACCGATTGACGCTTATGGCGTGAAAATATTTATATACAATTCCGCCGGAGAACTGGTACGGGAGCTTCCCGAAGGCGAAGTGACCTGGGACGGCAGGACAAAGAACGGCAGCCGGGCTGCCAGCGGTGTCTATATGTATCTTGTAAAGACAGAAAACCGCGGCAAGTCAAAAGGCAAGTTCTATTCTATATGGTAAGGGTGGCAGACATGAAAAAGACAATAATATCTCTGTTTTTGATTGTTTTTGCATCAATGCCGGTATTTGCTGATACTGGCACTGCGGCAATGCCATTCCTAAAATTGGGTGGCGGTGCCAGAGGTGCGGCATTGGGCGGTGCGTTCTCAGCCATTGCTGATGATTCCACTAGTGTTTTTTATAATCCAGCCGCAACAGTCTTTCTTGACCGCAAGGAAGTAGCGTTTTCACACTCATTGTGGCTAGAGGACATGTCCCTGGAGCATATTTCCTATGCGCAGCCATTGTCTCCTTATATGTCCGCAATGTTCGGTGCCGCGGCGTTAAGGAGCGGATCAATGCGTTCTTATGACGAAGCTGGCGTTTCCGGCGGATCATTCAGTGCGATGGATGTAGCTGTTTCAGGTGGAATCTCGTATATAGTTTCCCAGCGTTTCTATGCAGGTGCACAGGTAAAGCTGTTCTCCCAAAGTGCGGATTCGGATTCCGCCAGATCCTTGGGTGCGGATTTAGGAGCGGTCATACGGGGTGATATACTGCGATATTCAGTTTCAGTTCTCAACCTGGGATCGGATATAAGGCTGGGCAGCTATGCGTTCAGTCTGCCACGTACGATAAGGGCCGGAGTTTCAAAGGAATTGTTTTCCGGGTTCAGGGGATCTGCCGAGTACATAAACTATGTTGACAGCGGTTCACAGTTCGCGGCAGGAGCGGAATACAGGATCAGGATAAGGCCAGATGACGATCTTCAGGCCTTGTCATTGCGTGTTGGCTATTATGGCGGACATGACAAGAATACTGGCAGTGGCATTTCCGGCGGTGTCGGCTTCCGTACCAGTGACCTTAGTCTTGATTATGCCTTTACCCCTTATGGAGATCTGGGCAGCGCACATAGGTTTACCCTATCCCTCGCATTTGGTGAAAGCCGCGAGAATATGCGTGAGACTTATGATTATCATTACCGCAGCCGCGAGGAAAACCGTCGTCAGAGCGAGAACAAGCTGTTCAAGAAGGGACAGGATCGTGTAGCCGATATGCCAACCTTTGATGGCCTTGACGAGTACAAGCCGGAAAAAGAGGATAAGAAGATAAGGGATTTCAACTGGTAATATCTTTCCATTTACGCAGCTGGTTTGGAACAGAGAAATCCATAGCCCTTGCGAGGCCGTTCATGCGGCAGTCAGCAAGGGCTTTTTCATTTTCAAGCAGTTTGACAGCCTCTCTCGCCCACATTATTTCCAGTGGAGAGATTCTTGTGCCGAAATCAAACGAGGAGGGGGAAAACGGCGGCATAAGTATGCCGGCAGGGCATTTCTCCGGAAATGATGTACGCTGTCGGAAATCAGTATCTGGTGCTAGAATTTCCCGTGGGCCGGATGCACAGTCCGAGGCTATTACAGGCAGTCCGCAGGCAATGGCCTCAATAACCGCATTGGGCAAGCCCTCCCATAATGATGGAAACATGAACAGTTTTGCATGTTTTAGAAAAACAAAGGGGTTTTTTTGAAATCCTGCAAAAACGATGTCAGGATTTGATTTTTTAAAATTTTGCAAAAAATTTTCATTTTTTGAATTTTGGGATTCTTTTTCAGTTTTTTCAAATTCGCAACAAAATAATCCAAGTCGTTTGGAAAGATGTAATAATTCACTTTTAAAATTTCCGTCGCCCAAAATAAAAAGTTTCAAATCTGGTACTGTTTTTTTTATTTCCGCAAAAATCCGTATCAGATGCCAGTGTCCTTTTGCCTCGGTAAGCCGTCCTGCGGTTATTATTACCGGATTTTTGAAGAATTTTTCCAAGGCATTTGCCATTTCTGGGTCAAACTCGTCGGAAAAGTTTTTTCCTGCTAGCGATCTGATATATGCGATGTCGCACAAATTGTTTATTACCCGCAACCTTGATTCCGTAATACCAAAATTTTCCTTCAAGTCATTCGCATTTCCATTGGAATTTGCAACAACAATGTCCGCCATTGGATAATATTTCCGTATCAGTGGACGCATTATCAGACCACGCAGTCCACGGTATTCCCGTGAAGGCTGTGTAATTTCACCTATAATTGCCCTGTGTCCGGAAATCCTGGCCGCAGCGACATTTATGAAATTGGATTTGGCCATGAATGAAAGGACGGTGTCCTTTTCTGAGGTTCTGGCCGCAAGTCTTTCAGCAAATCTTTCGGTAAGCAGGAAATCCGCCCTTGACGGAAAACAAGGAGGTCTGCCACCCAGGACTGTATATTCAAAACCACGGATTGTGCGTTTTGAGAAAGCCTGTTCCAATATTATCAGTTCGGCATCAAGGGCGAAGGAAAGCTGTGCCGCCTGCAATTCAGCACCGCCACCGAAAAGAGAGTTTACCAATACCTTTATGGCCATCTATTACAGTATAATAAAAAACAGGCAGATTTTTCATCTGCCTGTTTTTAAGTAATTTCAATAATTGCTAATTGGAAACACGGGAAAAGGCATTTTCCTGTGTTTCCCTAATGTCTTACGGCATTACCGCAGCCGCGGCCTGTGCGGCTTCCGCCGCTGTCTCTGCGACTGTTTCCACTACGGTAGTGGCGGCGACAGGATCGGCTGTCAGCAGTCCTGCTACAGTTGCGGAGAAGAAGCTGGCCAGTGATGCGGCCAACAATGCCCAGAGGCCGAGCCTGGCAAGGTCGCCACGGCGGCTGGGAGCCATAGCTCCGATTCCGCCAATCTCAATGGCTATTGAGCCAAGATTTGCGAATCCGCAAAGGGCATAAGTCGCGATGACCTTCGCACGGTAGGACATTTCCGGCAGGGCTGCGAGGTTGCTGTAAGCAACGAACTCATTTATTGCCGTCTTCTGTCCCATGAGCGAGGCCACATTGAAGCAGTCCTGTGTTGGAACGCCCATTACCCAGGCTATCGGGTAGAATATGTATCCAAGAATCTGGTCAAGGGTAAGACCATTGTGTATAAGACCTAATCCAAGGTTGACTAGCGCGATCAGTGCGATGAATCCTATCAGTGAGGCGGCAACGTTTATCACGAGCTGCATTCCAGTGGTCGCACCGTTTGCGGCAGCGTCTATCAGGTTTGCGTCAGTTATTGGAATGTTCAGTTTTACGTCTCCCTGTGTAAGGGATTCCTCAGTTTCCGGCAGAATTATCTTTGACATCGCAAGTCCGACGGGGGCAGCCATGATTGAGGCGGCTATAAGATGTCCGGCTATTCCGGGAACTGCGTCGCGGAGCATGGTCACATATCCGGCAAGGATTCCGCCGCTGACCGTTGCCATTCCGCCCGTCATAATGGCCAGTATTTCGGACTGTGTCATTTTCTCAATATAGGGCTTGACTACGAGGGGAGCCTCGGTCTGTCCTACGAAGATGTTTGCCGCGGCGGACATGGATTCAGCTCCGGAAGTCCTCATGGTCTTCTGCATGAGCTTCGCAATCCAGACTATTATCTTCTGCATGATGCCGAGATAGTAAAGTATGCTCATCACTGCGGAAACGAATATGATTGTTGGCAGTACCCTTACGGCGAAAATGTGTCCTATGCCACTGTTTTCCGGCGGGGTGACGAGGTTTCCGAATACGAATGCCGCACCTTGGTCGGAACATTTGAGAATCGCGTCAACAACGCCATTCATGGCCTGGAAGAACGACTGTCCCCAGGGTGTCTTCAGAATGAACAATGCCAAAAGAAGCTGCAAGGCGAATCCGCCAATGACGGCACGCCAGTTTATGGCCTTGCGATGCTTGCTGCACGCATAAGCTATGCCGAAAAGCACAAAAAGGCCTATGATACCTGTGAATCTACCCATTTAATCTCTCCTGTTAAAGCCGGTAAGCTATGGTAAAAAACCGGGCTTATGCCGGTTTGTAAAATCAATATCCGGCAGTGGCTGTACTATATAATAACTATGATAAAAAATTTCCCGCCCATACCGCAATAAGGATTTTGTCTTTTTGTCAACAATGCTATTGAAGTCATTATCTTTAATTTGTGATAATAATCTATATGTGTTATCTTAAAACGGTTTTATCATTATTCTTTTTGACAGGTTTTGTTTTTTCCATTCCTGCGACCGCACAGGAAAGGCAGTCCGATGAGGGAGAACTTGCCTCGTCAACAATGCTTCCTGCGGAAAATGAGCCGTCCGAAAATGCCAGTCTTGAACTTCCTGCGGCTGAAATTCCCGACGAATACAAGAACATGACTTTGGAAAAGGCAGGCATTTCCGCTACCGCCAACAAGGAGGCAAAAAAGAAAAAGACAAAAAACCAGTTCAAGCCAGACGAGGAGTATCTGCTACAGGGACTTACCCTGGAACACAAGGTCGCACAGATGCTTATGGTTTCCGTGGATGCTGCCGACACGTCTGCTGCCGAATATGCGGCATATTCCGGTCTGGGATCTGTTCAGCTGCAATGGGGTTCATACTCTCTTGAAGAGACAAAGAAGATAACAAAAAGATTGCAGACCAAGGCCCGCCAGGCAGGATTCCCACCTCTTTTCATTAGCGTGGACTACGAGGGTGGCAGTGTCTATGTACCTACTACGCTCGGACTTTTGGAACTTCCTACGAACATGATGCTTGGAGCTGCGAACAATGTTGGCGATACGGCCACTCTGTTCTATCTCGCCGGAAAGGAACTTCGCAAGACAGGTATAAACATGGCACTTGCCCCAGCTTTGGATATAAACACCAATCCAAAAAATCCGATAATCGGAGTTCGCTCCCTGGGGGCGGATCCCATAAAGACGGCTGAACTTGGAAAGGCGATAATAAACGGATTTCGCGCGTCCAACATAATGACCATTGCAAAACATTTTCCAGGACATGGGGCGACCTACGAGGACACCCACAAGAAAATGCCCGAAATAAAAATGACTGCCGAGGAGATAAGCGATACCCATCTGTATCCGTTCAAGGAGGCCATGAAGGCCGGTGTCGACGGCATAATGACTGTTCACATATTGTTCTCCCAGCTTGACCCTGACAATCCGGTGACATTGTCCTCAACCGTAATACAGGGAATGATACGTCAGAAAATGGAATATAATGGTCTTGTCATGACGGATAGCCTGGATATGAGCGGCATAACTTCCAGAATGTCCATCAAAAAGGCAGCCGCTGCCGCAGTAAAGGCCGGAGCGGATATAATACTGCTCGGAAAGGGCAATTTCAAAGCCGCACTTGAAGAGATTGTAAGCCAGGTTGAACGCAAGGAAATACCAATGAGCCGCATAGACGAGGCCTACAACAAGATTATTGCAGCCAAGGAAAAGGCAGGCCTGCTAAAAAAGGAAGCAGATGAGACCAACACGGAGGCCGACAAGGCTTATATGCAGATAACGGAGCGTATCTCCGAGCAGGCAATAACCTTGCTGAAAGACCGCAAAAAGGTCATTCCAATTCCACTTAAGAGCAAGGTCGCCATAATAATATTCGCCCCACAGCGTTTTGCCAACAACGCCATACAGCTTTACAAGGAATTTCTCGCCAATGGCTACGACGTGACACAGTATTATTACGGTATTGGTGTCAAGGAAAAGGAAAAGGCAAAGATAATGGAGGCCGCCGCTGCGGCTGACACTCTGGTAATAGGCAGTTTCCAGTGGGCTGCCGCACAGAATACGTCTCAAAAGGAAATGATAAAGAAACTGCTTGCGACAGGCAAGCCTAGCGTCCTTATGAGCCTTATGAGCCCTTATGACATGCTTAATTATCCGGAAGCCCCTTGCTCAATGGTGCTTTATGGAATGACCGCTCCGGCAATGTCCGCCGCAGGCAAGGCACTTACAGGAGCGATCTCCCCTATGGGAAAACTGCCCATACTTCTTCGCTGAAAAGGGAATTATTTTTTCCGAGGTGTCAGTTTTACATCTATGCCTTTCGCAAAGAATGGCACGGTGTCTTTTACAACGGCAAACAGGTCATCATGCTCGTGTGTGCCTATCTGTCCGTGCTGGTTGAAGAAGAAGTCAAGCGTGTAATTCTTGGTGGTCAGATCCTCGTAGAAAATATTTTCCGTTGAAATCCTGTAAGGTTGTGGAAATTTGGGATTGTATATCTTGTTTTCCGCAATAGGTATTCCGTTTTCATTCCTGGCCACTATGATAAGCATGGTGTTTGCCTTCTTGCTTATCTTGCTGTTTTTCTCTATGGTCACCGTGCCTGATATGTTGAAGCAGGTATAAAGTATTATAGGCCGCCCGTATTTCCATAGAAAAACGGCCAGTGCCACAAAAATTATGAACCAGAATCTCTTGCGCAGAAGCACGCTTAAAAATGATAATATTCTCTTTTTTAGGTTCATAAGATAGATTTTATCAAAAGAAAGGGCATAAATAAAAGGATATGAGGGAAAGTTTTTGTATAATATAGGTTATGTACAGCAGACATTCCGGATTTACATTTCTTGAAGCCCTTACAGGCATTCTGATACTTTCGGTGCTGGCGTTTCTGTCAGCTCCGGCATTTGACACGCTTATTGCAAAATCCAAGGAAGGCAATGCCAAGGGCGGGCTTGCGACAATACGAGGGGCATTGGAAGTTTACAAGACCAACAATGGATCTTATCCTGTAGACAATCTGGATTGCCTGAAAAAGAAGTACCTGATGAAGATTCCGAAAAACGAGTTGCCGAACACAGGTCATGAGCCGAAAAGACATGTCGTAATGGCAACTGATTCCCCCAAGGTGAATGATGCTGGTGGCTGGCATTATGACAATCGTCCAGAAAGCCCGGAATGGGGGAAGGTCCGTATCAACTGCACTCACATAAACAGTCTTTCCGAAGAGTGGGATTCCCTCTAGGGGAAAACGAAAAAAGTACCATTTTTTCGTTTTCCCAATTAGCAATTAGCAGTGAGAAATTAGCAATTGTGGTATTTTTATAGTCATTGCGAACGGTAGTGAAGCAATCTGATTAGGAAAACTCTGCTTTTTATACAACAAAGGATTGCTTCGTCGCTAAAGCTCCTCGCAATGAAGATTTAAAGAAGTTCCTAAACTGCTCATTGCTAATTGCTAACTACTCATTGGAAACGCAGTAAGGAATCACTTTTTCTGCGTTTCATTTACGGCAGTTCCCGTAGTTCCACGTCCTTGAAGTTCTCGCTGAAATACCGCATTGCCCATTTGCTGGGGAAGAATATTACAGGGTGGCCCGCTCCGTCAGCTCCCAATTTTACATTGCTGCCAAGATGTGCGTCAGGGGCGGCTAGTTTTTCCTTGTCTTCCTCGCTTATCCAGCGTACAAATTCTATTGGGCAGCTTTCCAGTTTTGTCTCTATGCCGTATTCCGATTCCAGACGATACTGGGTCACTTCAAACTGCAATGGGCCTACCGCTCCGAGCAGGGGTGAGGATGTCTGCGATTCCTTGTCAATCGTGAACTGCTGCACAATGCCTTCCAGTATTAGCTGGTTCAGACCGTCCCTGAAAGGCTTGAACTTTGACGGCGACGGATTGTAAAGATATGTAAAACATTCCGGCGGAAAGCGGGGAATCTCATGGTATTCAATATCCGGGTTTTCAGTCAGTGTGTCGCCAATATGGAAATCCTGATGCCCGGTTATTCCAACTATGTCTCCCGGATAGGCCTCGTCCACTGTCTCCCTTTCCTGTCCGAACAGCTTGTTTGAATTGGAAAGGCGTATCTTCTTGTCAGTGCCGGGCATATTTACCGTCATATCCCTAGTGAATTTGCCGGAGCATACCCTTATGAATGCCACCTTGTCCCTGTGTCTTGGATTCATGTTCCCCTGTATCTTGAAAATGAATCCGCTGAAGAATGGCGAATCCGTCGGAACAGGCTGGCCTTTGCTCATTCGCGGGGCAGGCGGCACTGAACGGCTGATGAATCCGTCCAGCATTAGCTGTATGCCGAAATTGTTCACCGCGCTGCCGAAGAAAACTGGTGTTGTCTCGCCTTTAAGCACTTCCTCTTGGGAGTATCCCGTGCCAGCCATGTCAAGCATTTCCGCCTCTTCCATAAAATTGGCATAAGACCTTGCATCCAGCTTTTCCTTTATCATCGGATCATCTATTCCTGCCGTCTCCACTGGGGCTATGTATGCTCCGCCAGGCGTTCTCTCAAAGAAATGTGCCTTCTTGTTCACACGGTCATAAACACCCTTGAAATCTATGCCGTTGCCCATTGGCCAGTTCACGGGATATGGCTTTAATCCAAGCACTTTTTCCAACTGGTCTATAAGCTCCAAAGGTTCCATGCTTGGGCGGTCCATCTTGTTCATAAATGTGAAAATCGGTATATGCCTGCGGCGGCACACTTCAAACAGCTTAAGAGTCTGTGCCTCTATGCCTTTGCCTGCGTCTATTACCATTATCGCGGCATCTACAGCGGTTAGAACCCTGTAAGTGTCCTCGGAAAAGTCCTTGTGTCCCGGCGTGTCAAGAAGGTTTATCTTGTATCCCTGATAGTCAAACTGCAGGACGGTTGAGCTTATGGAAATGCCTCTTTTCTTTTCAAGCTCCATCCAGTCCGAGGCTGTTGCCCGCTGCTGTTTTCTTGCCGTGACAGTGCCTGCCAGATGCAATGCCCCTCCGTAAAGGAGCAGTTTTTCCGTCAGAGTGGTCTTTCCCGCGTCAGGGTGCGATATGATGGCAAAAGTTCTTCTTCTTTCTATCTCGTTCATAAGGGCTTCCAAAAAAAAAAGGCTGCGGGCAAAATTCCTCCTTTCTGCCTGTTAAAAGCAGTCCGGAAAAAAGGAATTTCAATGCTCCATAGCCATATCTATATATTAGCAAAATTTGATTTGGAAATTTCATAATAAGCAATTGTGTATACGCTTTTTTGTTATAATTATTGTTCAAGGGTATATTTGAGAATCCTTTGGAAAGTCATATTCATTCAATGGAGGCAGAAATGAAGATTCTTGTAATAACAGGCAGCGCGCATAAAAACGGTACTTCCGCATATCTGGCGGACAGGTTCATAGAGGGAGCAAAAGAGGCAGGGCATGAGACAGTACGGTTTGATGCGTCATTCAAAAAAGTACACCCATGCATGGGTTGCGACAAATGCCACAGGGACGGAAAATGTGCGTTTCAGGATGACATGAACGAGCTTAATCCATTCCTTTTGTCCGCCGATGCCGTAATCTTCGTATCGCCGATTTACTATTATGGAATGAATGCGCAGATCCGTGCGGTAATAGAGCGTTTTTATGCCAATGACGACAAGATACATGTAAGCAAGAAAACCGCGTTGATGATTACGATGGCGGATGACACCATGGAATCCGCAGAGGGTGCGATCGCTTCCTTCCGTGGTATGTCAAATTTCCTTGGTTGGAGCATATCTGGCATGGTGATAGGCATGAATTGCGCGACGCTGGAAATGCTTAAGAAGACAGACTTTCCCAGACAGGCTTACGAGCTTGGCAAGAATATTTAAAATGAGAAAATTTACAAAGAAATTTTACTCAGCCCTTTTTCTGATTGCGGCTGTACCAATGATTTCCTATTCCGCTGATACTGCGGCAAAAAATGAAAACGAATCAAAAGACGGCAATTCTGCGATGTTTTACAATGCGTCGGCAGAAACAGGCCTTGACGACATCTCCATGCAGAACGGAATTTGGGCGGACATAAACCATGACGGCTGGCCGGATCTGTTGATCACAGGCAATGACAAGGGATTGAAGACCAGGGTACTGCTGAACATTGATAAAGACGGAAAAAGGACATTCAAGGATTTCACCGAGGAATCAGGCCTGCTCAAAGACACTGCCTATCCTGAAACAGAACGCAGGGCATCGTTTTTTTCCGCAGCGGACGTGAACAATGATGGATTCACCGACCTGTTAAGCGCGATGTACTGCGAATATGACAAGCCAAAGACTGACAAGGACGGCAATTTTGTAAAAGACGAGGCCGGAGGCATTGTCTACGAGAAACAGGATGACGGACTTCGCACCCAGATTTATCTTAACGACGGAAAAGGACATTTCACACAGGTAAAAGGAAACGCCTTTCCGCCTGAAACCATCTCAGGTGCGGTATTCCTGGACTATGACAAGGACGGAATAGCTGACCTGTTCACCGTATCATGGTACAAGGAATATGGCATTTCGCTGAAAAGCTATCCCGACCGGCTTTACAAAGGCAACGGAGACGGAACGTTTACCGACGTTACGGAAAAAGCCGGAATGATGACGAAGGAAACGGAGGGCAATCCGGATTCAAGCCGTCCATCATACGGAGCATCTCACGGAGACTGGAACAATGACGGATATGACGACATTTTCGTTTCCGTATACGGCAGGCAGGCAAACCGTCTGTGGAAGAACAACGGCGACGGAACTTTCACCGAAATGGCAAAGGAAACAGGATTTGACGGCGACGAAATACGCCATGGCAAATATCCCGAATGGGTAAAACGCAATCCGGAGCAGGAATTCCGCTCACATGGCAACACATTCTCCGCCGCTCCGGCTGATTACGATTGCGACGGAGATCTTGACATTTTCATAGGAGAGATAACTCACGGATGGGCAGGTGAATCGTCGGACAGATCCTCACTCCTTGTAAACAGGGGCAAAAAAAGCGAATTCAAGTTTGACAGATACCCGGACATTCTTACCAGGATTCATCAAAGCACAAAAAACTGGAACCAGGGAGACATGCGTGTAAGCTGGGCAGACATTGACAATGACGGCAGACAGGAGCTGCTCGTATCAAGCGGCGATTATCCCGACGGACAATATCTGCGAATATTCAAATATTCAAAACCGCTTAAATTTGAAGAGATAACAAAGAAAACAGGCATAGACTGGGAAAGCTCCGCGACAATATCCGTTGCGGACTATGACAATGACGGATGCCTTGACATAATAGCCGGTAAATCCTGGATGCGAATGCCAAAGGACAGGCAATATGGACGTGTGCCATATCCGGGCCTATTCGTGAACAAATGCGAAAATGGCAACAACTGGGCAGAAATAACCCTGCAGGGCAAGGGACAGGGCTTTACCGCAAAGGGTGCTCCAGGTACAAAGGCAGTATTGAAGACAGGATTTCTGTTCAAACACAGTCAGATGAGATATATGGAAACATCTCATGGACACATGGGACTGGGCAATCATCAGCGGCTGCATTTCGGACTTGGCAAGAGTAAAAAAGCCACAATTACCGTATACTGGAACAGCGGAGCGGTCAGGTACAAGATTCCGGCAAACCGCTTTATAAGGATTACGGAAGGCAATCCAGTGCCGGAAATATCCGAAAAGCCATTTTCCGCGTTTCCTTAACCCTTTGACTTTTTCATTGTTTCCTTTGTAATATATAATAAATTCCGCAAAAGCGGCATACAGGAGCGAATTATGGCAGACAAGACTTATGATCCGGAGAAGGAGCTAAAAAAAGGCCCGACTGTAAAGGCCATGTCCTTTGACCCGACGCAGAAAATAGCGGTTCTGGACGGCAAGGTTACGGTGGGCGGAAAGCCAGGAATTGTGGAGATAACCGGTATAGCGACCGGCAAGACTGACAATTCATTTGGTGGCACTGTCTCAATATGGCTTTCAATATTCCGCTTTATGAGGCCGGACTGCACCGTCGACCATGTTGCCGGATGGAACATTCAGATCCCGCTTGCAAAGGATCAGACCCCGGAACAGACCGCGGACGCATTCGCAAAATACATAAATCTTGCCCCGACGAGGCCGTACATAGCGCAGGCCGAAGGCGGAAAACTGTCAATATTCTATCACGAGAAAGTCAAGCCTGAAGACCGTCCAGAAGGCGATGGTACAGACGAGAATGGAACACTTTTGTAATAAAAGGAGAACAAAATGGAATTTTTGGAACTTGCAAAGAAAAGATACTCTGTCAGGAAGTTTTCAGACAAGCCGGTAGAGGCGGAAAAATTGGCAAAAGTTCTTGAAGCCGGAAACATCGCTCCGACGGCAAAAAACCAGCAGCCACATCGCATTTATGTATTGAAAAGCCCGGAATCCATAGCGAAAATGGCAAAGCTCACCCCTTGCCTTTACGGTGCGAAGACGGCCCTTCTCTTCACCTACGACGTGAATGAGGAATGGCAGAATCCAATGGAGCAGGGCATTCATTCCGGCGTGGAAGACGTAAGCATTGTCGCAACACATATAATGCTTGAAGCCGCCGATCTGGGACTTGGCACATGCTGGGTTAATTTCTTCCCGAATAGCAAGGCTGAAAAGGAATTTGGACTTCCGGATAACGAGAAAGCCGTCCTTGTCATGCCCATAGGATATGCCGCCGATGATGCGAAACCTGCTCCGGGACACGAGGCCTGCAAGCCCATTGAGAACACGGTGAAATACCTGTAGTTTCCAATTAGCAGTTAGGGAAACACAGATAAAGTAGTAATTTTTGAAAGATACTCCGTCATGCCCTGGTGCCTGTCCCTTTAGGGCAAAAACGACACAGTGTGTCGTTTTTAAGGCGTGAACCTCTTTCGTTGTAGCAGCGCGTACAGCGAAAGAGCGAAAATTAGTAGTCGGGCATCTTGTCAGTGGATACTGTAGAGATTCCCGCCAACAACCTGCGGGAATGACGGATGGGAGATTTTATCTGTGTTTCCTTAGCAATTGAAGAATTGCCTTGTATCCTGAATGGCAAGACACCGTATGTCAAACTCAGTCTATTTTGATTGTTCCCGTGGAATTTCCTGCGACATGGCAGTCTCGGCAATGATTGATGCCGGAGCTGACAAGGATGTCCTTTTGTCAGTTCCGGATTCCATTCCCGAGGAAGGCCTGAAGTCGGAATTGCGTCGTGCGATCAGGAATCGCCTTTATGGTCATTCCAATTCCGATTCCCATCAGAAAGAGAAACCTGTACCTTTGGAAAATCATTTTGACAACGAGGATATTGACGACGAGGAAGAACTTTCCGAAAACATGCAGGCAATAATCAGTCATGTGGAGGCCCATATTCACCGTCTTAAAAAGGAACTTGGTAAGACAGACAAAAAAACGGATAATGGGATTACGGAAAAAGACGATCTATTATCAAAAATAGATGACGTAGATTTGAAAATAGGTGACGTATTTTCAAAAATAGATGACGTAGTTTCCAAAATAGATGATGTAGATTTGAAAATAGATGACGTAGATTCCAAAATAGGTGATGTAGATTCCAAAATAGATGATGTATTTTCAAAAATACATGATGTTCCTGATCATAATCATGTTCACGGAGATTATGAAAATTTAAAAATTCAGGACGTGATTGGCATAATTGATAAGACGTCAATGACGGTGGGGGCAAGGCGTATTGCCGTAAGAATCCTTGAGATAATGTCTGCTGCGACAAAGGCTAGTACCAACCATGCGGATCAGTCGCATACTGCCGAGACATATAAGCTGGAATCGGTCGCTGACATTATTGCCCTTGCCGTATGCTATGACAATCTTTCGTCAAGATACGGGATCAGAGATGCGTATTTTCCAGTGATTTGCGAGGGAACTGGAACAGTCCGTCGCAGGAATGTCGTCATGCCTGTTCCAGTACCTGCGACTGCCAATATTGCCTCGGAATACGGAATACCGATGCGTATAATCAATGCGGAGGGGGAACTTGCAACCCCGACGGGAATGGCCTTTGTCGCCGCGGTCGGTACAAGATTCTGTCTGCCTCCGGCGTTCAGGATTGTTTCTTCGGGAATGGGAGTAGGCAGAAACGAATCCGGTGTTCCAAACATTCTCCGTGTGATGATAATAGATACGGACTGCCCGGTAAACAGCAGTAAAAATCAAAAAAAAGAATGTTCCGACGTGAATTGTGATGAAAATCCTGAAAACAGGGAAGGACAGATATTCCAGCTTGAAGCAGATATGGACGATTGTCCCGTCGAGGCTTTGGAATACGTCATGGAAGAGCTGCTCAAAGCCGGAGCGATTGACGTACACTATGTGCCATCTATTGTGCGGGAAAAACGTCCGTCGCATGTTCTAAGCGTTGTATGTGCCGGAGACAATGTATCGGATATGGAGTACATTATATTCCGCCACACTGGCACAGTCGGAATACGACGTATGAAAATTGCGATTTCTGTTCTGCCGTGCAGGACAATTGAGCTGGAAAGTCCATACGGCAAATTCCGTGCAAGGGAATCCGTCCATGGCAATATGCGAAGGATTGTGCCGGAATACGGGGACGTTTCGGAAATATGCCGCCGTACAGGTATGCCTTTCATTCAGCTATACTCGGAATTACAGAAATTGTGTCGTGAGTGAGATTGTTCAGAATGGGCGGTGGATTTGAACAGGAACTGCTTTTTGACCTGCCGGAGGACACGGATCCTTCGGGCAGTACCGTGGTATGGAATCCCTGGCATGGCTGCAAACGCTACAGCGAGGGCTGCCGCAACTGCTATGTCTACCGTATAGACGGAATGCACGGCAAGGATGCGTCCAAGATAAGCAAGACAAAATCATATTCCCTGCCAATGCAAAAGACACGCGGCGGCAAATACAGGATTCCTTACGGCAGCCTTGTATATCTGTGTTTCAGTTCCGACTTTTTCCTGGAACAGGCCGATCCCTGGAGGCCGGGAATATGGGAAATGATACGTATCCGTCGTGATCTGAGATTTTTCCTTATCACGAAAAGGATAAAGAGGGCTGCCGGACTTCTGCCTTCATATTGGGACGAGATCAAAAGCCGTATTGAAATTTGTTGTACAATGGAAGACCAGAATGCGGTCAACGCACGTTTTTCCGCATATTCGGAATTTCCGGCACACAGTCGCACGATCGTATGCGAGCCGCTTATAGGAAAAATAAATTTCAGCACGCTTGACGGAATAAGCAAGGTCATTGTAGGCGGGGAATCAGGGCCGGAAGCACGTGTATGCTCATATTCCTGGGTAATGGATATAAGACGGCAATGCCAGGAAGCAGGAATAGCCTTTTACTTCAAGCAGACAGGTGCGAGATTTGAAAAGGACGGCAAGGTCTACAATATACCAAGATCCATCCAGCATGAACAGGCCAGAAAGGCCGGGATTGATATTAAATTAGCAATGAGCAATTAGGAATTAGCAATTAATGAGTTCATTGTGAAACACTGATAAAGTCTATTAGCCGTCATTCCCGCAGGTTGTTGGCGGGAATTTCTACAGTTTTTATCTACGAGATGCTGAAACAAGTTCAGCATGACGACAAGTTAGGAACTCCACAATTGCTAATTGCTCACTGCCAACTGCTAATTGGAAACATGGAAAAAGTCTCTTTTTCCGTGTTTCCTTATTGCCATTACTACCGCATTATTGCTATAATCTATTTACCGGTAAGTAGAATTTTATGAAAGAGAACAGCCACACGCAGAAAAACGACGAGAAAAGGCGTGAAATAGTCAGAGTAGCTGGCAAAATGATGGCGGAAAACGGCCCTGATGCCGTATCCATGAACATGATTGCCGAGCAGCTGAACATAACAAAGCCTGTTCTTTATTACTATTTCAAAAACAAGGAAGAACTTGTCCGGGAAGTTTTCGCTGAAGGAATACGTCCCTTTGACGAAGGCCTTAAAGCTGTCATATCCGAAAATCTTTCTCTGGAGGACAAGATAAGACGGCTTCTTCAGAATCAGATGGATATGCTGCTCAGAAAACCGGATTCCCATAAGTATTTTTTCAAGCTGATTTCAATGCCCAAGACCAATATCCTTTCGGTACTTATAAAAGAGTATATGGAAAAAAGAATGGATATGCTTGGCCAGTCATTTGAAAAGGACAATTTGCCGCCCAACCAGGTAAAGGTGCTTATGCAGTTTATCGGGACGGCTATTTTAGGATTAAATATGGAAGCATACAAACACGGAATAGAAAATGTAGACAAGGAAATACCGGCCAATTATGCCAAGGTAATAGCAAATGGCATAACAAGCCTAAAGACTCTGACAGTTGCCGCATTGGGCGGACTTATAGCATTAATGCCATGCTGGTCCTATGCGGCGGAAAAAATCACGCTGGATCAGGCTATAAACATTGCCCTGCGCGAGAATGTATCGGTGAGGAACGCCACTGCCACAAGCGAAGGATATGACCAGTTTGTAAAAGAGAAAATCGGCGGGGTTTATCCGCAGCTGGATCTTAGCGGATCGTATCAGCATTATTTCAGGGAAGCAAAAATGCCGGCAAGCAATGACAATGCCATAAGCGGCAGCCTCAACCTTAAACAGGTTCTGTGGGCAGGCGGTAAAGTGGGTTCTGCCATAAAGATGGCCAAAATCTACTCAAAGGCAGGAAAGGAAGAACTCAGGACAGCACAGCGTGATGTGACAAGGCAGGTAAGGCAGATGTATTACGCGGTGCTTCTTTCAAGAAAAATGGTTGACATACAGAAGGAGACGCTTGGCCTTTCCAAACAATATCTGAAAACAATTGAGGCCAAATACAGGCAGGGCATATCAAGCGATCTTGACCTGCTCCGGCAGCGTGTGGAGGTTTCAAATAATGAGCCCGCACTGACAAAGGCACAGAATTCATACGAGACAACTCTTCTGCAGTTCAAAAATCTTCTTGGATTGGAGCCTGATACAGACATAGAGCTTGAAGGCGAGCTGCAATGCGGCACTGCCATTTATGCGGATACTGCTCTCCTTTACAAAAAGGCACTTGAAAACCGTCCGGAATACAAGGATTTGAAGTATCAGAGCGATATTTACAAGGAACTCATAACGGTAGAAAAGGCTGGCCATTACCCCAACCTGGATCTTTATGCCAAACATACCTTTACAGGAAATACGAATGACGCATGGCCCAAGGACAGCAATGAGAAGGCCTGGAACACTTATGGCGGTATTACATTGTCCCTGCCTCTTTACTCCGGCGGCGCTGTTAATGCCAGGATAGCTCAGGCCAAAAAGAATTCAGAAAAGATAGACAACAATCTTGCCAATCTTGAAAGGAATATAAAGATAGGCGTCAAGACGGCGTGGCTTTCGCTTAACGAGGCTGCTGCAAGACAGGAAAGCCAGAAAACATCCGTCGAGCAGGCAAGGAAGGCTCTTAAAGCTACGGAAACCAGGTTCAAGAACGGTCTTGCTGGCCTGCTTGACCTGAATGACATGGCTCTCGCGTTCAACAAGACGCAGACACTGTACAGCCAGGCCGCCCATGATGTGTGCTATGCCGGTGCCCAGCTGGAATGGGCTATTGGTGAATGAGCAGCTGTCAATTAGCAATGAGCAATTGAGGAAATTTCTTCGTGTCATTTATGAGACAAAGAATATTCTGCAATAGTTGATATGAAGCGTCTTGAAAAAATCAAATCCCTGGTCTTGCTTATGGCAATGTTGTTGCCTTGGCCTGTGGAGGTTTTTGCCCAGTTTGAAATGCCAGAGCCGCAGAATCTGAAGGCGGAATATCAGTCGTACGGCGACGACCTTGATGTGCGGCAGCAAATGTATTCCGCAAACATAAAACTTGGCATTGTGTCGGAACATCAGGTATTTCTCCGAGGAAAATGGGGGGAATATCAGACTTCGGCAATGGGGTATTTCCCAAAGTATCTGTATGATGCGGGATTTTCCGTCGCTGCGTTCTCTGAAAAAGGTGGACTGAACCTGTATGCTGATTCCAAGTCGGACAAGCCATATCATTCCTCAAAGGAAACCGATTTTGGCTTTAGCTTCTTCCGCAATATAGATCAGTGGAGCAATGAACATAGTACCTGGATGTTCGTGCTTGACTATTCCAGCCGCAGGACGTTTTGGAAGGGAATACCCATACCGTTTCTGGCATACAGGTATATGTCGGAAAAATGGGTGTTCATAGCTCCATTTTACGGTGAATACAGGTTTGCCCCTGGCTGGTCCGTAAATGCCTTATGGATTCCACTGTATCAGTACAGGGCAGGATTGAAATGGGAACAGTCAGAACGCTTCAGGATTGAGCTGACAAATGGCATTGGCGCGGATCAGTTCCTGGTCGCAGACCGTTCTGATGACGAGGAGGCCCTGTATATCAGGAGACATTATCTGTACCTGTCCTCCGAATGGAAGTTCTGTGAGAAGGCTGCATTGTCCGGCGGAATAGGATATATTTTCAGTAGCAGTTTTTATCACGGCGACGGTTATTCAGACGTAAATGACAAGGTCAGGACCGGCAATGGTGTTTACGGAGGAGCGGGATTAAAGGTTTTCTTCTAGGAAAACCTTTTAATGAGCAATTAGGGAAACGCAGAAAAAGTGCTTTTTCTACGTTTCAAATGAGCAGTTGGCAATTAGCAGTGAGAAATTATTGTAAATTTTCTGAAAAAATTGACAAGAAAATTCAATTTTGAAAAAAACGCAGTAAAAATTTCATTTTTGAAAAAATGATCAAAAATTTAAGTTTTAAAAAAATAAGGTAAATTCTTATGAAAATAACAGCAAAAGCATTATTGATCGCAGTCGCGGCGGCAGCAGGATTGTCCGCCTGCACGGAAAAAGGCCTTGACCAGCTTAACCAGGTGGAAAAAGACAGGTTCATCGTAAGAACCGCCAAGGTGGAAACACGCAATATTGAGGACACTATAACCATTGTCGGCTCAATAAAGGCATTTGACGAGGCCATCCTTTACCCACGTGTAAATGGAAAGCTGCTGAGAAATGTCCGTTTTGAAGGGGACAAGGTTGTAAAAAACCAGACTGTAGCCCTTATAGAGCGCGACGAGCCTGGCGTAGTCTATGAGGCAGCACCTGTTCCGTCAACACTTAATGGCATTGTTGGCCGCGTCTACCAGGATAGCGGTGCGACTGTCACCACGCAGACCCCTATCGCCCTGATTGTAAGTCAGGACAAGGTACGCGTAGTTGTTGAAGTGCCTGAAAGATATGTAGGCAAGGTCAGCATAGGCCAGCCTGCCCGTATAAAGGTTGACGCATATCCTGATACGACATTCTCCGGCAAGGTTTACAGGATCAGTCCAGTAGTAGATACGAATACCCGCAGCAGCGTGGTGGAGCTTCTTGCTGACAATTCACATCACAAGCTGAAATCCGGAATGTTCTCCGAGGTCAAGCTGATTGCGGACGCAAAGGACAATGTGGCATCAGTGCCAACTTCTGCGATAATCAGGGAAGAGGGCCAGGCATACGTGTTCAAGCCTTCCGGAGAGACAGCCGCAAGGATTCCCATTGCCATTGGTATTTCCAATGAGGACTATGCCCAGATAACAAGTGGAATGACAACTGGCGAGGATGTTATAATTTCTGGACTTTACGGCCTCAAGGATGGAAGCAAGATAGCCATAGACAATGACTGATTACCGTCAGTCCCAATTAAAAGGCGAAAACAATGAGACTAATTGATATTTCAATCAAAAAACCAGTTTTCACAACCATGATGATGGCTGCCATCATCGTTTTAGGACTATATTCCTACATGAACTTAGGCGTGGAACTCATGCCTAACACGGAATTTCCCTATGTGATTGTGCAGACGGTCCTTTCCGGCGCAAGCCCGGAGGAAACAGAAACATCCCTTACCAAGGTCATAGAGGAATCCGTGAACGGCATTTCCGGCCTTGAAGACATAATTGGGTACAGCTATGAAGGCATGAGCCTCGTCATAGCCAAGTTTGAGCTTGAAAAGAACAGCGACGTTGCCGCACAGGAAGTGCGCGACAAGGTCAACGCCGTGCTTTCGCAGCTGCCAGATGGCACGCAGCAGCCAGTCATCATGAAGATGGAAATGGATGCCATGCCTATCATAAATGTGGTGGTGTCGGGACAGCGTAGCCTTATTGACCTTACGGAGTTCGCAAAGAAGAAGGTAAAAGAGAACCTTGAGACTATAAGCGGCGTCGGCTCAGCTACTATAGTTGGCGGCAGGGAAAGGGAAATACATATTGTCCTCAATCCGATGAAAATGGCTTCACTCGGAATTTCTGCCGCAAAAGTGAAGCAGGTTCTTGGCGAGCAGAATATAGAAATCCCCGGCGGCACCGTGGAGCAGCGGGACAAGTACTATACGCTGCGCACCCTGGGGCGCATTAATGAAGTGAGGGATTTTAAGGACATTGTAGTCACTACGGTAAATGGCACTCCGATACGCATTTCCGACATAGCCAGGGTTGAAGACACAGGCGAGATTGAGGAGACAGTGTCATATTTTAACGGCAAGCCTTCCGTCACCGTGCAGATAAAAAAACAGTCCGGCAGCAATACCGTGGCTGTGGCAAAGAAAGTCCGCGATCGCATATCGCAGCTTGAGCCGTCTTTCCCGGAGGACATAAATGTAAAAATCGTAAACGACCAGTCTGAATTTATTAATGACTCCGTGAATGCCGTAAAGGAACATCTTATCCTCGGTGCGGTTCTGGCTGGCCTTATGGTTCTCGTATTCATGGGCGACTGGAGATCCACAATCATTTCGACCCTTACCATTCCTGTGTCCCTAGTTGGCACATTCATGGTAATGGACTATTTCGGCTTTACGTTTAACAACATGACCCTGCTCGGCCTGACAATTGCCGTGGGTCTTGTCATTGACGACGCAATAGTCATGATTGAGAACATTTACCGCAACATGGAAGAACGCAGGCTTGCGCCTAAAAAAGCAGCCACAATCGGCGCGAACGAGATTGCCTTCGCCGTAATCGCAATATCCATTTCGCTTATCGTCATATTCGTGCCGATGTCTTACATGGACGGCATAATAGGGCGTTTTATGAAACACTATGCCCTTACAATAGCCGTCGCAGTTGCAATAAGCACTTTTGTGTCCTTGACCTTAACGCCTATGATGTCTTCAATATTCTTAAAGGCAAAGAAAAGCGAAAAGACAAAATTGCAGCACATGACAGACGATCTGAATGAATGGCTCGGCAGGCATTATGCTAATATGCTGGAATGGTCTCTTTCTCATAAGACGCTGATGGTGATTTTGTCCATAATCATATTACTATCAACAGTGCCTATGGCAAAGATGATAGGAAAGGACTTTGTTCCCACCGATGACACAGGCCAGTACCAGATAAGCATTAAGGCACCGGACGGCACCAGCCTTGAGGCAACTAAGCAGCTGTTCCAGCAGATTGAAAAGGAAACACGCGGCATACCTTTTGTAGTCAATACGCTTACCACAATAGGGTCAGGCAGCGGCGCAGATTCGCTTACGAGCAATTCCAACCAGGGATCTATCACTGTTGAGCTTACGCCGCTAGGCACAAGGCCAGGACTTACAACCATCATGTCTTACGTCCGCGAAATGATGGCAAAATACGACGGTATAAGATCCTCCGTGGTTGCCGCAGGCGGCTTTGGCAGCGGACAGAAACAGCTTCAGTTCAACATTATGGGGCCAGACCTTGACACATTGTTTGAAATTGCAGACAGGGTTCTTGCAAAAATAAAGAAAGTACCCGGTGTCGTAGATGCGGATCTTTCCAGCTCAAAGGCCAAGCCTGAATACAGGGTTGAAATTGACCGCAACCGCGCTCATGACCTGGGCGTAAAGATAAGCGACATAGCATCTGCATTGAGGACTATGGTAGGCGGCACGGAAAACATCACCAAATTCAAGGACAACGGCGAGCTTTACGAAGTGCGCGTAAGGGCAGAAAACGGCTACCGCAATACAAAAGAACTTATTGAGGCAATGATAATACCTGCCTCACACGGCACGGTACGCCTGGACAGCGTAGCAAAAGTGGCGGAAGGCGTAGGGCCTACCCGCATTGAAAGAACCCAGAGGCAGAGAAAAGTGACTGTTGAGGCCAATACGGACGGCGTTCTTTCCCTGGGCGCGCTGATAGGCGCGGCCAACCAGGCATATGAAGAGGTTAAGAAGGAAATGGGGCTTTCTGCCGAATATACAGGCGGTTTAACTGGCATGTCGGAGCAGATGGGCAAGATGATAAAGAGCTTCATTGTTGCATTCGTAATGGCATTTGTGTTCATATACATAGTGCTTGCCAGCCAGTTTGAGAGCTTCGTCTATCCGCTTTCAATTCTTATTGCATTGCCTCTGACATTGCCTTTTGCATTCTTGTCCCTGCTTCTGTTAAGGCAAAACCTTACGTTCTTCAGCATCATGGGGTTGTTCATGCTTTTTGGCGTGGTGAAGAAAAACGCCATATTGCAGGTTGAAACAACAAACCAGCTGCGGCAGAAAGGCTATTCCAGGCATGACGCTTCAATAAAAGCCAATGAGATGAGACTCCGCCCTATTCTTATGACAACGCTTACGCTGGTAGCCTGTATGATTCCTACGGCATTGGGACAGGGAGCAGGCTCCGGCAGCCGCCGCGCTATGGCATGGGTAATCATAGGCGGGCAGACGCTCTCCCTGCTTATCACATTGCTTATGACCCCGGTCACCTACACATTGTTTGATGACTTGCAGTCTTGGGCAATGAAAAAGCTGGGAATACAGGATGACAGATTCCCCGCGGAAAACCAGGCTCTTGTGGAAAAAGGCAAATAATCTTTTTCCAATAAGACAATTGAAAAAAGGAGGGATTGCTATCAGATAACGATCCCTCCTTTTTTTGCATATCGCAATAATTATATAATTATAATTATGGAAAACGAAAATAACATTGACGTGCTTTTGTCCCGCCGTACCTTTGTCTCTCTTCTCGCAGTGACTGCGGCAAATGCCTTTTTTGACATGTACCTTGTCGTTGCTACCGCCCTGTGCCATTACTCACTGGCATCGCATTTTTCAGACGGGTACTGGTTGCTTGTGCTTGCCTTTCTTGCTTACATATTTCCCATTATTTTTGTTTCTTCCCCGGCAGGCCTTCTTGCGGACAGTCATGACTGTTCAAAAATAATCAGATATTCGCAGATATCCGGCATTGTATCTCTTTTGCTTGCAATAATCGGTTTCGCATTTGACAATCCTTACTCCCTGTATCTCGCCATAATGATCGCAGGTGCCAGGACGGCCGCATACATTCCGGCACAGCAGGCCCTTCTGCCACAGGTCGTGCGTCGCAACAACATGGCATTGGGCAATTCACTTACACAGTCAGTTTTCTTCCTTATGGCCCTGATAGTGGTTCTTACCGGTCTTATCAAGCCATTGTTTTTCCATACCGCGCAGCCAGATTTTAATGTTCCAGCAGCGGTGATACCGTTGATTATAGCCGTGTTTGTAGGCATTTCATCATCAATGGGAATTGCTCCCGGAGGAAATTTCAATCCTGAGCTTGTGATAAGCCCAAAACTCATATTCAAATCCTATAAGAATGTTTTCCTTATCGGCGGGGTAAGGGGCATACTGCTTTGCGTGACAGGAATTTCATGGTTTTACTTTCTGCTTTCTGTGATTGTGTTTACATTGCCCAATATGCTTCTTAGGACATTTGGGCAGTCCGCACCCTATATCCTGTGGTTTTATGGGCTTCTTGTCCTTGGCATTATCAGTGGAATGTTGTGGTGCAATCATATATCCCGCAGGGATCTTAATGCCAAGATGGCTCCGGTAAGCGCTATATTCATGGCACTTTTCATTTTCTTTTATGCGATTACAGGCTTTATAGCCCCCAGCGACATAGTACAGCCATCAATGTCATTCGGCGGCAGGGTGCAGATTGTGTTGATGGCGGCATATATTGTCGCTTTTGGTTTTTCAGCAGGCGTTTACATGCTGCCGCATTATTCAATGCTGCAGAGATATGCCGGAGCGAAACGCCGTGGACGTATTGCCGCCGCGAATCTTGTGCTCAATGTTTTTTCCTCCGCGATAGGAATACTGCTTTTCAATCTTGTTTCTGCCGCGTTGGGAGTTTATTTTTCCACGCTGCTTCTTAGCGTTCTTGCGGCGGTGGAGGCAGTTATAACCTGTCTTTTGCTGCCAGAGCATATACTTCGCATAATAGTCCGTCGTATAATGGATATAATTTATGGCGTCAAGGTAAAGGGCATAGATAATCTTTTCAAGCCGAGGGGGAACTGCCTCGTAATAGCCAATCATACGTCTTTTTTGGACGGTGTGCTGATCTGGGCCTATATACCGTACAAATTCTATTATGCCATTGATACGTTCCAGGCTAAAACCCCAATATTCAGGCTTATATCGCCACTGATAAGGTTCTTTACCATTAATCCTGCCGAACCTATGAGCGTGAAGACAATCATAGACGAGGTCAGGACGGGACACCGTGTTGTAATTTTCCCTGAAGGCCGCATAACCATGACTGGCGCGCTTATGAAGGTGTATCCCGGCCCATCAATGATAGCGGACAGTGCCAATGCGGAAATACTGCCTATCTGTATTGAGGGCAGCCAGTATTCCATTTTTGCAAGATTTGGCAGCAAGCTGAAAACCCGTCTGCATAGCAAGGTTTCCGTTACCATTCTGCCACCGGTAAGGCTTAATGTGCCAGAGGAAATAACTGGTCATCGCCGTCGCTATGTTTCCGTGGCGAAGATGTCGGAACTGATGCAGAATATGCGTTTTACTTCCGCACCGATAGATCAGACATTGTTTGATGCCCTTATAGACGCAAAGCAGCTCGTAGGACGTGGCAAGGAGGTCATAGAGGATGCCGGCAGGAACTGCCTTACGTTTGGAAAGCTGATTACGGCATGTTTCGCACTTGGAAGACAGTTTGCCAGGGAAAACAAGCAGGGATCGTTCGTCGGCCTGTTGCTGCCTAATTCCATTGCCGCGGTATCCGCATTCTTTGGAATGGGGGCGTTCAACATAACCCCGTGTATGCTTAATTTTTCAACAGGTGCGAAAAACATCATTTCCTCCTGCAAGGCAGCGAACATAAGGAGGGTTTACACTTCCAGTGAGTTTATCGTAAAAGGTGAGCTTCAGCATCTTGAAAAGGCCATAATTGATGCCGGAATTGAGATAATATACATGGAGGAATTGAAGGAACGCATAACCGCTGTTGACAAGCTGATCGCGCTTGCCATGTCATTTGTTCCCAGGAGATATTACAAGAAAATACGCGGGAATGCCGCTCCAAACATGCCTGCCGTGGTGCTTTTCACTTCGGGTTCAGAGGGAGTGCCAAAGGGAGTTGTCCTAAGCCACAGGAATCTGCTTGCGAATGCGTATCAGCTGCGTAGTGTCCTGGACGTAGGTGTGACGGATATAATGTTCAATGCCATGCCGATTTTCCATAGCCTCGGACTTACGGCAGGCGTTATCACGCCTATTACGATAGGCATGAAACTTGTGCTTTATCCTTCACCGCTGCATTACCGTCTTATACCGGATTTGCTGTATAACATGAATGCCACGCTCATGCTTGGCACGGATACGTTCTATAACGGATATGCGAAGAATGCCCATCCTTATGACTTTTATTCCATGCGTATGCTTATCGCTGGCGGGGAACGTCTGAAAAAGGAAACCGTCGCAATGTACAATGACATGTTCGGACTGCGTCTGTTCGAGGGATACGGTGCTACGGAAACATCACCTGTCATTGCCGTAAACTCGCCAATATTCTTCCGTCGTGGAACTGTTGGAAAGGTCCTTCCAGGTATTGAGTACCGTCTGGAGGAACAGCCAGGAATCAAGGAAGGCGGTCGTCTGTTCGTCAAGGGTGCGAATGTAATGATGGGATATCTGCGTGAATCCGCCCCATGCGTGCTGGAAGAACCGCAGGGAGGCTGGTATGATACTGGCGATATCGTTAGTATAGACGAGGATGGCTATATGACGATAAAGGGTCGTGTAAAGCGTTTTGCAAAGATAGGCGGAGAGATGGTCTCCCTCGGTGCGGTTGAAAACACCCTTACGGAGATATGGCCTGACTTTATGCATGCCGTCATATCAATCCCTGACGACAAGAAGGGTGAGCAGCTTATAATGTTTACAACTCGTGAGAACACGACCAGGGCTGTTGTTGCCGAGGAGTTCCGGAAGAGGGGGGTAAGCGAGCTTTCCCTGCCAAAAACTGTCAGAATCATGGAGAACATTCCACTTATGGGAACGGGCAAGCCTGACTATCAGGTCTTGAAGGCCATGGTTGCGAAATAAGTTATTATGTAAATGCGGGAAAAGGAACTTTTCCCGCATTTGCAATGAGCAATTAGCAGTGAGTAGTGAGAAATTAGCAATTGTGGAAATATTTGTATCATAAATTCCTTGTTGGAAGATTTTTATGAGTGATAAGAAAAATATTCCCTTGCGGGCGGCAGAGCGTTTTTTTCTGTATTTCCGCTTTCTAAAGGCCAAGATGGAACTGGGCGCGGAAAACGTATTTTCCCATGAGCTGTCCCTCGCCGTAGGAATTTCACCTGAACAGGTAAGACAGGATCTAAGGCTGCTCAATGTTCGGGGAACGCCGCAGCAAGGATATCCTATAAGGGCTTTTTTGGCAGATCTGAACGGTTTTCTATCATTGGGTGAACCTGTAAAGGCTGTTCTCGTAGGTGCCGGTGGTATGGGGCAGTCAATTCTCTCCTTCTTTTCCGATATAAGGCCAAATTTGCAGATTGTAGCCGCTTTTGATTCGGATATGGGGAAAAATATTACAAAAATCGCGGGCTGCCCTGTTTACAATCTGTCCCATATTGCTGAAATAGTAAGGAAGGAGCATCCCCTGGTAGGGATTATCGCGGTTTCTCCGACGGGGGCTCAGCAACTTGCCGACGATATGGCAGCCTTAGGCATAAGGGGCATCCTTAATTTATCTTCATCCATGATAAAGCCTCCTGCCGGTGTGTTTTTGGAACAGCTGGATGTAATGATGTCGTTGGAAAAAACGGTTTTCTTTGCCCGCAATATGGGTAATTAAAAAACACGGAAAAAGTGCCTTTTCCGTGTTTTCATTAGCAATTGCCGTAATCCTGATTTTAATTTCTGCATTTTTCCAATGCCTTGGAATAAATCTCCATATATTTTTCAGCAGGCTTTTTCCAGGAATAGTCTCCCTTCATAGCATTGGATATCATTATCCTGAAATCAGTTTTCGCCTCGTAGGATTTCACTGCCTGCTGTAGCATCCAGCGTAGCTGTCCGTCGTCAGCGTCGTCAATTGCGAAACCATTGCTTTCTTCCGCTATACCGTTATGCCTTACAGTGTCCTTCAATCCTCCGGTACGTGTGACGACGGGAAGTGCTCCATATCTCATTGCTATCATCTGGCTTAATCCGCATGGTTCAAACCTTGACGGCATTAGGAACAGGTCTGACGCGGCATAGATCTTGTGTGCCAGAGGCTCGTCAAAATCAGAACTGAATGCGGCACAACCATGATGATTTTGCACAAGATGACGGAAACCCTCGCAAAGACTGAAATCTCCAGATCCCAGTGCGACAAACTGTATCTTGTCCATAAACTCATGTGCTATATGCAGCACCACGTCAAGGCCTTTCTGACTATCCATTCGGCTGACAATTCCAGCAAGTATCTTGTTGGGGTTGACTTCAAGTCCTAGCTGTTTCTGCAGCTCCGCCTTGTTTATTGCCTTGCCTTGCTCATAACTGTCCTGATCGTAATTATGAAAAATCTTTTTATCGGTAGCCGGATTCCATGTGTTTTGATCTATTCCGTTAAGGACGCCGTAAAAATCAGCGGATCTGCTTCTAAGTATTCCGTCCAGACTGTGTCCAAGGTCTCCACGGTACTGTATCTCTTCCGAATATGTCTGGCTGACAGTTGTTATTATATCGGCATATACCAGTGCGGCCTTCATGTAGTTCAGCGATCCGTAAAATTCCAGCTTGTCAGACGTGAAGTCATTCCAGGAAAGGCCTGCCTTCTGTATGGCCGCCCTGCCGAATATTCCCTGATATGCCAGATTGTGTATGGTGAATATGTTTGCCGTTTTTGCGAAAAAAGCGTCTATGCGGTAAATTGTTTTCAAAAAGGCCGGAATAAGCCCTGTCTGCCAGTCATGGCAATGTATTATGTCCGGCTTGAAGGATATGAATTTGGCAGTTTCAAGTACAGCCCTGGAGAAAAAAGCGAAACGTTCGTCATTGTCCCAGTAATCGCCAGTATTGGAACGGTACAATCCAGGTCTGTCGAAAAGTCTTTGATTGTTTATGAAAAAGACCTTTATGTTTCCCCACTGCATATATTCAAGTGTTGCCTCTTCTATGCCACCTGACAATGGAATGAAGAATTTGCCATTAAAAGGATATGGTATAAGCCCGTCGGGGCATTTTATATCCCGGTATTTTGGCAGGACAAGTACCACCTCGTTGTCTGGATTCTGTGCCAGTTCCTGTGATAGGGATCCGGTCACGTCCCCTAGCCCACCTGTCTTGCAGAATGGGAATGCCTCGCTTGCAGCCATTAGGATTTTCATATCAGTCTCCTTTTAACATAAGGTCAGATTTTGAGCCTTCAATTAAATTATACAAGATATTTGAGAAAAAAGGGCAAAAAAAAACCCGCATTACGCGGGTTTTTTCTATACTACTATATGCTTATTTAGGAAGCATTGATTCACAACCAGCAGTTTTCGGGGAGCAGCCCCATGATCTCTCGCCAGTTCCAGGTGTTGCAGGCATTGTGAGTGTGATGGTGTAAGAACCAAGACCACCGCCAGCAGCAACTGTACGTTTCAATGTTGTGGTTGTTCCAGGATTGCCGCTCAGTGTGAAGTAGCTGAGGTTGCTGATACCAACGTCGAGTTCGTCAACCTTGGTCACATAGGAACCCTTCTGCATATATGCGCGCTCCTGTGAGGAAGCGATGCTGGAAAGAACGCTTGTGGCTTCCGCGCCGCGTGATTTCTCAACTGACTTGAAGTACTGAGGCATTGCTACTGAGGCCAGAATACCCATGATCAGAACGACGACCAAAAGCTCAATTAAGGTAAAACCTTGTCTTTTCATTTTTTATCCTCCTATGGATAATTGTTTGATACTTAAAGTATAGCGATTATAAGTGCTATCTGTCAATGCTGAAATGCCATTTTCAAGCTGATTTGAATGAAATTTGAGCATGGAAAATAACATTTCGTCATAAAAAAAAATTTCCCGACATATAGTGGAAAATGGCCTAAAATGAAAAAATGCGCCCGGTGAGACTCGAACTCACGGCCACCCGCTTAAAAGGCGGATGCTCTACCACTGAGCTACGGGCGCGTTTACTACGTTTGACTACATAGATATTCTAGCACAAAACAAAATGGAAAATCAAGCGTTGTGTTTAGGGAAGGTCTGTCAGATTTGTTATCTTCCTGCCCGACTGACAATGCCTTACGAAATCCCGCCATTGCAGCAACATTCTCTGACGGGTTTCCTCCGAAATACGTGGCAGGAATGTCCTTGACTTGCCCTCTGGAAAATCCGTGCTTATTCCCGCACCATTAAAGGCCTCTCGTCCGGCACCGAGGGCGGTTTCCTCGGATTCATCCATTACGGATATTTCCGCCCCAGATATGTCTGCCTGGAACTGCATCAGATATGTCATTCTTGACAGGCCGCCACCTGCCTTCAATCTTCTGACGGGAATGCCTTTGCGTTTTATCTTTTCCAGTCCGTCGGCGATCATGAATGCTATTCCATCCACGGCGGCACGTACCAGATCTGCCTTGCATGACGCTGCCGTAAGACCGGCAAAACATGTCTTTACCTCAAAATCCCAGTATGGCGAGGCAAGACCGCCTATCACAGGCAGGCACAATGTACGTTGTTTTGAATTGCGGCAGAGATTGTTTGCCTCGTCTATGTCGGAGAACAGTCCCATCCTCGTACGCAGCCATTCCATCATTGAACCTGCGGAATTGACCAGTGCCTCTGAGAAATATTCAGGTTTGCCATTTCCGCGTTTCCATCCGTATGAATCCAGCAGGCCGGGTATCCTCAACGGTTTCCCGCCGGTATACACGAGCAGGAACGCGCCGGTACCGTAATTCAGGGCCCCCTCGCCGGATTGTCCTATTCCAAGACCTGACATCGCGGCCTGCTGGTCTCCGAGCATGGATAGTACCTGCATATTGTATCCTTCCAGCTCAACCGTGCCGAATTGCCCAGAAGAAGGCATTATCTGTGGCAGCCATTGCCTTTTTACGCCGAAGGCCGAGAGAAGCCTGCTGTCCCAATCCCCGGTCTTCAGATTCATAAGCAGCATACGCTGTGCCAGCGACGGATCACAGGCAAAGATCCTGCCGCCGGACAGTCTCCACAGAATGTACGATGACACCGGTCCTGCCCGCAATGTTCCCTTTTCCGCTGCCTCCCTGACGGAGGATAGGTTCTCAATCGCCCAGGCAATCTTCGGGGCGCTGTAATACGGGGTCTTGTACAATCCCGTAAGCCTGTGTGTCTGAACGTTGGTCAGGGGAACATTGCCTATAACCTTTTCCGCACGTCCATCCTGCCAGCTCATTGCCGGACACAATGGCATTCCATTTGCCGAATCCCATAATACGACGGTGGATCGTTGTGAGGCCATTCCCAGTATCGGTGTTCCGGCCTCCTTCGGTATTGCCTTCAGGACCTCCTTCAGGCTTGCGATCTGCGACTGATAAAGTTTTTCCGCATCGTATTCAGCCCGTCCACCTATACGGTATTCAGGCGATATCCTGTTCTGTGCCCGACAGTAAATCTTTCCGTAATTGTCTAACAGCAGCGTCCTGGAGCTGGAACTGCCCTGATCCATTATGACGGCGAATTTCCTTTCCATTTTTCAAATATTGTTCTTCCTTATATCTACCTTGCCACATTCCTCTTTCCTAAGAAGTGAGGCCAGCCTTATCTTGAACTTTTCTGGCACATATCCGCTGCCGAGCAACGACACGATTCCACTTAATGTAAGGGTGCAGGCCCTGCCGTAAAGATTGTATTCCCTTAGCAGTGCGATGACTGCCTCGCGGTCTATGGCCTTCCATGAGGATGAGGTTCCTATCTTTGCCGAATATCGTCCTGTCACATATTCTCCTGGAGATGCTATTTCAAGGATCCTTTCGGCGAGAGCCTTCTGCTCACGCTCAATAACGGCCTTTCGTTCTTCCAGATCACCGTATCTGTTGAGCATCTGTGTAAGGGACAGTCCCGATGTGTCTTTCAAACTATGTGACGTATTTTCAGAAATAGATGATGTATTTTGAATAATAGGTGACGTATTTTGGGAAATAGATGATGTATTTTCAGAAATAGATGACGTATTTTCAGAAATAGATGACGTATTTTGGAAAATAGATGATGTATTATGAATAATAGATGTCTGTTCTGGCAGTATGTTCCCATGCCCAGGAACCCTTCCATTTCCGCCGAATACTGGACAATACTGCTTGAAATCGCACCATTTGCATGCGAATTCCGAGGGTTTTGGGTCAAACCTGTTTGCCCTTATCTGTTCAGCCGTTGCAAGAGCGCCGTCCCAGAACTCCTTTATCTGACTGTCGTCGGCACGGTCAAAAAAATACTGCTTGTTTGTCGGTACATGATAGTAAAGCATTTGCGAGATTTTCAGACTGTCCTCATGCACTCCGAGCCTTTCCGCAAGCAGTCCAGGCAGCTCAGGATTGGATTCCGCAATTTTCTGATACATGTAAAGCTGACCAGGTGTGCGTTTCACGTCCTTGCCTGTCTTGTAATCCGTGATAAGGAGTTTTCCATCTCCAACATAGTCCATTCTGTCGGAAATGGCAGTCACCATAAGGCCGTCTATTTCAAATTTGAATATCCTTTCTGTTAGAAATGCCCTTTTGAACTGGCCTTGGTTTACCCTGTAATACTCCTTCAGCATCAAAAGGCCTTCCTCCCTTTTCCTGGCGGATTCCTCGTTGTTGCGAAATCCCTGCAAGGCCAGTGGCTTGCTGAACCAGAAGTCAAGAAATGCCTGGCATACCTGTGCCATGCTTGGAAATATGGGGCTGTCTCCCTTGTAAAGGAACTCCAGGGCCGCATGTATGGCACTACCGAAGAAGAAGAATCCTTTTGGCTTTTCCTTGATTCTGTCTACATATCGGAACTTGTATTTCAGGGGACACTGGCGGTACATGTCCATTCGTGAATACGAGAAATCCAGTGGTTTTGGTTTCTGATCCCCACTGTCCTTTGGAATGGCATTGTTTACCTTGTGTTTTTCGTTCAATTCCTCATTATTGTTGAAAAGTGTGTCGTTTTGTCCGCCGTCCATAGCCTGCTCCTTTAGTACATTTTACTTTAAATACCTGAAATTTCAAAATAAATATATTTTAAAAGAAATACGCCTTTATATTTTGTATCATATAGTTGAGTATTGCCATATTGTGATTTTGCTTTGGCAAATTCTGATTTTATTTTTTTAGGACAGAAAGATGAAGAAAGGAACAAACAACTTGCCTGTATATGCCCAGTATGCATCGTCTGAATATACGGAATGTGGTGGAACTTGTGGATATCATTTCAGCAGTGGATGCCTGGTGAGCGAGACCGTATATTCCGGCAATAATGCGTCGCATGGATTCCTGTACAATGCCGCAAGCCGTGTCATCATAGACGGTGGAAGAAAGGCCATAGCTGCCGCGGCCATGGCCGGTATGCTGGCACAGAATCTGGAAACTGCCGCATACGCCATCACGGTGACCGGGCATGAGACCGTTGATCCAGGCGAGGAGGCAAGGGATTATCTGGTAATAGGCCCTGACGCGGTTCTTTCTGTCTATGGTTCTGCTTATGGAACTGTCCTGAGCAATAGCGGCAGCCAGCTGATTTACAGTGGCGGATTTGGAAATGGGACCAGGATTTCCGGCGGAGGGCAGACTGTTTATTTTGGCGGTCTTGTTTCGCGTACGGAAATTTTCATGAGTGGCACCGAATACGTTTCCGGTGGTACTACCTATTTTACCGCTATAAGCAACAAGGGCATACAGGTTGTTCGTGACGGTGGAATAACAAACAATACCGCGGTTTACAACGGGGGAATACAATCAGTCTATGAGGGTAGTGCTTTGAATACCGTTGTCAGAGACGGCGGTACTCAGGCGGTATATGTTTCCGGAATAGCCAGTGGTGCGAGCATACGGAACAGTGGATGGCAGTTCATAAACGCCGGAGGCAGTTCCATTAACGTCGTACAGTCTGCTGGAGGAAACATTCGTGCGAATGTCGGTAGTGACGGGAATAGAATCAGCACATATATGACCGGTATCAATCAGAGCGGACAGGTTATGGAGCTTTTTCAAGGCTCTGCCACCAATTTCATAATCAATGGTGGCACACCGTTGTCCTGGACCAATGAGTTTGCCCCTACTGAGGCGATATCGGCAAATGCGTCCAGTGCCGCGGCATTCAATATATACGCTGGAGGCAGCGCGATAAACACCGTTATCAATTCCGGTGGACGTATGATTGTCAACAGTGGGGGAAAGGCTTTTGATACGACTATAAACCAAAACGGCAGATTGTATGTGGAAGGCACTGGAATTGCCTCCGGAGTGAGTGTCAGTTCCAAGGGAAATGTATTTGTAGCCGCCAATGGCAGTGCTGTTGGTGTTATGCTCAATTCCAGCGCGATTATGAATGTTTACGCCGGAGGCAGGGATTACGGAACATTCATAAGCCATGGAGGCATTGAACAGGTTTATGGATCTTCACTTTCGGCAAATATTGAGGGAAGCCAGGGTGTTCATAACGGTGGAATGACAAATTCCGCATTTGTACACAGCGGCGGAACACAGAAGGTTAGCAGCGGGGCATATACGGAATATTCGGAAATGCAGGTTCGCGGCAACCAGACAGTTTTCAATTCCGCGTCGGCATTTGACACAATTCTCAACAGCGGTGGCTCACAGATTGTGTCTTCGGGCGGATCTGCGTACAATACGATAATAAATTCCGGCGGATCGCAGATAATATATAATTCCGGCCTGGCATACAATACGGTAATCAATTCCGGTGGATATCAGATTATTTCCGCCGGAGGATCTGCCATAAATTTTGCCATAGCGGCAGGCGGAAGCCAGATTAATCATGGAGCGGCTTCAAATGTATATATCTCAGGAAGTTCTGCTGCCTTTGATGTAGCAGGCCTGGCATCGGACATTGCCGTAGTGGACAATGGTGTAATGAATGTCCTGGATGGCGGTACTGCCGTATATGCGAACATATATTCAGGTGGTGTGCAGAATATAGACAATGGTGGTACGGCATCAAGCTCGTATATAGCCAGTGGTGCTTCGCAGGTTGTCTCAAATGGCGGCGAATCCCTAAGGACCACCGTACAGTATGGCGGCTCAATGGATTTGCATTATGGCGGCGTAGCGTCTGATACCGTTGTCAATCCTGGTGGAAATGAGGCGGTTTCTGGCAATGATTATTCTGCTTCCATCAAGGGCGGAATACAGAATGTGTACAATGGTGGGCGTGCCAGGGAGGCAGAGGTTTTTTCCAATGGAATACAGAATGTCCGTGCTGGCGGAGAAGCCTCGGGAACATTTTTGAAATCTGGCGGACAACAACATATATACGAAGAGGGAAACGCCCTGTCCGCACATATAGGCAGCGGCGGAATACAGTATGTATATGACGGCGGTGAGGCCACCAGTACTGTGGTTCAAGACGGTGGAACAATGTATGTTTACGGAGGCACGGCAGGGAACAATGGATATACGGTTGCCGGCGGTGCGATTGTTCAGGATCTTGACGTAAACAGTGGCGGAAACGTCGTATTGTACGGAAATGGCCTGTCGGGAGCATTGAGGGTTTCTGGTACGCTGAATCTGAACAATGGCGGAAATATCGTGATAAGCAGGTCTGGTTCGAGACGCGTATTCCTGAACGTGGACAATCTTGACGGCGAGGGTGGCACTATAACAATGAATGTTGATGTTGGTGCGAAGACAGGCGATCTTTTAAGGATAACTGGCAATCACACTGGCGGAGTGTCTTATATAAGCCTTAAAAACACAGGTTCAAAGGCAGGCCCACTTTCCGGCAATGAATTGAAACTTGTTGAGTATACCAATGAATACAATCCTGGAAATGGTACATTTGTCCTTACGGGCGGAATTTGGGATTATGGCGGTTATGAATATGAGCTTTTCCGTGGTGATACCGAGGGGGACTTCAGATATGACTATTATCTCCGAGGCAATGGGAACAGGACTGCGACCTACAAGGCAATGACCGCCGCGCCTGTTATGACGATGTTTGCCGTCCAGACGGCAATGAATTCCCTTGACAAGCGTCTGGGCGACCTACGCAACATGGGAAGTACCAATTCCGAACACAGTATATGGGCAAGAGGATATTACAAGGATATGACTGTATCCTCGCTTTCTGATACTGATATGGGCATAACGGGGGCGGAGGCCGGATACGATTTTGACATTGGATCAATGATGTATAGTCAGCCAAGGCTTTATCTCGGCCTCATGGCAGGCAGCCAGATAATTTCCGACATACAAACTGGCAAGCAGAGCAGCGGAGAGGGCTTTGGATTCCTGGGCGGAGCTTATGCCACATATATTGAGGATTCCGGCTGGTTCGCGGATTTCACTCTGAGGGCAGGCCAGACAAGACTGGATATGATTAGCCATACCTATGACGGAAACAGGATTGTATTCAAGCCAAGACGAAAGGCACTTTCCCTTAGTGCGGAGATTGGACGGGAGATAAGGATAGAGGACAGCAGAAATTCGTGGAGAATAGAACCCAGCATTGAATTTCAACATATATCATTCGGAAAGAATGCCGTTGGCGTCAAGAATGGCACTACGGATCTTGAAATAGACAGTTCCTCGTATAACATAGGGATATTGTCCGCATATACGTCCTATTCCTATACGACGTTTGCGAATCTAAAGGCCGAAATCTTCGCAGATCTTTCGTATAGAAAGACAATGTCAGGAGATGAAAGCATATCCTACGACGGGTCTGACAATACGGCATCCATGAAGGGTGGCTCTGTTGAACTGCGTTTGGGGGCCGATATGCAGTTTACAAAGGATGTTTATGGTTATGCGTCATTGTCTTATGAGAAAGGTTCAAAGATAAAAAGCAAGGGCATTGACGCCGGTATAAGGTTTGTTTTCGGTGGAAGCAGGAAACTGAAATACCCATCATCAAAGGAAGTGTGGGAAGACAAGGACAAGGCAGCTGTAAAAGCGAATGCCGAAAAGTCAATTGAAGCTGTTGATTCCGAGACAGTCATTATAAGGTAATGCCAAAACATCCTGATTGCGGAAAAAATCCGTACAGGGGATTGGGACAGTCCCTGTACAATGCTGCCAGCCGTATTGTCGTGGCTGGCGGAAGACACGTTGTTGCCGTCGCGGCAATGGCCGGAATGATCGCACAGGATTTTGAGGCCACTGTATACGGAATAAACGTGGAAGGCACGGAAACCGTCCCTGGCGGAGATGTGGCATCTGATTACACAGTAAGCGGTTATGGGAACATTCTTAACGTTTATGGGCGTACTGAAGGAACTATAATCATAAATTCCGGTTTGGAAAACATTTATGCCGGAGGCCTTTCGGTAAACGCGTCGCTGAGCGGAGGTATTCAGGCCGTATACCAGGCAGGAATCGCCAGTGGGGCAACTATCTGTTCCGGTGGCGCACAGTTTGTCAATTCGGGAGGTATTGCTTCCGGCGGTACTATTTATGGAAGTTCCTTTCAGGTTCTGAATGAGGGAACTGCCTATAATGCCGTAATAAGCAATATGGGTCAGCAGTATATTTACAACGGAGGAATTGCAAACTCCACCATTGTTGAAAGCGGAGGCTTTCAGGAAATAGATGCTTTTGGACATGCGTCCGCAACGATTGTCAGGGATGGGGGAACACTTAATCTATATCAATATGCCTTTGCCAGTGGAATACATGTAAGCTCCGGCGGGCTTCTCACGGTTTTTAGCGGAAACCTTTTTGGAGCAGACATTTGTTCGGACGGAAAGGCACAGATATCCGAAAGCTCATATATACTTGGACTTTCCCTGCACGAAGGGGCAAGATTTGAAATAGCGGTAAATTCCGATACATTCGTAGAGGGGGATATTGCTGGAAATTCCTTGTTTATTTCCAACGGAATTGCCAGCAGTATTGGTATAGGGAATGGAGATATGCTTTATGCGGTCAATCATGCCCGACTTGTTGGAAATACGATAAATTCCGGTGGTGCGGAGCATGTCCTTGTTTTTGGCAGCTCGTATAATGCCGCGATCAGCAATGGCGGTACGCAGATTGTTTCTGCCGGCTCCTCGTATTACGCAACACTGAACAGTGGTGCTACTCAGACGGTGATGTCCGCCTACGCATACGACAGGGATTATGCAGGATTTGCTTTTGAGGCCGCAATAAGTTCCGGTGGCGTTCAGACGGTGTCTGCTGGGGGAGTCGCAGTAAGCGCTGCGGTCTCAGATGGTGGCAGCCAGATGGTATATTCCAGCGGAACTGCGGAAAATGCCCGTATTTTGTCCGGTGGAATACAGACGGTAATGCCAGATGGCCTTGACAAATTTGCGGAATTACGTTCAGGAGGGACGCAGATCATCAGCGGTGGAAGCTCTATATCCGCATCAGTACTGTCCGGCGGTATACAGCAGATAACCGACGGCGGAATAGCCAGCAGGACCATTGTCAGCAATGGCGGATTGCAGAATGTTTCATCGGGTGGCATTGCCAGCCATGCCTTGTTGATTTCCAGCGGACAACAGACCGTATATGCCGACGGAACTGCGTCAAGGACGGCAATAAGTGCAGGTGGTCAGCAGACAGTTTCTTCCGGAGGTATTGACTCGGATACGGAAATACTGTCCGGCGGAATACAGATTATTGAAGGTGGATATTCCGATTCCACCGAGATCCGTGGTGGTACGCAGTCCGTATGTTACGATGGAACAACGGAAAACGCCGTCACCTATGCCGGAGGAAGGATTTATATCAATTCTGGTGGCAGTGCCGTAGGAACAAGAATCAATGCGGCAGGGGAAATGCACCTTTTCCCCGGAGGAATTGCTGACAACATGTCCGTGGGTCAATTTGGCACTGCGTTTGTGTACGGAAACAACCGTCTTTACGGAACAACGGAAGTAAATTCCGGTGGTTTCGTGTCAATAGATGGCAATGTTCCTGGAGAATATGCTGTTCTTTCGGTGGACCATTTTTCAAATTCCGGCAGTACAGGTGGAACATTCCTTCTTGATGTGGATCTTGATGAACAATTCGGGGACATGATACATATTGTCTCATCAAATACCGGAAATTTCACGCTGAAGATAAACAATACCGCAGACACAGCCACTGCTGTCAGCGGAAAGGGAATCCCCGTAGTGGAATATGCGGAAGGGGCAGTTCCTGGTGGCAGTTTCTCTCTATATGGAGGCAGACTGGATGCCGGAATCTACGAGTACACCCTTTACACTCCTGACGGCGAGGATGGGGATTATTCATATTATTTGAAAAATACAGGGGAATACAGCAATTTCGCAAAGACCGCCTATTCCGCTCCCCATATAGCGGAAGTGTCAATAACGGCAGCACTTAACTCGCTGCAGAAGCGACTTGGCGATCTTCGCAGTCTTGGCAGTTCGGAATATCGGCATGGTACATGGGGAAGGGCATATCGCAAGGATATGTCGGTGAAAAATGATTATCCCGTGGAATTTGGCATAAATGGAATGGAGGCAGGATATGATTTTCTTGCCTACGGCGATGAAAAACGTCTTTATGTCGGCCTCATGGCTGGTAAATATGGAATAGATGGCATAAAAGGCAAAGACGACAATGGCATATCTGGCAACGGGAAAGGTGTACTCGCTGGTGCATATCTTACATATATATCCCCGAGTGGCTTTTTTGCCGATTTCACTGCCCGTTTTGGTGAAAATTCCGCAGATTTGCAGTCATATTCTGTTTCAAGGAATGTATGGGATTCATTTAGCATAAAGAGAAACTTTTATTCGCTGAGTGCCGAGGCAGGCAGTGCCTTTTATCTCGGACAAAAAAAACAGCTGAAGATAGAGCCAAAATCTGAAATACGGTATACCGATATTTCTTCTGAAAAATCCTCAATAAGCAATGATCAGGGATATGTTTCATTCGGTGGATATGGATATTCCACGGCAATGGCGACATTGAACGCCTCTTACAATGTTGAAATGAAAAACGGTGTCATTATCAAGCCATATACCGAGATTTCCTATAGTCATATCTTTGACGGGACTGAGAAAATCACATATTCCGGTATTTCAAAAGAGGAAGATATTGGAGAGGACATTGTTTCCGGTGCTATAGGACTGGATATGGGTATTTCGGAAAGACTGTACTGGCACGGATATGTGGAAATGGATTATGGCGATATTGTCAGAAGCATTGGTGCAGGTGCGGGAATAAGGTATATGTTTTAATCGGAAAAAGACAAATTTATATAATATATTACGGAGAATTTATGTTCAGCTCATTCTTATCGCTTACATCAACCATCCTTTCACTGATGGGAGACTTTGTATTGAAAATTGTCTCTTCGGCAAATACTTATAGATGTGTCTTTACCTGGATATTTGTGGCAATATCATTGATATCACTGATTGGATTTGTTGCAAAACTTCGTCTGAAAAGTGCCATTGCGGCATTTGTTCTGCTTGGAGCGTTTACATTTATGTATGATTTTGTCGGTTGCAATGACTGCGGCAGCAAATTGTTCCTAAGCCATCATTTCGGTTCGTCATGTCCGGCGGAACAGGCAGAATCAGGCAGTATTTCTTCCGAACAACAGTCCGAAGAGAAAGGTGTATGCGGGGATACTCCAAAGGACGCTGCTGTGCAGAACAGTTGTAAATAAATTCAAATTCAAACGGAGCATAAAAATGGAAAAAAGATTTGTAAAAAGCAGGGATAACAAGGTACTGACAGGCATTCTTGGAGGCATGGCGGCATATTTTGGTCTTTCCGCAAGGCTGCTTAGGATATGTTTCTTTATAATCAGCTGGCTATTTTCCTGGCCTGCGTATATTTACCTGATCCTTATGTTCGCAATGCCAGAGGAAAACGAGAAATACGAGGAGGCTGGCACTGCTGTAAGCAATCTGAAACTGCCTCTTGTAGTGAAAAGATGGCTTAGCCGTTTCCTTTCATCGTTGAACGAGGCCTGTGCTGTCCTTTTTAAGGAATAATTGCCATAATACTGATGCGACAATTGCTATAGTGCAGGCAATAAGTCCTGGAAAGAGCAGATTGCGGCTGTGTGGGAAAATGATCTTCCACGCAGCCGCTGCGATTAATGCGGATATCATCGCGGGAAGTCCTGCCTTTGAGAGGGTCTTGTCAATCTTTGCAGCAATATGCGGATGAGAATGTCGGAAATGCCCATGTAGGATTATAAGACAGGTCAGGGGAATGAAAATGGTTATACCCCTTGTGGCCATGGATAGGTAATTCCATTTAAGCACCAGGGAATCGTAATAAATCAATGCGGCAATTGCTCCTCCGGCAAGAGACAGGAGCACAATGGCCCGGTTGAGCAGCAGCTTTCTGGCACTATCCGTTATTCCTGCTGCGAAATCATTTGACAATGTAGTGCCTATGCCGAGAGAAAGTCCTGAAACAGATCCTACTGCGGAAAACAGTACGGCGGCAATTCCAGCTCCTCCCAGAATTGGCGGAATATGCTGGCAGAGAAAGAAAGGCAGGGCATTGATAGGCAGAATGTCCGGGTGTACGGCACGCATATAAAGACCTATCATTACGGATGGCAATCCTACGAGTATTATGCAGATTCCGGCGGAAACGCAGCCCCAGTATGCCGTCCTTAGGTTTTTCGCGGCAAAAATACCCTGCACATAGGCCTGTGTGGAAATTACCCCTATTATCATCGCCGTCAGATTGTATATGCCGTCACCGATTCCACCACTGTAAAGGTTGAGCCATGGGTCAAAATCAAATGTCATTCCCAATCCGCTGAAACAGCCAATGCTGAAAAATGCCCAGATCCCACCGGCTATTATGGATATTGACACGAGGAACAGCTTTATCAGTCCTGCTGTTCCAGAACCCTTTATTCCACCCATCAGCACGAATGAAAGGGACAATGCCAGCATTATGCCGGCGGAAATACCCTTGGATATTCCGAACAGGCCGGATATCAGGTGCAGACCCGTGATTGAGCTTGCGATAATGCTGAAAAACATTCCGGCGGAGACAGCCGCGCTGCTTATCATGCCTGCCCCCCTGCCATATTCCGTGGTAAGGAACTGTGATACTGTTGTCAGCCTGCTTCGCCGCAATGGCATCGCATAGAAAAAAGCCATCAGCAAGAGTGCGATTCCTGCTCCCAGTGTCACCCACCATGCGGTTATGCCTTTTGCATAAGCCATCTGTGCCGTGCCGACCGTGGACGATCCTCCTATGATTGTGCCAAGAATTGTTCCCGCTACCATTGGTGTTCCGTATTTTCTTCCTCCGACGCTGTAATCATCGGCATTCCTTACCTTTTTTGAGGAGAGGAATATAGGAACAAGGGAAAATATTATGGCTATGACAAGGCTTGCGTAGTGGATAAGGGATAGTTCCATATACAAATTATATCAAGTATTTAGGCGAGGCTGAAAATTCGTATCTTGCAAATCAGAGAACATAATTGATAAAAATATATATAAGGAGAAAATGTCTTGGTTTTAGCATTATGGCAAAAAGAATATCGTCAAAGCCGACCGTGTACATAATAGACGGATCAAATTTCGTAATGCGATTTGGTGAAAAGCCATTCAACATCGCTGAAGAGGAATTTACCGTATGGCTGGAACTTGCCAGGGAGACGGAGACACTGTCGCAATCGGAGTTCCGTGTGGTTTTTGATGGGCCGTGTCGCCGTTCAGAGCCTGCCGGTCCTGGAATACTGCTTTATTATACGGATTCCGAGCCTGCGGACAATTATATCGTGGAGACAGGTTCATTTCTTACGCAGGCACATAAAAGGGCTGTCGTAGTATCTTCGGACAATGGACTTCTTGAACGTGCGGCAGAAGACAATGTTCTTACATTGCGTTGCGAGACTTTTCTAAGACTTGTTCAAAATGAGATAAATCGGAATACAAGGTAAAATATAGATTGGTGCGTTATGAGAACAATTTTGACACTTTCAATTATTTTTTCAGTTTTTTCCTATTGCCCATGCGTTTCATATTCAGCAGGGTTTGAATGGGGGAACGAGGAAGGTCTTTCCGCTGCCCAGAATGCGGCACTGAACAGGATTAACGTCAAAACTTCCAAAACAGATACGGAAACGATAGACGAAGATGAGATGGAAGAGCCTGTACTTCCGGCAAAAAAGCAAAGCCAGACAAGGAGACGCAATCCCACTGCTGGAGGAAATGCCATCAATGCTTCAAAGGCACAGTCGCAGACAGGAAGGACTGGAGTCTCCCAACCTGCAAATTCCGGCAGAAAGGGACTGAATATCAAAGGAAAGCAGCAGAATCTTAGGAATAACAATTCTCTAAATAAAAAAAATTTCAGTAATGGGAAAAAAAATCAGACTGGGGAAATAGACCAGCTTCCATTGCCTGAAAGGGATGATCTATCTTCAACCGTGCCGTCAGCTGCTGAATCGGTTGAGGAAGAGTCAGGTTCTCCAACAGTCATCAAGAAAAAACTGAGTTTTTCAAATGATGAATCAAGATTCAACCATAAATCGTCTAGTTCATTTTCAAATACAAAAAAGAAAAATAACAAGAAAATTGGTGATTCTGCTGTAAATTATGAGATACAGAAGGGTTGGGAGACAAATACCAGGTCTGGGCATGGAAATGTTTTTGCTGTGAAGAAAAACCACGTCCTGTTCACGGTTTATGAAATGCCAGGTGAGTGTTCCCCGGAATCCGTATTGGCGGAAACACGCAAGGAATTGTCAAAATTCAATGCCGGAAATGATGTGTCAAAACTTAAATCCTATGCTGCCCAGGATGGTATTTCCGGATATTATTTTTCTTTTGGCAATAGGGATAATACAAAAAGCTATTTCTCGTATATATGTGCGGACGAATTAATGCTCAAAGCCGAATTGACTGGTACGACTGAGGAATCATTGTTTTACGAGGCTATGCGGTCAATCAAGTTGGGAAGTGAATCAGGGAATGACAGAAAGGGTGGCAGCTACTCTGTTCCCAAACTTAAAAAAATAAAATGAAATTACTGCACAAGCTGCTGCTTATAATTTTCTGTGCGGCCCTTATACCGATAGGGCTGGCAGCGGCTTTCCTTTCATATTACCGTTCACAGAGCCGGTCAGGCGTTATGGCATTGCAGCAGAACGTGGTACAGCTCGCGGCATTGATGACTGAACGGGAAATGCAGGATCTTTCAAGGCGTTTTGACAATCTGCTAGTTGCACTGCCTGGCAGTGGTGCGAAGGATATAGCCGCAAACATATCCCTGCTTATGGAAAAGAATCCCGAGTTTCTTTTTCTCGCAATAGCGGATAATGACGGACATTCCCTTTATTCCATAGGAGACCCGGAATTTGTAAAACTATTTGGCAGTGCCAAGACAGACGGGGATATGCTTTTTCACAAGGCCAGGGAGACCGGAAGACCCGCAATAGGGGATTTTGAATACATGTTCAATCTCCCGGCGTGCAGAATCGTATATCCTTATGGCAAGGAAATGTACGCATTTGCCATTGTAAACCTTCTTGATCTTGCTGAAAAACTTGAACAGCAGCGGCTGGGGGCTGGCGGACTTATGCTGGCAGATTCGGAAGGAAATGCAATTTTGTTCTCATCCGCCATAGAGAAACTTTCACATGATGACATTCTTGCTATGGCAGAAGCACAGGGAATAGTCAGGATTGATGATGGAATATCGTCGGACTCATTTCTTGTTGCATCTGCTCCTGTCAATGGCACAAGTCTGCGTGTTATAGGCGTACAGTATGAGGCCGAGGCCTTTTCCGGATTGAACAGCATGAGCTGGCTTATGGCATTTCTTGCATTGGCGGTGTCATCTGCCCTTTATTTTTCGGCAATAATATTCGCAGGACAGGCCAGAAGGCCAATAGACGAGCTTTTGGCCGCATCAAAAAGGGTTTCTGACGGTGATTTTCAAAGCCCGATAGAGGTACGCTCACAGTTCCGTGAGCTTTCCGACCTGATAGATTCATTCAACATAATGATGAAGGATCTGAAGCATTATCAGGACATACATCTTGATCAGATTTTTGATGAGAAGCAGAAACTTGAACAACTGGTAGGCCTTATCAGTGATGCTATCTTTTTCTGCGATTCGGATGGGAACATCATTTATAACAATGCTCCGGCAATGGCAATTATGCGGGAAGGCTGGAAGGATCTGTCCCCAGACGGAATCAAGGACAGGATAAGAAATATATCAAAAACGTTCACCGAGGGTGATGGCAGTCTTTTGCGTCTTGACATTAACGGTGAGGAAAAATGGTATGCGGCAAATGTACGCCATGTAAACCCAAAGACCGACAGTCCGATGTTGTTCATAACAATGCACGATGCCACTCTGGAAAAGGAAATGCAGCAGGTAAAGGAGGATTTTTTCAATTCCGCCGCGCATGACCTGCGTGCCCCTCTGCTTTCAATGCAGGGATACATAAGGCTTCTTTCCTATACGGTCAAGGAATCAAAGCAAAAGGAATATGTTTCCAGTCTTGAGGATTCCTCAAAACGCCTGTTCACTCTCATAGAGAACATTCTTGATTTTTCACGTCTTGATGCGGATAGCTTCAATATAAATCCGCAGGAAATATTGCTTTCTGATTTTTTTGATTCGGTCGTGGAGGCGTTCAATCCGGTCTTTGAGGACAAGGGAATAGGATTTGTTTGCGAAAATGCCCTTCCTGCCGATACCGTGTTCAATGCTGATCCGGATCTTGTAAGGCGGGTTATAGACAATCTGCTGTCAAATGCCGCCAAATTCGCACCAAAGGACGGAAAGGTATCCCTTACAGTAGAGAAAGTATCAGATTCCCTGCTTGAAAGGCTTTCCAGTGAATACGGATACAATGCTGATTGTTCTTCTGGCAAAAAGCTGCTGTTTACTGTCAGGGATAACGGAAAAGGCATACCTGAGAACATGAGAACCGCCGTTTTTGAAAAATACAGGCAGATAAGGACATCTGCCAATACCGATGGAAAAAAGGGGTTTGGACTTGGACTTGCGATCTGCAAAAGGATAATAGGTCTGCATGGCGGCCTTATATGGGCGGAAAGCGGAACTGGCGGGGTTTTCAGATTTGTCATATAGGTTATAATCAAGATGGCCAACTATTACGAAATACTAGGAGTGGCGGAAAATGCCAGCATGGACGAAATAAAGCGGGCCTACAGGCTTGCCGTAAAGAAATATCATCCTGATCTTCATGCAAATGCCACTCCAGAAGAGAAAAAGGAATTTGAGGAGAAAACCAAGGAAATAAACGAGGCGTATTCCGTCCTTTCTGACGCAAATCGCCGTGCGGCCTACAATGCCTCATACAAATACAAGGATGACACCTCCGACCGTGGCAGCTATGGCTCTTATGGTGGCTATGGCAGGGGAAGCGGCAATTCCGGCAGTCATGGTCAGGGAACACGATACGGCGGATTCGGGAAAGGATACGGCTATGACGGCTGGAAGGATTATGGATTCTCCGAAAAGGACTTTGAGGACATCTTTGGCAAATATGGATTCCCTGGTGGCGGACAGAAACGCGGTGGCAATGCTGGCAATCAAAGGCACAATGGCGGCTATGGCGGACAGGACGGCTTCTCACAGAAGGAATGGGATGAGTTCTGGCAGAAATGGCAGGGTAGCGGCAATCAAGACTGGAGCAGGTATTCCAATCCATATAGCAACAGACGGGATCCTTTTGGCAACCGATATTCCAGGAATACAGGTGGGACATCATTGCTTGCCGCTATCCTGAATGCTATGTTCGGACGCAGGGCAGTCTTCGGACGCAGGGCAGTCTCGTCAACCTTTATAATAATTTTCCTGTTCATATTGTTTTTTGGCAGGTATATACTTTATTTCCTGATAATATACTTTCTGATAAAGTCGCTTGTATGGGCGATAAGGACTGTAGCAGGGTAGAATTCCTTCAATTTGCCTTTAAAGCGGCTAATAAGGTATAATGTAAAAAAAGGATTTTTAACAAAATACTTAAAGAGAGATACAAAATGTCATTATCCAAAAACCAGAAAAGAGAAATAGCGGAGAAATTCTCCGACAAACCTAACGACACTGGCGCCACATCAGTGCAGATCGCTCTCATCACCGAGAGAATCAAATATCTTACTGAGCATAGCAAGGCGAACCCGAAGGATCACTCTTCCAACGACGGGCTTGTAGCTCTTGTATCACAGCGCAAGCGCCTTCTTTCTTATCTTGAAAGAACTAACAGGGAAGAATATAAGAAAGTCATTGCCAAACTTGGCCTGAGGAAATAACAGCCAATGGCAAATGAGAATGGCATTACCCGCCTTGAAACACAGGTAGGGGATAAGGTTCTGTCCTTTGAGACAGGAGAATTGGCCAAGCAGGCCGGTGGAGCAGTCACCATTACCCTTGGAGAGACAATTGTCTTCGCCGCCTGCTGCCAGGCTTCAAAGCCCAAAGACACACCGCCGGAATTTGTGCCGTTAAGCGTGGATTACAGAGAGAAAACCTACGCCGCAGGCAAGATCCCAGGCGGTTTTTTCAAGCGCGAAGGCAAGGCCCGCGACAAGGAAATCCTGGCATCCAGGCTTACGGATCGCTCTGTAAGGCCGCTTTTCCCAGATTATTTCAATACGGAAACGCAGGTAAACTCGCTTGTCATTTCTTCCGACGGAAAGAATGAGGCGGATGTTCTTAGCATAAATGCTGCCAGCGCGGCCCTGATGATTTCCGACATACCGTTCAATGGCCCTGTCGGAGCTGTAAGAATAGGCAAGAAGGACGGCAAGTTCGTCTTTTTCCCACAACACGATGAACGCCCCGGTCTTGAAATGGAACTTGTAATTTCAGGCACAAGCCAGGGAATACTCATGGTTGAAGGTGGTGGCAAGCAGATTCCAAATTCCGATCTCATTGCCGCAATGGAGACAGCCCATCCCGAAATAATCAAGATTTGCAATCTTCAGCTTGAAATGCAGAAGCTCGTTGGCAAACAGAAAACCCCTGTGGCAACTCCGACGATAAATCCGGAACTCAAGGCCGCAGTCGAGGAAATGAGCCGCGAGCCGCTCAAAGCCCTTCTTTCATCAAGACCGATAAAGCAGGTTCTTGAGGCGGGAATGAGCGAGATCAAGGACAAGGCCGCTGTCGCAATGACGGAAAAATATCCCGAAGACAGTACCGCATCCTATCAGGCAAAGACAATCGTCGAGGACATAATTTACGAGGAATCCCGCAGACTGGTGCTTGACACAAGGCTCCGCGTGGATGGCCGCAAATTGGACGAGATACGTCCGATAACGATCAAGACGCATTATCTGCCCAGACCGCACGGTTCCGCACTGTTTACCAGAGGACAGACACAGTCCCTTGCCACTACCACTCTTGGAACGGTAGAGGACAAGCAGCTGATTGAGGATTTGGAAGGCAAGAGCGAGGATCGCTTCATGCTGCATTACAATTTCCCCAGCTTCTCCACTGGCGAGGTTCGCCCTGACAGAGGTCCAGGCCGCAGGGAAATAGGACACGGCTATCTTGCGAAACGTGCATTGGCTCCGCTCATACCGTCGGAAGACCAGTTCCCATATACGATTCGTGTCGTTTCCGACATAATGGAATCCAATGGCTCGTCTTCAATGGCCACAGTCTGCGGAGGATCGCTCTCACTGTTTGATGCTGGCGTTCCAATGCTAGCAGCCTGCTCCGGTATCGCGATGGGTCTTATCACCGACGGAGAGAAACATGCGGTGTTGTCCGACATTGCCGGATTGGAAGACCACTTTGGCGATATGGACTTCAAACTCGCAGGCTCACGCAATGGCGTGACAGCTTTCCAGATGGATGTAAAGCTCGCAAGCGGAATCCCGATGGATATCATGCGCGAGGCAATAGAGCAGGCCACCCGTGGTCGCGAGCATATACTCGGACTTATGGAACAGGCCATGCCCGAACCCAGAAAGGAAATTTCCAGATATGCCCCACGCATTGCCAAGCTGAAGCTGCCAAAGGACAAGATTGGCACGTTCATTGGCCCTGGCGGAAAGAATATCCGTGGCATAATAGAGAAGACCGGTGCCAACATAGAGGTTGAGGAGGATGGAACAGTCATTGTTTCAAGCCCCGACGGTGATTCTCTTGAAGCCGCACGCTCAATGGTAGAGCAGTATACGCTTGAAGTTGAGGTTGGCAAGGTTTACAAGGGCCGTGTAGTTTCAATTGTTGACTTTGGTGCCTTCGTGGAAATACTTCCTGGAAAGGAAGGTCTGCTGCACATATCCGAAATAGACGTAAAACGTATCAACAAGGTTGAGGACGTGCTTCAGATGGGTCAGGAAGTGGAAGTCAAGGTAATAGAAATGGAAAATTCCGGCAAATTCCGCCTTTCCCGCCGGGTATTGCTTAAAGGGGGCAATTCAGCTCCTCATGGCAATTTCCGCAGGAACGGTGATTTTCCGAGAAACAACAGAAGGTAATTCCATTATAAAGGCGCGCCGGATTTATTTCCGGCGTGCTTTTTTAATGTTTCATTTTTAACAAAGGCGGCTGTAGAAAATGGCGGATAAAAACAACATTACCGACGACCCTCTTTCCACGGTAAAACAATTTTACGATTTCATGAAGAATCAGAATCTTGAAGTCGTGGAATATTCAAAAGAGGACACATATATAAAACTGGTCAGAAAGCATGTCCCAGCACCCCAGCCTGTGCATATCATTCCTTCAAGGGAATATGTTGCTGCTGAGAAAGCAGGCAGTGAGACAAGACAGCCATTGCGGAAAGAAAAATCACACGATGAGGGTGATTGCGTAAGGGCACCACTGGCAGGCATATTCTACCGTGCTCCGTCCCCGTCAAGCCCACCTTATGTCCGCGACGGAGATTCCGTAAAGGAAGGGCAGGTAATATGCGTCATAGAGGCCATGAAGGTCTTTAACGAGCTTAAGGCCGAATATGACTGCGTAATAAGAAAAGTGGCTGTTGACAATGGTACTCCGGTTGACACAAATGACGTCTTGTTCATAGTTGAAAGGGCATAAATCATGCAGGAAGCAGAAAAACACAAGGAAATTTTGATAAGAAACGCGGAACAGATACTGAAGACATTGAAAAATGCCGGAGGTAATGCTACGTCGTGGGAACTTAAATTGAAGCTGCGTCTGTCAGGCTCAGCACTTTATCTCGCATTAGGCCGTCTTGAAGCAGAAGGCAAGATAACATTGCTGCCTGAGGATCTCAATTTGCGGGTTTCCCTTAACGAGGCTGAGAAAAAAGCCTGATCCCAACTGATTTTTTAGACGTGTTATGAAAAAGAGAGCCATGCCCGTATCACATCGCAATGCCGTAATAAAGGCCGCAAGGAAAACGGGCAGGTCCGGCTCAAAGGCCAAAGGAAGAAAACAGGGCGATTCCCAGACTGGTGAATCCCTCTGGCGAGGATTCCTTTGGCTTATATTATTTTCATTCTGCCTCTGGCTGCTTGTAGTATTGTTCATGCAGACAGGTGGTGCGTTCGGTGGAAAAATCTCGTATTTGCTAAAGGACAATATTGGGTACGCATCGTATGTGTTCCCTTTTGTATTCCTATATTGTCTTGCCGCCGTGCTTGTGAATATAAACAAGCCACACAAGGGGCTTCTCACAATGACGGCTGGCCTGATATTGTTCATATCCTCGCTTTGCGGCATAATGGCCAGGATAAGCATGATTGCTGGCGATTCCAATACAGGGGGTAGTCTCGTCGGCGGCAGATTGGGATATCTGATAGACAATACCTCCGTTCATATTCTTGGCGGATTTGGAGCGGCACTGTTCTCATTGCTTGTTTTCTTTGCCGGAGTGCAGCTGCTTTTCAGAATACCATGGATTTCCATTTTCTCCTATCTGTTCAACCTTGTTCGTGAGGATTACCAGATCTGGTCTGAAGGAAAGCAGGAATTGAGCGAAAAGCTGAAAATGGCCTCAGACAGGGAAGCAGGGGAAAGACCATATAATGAAATTGAGCCTGTCCGTGAGGAGAGGCAGGATGTCAGGAAGACAAGAAAAGATTCAAAATCCAAAGTCTTGGTTGAGGATGCAAAGCCGGAGCAGCGTTATCTTGACAATTCCCCAACCAGGATAATGCGTAGCGATGACCATTCCGTACGCAAGGAGGAAAAGCCTGCCGTCAGAAATGACATTCCAGAAAACAATAACAGATTGCCGGTAAAAGATGTTTCCAACGAGGAAAAACCTCAAAAGGAAAAGACGGGAATGTTCTCAAGTCTTTTTTCCTCCGAAAAAAAGGAACAGGGCGGATATGTGCGTAATATTCCTGAAAGCCAGCCGAAAAGACCGCGTCCTCCTGCCCCTGCTCCAAATATGTCTCCCAGAAAGCTGCCTCCCGGAATAAAGGTGACAGATCCGTATTACAAGGATTTCAAACTTCCGGGAACGGACTTGCTTGACCCTCCCGCACCAGGGGCAACCACTGGACCTTCAGAAGACGAGACAATGGAGGCAAAGCTGACGCTTGAAAACACATTCAAGAGTTTCGGCATAGAGGTGCATGTGACCGAAATACATCCCGGCCCAGTGGTCACAAGATACGAGGTTTCCCCGGGAATAGGTGTAAAGATAACGTCCATAACGGGATTGGCAGAAGATGTCGCACTGGCAATGCGTTCCGGCGGGGCTGTGCGTGTGACCGGCCATATACCCGGCAAGGCCGCCATAGGATTTGAAATACCAAACAAGACAAGGGCGAAGGTGTCATTGAGGGAATTGCTGGAAAGTGGCACATTTATAAATTCAAAAGATCCCCTTACGGTGGCACTGGGCAGATACGCCGAGGGTGCTGTCGCGGTTGCGAATCTTGAAAAAATGCCGCATCTGCTGATTGCCGGCGCTACTGCCAGCGGAAAGAGCGTATTCATGCAGTCATTGATACTGTCATTGATGTTCCGCAACAAGCCCGACGAGGTAAAATTCCTGTTCATAGATCCCAAAAGGATGGAATTGACATTCTACGAGGACATTCCATATCTTTATGATCCAAAATGCGGTGCGGATCAGGTCCAGGTCATAACCGATGCCGACGATGCAGCCAAATCGCTACAGGGAATGGTACAGGTCATGTATGACCGTACCAAGAAGTTTTCCGAGGCCAGGGCAAAGAACATGGCATCGTATAACAAATGGGCATTGGAAAACAGTCAGCCGCAGGAATACCGTATTGTCGTGGTGGTTGACGAGCTTGCCGATCTGATGATTCAGCAGAAAAAGGTGGTTGAGGATGCGATACAGCGTCTGGCACAGATGGCAAGGGCCGTAGGCATACATCTGGTACTTGCCACGCAGAGACCGTCCACCGACGTGATAACTGGCGTAATAAAGGCCAATCTTCCAAGCCGTGTGGCATTGAAGGTCACTTCCAGCACTGATTCCCGCGTAATATTGGATCAGCCGGGTGCAAATTCCCTGCTTGGATATGGGGATCTGCTATATCTTGCCACGGACAAGCCTGTCCCATCCCGCATACAGGGAGCTTTTGTGAGCGAGGAAGAGATAAAGCGTGTCGCGGATTTCGTAAAGCAGCAGGCGAGGCCAAATTATGAGCCACTGCGTGTTGACGAGCCTACCGAATCATCAGGCAAGGGTGGCTCTTCAAAGGAAATTCTGGAAGCCATGAAGCTGGTGCTTGCCAGGAAACGCATATCACAGGACCTGCTAAAGGCACATTTTGGCTCTTCCGCAAGGGCCACGAACATTCTGAGCATTCTGGAATGTGATGGGTACATCAGAAAGCCGGAAGGTTCAAACAAATGGGCAATAAATTTTGACAAAATGGAAGCACACTTGAAAGCATACGGCAATAAAAGCAATAATATGAGTGATGCCCCTGATGATGGTGGCACGGAGGAGCTTATACCATGAGAGCCTTGACACTTTTTCTTGTTTTTACTCTTGCATTCTCACCGTTTCTTAATGCGGCGGGAACAAAGGACTCAGCCTCGAAGAAGCAGACAGCCGCATCCGAACCTCAGAAAAAAGAGGCGGTGAAGGAGCAGAAAAAACTGTCTCCGGCGGAAGTGCTTGCCAGGCTGGAGGCCTGGGACAACAAGCTGAACAGCCTTGACATCACATTCACGCAGGAAGTGTGGTTCAAGGAGGCGGATCTGAAACAGACCGTCGAGGGTAATATGCAGTATCTGAAGCCCAATATGCTGAGGATTGAGCATAAGTCCCCGAATAGACAGATAATTACCACGGACAAGAAGGCAATAACGATTTACAAGCCTGACGACAGGCAGGCCATAAATGCGACCTGGGACGGATGGGTAAAGACTCAGAACCAGTCCTTTTACGGGGTGCTGGATTTTGGAAATTACTCATCTTTGGCAAAAAACAACAAATACGAGGTTTCCGGCGGTGAAAACGGACAGCCATATATCATCAGGTTCACGCCCAAAGAGGGAACGCAGTATGAGCTGGAAATAACTCTCGGTGTCAGGGATTTCTTTCCAACAAAGGCCGCACTTACGGTTGGTTCTGCCGTGACAACGACGGTACTTACAAAAACCAGCAAGAATATAAAGCTGGATAGTGAGATTTTCAATCAGAAACTTCCGGAAAAGACGGATATAATAAACTTTTGAACTTAAATGACTTTGGCAAATAGAATTACAATTACAAGATTATCGTTGAGCATTGTCGCATTCCTGCTTATAATAGCCGGAAAATTCTGGACGGAACTTGCGGGTCTGATAGTGCTTATAATAGCATCTGTATCTGATGCGATAGATGGCGCGATAGCCCGCAGGACGAACACGACCACGTCCTTTGGTGCGATTGCCGATCCTTATGCGGACAAGGTCCTCGTCATGGCGGCATTTTTCGCATTCGCGTCAATAAGGGAATTGCAGGTACCATTGTGGGCGGTGTTCCTGATCCTCCTACGGGAACTTACCATATCCACATTGCGTGTTCTCGCGGCATTGAAGGGAATGGTGATGAAGGCGGAGGCCAGCGGCAAGATAAAGACCACGTTGCAGATGATTGCCACATTTGCAATAATGGTGCTTACGGTGATACTGTTCTGGGACAAGGATTATAGATTGCCAGGATTCCTTAAATTCCTGTTGCCGTATATACCGTCTATCGTATGGTGGCTTACCGTTATTTCCGCCATATTCACTATTTTCAGTGGTATTTTGTACATTTACAATCACTTGGACATAATAAGGGCATCTTGGAGTGCCAGGAAGGATTGAGGCGTTTTCAATTAGCAATTGAGGAACTTTATTATGGTTCCCTTAAGAGTTGTATGAAATAACAAACACAGAGGATACTGGTGTTGAACAGGGAATTTTGGATTAAATTTTTTGCCAGCGGGGCATTTATAAGCTATATTCCGGCCAGGATAACCGGATTCAAAAAGTTCACTGGCTCTGGAATGGCCGGCACATTGCTTGCCATGTTCCTGTACTGGCTTTTTCCGGAAGGTTTTGCGGCAAATAAGCTGTTTTTTGGATTGTTCGTCCTGATACTGTTTCCTGTCAGCGTATGGATTTCCAGCCGTGCGGAGGAGATCTTCAACAAGTCGGACGATCCACGTATTGTTATAGACGAGATCCTTGGCTATTGGACGGCAGTACTTTTTGTGTCTTATTCCTGGCCGGAACTGATTACCGCGTTTGTGCTTTTCCGTGCCTTGGATACATTGAAGCCCTGGCCAATTTCATTTTTTGAAAAAAAGGTCAAAGGCGGTCTTGGAGTAATGATGGACGACATCGTCGGCGGAGCGGAGGCCGGTATTCTGGCATTGCTGTTGTCAAGATTCGTCTTTCCAATATTGCATTAATTTGGTAGGATTTTTGCGATTTTGAATTTTTTTGCCTAAGAATACAGTTTTTGAAAAATAGAGGCAAAATTTTCATTTTTGAAAAAACGAGGTGAAAATTTCACTTTTGTAAATTTGAGTGTTTTTTTCGAATTTTGAAATTTTTTTTGATTGAATTTGAAACTTTTGATTTTTTACAACTTTTTTGTCTTTATGAGGAATAAACTTGTTTTAACAATAATGCTTTTTGCGGCAATGATATCACCATCCGCCTTTGCGGCGGACAGTGCCTCCTCGTCCCAGGATTCTGCCAGATCCACGCAGACGGACAGGGGGGGACGCAATCTGCCGAAAAAGAAGAAAAGCATTACCAGGACACCTCTTAGCGGTCTTGTACTAATGCCTACGGCGTACAAGAGTACTGGCATAAACGAGCTTGGCCTCGCCCTGGACATAAATGCCGCATACATTATTGGCCGTCTTTATGGTCGCAATGACTATGACTGGACAATGGAAGACAAGGATTACCTTGACAGGATAGGATTGTGGCTGCTGTCAGCTGACGGCAAGCTGTTGGTTCAGACGGAAGGCAAGTACCGTCCTGCCATTGCTGCCGGAGTACAGGGCATTTACTCCCTGCGTGATTCCTCAAACCCGACATTAAAGACCAATCAGGATCTGAAGATCAATGCCAAAAGCACCAACGGATATGCGAACATGTTTGTGGCCATGTCAAAGCGGCTTGGACGCAAATTCATAATAAATGCCGGATATTCTGACGGTGATATGCCGAAAATGATCAACTCCCTTTCCGAATACCTGTCTGTAGAGGCCATGGCTCAGAACGGGATAACGGACAATCGTGATGCTACTGGAATGATCTTTGGCGGAATGATGTGGCTGCCCAAGCCGGATTCGCCTATTTCCGTGGAATTTATGATTCCGCAGGGTTCCCCGATGCATCCAAGACTTGTGAATCTTCACCTCGGCTCAATGCTGAAGCTGAATTTTGAAATTTCCTATCTAAAATTCAAGGGTGGCTGGGATCTGCTCGGCATATTCCAGTTCCGCTACAATTACTGGCCCTGAATACAATGAGCAGTTAGCAATTGTGGAAATTTCCTTATCTCGTCATTGCGAACGGTAGTGAAGCAATCTGATTCTGGAACTCAGCTTTGTTTCCAATTATCAATGAGCAATTGAGGAATTTTCCATATAGTAAATTCAATTTCCTCGTCATGCTGAATTTGTTTCAGCATCTAATATCATTACTTAGAGGTTCTGAAACAAGTTCAGGAC